>Ga0210406_10000055_pt1 | contig 175751 bp, 124 predicted proteins | sample IncBWC30MmetaG_FD_155454 | JGI IMG/M metagenome (GOLD analysis project Ga0210406, IMG submission 155454) | Forest soil microbial communities from Barre Woods Harvard Forest LTER site, Petersham, Massachusetts, United States - Inc-BW-C-30-M | ecosystem: Environmental > Terrestrial > Soil >... | reverse complement strand
GGGGTCAAACCGGCTTCCGCAACCTGGCCATCGTCCCGCCCGACACCGGCATCGTGCATCAGGTGAACCTGGAATATCTGGCGCGGGTCGTCTTCGTTCACCCGGCCCAGGGCAAGTGCACCGCCTACCCCGACACTCTAGTAGGCACCGACAGCCACACGACCATGATCAATGGCTTAGGCGTGCTGGGTTGGGGGGTGGGGGGAATTGAGGCAGAGGCGGCGATGCTGGGGCAGCCGGTGTCCATGCTGATTCCTCTGGTGGTGGGAGTGAAGTTGACAGGGCGTTTGCGCGAGGGGGCTACGGCTACCGATTTCGTTCTTACCGTCACGGAAATGTTGCGCAAGCATGGAGTAGTAGGAAAATTCGTGGAGTATTTCGGGCCGGGGTTGCGGGATTTGCCGCTGGCCGATCGGGCAACCATCGCGAATATGTCGCCCGAGTATGGGGCCACCTGCGGAATCTTCCCCATTGATAAAGAGACGCTTAAGTATTTGCGGCTCACGGGGCGCAGCGAAGAACAGATTGCGCTGGTCGAGGCATACAGCCGCGAACAGGGATTATTTCACGACGAGAAAACCGCGGAGGCGGAGTACTCTGAGCTGCTTACGCTTGATCTGGCCATTGTGGAACCCAGTCTGGCGGGGCCGAAGCGGCCGCAGGATCGCGTGCTCCTGTCGCAGGCGGGAGAGTCGTTTCAGAAGGCGCTGCCATCGCTGCTCAAAGCGAAATCCCCAGCTACCAATGGGGCCAAGACCGCAGCCGCTTCTGCGGGTGCCGCGGCACCGGGCGCTAAGTGGGAGCAGGAAGGTGGAAATCCCACTGCGATCGGCGTGGAAGATCCCAACGTTCGCGAGCATGTGCCGGCAGCGGTGAAAAATTCCCTGAAGCACGGCAGCGTAGTCATCGCCGCCATCACTTCATGTACCAACACTTCGAATCCTTCGGTGCTGATTGCGGCGGGGCTGCTAGCGAAGAAAGCAGTGGAGAAGGGACTCTCGGTTCCGCCGTGGGTGAAGACATCGCTGGCGCCGGGATCCAAAGTCGTGACCGACTACCTGGCAAAGGCCGGATTGACACCCTATCTCGAAAAACTGAAATTTCATCTGGTGGGGTATGGATGCACCACGTGCATCGGAAACTCGGGGCCGCTGCCCACGGAAGTTTCTCAGGCCATCGACGAGAATGAACTGGTCGTCGCCTCCGTGCTTTCGGGGAACCGCAACTTTGAGGGACGCATCAATTCTGAAGTGCGAGCCAACTACCTGATGTCGCCGCCGCTGGTGGTAGCGTTTGCGTTGGCGGGGCGCATTGACATCGACTTGCGCAAGGATGCCATTGGCAAGGACAGAGATGGGAAGCCCGTATACATGGCCGATATCTGGCCGTCGCAACGCGAAATCGAAGAGACTATGCAACAGTCGATTACTTCGGAGATGTTTTCGAAATCGTATGCCGAAGTTTTTCAGGGCGACGAGCGCTGGCGCGGACTGGCTGTGCCAAAGGGAGAGACCTACGCCTGGGACCAGGACTCCACCTACATCCGGCGCGCTCCGTATTTCGATGAGATGACGGTGAAACCTGCGCCAGTCAATGACATCAAGAAGGCGCGCGTGCTCGCCGTTCTGAGCGACAGCGTCACCACTGACCATATCTCCCCTGCCGGGTCGATCAAGAAAGATAGTCCCGCGGGAAAATATCTGCAGGAACATGGCGTGAAGCCGGCGGATTTCAACTCCTACGGTTCGCGGCGTGGCAATCACGAAGTCATGGTGCGCGGCACCTTCGCCAACGTGCGGCTGCGCAACAAGCTGGTCGCGACCGAAGGCGGGTATACGCGCCACCTGCCAACCTCCACAGAAATGTCGATTTTCGACGCTGCGGAAAAGTATCGCGCCGCGGGTATACCGTTGCTCGTCCTCGCGGGCAAGGAATACGGCTCCGGATCGTCGCGCGACTGGGCCGCCAAGGGCCCGGCCCTGCTGGGGGTGCGGGCCGTGATCGCCGAGAGCTACGAACGCATTCACCGCTCCAACCTGGTGGGCATGGGAGTGCTGCCGCTGCAGTTTCCCTCAGGTCAGAATGCGGAATCGCTCGCCCTGACGGGAGAGGAAGTGTTCGAGATCACCAGCATTCGCGACGTGGTCGAACACTTCGCCGCCGGACGCGAAGTAAAAGTCCGCGCCACCACGAAAGGAAAGCCGGAAATCGAGTTCAACGCCCTGGTCCGCATCGATACGCCGCAGGAAGCGCTATATTACGCCAATGGCGGGATTCTGCAGTACGTGCTGCGGCAGCTGTTGGCCAGCAAGCCACAGACGGTTGGAGTCTAAGTGGGGAGCCGATACGCCTGTCCGCCATCCGCCTGCGACTTGGCTTCTCTTACCCAGCCGCAGCCCGAACCGCAGCCGAGACCACCTGGTAAGGAGCAGGTCCGCCCATACCGCGCAAGCTGTCTACGATGGACAATGTTTTGATGGACATTGTTTTGATGGACAATGTTTTCAGCCCCGGAAGGTGGCTGCGATGGCCCCGATCATCCAGCCTTGTTTGCCGTGCCTGTGGGATCGGTTCCTGTTTTTTCTGCTGGCCGGACGTAGGTCCGGGCTAACCCGATGCTGCCGCTTCGCGGCTCGGGGTTGTGGCTCGCTTCGGCCGCAAAGCCTCATGCAGCCGCCAGTTCAAGCGCAGGACCCAAGGCAAGCAGCAGCGGACAGCAGTGTCGGCTCCACCCCTGCTTTTGGGCGGGAGACTTTGTCAATTTTTTCGTCTCTTCAGGGTTCGGAGCGATTTCCGGGAATGTCTTCGGAATCCGAACTACCGGGCGCGTCGGGCTTTTCGGGGGTCGCGGCATTGCCGGGCTCGGGAAGCGGAGGGGACGGGACCACGTTTGGCGTGAGGATATTTGCTGGAATTGCGGCTGACGCAATAGAGAGCGGAGGCGCAGGTTCTGGGGTTAGGAACTGCCGGACCGTAGAAACCAGAAGTTTGCTGTCCGCCTTCGGTACCACTTGTCGCACCCCGACTTTTTGGGCCTCCAATTCGATCTGCGGAGACCAGTGCATGGTGTGCATCAGCATGGGGATTTCGGGCAGGAGTTTGGAAATTTGTCGCGCAGCGCTCAGACCATCCATCACCGGCATCACCAGATCGAGAATGATGAGATTGGGTCTCAGTTCCTGGGCTTTGGCAAGCGCTTCAAGACCATTCCCGACCTCGACGATTTCCCAAGGTCCGGCGCTCTGCAGCAGGCCACGCAAGGCAGTTCTCACCACCGGATTGTCTTCGGCTATCAGTATTCTAGGCATGCTATCGGGCACGCGAGTCGAGACGGGTGGGCGCTCTCCTGGCGACTCTTTTTATCCGCATCAAATGTTTGACGCACTACGGAATCTACCATGAACCGCGCTTTCCGACATACGGGAAATTCTGTATAACCTACCGTGCGTCAGCGGCCGGTCTCGGACATTCAGCGAGCCGTTAAATGAAATTCCTTGCATCTAACGGTTTGAAGAAAGTTGAAAAATGCGGAGGAATCTGTGAGCAAAGCAAATAGACCTGCTGTAGCCAACAGGGACCCTGAATCTTTGAATCCCGGGGAACGGACGAATCCGGCGGGAAAACCGGTGGCGAATGCCATCCTTCTTTCGATTCCGGAAGAGGAGTTTGCCGCGATCCGGCCACATCTGGAGTTTGTTCCCTTGCCCCAGCGTTTGAGCCTGCAGGAGGCGAACCGAAAGCTGGAAGATGCCTACTTTTTGAATCGAGGCATGGTTTCATTCGTCTTTACCACCCGGCGCGGGGAGAGTGTTGAGGTCGGTGTTGTGGGAAACGAAGGCTTTACGCCCATACCCGTTGCAGCTGGCCTTAGGAGAAGCCCGCATCGTGCGGTGATGCAGATCGGCGGAGACGGCTTCAAGGTACAGGTGAATGCATTAGAGACCGTATTGAACTCCAGTCCAGCGCTGCACGCCACGTTGAATCGGTACGCCGCTGTTCACGGGCTGCAAGTGGCACAGACTGCCGGCTGCAATCGCCTGCACGACATTGAACAACGGCTTTCGCGGTGGCTGCTGTTGGCGCAGGATCGGGTCGGTTCGGGATTGCTGCGCATCACTCACGATTTTCTGGCGATGATGCTGGGAACCGATCGTCCCAGCGTTAGTCTGGCTGCGGGGGGGCTGCAAAAAAGGCGGATCATCGAATATTCGCGGGGTTCGGTTAGAATTTTGAACCGCAAGAAACTGGAAGGCTCCGCCTGCGAATGCTACGGCATCATTCAGCAATTCAATGGGGAGCTGGCGCTGCGCTAGGCGGGGCTAGGGGCAAAGGTTGGCGACCAGGATCGGTTGCCCAGTCGCTCGGCTTGGCCTGCGCGCTACGGCCGGGGCGGTTCTAACTCCATGGCTTTGTTTAAAACTCGATGTGGGCTCGGAACGAAGGAACGATGACGGGGCCGCGGGCGCGGTTGTACCCGGGATCGACGATATGCTGCACACCGGGTGCGAGGTATATGCCCCGCCACACGTGCATCGTGTAGTAGGACTCAAGAATATTTTCGCGGCCATAAATCAGCTTGCCATCGCCCAGCAAGAATCCCAGGCCGCCCGCCGCGAGATAGTTCTGGTGATCTTTCTTGATGGCGTTGGTCAGAAACGCGATGCCGGCGCGATCCTGCGTGCGATGCCACCATGCGCCCTTGGCTCCCACACCCTCCGCAAAGGTTTGGTCCACCTCCGTGTAGGCGAAAGACTCGGTCTTACCGTTGTCCCATCCGAAGCGGCCGAAGGCGGTGAGATAGCGGGTGAGACTCTGCTCGAGGTTGATGCCGAAGCCGTACTTGCGCGTGATGTGCCAGGGGTGGGCGGTGATGTCGGGAGTGGCGTCCCGCGCCGCGGCTTGCGTGATCTGCTGGCGATAGATGCCCATGTTGGCGTAGTTGGTATAGGCCAGGAGGCGGACTACACCCGCCTTGTGCGGGATCAGGCCGTGACGCAGTTCGTATTCAAGATTTTCCGCGTGGGCCTGCCAGGGCTTCCAGACCAAATCGATGCCGTTGGCAACCTTGGGCATCAGAGCTTCGGCGAAGCGAAATCCCCAGTTCCGGTCCTCGTAGTCGGCTGTGAATCCCACCGTGTAGCCGCGAGTGTCGGCGGCGTAGTCGTAGGCGCCGTTATTGTCGATGGTCCAGTTGGTGAACTGGAGGTGGGTATCGGAGCCGACGGAATTTATGTCGAAGAAATCGGGCATGCTGAACTTGCCGAAGCGGACTTCCAGACGGCGGCGCGGCAGTTCCTCGAAGAGCGAGAAGAAACTGCGCTGGTTCTCGACCTGATCTTCACTGAGCGCGAAAACTTTATGGATCATGCCGCGAGCCAGATACGGGGCCTTGCTTAACAAAGGATTGCGTACGATGTCCAGATCGGTATCGCCGGCCAATCCAAGGCCGGTGCTAAGGGCTGCTCCGCCCGCCTCCTCCACGTCAACGAGAATCTCGGTGGACTTGCTCAAACGCGCTCCGGTATAGAGAGTCACCACGCGCGAGGTCGCCTTCTCGTAATGTGGGCTGAGGCTATGCGGGCCACTGTAGAGCGCAGGAAAGTTTGGAAAATGAAGTTGGCCTGACCGGAGAGCCAGAAGCGCGAGCCCTTAAAATGGGGAAACATCGACTCCGTGCCCTGGTCTGCAGCGGGATCCGGCGGATCGAGCGCGACTGAGGCGTCGGCTGGCGGCGCGTCTTGCGATGGCGATGGTCGCGGGGATGCGGGGGATTCTGGCTGCTGGGCGAAAGTTTGCGGCGCCAGCGTCACGGCCATTAGAGCAGCGGCAAGGGTCGCGCTGAAGGTTCTAGGGAAGAAAGGGAAGAAAAGGATCTGTGCGGTGGTGACAAGCCGCGTGCCCGGATTGACTAGGAATTTCAATTTCACGCCCTAAGGAAATCAGCGTATGACGCCAATCACGCGCATCTTTCAAGCCCGTGTCTTATTCGTGTTATTGTTTTTTGGTCCCTGGATTAACTGTCTTTTACTGTCTTAGGTTAACTAGAGTTAACAGCATTCCATGTCAAGTGTCAACTGGGAGAAACTGGATTTCGTGACCCACCGGACCTGCGCGGTGAGGATTACACTTCCTCCTTTCGTGTGCATCAACTACCCGGTCTGCGGTCACCTTCATGGGAACGCCGTAAGGAGTCGATAAAGGCAACGGCAACAATATTCGATTTTTCGCGACGTCGAATGCGCGTGCTGACCGAACACTCCGGCGAGATCCAGCCCGTGATACAGCACGAAAGGCTCAGACCCGGCTCGGGCAGGGTTTGACAGCATTCCGGTTCAACCCCTAACCTTAATTTTCTCTGGCTTATGAAGGTTCTGGTTCTAGGAAGCGGCGGGCGCGAGCATGCGCTGGTGTGGAAGCTGCGGCAGTCTTCGCGCGTCTCGCAGCTTTATTGCGTCCCGGGAAATGGCGGCATTACCGACGATGCCGAGTGTGTGGCGGCGGACCTGAAGAGTCTGGATTCAATCACGAACATGGCAGCGCGTCTGCAGCCGGATCTGACCGTGGTCGGGCCGGAACTGCCCTTGGCTCTGGGCGTGGTGGACGAATTTACGCGGCGCGGGTGGCCGGCCTTTGGTCCTACGCGGGCCGCGGCACAACTGGAATCCAGCAAGAGTTTTGCCAAGGAATTTCTGCAGCGGCACCACATTCCCACCGCCCCATTTGCAATTTGTGATTCGATGGAGCAGGTGCGGTCTGCTCTCAGCCATTTCCACCTGCCGGTTGTGGTGAAGGCCGACGGGTTGGCGGCGGGCAAGGGCGTGGTCATCGCCAAGAGCAAAGAGGAGGCGGGGAGCGTGGCCGCGGAAATGCTCAGCGGAGAAATGCTGGGTGAGGCAGGGACCCGGGTCGTGCTGGAAGAATGTTTGACAGGGGACGAACTTTCATTCCTGGTGTTCAGTGACGGCGAGCGCGTGGCTCCGCTGGTGGCGGCGCAGGACCATAAGCGCCTCGGTGACGGCGACACCGGCCCGAATACCGGGGGCATGGGCGCGTACTCGACAGCGGATATTGTTGATGAGCAAATGCGCGACTGGCTGGTACACCACATCGCGCGGCCGGTGGTGGCAGGAATGAAGGCCGAAGGCGCGGAGTTCAAGGGGGTGCTGTATTGCGGACTGATGATGACGGCGCGCGGACCCATGGTGCTGGAGTTCAACTGCCGCTTCGGCGACCCGGAAACGCAGCCCATTTTGATCCGACTGGAGAGCGACCTGATTGAAGCGCTGGAGGCTTCGATTGAAGGCCGCGTGAGTGAAGGGGATTTCAAGTGGTCGCCGGATGCCTCGGTGTGCGTGGTGATGTCGTCCGGAGGATACCCGGGAACCTACGAGATGGGGAAGCGAATCGACGGGCTCGAAGAGGCGGGCGCCATCGAGGGGGTGAAGGTGTTTCATGCGGGAACTTCTAAGCGCGATGGCGCTTATTACACCGCGGGAGGACGGGTGCTCGGGCTGACCGCGCGCGCGCGGGATCTCAACACTGCGGTTGAGCGCGCTTACGCAGCTTGCGCGAAGATTCATTTTGACGGAGCGCACTACCGCAAGGACATTGCGGCGCGGGCGTTGAAGAGGTAAGCCGTGTCGGAGATCCCCTTCGACGACACCCGCGGTACCGTAGCGCAAGGGATCCTTCAACCGCTGGGGACGACAACGACAATAGGGGAGAACAAGAGGAGCTAATGAGCAAGGTACTGGTTTCGATCGTGATGGGAAGTGATTCCGATCTGGAGATTATGCGCGAGGCGGGTAAGGCGCTCGACGAGTTCGGCATTGGGTATGAGATCGACGTGACTTCGGCGCATCGCTCCCCGGAGCGCACGGCGGACTTCGCGCGCCAGGCCGCGGGGCGCGGCATTCAGGTGATCATCGCAGGAGCGGGTGGGGCAGCCCATTTGGCGGGAGTGATCGCGGCGCATACGACCCTGCCGGTGATCGGAGTACCGATCCCTTCGACTTCGTTGCAGGGGATGGATTCGCTGCTGGCTACAGTGCAGATGCCGGCTGGTATTCCGGTAGCTACGGTTGCGATTGGGAAGCCGGGAGCAACCAACGCAGGGATTCTGGCGGCCCAGATGATGGCATTGAGCGATGCTTCGATCGCGAAGAAGCTGGAAGCGCACAAAGAGAAGCTGGCGCGGGGCGTAGAGGAGAAGTCGAGGAAGCTGAAGAGTTCAAGGGACTAACGCTGCCCGCCATTCCGACGCGGTAGGAACCAGCGGATTCCTTCTCGCCGCGCGCCTCGGAATGACAAATTGAAAAGGAAACCGGCTTTTTAAAGTTTCAGCCCTTTCAGATATTCGCGGAATGGGCCGCCGAGGTCGCTGCGCTTGAGAGCAAATTCTACCGTCGCCTTGAGAAATCCGAGTTTGTCGCCAGTATCGTAGCGGCGGCCTTCATAGACGTAGGCGTACATTTTTTCCTGCTTCAGCAACATACGCATGCCGTCGGTGAGCTGCAGTTCGCCGCCGGCGCCGGTCTTGGTTTTGGCCAGGCAATCGAAAATCGCCGGGGTCAGGATGTAGCGGCCGATGATCGCCAGGTTTGACGGGGCTTCCTCGGGCTTGGGCTTTTCCACCATGTTCCGAATCTCGAAAAGGCGGCCGTTAAATCCCTCGGCGGGTTGGGCATCGAAGACTCCGTAGGAGGAGATCATCTTTCCTTCAACCACCTGAGCGGCGATCACGGAACACTGTTTCTGATCGAAGACTTCGACCATCTGCTTCAGGCAGGGAACGGGATTGTCGATGACGTCATCGGCCAGGAGCACGGCGAACGCCTCGTTGCCGACGAGTTCGCGCGCCATCAGCACTGCGTGGCCCAGGCCCAACGCTTCTTTCTGGCGAACGTAAGCCACATACATCATGTCAGAGATGTTGCGCACGATCTTGAGCAGATCGGTCTTGCCGCGCTCCTCAAGCATCTTTTCCAGCTCGTAGCTGACGTCGAAGTGGTCTTCGATGGCCTGCTTGCCGCGGCCGGTGATGATCACGATCTGATCACAGCCCGAGGCCATGGCTTCTTCGACGCCATATTGAATAATCGGCTTATCGACCACCGGTAGCATTTCTTTGGGCTGAGCTTTGGTGGCGGGCAGAAAGCGTGTGCCCAGGCCGGCGGCTGGAAATACGGCTTTGCGGACTTTCATTTTCATGGGCAGTCGTTGCTGGTTCGTGGTAAGTCGGAGCCGGACAATTGTAACTGGTACGCTGCTGGCTGGCGACCCGGAGGGTCCGAGACATGAGTTGCCATCGCCTCATCACGGAGAACTTTGCTCGCTTGCTCCGGATCGAACTTCAGATGCCGCTTCTTCGTTCGCCAGTTGCTCTAGAACCGTGCGCAGAACGCGAAGAACTTCGTCCGCGGCAGTCGCTTTCAGAACGAACTTCAGCATGCCGTCGGGAGTGAACTGCGCTCCGCGCTGGGCGGACACGAAGCGGGCCAGCTGTTCGGGATTGACAGCGGCGTTCTGGCGGAACTTGAAGGTGACTGAATCGCGTTTGCGCTCGATGGCGTTGACCCCGACGCGCATGCACAGCAGCTTGAGCGACGCGTAGTCGAGAAGATTGCGAACCGGCGGCGGAGGTGGTCCGTAGCGGTCCTCGAGTTCCGCTCCCACGTCGCCCAGTTGTGACTCGGTTTCCACGCGAGCCACGCGCTTGTACATCTGGAGGCGCTGATTCTCTTCCGGAATGTAATCCGCATTGATGCGGATGTTCAGACCGAGATTGAGTTGGGTTTCGGCCTCGTCGGGAGCGGATTCGCCTTTCATTTCGCGGACAGCGCGTTCCAGCATCTGCGTGTAGAGCTCGAAGCCGATGGCTTCGATGTGTCCGCTTTGCTCGCCGCCCAGGAGATTTCCAGCGCCGCGGAGTTCGAGGTCGAGCGCGGCGATTTTGAACCCGGCACCCAGGTCGGAGAATTCTTTCAAGGCCGCCAGGCGACGGCGGGCGATCGGCGTGAGCTCGACCTCTTTCGGGATCAGCAGATAGGCGTAGGCGCGCCGGTTCGAGCGACCCACGCGTCCGCGCAACTGGTACAGTTCAGAGAGGCCAAGCCGGTCGGCGCGGTTGATCAGAATGGTGTTGCACAGCGGGATGTCGAGGCCGTTCTCGATAATGGTGGTGGCAACCAGAATATCGGCTTCGTGATGCATGAATCCCAGCATCACTTTTTCGAGTTCGGCTTCTCCCATCTGGCCGTGGCCCACCATGATGCGCGCCTTCGGAACCAACTCCTGCAGCTTGGCGGCAATTTCCCAGATACTGTCGACGCGGTTGTGGACGAAATAGACCTGGCCGCCGCGTTCGAGTTCCTGCTCAAGGGAGGACTGGATGAGCTTGTCGTCCCAACTGGCGACCACAGTTTGAATCGCCATACGATCTTTGGGCGGAGTCTCGATGACGCTCATATCGCGCAGCCCGACCAGCGACATGTGCAGGGTGCGCGGAATGGGCGTGGCCGACATCGTGAGGACGTCGACCTGCTTGCGCATCTGCTTGATGCGTTCTTTGTGGCGCACACCGAAGCGCTGTTCCTCATCGACGATAAGCAGCCCCAGATCCGCGAACTTGAGATCTTTGGAAAGGATGCGGTGGGTGCCGATGAGAATGTCGATTTTGCCAGCTTCGGTTTTCTGCAGGATTTCTTTTTGCTGCTTGGGGTTGCGGAAGCGGCTGATCATTTCGATGGTGACGGGAAACGGTCCGAAGCGCTGTTTGAAAGTTTCGTAATGCTGGAAGGCGAGGACCGTGGTCGGAGCCAGCACGGCGACTTGTTTGTTGTCGCCGATGGCCTTGAACGCCGCGCGCATGGCGACTTCTGTCTTGCCGTAGCCGACGTCGCCGCACAGCAGGCGATCCATTGGCTGTGACGATTCCATGTCGCGGGTAACATCGGCAATGGCTTGGGCTTGATCTTCCGTCTCGTTGAACGCGAAGGCGTCTTCGAACTCGCGAAAAAACTCGTTGCCCGCCGGGAACGAGTGGCCCACGGCCATTTTACGTTCGGCGTAGAGTTTGAGGAGTTCGTCGGCCATGTCTTTCATGGCCTTGCGCACGCGCGCCTTCGTCTTCGACCAAGCTTGCGTGCCCAGATGACTGAGCGCGGGCTTGGCGCCTTCGGAGGAGCGGTACTTCTGAATCAGGTCGAGCCGGGTGAGCGGCACGTAAAGACGCGCGCCCTCTGCGTATTCGAGCAGCATGAACTCGGCATTGCCATCGCCCTGATTGATTTCTTTCAAGCCCTGATACTGGCCGATACCGTGCTCGACATGAACCACGTAATCGCCGACCTGCAGGTCGCGAAAATCGGAAAGGAATGCGGAAACTTTCGACTTCTGGCGCTGGGGATGCACCGCCACAGTGTCGAATTCGTCGAACAAGTCGCGCGCCCCCAGGATGGCGAGGTGCGCCTCGGGAAGCATCACTCCATCGGGAACATAGGCTTTCGCGAGCGTGCTCGTGAACACCTCGCCGGCGAAGTAGCTGGTCTCGTCCGCATAACTTTCGCCGCCGCGGGTGCGGCTGCCTAAGCGAAACGAAACGTTGTATTCGGTGAAGATGTCGGCCAGACGCTCGACTTCGCCGGTGTTGGGTACGGAGAAGAGCACCTGGTTCCCTTGCCCGGTGAGCTTCTGCACTTCTTCGAGCATCGTGGGAACCGCGCCGTGGAAGCGAGGACTCGGCTGCGTCAGGAAGGTGACCGCGGTGTCTGCGTCTTCGCTGCGCGTGATGCCGAGATGCTCGACATCCGCTCCGGTAAGGGATGCGACTTTCTTCCACCAGGCGTCAGGCGGAATATATAAGTCCACGGGGCGCACCAGATTGCCGACGCCGCTGCGCTCGTGAGCTTCTTCGACGCGGGTCCAGAAGCGGTCGAATTCTGAGCGGAGGAAATCCGGCTCATCGAGCAAGACGGCGGCGTTCGGTAATAAGTCGAAGACCGTGCGATCGGCTCCGGCCACCGGGGCGTAAAACTCCCAGCCAGGAAAAACGGTGACTCCGCCAGAGCGCACGGCGGCTTCGACGATCTCTTCTGTACCTGCAATTCGTTTGCCCGAAAGCCGAGTGTGGATCGCGCCCAGAAGATGATCGCTGACCGGAGTTTCGGTGAGCGGCAATAGCAACGCTTCGTCCATGGGGTTTGACGAACGCTGCGAAGCGGGGTCGAAGCGGCGGATCGATTCCACCTCGTCGCCGAAGAACTCGATGCGCACCGGACGCTCGGCTTCAGGCGAATAAACATCGAGGATGCCGCCGCGCAGGGCATATTCGCCGGGCATTTCGACGACATCGGCGGCGGTGTAGCCGACGGTGTTCAGGTGAGCCAGCAAATTATCGACGTCGAAAGATTCACCGCGGCGCAGAATGCGGCCGAGGTCGGAATAGTATTCGGCGGAGCGCTGGAGAATGGCCGTGGCCGCGACCGGTGTGATCACGATCAAGGCCTTGCCGGTTGCAATTTTCCAAAGGCCAGTCGCGCGTTCTTCCTGCAGTTCGGGATGCGGAGAAAGATTCTGGAACGGCAGCACGTCACGCGCGGGAAGAGCGACAACCGCCTCAGGGTCGCAGGCGTTGGTCAGCTCGCAGAAGCCGCGCACCACGGGAACGAAATCCTCGACAGCCCGATTGTCATTGACTACGACGATGAGGGGGCGGTCGGCGTGCCGGCGCAGAAGCACGAGCAGCAGGGCCTTGGCGGTGGGAGAAAGTCCGGAGACACGAATGCGCCCCGCGCCCTCCCGCAGATGGGAGGCAACACGCATGAAGGCGGGAAGCATTTCTACGTCCGCGAAGAGTTCGCGAACGAAGGGAAGCAGCATGCGGTTTAATTTTAACAGGAACCGACACGCGGCCGGCGGAGGAGAACTCGACTTTAGGAGATTAACGGCGGGCCGAATTATGAGTGGGATGGCGATCTTGTGCCAACGGCCGGCTAACGAACTGGCTGAGCGTTGAGGCTTCAAACTGTCAACTTGCGTTTTCGAAGCGCCCGGAACCGGGGCGGTGAGAAGCGATCTGGCGGCAACCGCTGACTGCCTCCCACTGCCCGATTGGTGAGTGCAGCAGCGCTTCGCCGCACCCGGAGCCTGCGTTACGGCTCGTACACCAGCACGTGGAACGTGCCCGGTACCGGCGCCCCCCGCGGATGCGGGTGTTCCTGGGTCGGTTCCGGCGCTTTGCCGAACTCGGCCGTATCCACAAATATGCGCTTTGTCCGCGGATCGTACGCCATCGTCTTGGCGCCGAACTCCGTCTTTACCTTGCCCGCCTCGCTGTAGTGGTCAGGCGAGTCCTCGTGAAAAATGTGGACCCAACCCTCGCGAGTGGACACAAAGATCAGCCCGGTTTTCGAGTCGTACACGTCAGCATCGGCGCCGCCGCTGATGGGAAATGACTGAACCACCTTGCCGTCATCGGCACTCATTACCACCAGCATCGCCGGTTCCCGGCCGGCGACAAACAGCCGTCGATGCTCGCGGTCCATCGCGATCGGCGCGGGCGCGCCGGCGGGCGCAATTGGCCAATGCGCCTTCACTTTCAGGCTGCGCGAATCAACCGCCAATACCTCGCTCTTATCTTCCAGATTGTTGTAGATGGTCCCCTGCCCGTCGGCAACGGCGAATTCCGGGCCGCCGCCCAGATCAACGGTACCCACAACCTCTCCCGTGGCGGGATCAATTGCCGTGGCGTTGTGGCTGTCGCCGTTAAAGGTGAAGACATGCTTCGAGGCGGGATCGTAAATAATACAGTCGGCGTCGGGCGCGGCCTTGGCCTCACCCACCACCTTCAGCGTCTTGAGATCGAATACGATCGCCTTGCCCTGCGCGCCGTCACTGATGAAGCCTCGTCCCGCTTCCGCTACCACCGCGACACCGTGGCTCTGCTTCAGTCCGGAAATCCTTCCCTCTTGTTTCCCCGTGTCAGCATTTACCACCAGCACTTCGGTCCCATGCGACAGGTACAGGCGGCGCGAGTCGGGATCGAAGGTCATGTAATCGAAATACTCCCGGCCTCCGGGCGCAGCGCCGAATTTATAGGTATTCGCCAGGTGGTAGTTAGTCGGGGTAGCGGCGAAAACCGTCACACCGAGCATCATGGCGCCCAGCACGACGGCGCCCAGCATCCTGGCGACGCGCAGGATGTGATTGCTAAATATCGATTTCATAAACTCTCCCTTTCACTGCTGAAATGTGGGAAACTGGATCGGTTGACCGCTTCACAATTACTGCCACCGATCGTAACGGTTCAACCTGAATAGAACCTGAAGGGCTGGCCGGTGGCCAGCCTGTCCGAGCACAGCGCAAATAAAATGGGGGCACTGCCCGCCTTTCTCGCAAAGATCCCGCCCTCAGCGGAGTCGAAGCCTGGACCGCAAGATCCATCCCACAGGAATCGGTTGGCGCTAGACCGGAAGCCTCCGGTGAGAGCAGAAAGCTGGGATGCGAAAACAGCGAGCACTGGCTTCCGTGCGAACAGTAAGCGCGGTGCCACCCCGCCCTGTCCCTTTAGGAGACAGCACAGGTCGAGAGGTTCTCCTCGCGGCTGTCGCTGATGTCTTAGGAATCCAGTTCATCACGGTGGCAGCCAACCTGCCGGACGAGAGAAACTCGGTATTGCGTGTGCTTCAGAAGATGCACGCTACGAGTCGAAATCTGCTGTTTGCTTCCGAGAACACAGCCGCGCTGCAGGCCGCCTTTGGTCCGGCCTGGGAGTCAGCCGTGCCCTATACGGTTCTGATTGCTCCCGACGGGAAGGTCCTTCATAAGAAACAGGGCTCTGTGGACATGTTGGCGTTGCGGAGAACTATCCTGGCGAACTTGCCGTCAGACGACGAGGGTTTTAATAAGTATTGGTTGGGGCAGTTGATTGATCATCGGACCTTCCGCCACAACCACACGCCATTGACCGGGCCCTCGATCGGGGGTGACACTCCCGGCAAATCCAAATCGAGACAGGACGAGAAGGTTTTGCATTCTTCGATAATAGTGTAATGTTCGCAGGGGAGAGGACGAGCCGTGTGTTTTTCAGCGACAGCGAACTTTGTGGGCAGCGGATTTCTGGGCGCCGCCGGCGTGATCACATTGACGAAGGTGAAGCACAGGCGCGAACTGCTTTTCGCGGCGCTGCCCACGCTATTCGCGGTTCATCAGTTCCTCGAGGGATTCGTCTGGCTGGGATTGGATGGGATTCTTTCGCCGGCGGTGGCGCATGACATGGGCGCGGCGTTCATGCTTTATGCGCAGGGACTTCTCCCTTTTTTGCTGCCACTGAGTGTGCTGCTGTTCGAGCCGAACGCTAAGAGCCGCCGGGGGATGCTGCCGTTCCTCGTGCTGGGTGGAGGAACTGCGCTCTATATTTTGTGGGCGCTGACCGCATTCCCGCTGCAGCTCTATGTCAGGAAAAACAGCATCGTGTACATCAATCAAGCGACCAACAATACCGCGGTCGGGCTGCTCTATGTGATTGCCACTTGCGGCTCGCTGTTTTTTTCGAAGATCAAGATGATGGTCGTCTTCGGGGCGGCAAACCTCGCGATACTGCTGGCTGTCATGGCAGTCAAGCGGTACGCGTTCACCTCGCTGTGGTGTGCCTATGCCGCGATCGCCAGTGTGATCATTCTCGCTTACTTCTGGAGAAGCACCGAAGAGCGGCCGTTCAACTATGCCTAGGAAAACCATCCACCAATGAGCGTGGGGCACTACTCGGCCGTACGGCGATTACGGGCCGGACTCGCTTCGCTTCGCCGGACAGCCCAAGCGGCGGTCGCTCGGTGAGCGAAGCTGAGGGCGCCTCGGGCAGTCTGATTCAGTGACCCGCTCTGCCGCGAATGCTAAGCTCGGCCTCTGCCGACACATCGGCCAGCGTGACGTGCAGAGCGTGCTGCTTCGCGTCATAGGATGTTTTCAAGGGATACGTGCTGCTGGAAAACTTCGCTTCGGCATGTGCGGACGGCCAGTCATAAATCACCACCTCGACGAACTTCCACCAAGGTGCGTACGAGCCTTCCCGCGCGTGGAACTTCAGACGCATGGAGTGGGCATCGGACTCACAAGTAAAACTCTGGCGAAGGTACTCGCCGTGCTGATAGCGCAAGGTGTGGCCGTCATCGAGATAGATCGAACCGTTGCACTGCGGTCCGGGATAGACCTGAAGCTCGAGGGGGCCCCTGGGTGTTTCGTCCGTGTTCTGAATCAAGGGCTGGAGCGGCAGGATGCTTCCGCCTCGAACATATACCGGCAAGGTGTCAAGTGGGGGGTGGATTTCCTTAGGCGTGGGAATTGCCCCAGCTGAGTTGACGACGTCGACGATCGAAGGCGGTTGGGACGACGCGGCCATCTTGAGCCCAGTCCAGAAGTCGTACCACTCTTGATCTTTCGGAAAGGAGACGGCGTAATCATCGAGCATTTCAGCGAATGGGGGTGGAGCGATCAGCAGGCTGGGACCGAGGAGAAACTGGGTGTCGAGATGATCGAAGCCGCTCGCGAACACCTCCGGAAACTCGAGAAAGACCGGCCGCATGAGAGGAAGCCCAGTGTGCGAGGATTCGTCGGCCAGCGTGTAGATGTAGGGCAGCAGACGATATCGGGTTTCGATATAGCGGCGGCGAATGGCTTCCTGCTCCGGCCCGTTGTTCCAGATTTCGTGGGGTAACGAGCCCTTGGTGGCATGATCGCGAAACAACGGAGAGAACGCAGCAAGTTCGACCCAGCGAGTGAGCAGCGCCGGAGACGGTGAACCGTTAAATCCACCGACGTCCGCGCCCGCAAAGGAGATTCCGCTGATGCCCAGATTGAGCACCATCTGCGTGGCTAGTCGAAGATGGTTCCAGGTCGCGGAATTGTCGCCGGTCCAAGTGAATCCATAGCGCTGGCCGCCGGCATAGGTGGCCCGGGTTAAAACAAACGGGCGCTCGTCGGGACGCAGTTTGAGCAGCCCCTCGAAAGTGCCGCGCGCATTTTCCAGTCCAACGATGTTGTGAATCTCGGCGTGGGTGGCGGTGCGCGTGATGAATCCCGGCTCTTCGATGCGATGAACCGTGCTCAGCGGCATTGTCTTGCCGGGTCCATCGAAGACCGAGGGTTCGTTCATGTCGTTCCAGAATCCGGCGACGCCGTCTTGAACGAACTCGTCATAGAGGCCGCCCCACCATTCGCGGGTTTGGGCGCGGGTGAAATCGGGAAAGACTGCGGGGCCAGGCCACACGACTCCCACGAACTCCGAGCCGTCAGGATTCTTCACGAACTGGTCGCTGGCATGGCCGGTGTCGTAAGGCGCATAGTTCTGGTTGGGAGCATGCGCGATGTGGAGATCGGTGATGTTGACCAAGTGAAAGTGCTGTTTGCGCAGGTCGGAGACCAGTCCCGGAAAGTTGGGGAAGGTTTCGGGATTTATGGTGAAGGGCCGATTTTTGTACTGATAGTCGATGTCGAGGTAGAGCACGTCGGAGGGAATCTTGTCGGCGCGCAGACGATTGGCAATCTCCCGAGCCTGGGATTCAGGACTGTAGCTGTACCGCGACTGCTGGAAGCCGAGCGCCCATAGCGGAGGAAGCGGAGGTGTTCCCGTAAGGTAGGCATAGCCTTCGACAACCTGTTTCGGGGTCGGGCCATAGAGCACGTAGTAGTCGAGCGGGCCGCCTTCGGCGCCGAAGCAGTATCGATCGCGCGCCTGCTTTCCAAAGTCAAACCATGTGCGCCAGGTGTTATCGAGGAATACTCCGTAACTGCGAGTGCCATTGATGGCGAGAAAAAACGGAATGCTTTTGTAGAGCGGATCGACCGATTCCTGGGGCCCGATGTCGGTATTCCACAGTGTGTAGGCCTGACTTCTGCGATCGAAGGAACCGGTCTTGTCGCCGAGGCCAAAGTAATGCTCGTCGACCGGCATTTGCTTCGAGACCGAGAAACCACCGAGTTGAAACTGGATGGGGCGTCCCACGGCGTCGGCAGAGATGACGTTGCCCGCGAGATCACGAATCACTAGGCGGAGCGGATTGCGCTCGATGCGGACGTCGAGCAACGAGGTGCGGAAACCCACCGAGGACGCCTCCTCGGTCGGCCGCACGTCGACGGATTTGCTGCGCGGGCCGGAAAGGACTGACCAGGATGCATCTTCGGGCAAAGTACTCTCCGCCGAGATGCGCACGCGAATGATGTCGTCGCGAAGCGCCGTGACCCGTAAAGTCGCAGAGCCGGCACGAAGCTCGACGCCATCCGGCAGTGCCTGTGCCCCGGTTACGGAATCGAGCGTAGTCGAAGGTGGTGAAGCAGCGGCAGTCTGTGCCGGCGCGGAACTCAATGCAGCGACCGCTATTTCGAGGAGTACGACCAGCAAGCGCGGGCGGAAAACTAGCATCAGTGGCTTTTTCAGAAACGATTCCCTTCTCTGCGGCAACATCATACTAACTCCAAAGGGAATAATTCGATGAACACCGCTCCGCCGAGTTGGAACCGACACCGAATGGGCTAAATAAAGAGTTGACAAGGAGCGCATCGCAGATGTACCGAGCACGAAGGCAAGACGACGCTCAACCTGCGGGGAGGGCCGATCAACGCGACCGAGGAGGAATGCAATATCTTCCAGGGTTTGCCGGGAAGCCCTGCAAACGGGATTTGGCGGGACATTCGGGACATTCGATCAGCGGGACATTCGATCAGCTCGACGAATATTTGTCGAAGGCGTAGGCTCACAGTCTGGGAGAGGCGGGATTTCGCCGTTCCTTCAGACATTTACAGATTTCGATTTGCTGAAGAAAGAGGCACATGCATGCAATTGCAAACGGCTCCCATTTCGAAGACGATGTTGTGGACGGGACGAATCATGAGCACGGTCCCTGTGCTGCTAACGCTGCTCGGCTCGGTGATGAAACTGGCGAAAGTGGCTCCGGCATTGGAGGGCATGGCGCGCGCTGGATTTGCAGAGAAGTTCGTTGTGCCGATTGGGATGCTTGAGTTGATCTGTGTTGCTGCTTATGTGATTCCGCAGACTTCCGTGCTGGGCGCGATCCTGCTCACCGGCTTACTGGGTGGCGCTACGGTCACGACGCTGCGCATTGGAGATCCCACGTTTCCCCTGCCCGTTGTTCTTGGAATGATGGCCTGGGGCGGGCTGTATCTGCGGGATGTGCGGTTGCGCGAACTCATCCCGCTGCGAAAAATGTGAAGTGGCAAGCGCGGCCCAACGTGATGGCGCTCCAGTGCTCGGAGGGACGGGCGTAATCGCCCGTCCCCCCACGCAGCCCTTTTCCCGCACAATTTCAGGTTGCTCAACCTCGCAGCAGCGGACGCGTCAGGCAGGTGGGGCCGCCCCTGCCGTTGATGCAGATCTCGCTACCGGAGAAGGTACGGACGTCGAATCCCGCGCGGCGCAGGCCGTCGTTGGTCTGGTGGTTCTCTTCGATCGCCAGCAAGCTGTTTTCGCCTAACGCGAGTACGTTGCAAGCCAGAGTGTCGCGTTCGGAATCGTCGATCGGGATCAACTTGAATCCGCGGGATTGCAGCAGTTCGACGGTCTCGACCGCTAACCACGGGAGATCGACCAGCGCGGTTTGCTCGTCTAACAGGCTGATCAACGACATCAGATGAAGGCAGGCAGCCGGACCGGCGCCATAAGGCAGTGGCGCGGACAGAACTTCCACTCCCTTGGGCGCGAACAGGGCGCGCATTTGCGCGATGCCGGCTGCGTTGCTGCGATAGCCCTGACCGATAAGCAGCGTCTTCGAGTCGAGCCAGACTATGTCGCCGGCTTCGGTGGTCCCCGGCGCCGCGATCGTGCCGAGAGTCGGAATGGCTTGCGCCGCGCAGCAGGAGCCGTGATGCCGGGCCTCCGCCACGCGGTTCGCTTTGCCGGGCCGCATTAGGATCAGACCGAAGTCTGTGGCCAGAGAGGCATCGTGAGCGTAGACAGCGTCGAGAGAAAGATCGTCATGCGCAGGCAGTTCGATAATTTCGGCGCCGGCGGTTTTGAGTTGGTTCACTAGCGCCTCGTGTTGCGACTGCGCCTTTTTGAATGTAGGAGCGTGGCGGAAACCGAGTTGGCGCCAGCTGGCGACGCGTCGTGGCTCGTTCCATCCGGCGCTTCGAGGCGAGCACACTAGCACGCGCTGCAGTCTCCCAACCATGGAGTGTCCGTTGAAAGCCATGCCGGTTTGGAAAGATGTGGGCAGGATGCCTCGTTATGTTTGGAATCAGAGGAACTTGGATGATTCTAAAGCAGATACGGCGCAATGCAGAAATGCTGCCTGAGAACGTATCTTCCACCCCGCTTCGGCTGGTTCGCCTTCCACATGCGCAGCAACGGTTTTCGCCGGCGGGCCGCATTCCTATGCCGCTTCGCGGCTCGGAGAGGAACCGATTCATTTCGTCGTTGACAACTCCTGCTCGCGCTCGAAGGTGCACAATTTCAGTTTCCCGAGAGACTTACTCGGAGACGGAGAACGACACGTGGGCGTCTTCAGGTGGCATCAGTTTGTGCAGCGCGCTTTTGTCTTTTCCCTTGTCTTTGTCTTTGCTGTGGGCCTTGCGCTTGCCGAGCCAATGCTTAAGATGCTTCCGCGCGGCAGGCGTGAGCTGGGAAAAAAAGAGCCCGGCGCGGCCTTGATCGCTGGCCCACATCACGTCAGCGTGTCCCTGCAGGGTAAAATCAGTGCCGGGGAGCAGGCAGCGAAAAGCCAGGTTCGAGGTCACGGGAATCGGTTCGGTGGCCTGGAGGGCGAGGCCATGCTCGCCGATATCGATGCTGACTCCGGAAAGCGTTTCGTTTTCGAAGTCCAAATAGACCAGGGTTTTCACCTCGTAACGGCCGGACTTGCGTCGATTGCTGTTCCTGGTTGTCCGATCAGTCTGCAAAGCGTCTTTTAGCTGGTCGGTTTGGAGCGGCCGGTAGAGAATGCGGCTGGCGCCGGACTGAAACGCCTGGCCAGTGCCGGGCCAAGCCCTGCTGGCGACAGCGAGGAGTGCCGGCTTTTGGCTGGTCGGTAACAGCGCCGCCATGCGGATCACCTCTTCGGCACTCGGCATGTCAAAATCCACAATCAGCGTGGCACATCGGCCGGACATAACCAATTCGAGCGCCTCTTGCCCGGAAGGGCAGCTGACTAATTCGATTCCAAGCTCCTGGAGCGTGAGCCCGAGAGTTTGGAGGGATGGTTTGTCCTGGCACAGCACAGCAGCAGACTGGCTCATGAGCTCCAAACTACGGGCTGGCGCGTATTCGGTAAATGTCACAGCGGTAATCGGAAAATGGGTTACTGAAGCACTCTACAAACCAGGGAAAATACGGGGCTTCGTTCCCTCGACTTCACCTCTTCGGCGGCTGCGCTGGGCGCTGTTATAATCGAAAGTTGCGCTCATGCCTACCCAGCGACTGATTCGATCCACTACAGTTTTGTCGGTTCGCCGCAACGGCAAGGTCGTTCTTGCCGGGGACGGCCAGGTCACGCTGGGCGAGTCGGTGATCAAGCATTCGGCCAAGAAGATACGGCGGCTCTATAACGATAAGATTGTGGCCGGGTTTGCCGGGTCGACCGCGGATGCATTTACCCTGTTCAGCCGCTTTGAGGCGAAACTGGAGCAATATCACGGCAACCTGGGCCGGGCTGCGGTGGAACTGGCCAAGGATTGGCGCACCGACAAGTTCCTGCGGCATCTGGAAGCGTTGTTGCTGGTGAGCGACAAGGAGCAGACGTATTTGCTCAGCGGGCAGGGGGATGTGATCGAGCCCGACGGTGCGGTGGCGGCCATCGGCAGCGGCGGGCCCTACGCGCAGGCCGCTGCTCAGGCGCTGGCGGAGCATACCGAACTCTCCGCCCACCAGATCGCCGAAGAAGCGATGAAGATTGCCGGCAAAATGTGCATCTATACCAATGACAAGGTAACGATTGAGGAACTTTAGTTCTCAGTTTCGAGTCTCAGTTCTCAGCGAAATCCTGCGCTGTGCAAATGAGAGCTGAGAGCTGAGAACTGAGAACTGAACTATGGCCATTTATCTACCCTCTTCCGCCGAAGAAGAACAGCTGGCGCTGGACGAACTTACGCCGCGCGAGATTGTGGTTGAGCTGGACAAACACGTGATTGGCCAGAAAGACGCGAAGCGGGCGGTGGCCATCGCGCTGCGCAACCGCACGCGCCGGCAGAAGCTTTCGCCCGAACTCGCCGAAGAAATCATCCCCAAGAACATCATCATGATTGGGCCCACGGGCGTGGGCAAGACGGAAATTGCACGGCGGCTGGCGAAGCTGGCCAATTCTCCGTTCCTGAAAGTGGAAGCGTCGAAGTTTACCGAGGTCGGCTATGTGGGACGGGATGTTGAATCCATGGTGCGCGACTTGGTCGAAATCGCAATCGACAATGTGCGTGAAGAGAAGTTGGAAGACGTTGCCGACAAGGCCGAACTGAACGCGGAAGAGCGGCTGCTGGATATTCTGCTGCCGCCGTCGCCTTCGCCACGGCCGGAGCAGGCTTCGACCGCGGGCGGCGTGGTGATTGACGGGAATACGGCTTTGACAGAATCTTCCAGCCGCACGCGCGAGAAATTGCGGCAGCAATTGCGCGAAGGAAAACTGGATGACCGCATGGTGGAGATTGACGTACGGGAGCGAAATTTCCCGTCGTTTGAAATTCTGACCAATCAGGGTATGGAAGAGATGGACGTCAACATTAAGGACATGTTGCCGAACATCTTCGGGCAGCGCACCAAGAAGCGGAAGATGAAGGTCAATGAGGCCTTCGAATATTTGATTCAAGAAGAAGAGCAGCGCCTGATTGACATGGACCAGGTCACGCGCCTGGCAATCGACCGCGTGGAGAACTCGGGCATCGTGTTCCTCGACGAGATCGACAAAATCGCGGGGCGCGAAGGCGGCCATGGGCCGGACGTTTCGCGGGAAGGCGTACAGCGGGACATTCTTCCCATCGTCGAAGGCACGACCGTGAATACGCGCTATGGCATGGTACGCACCGATCACATCCTGTTCATTGCGGCGGGAGCGTTCCACGTATCCAAGCCGAGCGATTTGATTCCGGAACTGCAGGGGCGTTTTCCGATTCGCGTGGAGCTGCAATCGTTGACCATGGAAGACTTCGTCCGGATTCTCACCGAGCCAAAATCGTCGCTGGTGAAGCAGTACACGGCGCTGCTTGAGACCGAAGGAGTGAAGCTGGAGTTTACCCCTGAGGCGCTGGATGAGATTGCGCACTTTGCCTTCCGCGTGAATGAGAGCACGGAAAACATCGGGGCGCGGCGCCTGCACACCATCATGGAGCGCGTGCTCGACGAGTTAAGCTTCGAAGCTCCGGAGAAGAAGGGCGAACATATCACGATTGACGCGGACTACGTGCGTAAGATGTTGACCGACATTGTGAAGGATCAGGATTTGTCGCGATACATCCTGTAGTCGTTCCCACTTTGGAATCCAGACGTGCGGGCCGGCCAGGGGCATTCTGTTAGTCTGGTTCCTTAGGCATGAGACGCTCCACGCCGAAGCTCCTACTGGCTCTGGTTGCGCCGTTGGTGTTTGCGGCGTGCGCGACGATTGGGCCGCCGCAGCCTCCGTCGCTGGACTTGCCCAAGCCTCCTTCGGATCTGCGGGCTACACGCAAGGGCGACCACATTACCCTCACCTGGACTGTTCCCAGCGTCACGACCGATCGGAAAACCATTCGAAGCGTGGGTTCAACCCGGATTTGCCGCGGAGCCCAAACGAAGTTGATGCAGTGCGGCATTCCGGTGGGTGAGGCCGCTGCGCAACCCCCTGCGATCGCGGCCCAAGCTTCCAAACAGAAAGCGGCAAAATCGTACACCGACTCGCTTGCCGGGCAGCTTCACCCCGACAATCCTTCCGCCTTCATTACCTACGCCGTCGAAGTACTCAACGCGGACGGTCGTGGCGCTGGACTCTCGAACCAGGTGCAGGTTTCCTTGGCTCGCACCCTTCCCCCCCCGCCGGACTTCGCTGGAAGCGTCACCGGTCAGGGAGTCGTACTGACCTGGACGAACAACGTTCCGCTAGCAACTGCCACTCCACATTTGCGCTACCTCTATCGGGTGTACCGCCGTTCGGGGGACAGTCCGCAGCAGATTCTTGCCGGCGAGATACCGGCAGGAAGTGAACGCAGCCTCAGTCTTACGGATTCCAGCATCGAGTGGGAAAAGACGTACGAATATCGGGCGGAGACCGCTACGATGGTCGCCCAGGAAAACAAGCCGGAACTACAGATCGAAGGGGACGACACGCCGGAAATTAAAGTTTTCACACGGGATGTTTTTCCGCCCGCCGTTCCTTCCGGGCTGCAGGCAGTGTCTTCGGGGCCGGGACAGAAGACTTTTGTCGATCTGGTATGGGCTCCCGTTACCGACCTCGATCTAGAGGGCTACAACGTTTATCGTCGCGAAGCTGGAGAGACGGCGGTGAAGGTGAACACGGAACCGGTTCCCACCCCAGGGTATCGGGATGCGAACGTCGTATCCCTAAGACGCTATTTTTATTCTGTCTCTGCGCTTGATGTTCGCGGGAACGAGAGTGGCCGCTCGCAGGAAGCGAGTGAAGCGGTTCCGTGAGGACAATGTGATTTTCTAGGACTGCTTAGAGAAAGCTTGCTCTTTAATTTTAATTCGGGGTGGCTGCCAGACGAGCATGGTAGCCCGGGCGGGCCCGAACCTGCAGGCGCTTCCCGTCTTTCTCGGCAGTGACGCTGATAGCGCGGTAGTTTCCATTGGGCTGAAAACCGGCGGGCTTATAAGCGACGAAGTAACGGCTACGGATCAAATCGTGCAGCTTATCGAACGACTTGCCCAGAGTCCAGATATCGCCGGGAAACATCGCCTCACCTCCCGTATGCTCCGCCAGTACCTCTAACACCCGGTCGGCATCCGTTTTATCGCCCCGATCTTCTCGCGTGCTGACGGTGTAGATGGTTACGCCCGTCCTCTCCGCTGTCTGCATGCTCTGCTTCAGGCTGCGGTGACTCGAATTGTCTTCGCCGTCGCTGAGGATCACCAACACTCTCGCCACCTGCTCGCTCTCGGGATACGCTGCCAATTTTCGACAGGCGAATGACACCGCATCGAATAGCGCTGTTCCGCCTCCGTTTGCCAGCTTCTCAATTCCCTTTCCCAGTTCCGCTGATTCGGGGCTGAAATCCTGAGTGACGGTGGTGTTCTGGGAAAAACCGGCTATGAAACCAAGGTCCGAAGCGCCGTTTAGCATTGTTTCCACGAACTTGGTGGCGGCGCGCTTTTCAAACGAGAAACGGTCGACCACCGAACCGCTGGTGTCGACCAGCAGCGCCAGTCGCAGAGGGAGTTTCGACTGTGGAGCAAATTGCTCTATTTTTTCTGGCGGCTTATTGTCGTCGAGGATGCGGATATTGGACTGCTCCAAATCGTTCACCATATGCCCGTGACGGGTGACGCTGAAAAACAGGGTGACCCGATCCACGCTGGTACGAAAGGTCCATGCCGCGGCCAGGGAGGGAAGACTCGGGAGCGGAACAGCGACCCCGGCACTGTCGCTGCCCTCGGAGGCCGTATTGTCCTCGACCAGCGTGCCGCAGTCTTCGCAAGTCCCTCCGTCGGATGCGTTCCCTGCGGCGCTCAACTGCGCCTTCAATCTTTCGTTGTTGGGGAAACTCTGGGGCCGCAGAGAGGCGACCAGAGTGGCCGCTGGCGACGGACTGGCAGCGGCCGCTGCTCGAACGGCCTTGTTGCGAGAAAGCGTTGCCAGATTCTGACGGGCCACCGGAGCGAACGCGTTCGTAGGGTCCTCGCCGATAAACAAGTTCAGTTCGCGCTCCATGGCTTCGAAGTCCTTGAGCGACATGGCTGCCGACGCGGCGACGTAGTGCACATTCGCCATTCCCTTGTGATCGAGCGCGTGGACCAACTTGGCCGTTTCCAGCGCTTGCTGATACTGATGGGTTCCGTTTTGCGCGTAGATCAGAGCCGAGAGGACCCGCGCATCCTTCGGACACAGGGAGACAGCTTTTTCCAGTTGTGGTCGCGCCGCTTCAAAATCGTTTATCGACAGTGCAACCATCCCGAGATTCAGAAACGATCCTGGAAACTTCGCATCCAGTTGCGCCGCCACCTCAAACTCGCTTCGGGCGCGAGGCCTGTCTTCCTGGTCGAGATAGGCGAGCCCCAGGGCAACGTGGGCTGAGACGAATTTGTGATAGACATCGATTGCTCTTTGCAGGTGCTTGATGGCTTCTTTCGAATGCTGTGCTTTCATTAAGGATGTGGCGTTGTTGAACTCCACTACGGCCTTATTGGGAGCTTCCAGATCGAGCGCGGATACGACACCGGATTCGATCAGCTCTTTATTTTGGTCGCGTTGCTTCTGGCGTTTGTGCGCATCTCGGTTGATCTGGTCGAGATACATTTGCGCGAAGTCGATCTGCGCGAACTCGCCATCCATCATGCCCGCACCCATATTTATATTGGGGATCTGTGCCAGCGTGGAAATCTGGAAACAGAGCCCAAAGGCGACAGCCCAGGCGAAACGAGTCGGAACGCTCTTCGAAGGTTGACGGCCGCGCGTAGGCTGCACAAGTGCTCCTGCACAGACACGGGCTTTCGCCCGGAAAGGTGTCGAGGACGGCAGGCGGAGATGCCCTGAAGTCCTGGGGCACCTAACTATAGCAGACATCCTTTCCTGCCTTCCTGACCCAGCTTCCATTTAGGGGAAACACCGGGCCGAGAATCGTCGTCCGCCCTTGGAGGCGCCGATCTCGGCGAAAATATTTCCCTTCTTTGCGCCTCAATTTGCACGGATATGATTAGATAGATGGCGATGAAATATTGCCGATTTCAATTCAATGGCCAGATTCAATATGGGCTGGTCGAGTCCGTAGGCGGACGGGACGCGATTGTGCGGGTACTGCTGACCGCTCCCGAAGAAGCCGACGGGGACATGGAGAGCTTGCGCACGCGGCGGATCGAGGCCATTGCGCTGGAGCAGGCTTCGCTGCTGCCTCCGGTGCGGCCGTCGAAGATCGTCTGCGTAGGGCGCAATTATCGCGAGCATGCGGCTGAGTTGGGACACGATGTGCCTACTGAACCCCTTATTTTTTTGAAGGCCACTTCGGCGTTGCTGCCGCCCGGAGGGACGGTGCGCCGTCCCAAGATCTCGCAGCGGGTTGATCACGAGGGCGAGTTGGGCGTGGTGATTGGCAAGACGTGCTATCAGCCGGCGGCGGATGCGGACCTTCGCCAGTACATTTTGGGCTATACCTGCGTCAATGACGTCACGGCGCGCGATCTGCAGAATAAAGATGGCCAATGGACCCGGGCGAAGGGCTTCGACACGTTTTGTCCGGTGGGGCCGGTGGTGACCGACGAGATCGATCCGTGGGTAGGGGTGGGAGTGGAGACCCGGGTCAATGGCGAGGTCCGGCAGCAGGGCAACACGCGGGATTTCATCTTTGCGCTGGACGTGGTGATTCGGCATATTGCGCAGGCCATGACTTTGTTTCCCGGTGACTTGATTCCTACGGGGACGCCGGCCGGCGTGGGGCCGTTGGTCGCGGGGGATGGGGTTGAAGTTAGCGTCGAAGGCGTGGGGACGCTGAGGAATTTGGTAGCGGATGAGTAGCCGGAACCTGGATCGAGCACTGCCCTACTGCAGCCGGAAGCGTTCTTTCATCAGCCTTTGCAGGCGCGGCTTGTAGAGCAGATCGTAGGCGAGTTCTTTGTCGGGGAACATGGCCAGGGCGGCGCGCTTGGCTCCGGCGGCCAACTCTGAGGCTTCCTCTACGGTGAGGTTGGGGTCCTGGCCGATCACTGACATTACCATGCTGATCATCACTTGCAGGCGGCGGATCTTTCGGGCTTCCTCTTCGCGTTCGCGGACGGTCTCCTGCTCCGCGATTGGAAAATTTTCTCCTTGCCCGGCCCCGTGATGAATGTTCATGGTGTCCCCTTTGCTCGTCCCACAGGTTTGGATGACTCTGCGCGGTCCGTCGTTGCGCCTTGGTTAATGCCATTCTGCCGCATTTAGCGAACAAAACAACTACACAAAAGTGCCGTTTTAAGGTTACGAGCGGCAGTCGGGTTTCGCAGCCTGCGGCGACAGACTCGCGCGGTGCGCTCTGCCGCATGCTGTGGAGCTTTCGCGCCGCCGGACACCCAAGAGAGCTGCCGCTACATGAGCATTTCGCCGGGGCGTCCCGTCCCACATTCACCGCGGAAGTGTAAAATTACGGTGCAAGGCCGGAGTCGGTCATTGGTCCGATTCCAGAATTGGAGATGTCCATGGCAGAAGGCAATTCGGCCGGCGACGCGCAGCCGCGTCCTGATCCCCACGAGAAACTGGTGAAGGTATTCGACTCGGAGCAGGAGCCTGAGGCGCTGGTGGTGAAGGGATTGCTCGATTCGGCGGGCATCGACAGTGATCTTACTTCGGCGTCGCTGGTGCAGGATGCTTTTCCCGGCCTGGGCGGGATGATCCTGCTGGTGCGCGAAGAAGATGCGGAAGCCGCACGTCGCGTGATTGCGGAAGGACGGCGGTCGTCGCCCGAGGATGACGACACCGCAGAGATTCAGATTATTGAAGAGCCGCCACCTCAGGCGTAACCGAATGTGCGGCGAGACTGAAACGGCGGTCCGCACCTCGATCTCGCCGGAACGAATCTCAACGAACCAGGTGCACAACGCTTTCCACGTGGTAGGTTTGCGGAAACAGATCCACCAGATGGACTTGCTCGACGCGATAACCGACGGCGAGCAGGGAAACCAGATCGCGGGCCAGGGTTGCCGGATCGCATGAGACATAAATCATGCGCGGCGCGCCCATCGCCGCTGACAATCTCGCTACGCGTTCTCCTAAGCCACTGCGAGGCGGGTCCAACACCACCAGATCGGGCTTATTCGGGCCAGGCGTGTTAACCATAGGAGGCGGAATTGCGCCCTCCCCTCCTCGCCTCGGATTCTCCGCGCCGGCAAGGTACTGCTCGGCTGTGGCCTGAACCACCTCTCCATTCAAGGACCGATTGTAGGAGAGATCGGCCGAGGAAGTCGGGGACGACTCCACAGAAACTACGTGATGAAAGTTACAAGCCAGGGCTGTGGAAAACAATCCTGTGCCCGCGTACAGATCGAGAGCGAGTTGGCCCGACTGTCCGGCAGTAACGATTCTTACTAGTTCGTCGGTGAGATGACGGTTGGTTTGAAAGAAAGAACCCGCGCTGACTCGATATGCCGCCCGCTGCGTTTGATAGGTCAGATGCGCAGCGCCCCTAGCGACTAGCGTTTCCCGCGCCCTAGCCTTGCGATCGCCGGGATTGGTTTCGCGGAAGGCCACGACGCCGGCAATTTCCGGCAAGGCAGCGCGAAATTCTTCCGCCCACTCGCGCACCGAGGATCGGCGAGCCACACCTGCACATCCCACCTCCACCAGGAGTTGGGTATCATCTGCGTTCGCGAAGAATTCGATCTCGCGCACCCCCTCGGGAACCTTGCCCTCCCGTCCGCTTGGCCAGAGCAACGCGATGCCGCGGTTGATCAGGGGCGAACTGATGGGGCACTCCTCGACCGGCAGCAGTTCGTGAGAAGCCACTTTGAAATATCCCGCGGCGAATGCGGGACTGACCTGAACCTGCAAACGAGACCGGTTGCGATAGTTCCAGGGCGGCGAGCTATGCACTTCGATGTCGAACGGCAATTCCAGCTTGGCGGTACGGCGTAGGGTCTCGCGCAGAATCTCTTTCTTGATCTCGAGCTGCTGCTCATAGCGGATGTGCTGATAGTGACACCCGCCACAGCCGCCAAAATATGGGCAGGAAGGCTGAATGCGGTGCGGAGAGGGCTCGATAACGGCGTCAACCGCGGCTCGCGCAAATCCGGGCTTCTGCTCGGTGAGGCAAGCCTCAATTTTTTCTCCGGCCAAGACATAGGGGACGAAAACAGCCTTGCCGCGTTCGCCGGCGTTATTTGCGCGGAGACCAGCTGCGGGAAGATCGGCAGGCAAACGGGCCAGGCCCTCGCCGCCATAGATCAGCTTTTCGATGGTTAGGAGCAAGAGTTGATTCTACGGCATCAGGCGGGTGAAAACCGGACTCGCCGGAAGGTTCTCTGTGCCGCGGCGATTCGCGCGAGATGCCTCGCTCCGTCTGAAAAACGACTGCGCTCAGGATGACGCCAAGCATGGAGGTGGGCAGCCTTGGGATTGAGTCATGCGCAATCGTTGGTCATCATCGCGCGACAGTGGCGCGCGATCTGTTGTTCTTCCTGTGTGGCGACAACTTGGATCTTATCGGGAGTCAGACCAAGAACCTCAAGCCCTTTTGTGGCCGCGGATCGAATGCGATCGCTATGCTCTCCGATGCCGCCGGTGAAGACGAGAAGGTCCGCGCCCCCCAGCAGGGCCATGTACGCCCCAATGGTTTTTCGTACTGACAGGGCAAAGACATCCAAAGCCAGGCTCGCTTTTCGGTCATCGCGGCCGGCGCGTTCTTCGAGCGCCCTCACATCGCCTTCGCCGGAGGAGAGTGCGAAAAGGCCGCATTGATGATTGAGCAGATCTTCCAGCTGGTCGGCGTCGAGCTTCTCATTTCGCAGAAGATAAACGATGACGCCGGGGTCGAGGTCACCGCTTCTGGTTCCCATCAGAATGCCACCCGTCGGAGTGAGGCCCATGGTAGTGTCAATGGATTTTCCGTTTCCCAGCGCACACAGACTCGATCCGTTGCCAAGGTGCGCAAAGATGGCTCGTTGAGGAAGCTTTGCGCCGAAATGATGCACCAGCGATTCGTAGGAAATACCGTGAAAACCGTAGCGACGAATTCCTCGGTCGAAGTAGCGCTGCGGAAGCGGCAGGTGGGACGCGACTTCGGGAATCGTCTGATGAAATGCGTCGTCGAAGCAGGCAAACTGTTGGGCTGAAGGAAAGATGGATTGTGCAGCCGCGATCAGCGACAGCGCCTGGGGAATATGCAATGGCGCAAAGTGGACTGCGGAACGGAGTTGATCGAGGACTTGCGGTGTGATGAGTTGGTGTCTGAAGAGCTTGGGACCGCCATGCACGACGCGGTGCCCGACCGCCACCGGTGTGTCGTCCCTATGTAGCCGTATGGCCGCGGCGAGGGCGGCAAGCGCATCGCTTTGGGTTTCATGAATATGGTCGCGCTCGAGCAGCGAGGTTCCATCCGAGGAGCGGATGCATAAGGACCCATGGTCTCGTCCAATGCCCTCAGCAGTTCCGGTCAGCAGCGGCTGTTCGTCGGTTGCGCCGCGACGGTAGATACCGAACTTCAGCGAAGACGAGCCGCTGTTGAGGACGAGAATGGGACTGTCATTGTCGGATAACTCTCTCTGGCCCAATTCTTTCGCCATTCCTATCCCGGCCATTTCCAGTTTCGAATTTCTTCTTTATCGATGCCTTCCGCGTGGGCGTAGTTGACGCTCTCGATGATCTGGCCCTTCAACCACTCCTTGATGTGAGCGCCAATCGTGCGCAGGCGCGGAACACGATCGATGACATCGATCGCCAAGTCAAAGCGGTCGATCTGATTAATGATGGCAAGCTCCAGCGGAGTATTAATGTTCCCCTTTTCCTTATAGCCGCGCACATGAATGTTGTCATGATTCCGGCGGCGGTAGCTGAGCTTGTGAATGAGCGAGGCGTAGGAATGAAAGTTGAAGATAACCGGCTTGTCCACGGTGAACAGTGAATCGAAATCGCGATCCGAAAGTCCGTGCGGATGTTCGCTCTCCGGCATAAGCCGGAAAAGGTCGACGACGTTTACGAAACGGATTTTCAAATCCCCGAAGCGCTCCTTCAGAATTGCAACCGCCGCCAGCGACTCCATGGTTGCGATATCCCCGGCGCAGGCCATCACGACGTCGGGATCGTTGCCGTCATCGCTGGAGGCCCAGTCCCAAATGCCGATGCCTTTGGTGCAATGCTTTACCGCATCTTCCATGGCAAGGTATTGGAGATGCTCCTGCTTATCGGCCACGATGACGTTGACATAGTCGCGCGAACGCAGGCAATGATCGGCCACACTCAGCAGGCAGTTCGCGTCGGGCGGCAAGTAGATGCGCACCACGTCCGGGCTCTTATTCGTGACCACATCGAGAAATCCCGGGTCTTGATGGGTGAAGCCGTTGTGATCCTGCCGCCACACCAGAGAAGTGATGAGGATATTGATCGAAGGTACCGGCGCGCGCCAGGAGAGTTCCTTCTTCGACTTTTCCAGCCATTTGGCGTGCTGGTTGAACATGGAATCGATGACGTGTATGAAGGCTTCGTAGCTGGAAAACAAGCCGTGCCGGCCGGTCAGAACGTAACCTTCAAACCAGCCCTCGAGCGTATGCTCGCTCAGCATTTCCATGACGCGTCCGGTGACATCCAGTTCTCCGCCGTCGGCGTCCTCCGGCAGGTATTCGGCGAGCCATGTCTTTTTGGAAGCGGCATAGATGGCTGTGAGCTTATTGGAAGCGGTTTCATCAGGGCCGAAGACGCGGAATGTATTCATGTTGCGGCGCATCACGTCAGCCAGAAAATGCGCGAGCACATCGGTCGGCGAGAGGTAGACAGTACCCGGAGTCTTCAGGTTGACGGCATAAGCACGAAACTCAGGCAGTTCGAGTTCTTTGCGGAGCAATCCTCCATTGGCGTGGGGATTGGCGGAGATGCGGCGCGGGCCGGAAGGCGCAAGCTCCTGGAGTTCTGGAACCAGCGTTCCGTTGGCGTCGAATAGTTCTTCGGGCTTGTAGCTGCGCATCCAGTCTTCTACGATTTTCAGAGACTTTTTATTCGTGGCCGGGTCGGCTACTGGAACCTGGTGCGCCCGCCACGATCCCTCCACTTTGTGGCCCTCGACTTCCTTCGGTCCCGTCCAACCTTTGGGCGAACGAAGCACGATCATCGGCCATCGGGGACGCGTGGCGTCGCCGGTTGCCCGGGCATGCTGCTGGATAGCGCGAATTTCCAGGGTGCATTGCTCCAGAGTGGAAGCCATTTTCTGGTGCATCGCAAACGGGTCGTCGCCCTCGACGAAATACGGTTGGTGACCGTATCCGGTCAGCAGCGATTCCAATTCTTCGTGCGGAATGCGGGCCAAGACCGTGGGATTCGCGATCTTGTAACCGTTGAGATGCAGCACCGGCAGGACGGCTCCGTCCCGGATCGGATTCAAGAATTTGTTCGAATGCCAGGAGGTTGCCAGCGGCCCGGTCTCGGCTTCTCCGTCCCCGACTGCGACGGTGACGATGAGATCAGGATTGTCGAAGGCTGCTCCGTAAGCGTGCGAGATGGAGTAGCCTAGCTCGCCGCCTTCGTGAATAGACCCGGGCGTCTCCGGGGTGCAGTGCGAGCCGATGCCTCCGGGAAACGAGAACTGCCGGAAGAATTTGAGCAAGCCAGCTTCGTCGCGACTCTTGTCCGGATAAATCTCGGAGTAGTAGCCCTCGAGATAGCAGTTGGCAAGTGTGGCCGGCGCACCATGGCCGGGGCCGGAAATGTACATCACATTCAGGTCGTACTTCTTGATAAGACGGTTCAGATGTACCCAAATCAAAGATTGCCCGGGATCCGATCCCCAATGACCGAGGAGGCGATTCTTAAAGTGCTTCGGCTGCAGCGGTTCCCTCAGCAGAGGGTTCTCGCGAAGATAGATCATTCCTGCCGATAAATAATTGCAAGCTCGCCAGTACCCATGGATCTTTCGCAGTTCCTCCGGCGTGAGAGGTGATGAAACTTCGCCTGCGTCCGCAAGTCGAGGTTCTCCGACAATCCTGGGAGAAGAAGATCGGGTCGTCACGAGAAGGGCCCTCCTGTCAAGAACTTAGACTGTTTGGATGCGGAAGTCTGGCCGCTCGAGCTATCGAATGATTGCGGCAGTTTCCGGTCTCCAACCCAAAGATAATTCCCGCCTGCAGGTTTAGACAACTTGCGGCCCTATGCCGTTTCACTGGTCATGATGAAAAGCGGCTTCATTTCAAAGCTCTTGTAGTGCGGCCGAAGCCGGTCGACGTTGTATTGCTCTTTTACATTCACGATTTTTTTTGAGGCCGTAACCGTATCGATCGGCAGATTATCGTAGCGGCCATTCCTGAGGACGACAAGTCGTCCGTGGATCTTTCTCAGGAGCAAATCCAAGGCCAGGTTGCCATAGGCCATGGGAACGATGGAGTCGATGGCGTCGGGATCGCCGCAGCGCACCAGATAGCCGAGTTTCTGATGAATCGTGTCGATGGATTTGCCCTGGTTGTATTTGGGCGAAAGCTCTTTCAGTTTCTCGGAAACCAACTCCCCAATGCCGCCGAGTTTCTTGTGTCCGAAGGCGTCAGTGGTTTCAGCCTCGAAGATCATCTCTCCGCCTTGGAACATCGCTCCCTCAGAAACCAGGACAACAGAATAGTGGCTGGGATTTTTTCGGCGATCCGACACCAGGAGCTCGGTGAGGCGCTCGATGTCGAATTTGTGTTCCGGGATTACACAGCGGTGTGCCGCTCCCGCCATGGTAGGCAGCATGGCAGTGAAACCCGCGTACCGCCCGAAGACTTCGAGGACCATAAAACGCTCGTGAGAGCCAGCGCTGGTGCGCAGACTGTTGGTCATGGAAATGGTGCGAGTGACGGCCGTGCTGAAGCCGATGCAGTAGTCCGTGCCGGGAACGTCATTGTCCATGGTCTTGGGAATGGCGACTACCCTCACCCCTTCCTGATAAAGGCGCACCCCGTAGCTCAGGGTGTCGTCACCGCCGATAGGGATGAGATGGTCGATGCCGAGCCAATCCAGATTCTTTAGAACTTCTTCCGTCAAGTCGTTGTTTTCGGCGGTATAGGTAGACTGCAGGTGAGCCGGCACGCTGGACTTTTTCACCTTACTGGGATTGGTGCGTGAAGTATGCAGAAACGTACCGCCGGTGCGGCCGGTACGGTTGACCAGATCTTCCGATAGGGTCTGGTAATTTTCGCTGTTGTCGTAGTCTTTTTCGCGGACAAGATCGACCAGTCCGGCCCATCCCCGACGAATGCCAATTACTTCGCAGCCCTCGCGCATGGCGCGAATGGTTACGGCGCGGATGGCGGGGTTCAGACCGGGCACGTCGCCGCCACCAGTGAGGATTCCAATCACACCCTTTTTTGTTTTCACCTTGTCCTCCCCTGTCGCAGAAGTCTGCGAGAGTCCCCTCCGGTAGTTCTCGGTTTTAACATACCAGCGGACCGGAAAGCGTCTAACCCGCATGCAGCGAAGCCAGCAGGAATACTAAAGGAGCGTTCCAGTTGATGGCGATTTCGTTCAGTGAGTAGGCAGCCTGGTCGTCCTTATACATCTGCATCGGCGCATCCTTCGGCAGCAACGCAGCCACGCGATCCGCGGGATGAGCATTGGGCCCGCCAGAGAGCAACCCGGGCCAGGGAGCGGCAATATTGTCAGCCGCACTTGGCCGATGGTGGGGATGCTGGAAGGCTTTCGATCCTAACTGTGTAACCCAGGACAAGTCGAAGCAATTGCGTCCGATCAGGTAGTGGAGATTTTCCCCGGCTGCGTGGCGGAAGCCGTCGTTCTTCTCGAGGCGATCGGTCACCATCAGCTGCAGGGAGTGATTGCCCGCCACTCCGTTCGAACCCCAGACATAGTCCGAGAGGGACAGCGTGTTTCCATACCCATTCTGCCGGCTGTTTTGGACCAAAATCTCCGCCGCCCGCAAGCTGGAGTCACGAATCTGCGCCAATAACTCACTCGATGCGCCTTTCCGGTCAGCCATCGCGTAGGTCCAGAGCGAGAGGGCCGAAAGCTCATTCCAGGCAGGCGTCTTCACGCCTAGTCGGTTGTCCGTCCGGAGATAGGCGATGCCTGCCTCGAATGCCCGGCGATATTGGTCCTCGCCGCTGGTGCGCCATAGTTCCGCGGCAGCCCAGAGCATTTCGTCGCGGCAGTCTTTGTCGCCGTAGTCCCCGGTGCGAATACCGCTGGGATTTTGAAAGCTCACAACCGGATTCTTGTTGGCCCACGCGTAGGCGCGTCGCGCCGCGTCCATCCAGCTCTTAGCATAGGCGTCGTCAAAGGGTCCGTAGCAGCGCGCGGCGATCGCGCACACTGCCGCGAGATCGGCGCTGGCGCACGTGCTCTTGTAAGGAGCCGATCCGGTACCAATGACGTAGCTGGTCAGATGATCGTCCTGGGGCATGATGAAGCCACAGAAATTCTCGCTGGTCTGCTTGTGCCATACGCCTCCGTCGGCGTCCTGCAAGCTAAGCATCCAATCGAGATTCCAACGGATCTCGGCCAGGAAGTCGGGGAGGTTGCCACCAGACTCAGGAATCCTGAGATCGAGGCTTCGCACCGCCGTGTTTGCCATTTCCCACGTCCAAAGCAGAGTTCCTGTGGATATACCGGAATTCACGACATAGCGGCCATAGTCGCCGGCATCATGCCATCCTCCGTGATTCTTGCAGGAACCGCTCTTTCCAGAAGTCGAGTGAAACTCCGATACCAGATGACACACGGGATGCGAATAGCCGTTCCCCAGGTCCACATTGCAGCCGCAGCGCTGGCCGTAGTATCCCCTCATGGTGAGCCAGAGGGCATGGCGATAAACATCATTTCCGATTTCAACGGGCGCGCTCTTGCCCGCATCGGTCTCGAGAACGTACATGCCAGGCTGGCGGACCAGTGAAAAGTCACAAACTTGAACGCGGTCGCCGGAAGCCGCGTCGTCGCGAGCCTCGCCGGGCTTGGCGTGCAGAACGACCGCTCCGCCGTTCACCGCACGTACCGTGAACCTCTCTGACGCAGTGCGTAGCGTGGCGAGCTTCGTGGCGTTTGCCTGGTATCCGAGCTGATTGAAAACTATGGGGCTGGTATTGGACGCGGCCTCCGCCGCGGCCCAGTTTGAATTCATCCACCACGAATTCTCCCGATACGCTGGCGGGGCAGCGACTGCGCCCCCGCAAAGGGCTGCCATTTTGAGGAAGTTTCTGCGCTGCATGAGTCCAGTGTATGCCTCAGAGGCACGCAGAGAACTCGGTTAGAACGGCAGTAACGGCGGGCGGAGTCGGAAAATGCCGCCCAGTTCCGCGATCCGATCGACAGGGGACTTTGGATTCTGCCGCTCAATCGTCTCCGCGCCCGCTCCATCCTGCCTGACAAGGTTTGGCCCGGGAGTGGTTCAGGAGGGCAGGAAGTCTTTCACCGGGGCAGTTTCCTCCTACGCTGCCTTCCTGCCAGGGACTTTCGCGCCTTTCTTGCGGGCTTCGGAAAGACCGATCGCAATCGCCTGCTTCCGGCTCTTGACCGTTCCGCCTTTTCCGCCGCGTCCTGACTTCAGCGTGCCTTTTTTCTTTCGCTGCATCGCGCTCTCCACGCTCTTGCCCGCCGCCTTTCCATATTTTCGATTGCTCGCAGATTTCCGTTGCGCCATGATTGACCTCCTCCGAAAAAACTTAGAGGACCCAACGGCTCTAGAGGTTGGCGTTTGATTCCATCGCTGGCATCATTTAACGCGGGAGCGAAAGGTCTCAAGAAAAATCAATGAGACCGTCGTAGGGTGAAACTACGCCGGCCTTGCAAAACGGAAGATGCCTTTCTTGTCATGCCCACGATTTGCGCCGGGATCAGGAGCGCTATAAACGCCGATGATTGCGATGCTTCCCAGTCGGGTTAACGGTTAACGATGCGCTCGCAGTTGTCCAGCACTGGTGCGGCTTTTTCTCGGCTGGGACCTTCGTCACTCCCCGCCCGGTAACCAACTGCGTCAATCGCGCACGATCCAGCAAGTTAGCCGGGAGAATCGATCCGCATTGAATCTGCTTTGAGCGAAGCAGAGCGAAGCCGCGAGGAATGCGAGTTACCCCTCAGTCTGCGGCCGAAGCTTTACCCTTGATAATCTCGGTAACCGCCCGCCGGGCGCTTGCCATGGCACCGTGCACGGTACCGTTATTCCCCGTGATATCCGCGGCCTCGCCGGCGAAGAACAACGTGTTCTTCACGGGACGGCCTAAGACTTCTGGCGCATCGGCGGCTCCTGCTTTCACATAGCTATAAGCGCCGCGCGAATAGGGATCAGACTGCCAGTCGTGGAAATAAGCGATTTCCAGCAGGCTCTCCATTTCCGCTTTGCCGACGCCCAATAAGCCGCGAGTGTCTGCAAGGCCCGCGTCGCAATAGGCACCCTCTCCGATTCAAGCTTTTCGGCACACTGCCACGGAGCCCATCCGGTGATGACCGGAAATCGATCAGGCATAGCGGTCCACCAGGTGGGGAACCAATCGTCTTGCGAAAAAAGGAAGCCCATTTCCGCTAGCGTCCTGCCCGGCCTTCCCTTCGGATGGATTCGATCCCAGAAGCGCTCGCGAAAGTGAAGAACGATACGGAGGACTTTGCCCATCTCCATTCCGGCAATCGCGTCCAATTTGTCCTGTGGGAGAGGGGGAGAAAACTCGATCGCCCCGTCTTCTCCCGGCTGAGCTTCGAGGACCCCAAGTGGAACGGTCACGAGCACTCGGCCGGAATGCAGCGACAGGGCTCGGTCCGCGCAAACCGCATCCATGGAAACGCTCGCCGAACTCCAGCGAACGCGCCGCACAACAGTACTGGTTCGGACGCTGACACCCGCCTTCGCCACTCGTTCTCGCAGTAGCGCCAGAAGGGCTTCGTACCCACCGCGCGGGCGGAACGCGCGGGCGCCCTCGATCTTGTCCTCGGCTCTCATTTGGCGAACCAGCCAGTGAACTCCGACCTGCGACGGGTCAGCGGCATTGAATCCTGCCACATAGCTAAGCGCGTGATTCTTGGCGTCCGCCGATGCGTTGGGGCAGCAGCGCCCGAGGAAACTCTCGAACGACTCGTCCGGTCCCTCGTCATTCATCCCTTGCAGGATTTCATCGACTTCGGAGAAAAAGTCACACGGACCGAGATGGCCCTGCTGAAAGCACCAGTTATCTCCGGTCAGTTCAGCAACTGGAACTTTGTTGTGATGGAGTGCATTGAAAATCTCAGGAGGGCGTCCATGAATGAACTCGGCTCCCAACTCGATGGGGAACCGCCGTTTGACGTCGTTCAGCGTGTAGATTCGGCCGCCCATGCGCTCGCGGGCCTCAAGGACGGTAACCGAGAGACCGGCCTCGGCGAGTTCCGAGGCTGCAACTAACCCGGCGGCGCCGGCGCCAATTACGATTACGTCCGCGTGATCCCGTCCGGCGCGTTTCTCATTTTGACCAGACACCTTATCGTTTCGCATCGCCAAGAGCCCAGAAGTCCAAGAGTCCAATTGCGGTTCGAGGTCAGATGACCGCAACGTCCGAAACCGCTTCTGCCTTTCCCGCCAGTTCGGCCGCCATTTTAAGATCTTTAATTTTAATGAATGCCTGCATTTTGCAGGTGACGAGCGTCTTCGTCGGGCGCTCGCAGAATGGATGATGGATGTACGGTTGCCATCACCCAAGGAGCGAGCGAGGAACGGATCCATTGCCCGCGCTGACGCGTCACCCTGAAGTCGCGGCCTAACAAAGACTGTGCGGCTGTCGAACCCAGGCACACGAGAATCTGAGGTTTTACCAGGCGCAGTTCGGCGTCAAGCCAGGGACGACAAGCATGGAGTTCAGAATCGCGAGGCTTCTTGTGAATGCGCTTTTTTTCTCGCGCAGCAGCGGCCCACTTAAAATGCTTCATCACGTTGGTCAAGTGCACCTTCGAGGGATCAATACCGGCTTGCTCCAGAGCGTGGTTGAGCAGTCTGACGGCAGGTCCAACAACAAGGATGCCCCGCCCGATCTTCCTGGTCCTCGGGTTGCTCGCCGACAAACATGATCTGCGGTTTTAAGGGCCCTTCGCCAAAAACCGTCTGCGCCGCCGTCTTCCACAAATCGCAGGCCTTGCAGTCACTGGCAGCCTTAGGAAGTCCCGCAATTGTCCTTGAGGCCGGCCTGACGCCGGCAGCAGTTGCCGAGCCACCCATCGAGTCGACCGACGCTCCAGAGACAACCTTCATGGCTACTCATCCGTTGCTCGCTCGTCGGCCAATACGGCACGCGGAATTCGGACCCACGTCGTTCTTTATCGATCTTGCCAAGATCGAACTTGGCAAAACGGCACCCCCCTAACCGAAGCAGCTTAAGATGCGGTTGCCGGGCGCAAGGCTTACCTTCTTGCTCTGGGAAAAGTGTTCGCCGCCGGCAATCCGACAACGGAGATCAGTTGCAAGAACTCGTGCCTCCCGGAAGAGAACGAATCCATCAAGGACAGCAATTTGATGAAACGCAGCAGCAGAAGAAGAATCCCGACGGCGCTCCGCGAGAACAAGAGCAAGCTTAGCCGAAGAAGCGCTTCCTTTTCGATCGCAGATCTGATTCGATCGCCAGATCTCCACTCGCGACGATGGGAGTTTTACTCCGGCATAATCAGCGCTTTCCGTGTAGGGATTGCCTGCAACGTTTCGCGGCTGATGCCGAGGTGCTGTATCACCAGCTCAGCAGGGGTGTTGGAAACCCATTCCGACAGCGACAAATCCATGAAGCGGTCGGCCTTGAACATCTCGAGAAAAACCAGATCGGTATCGCCAACATTCTCCACGTAGTGTCCTAGCGTCTTCGGAACGTACCCGACGTCGCCGGCGTTGAAATCGGCTGTGCGCGCCTTCGCCCCGTTAAAAAAGACCGTCATGCGCGCTTTTCCAGCCACATAGTATTGCCATTCGTTAGCATTTTGATGCCAGTGCAATTCCCGCAATCCTCCAGGTTTCACAACTACGTGCGCGGCAGCGATCGTGGTCGCGACGGGGAAATTTCTGGCATCGATAATGCGGACCTCGCCAAAGCGCGTCTTCCTGGTGGGCGGCATTTTATGCATGGCAAAATCGAAGGCGATCGGCGAAGGGCCGGTCGATCCGCTGGCGGCCCGTCGGTCTTCCAGCAAAGGTGCGGGGACGGCCGCCTGGAAAATGTAACGTCCGTCAGGAGGCGCTTTATAGATGCTATCCAAGGCGCTTTCTGGCACCCCCCAGTTCTTCGCCAGCACCTCGGGAGGGGTGTGCCGTGTCCAGTCCGAGATCAGCGTCGTGTTGGCTTCGGAAAACTTGCCGTCGTCAAACACCAGCAAGAACTCGCAGCCGTCCGGCTCCAGACCCTGGATGGAGTGGGGAATGCCCGTTGGGAAGGACCACAGATCATCTTTGGCCACGTCTTTTACAGCACTCTTGCCATCGTTGTCGATTGCCGTAATACGGGCGTTCCCGCTGAGCATCAGGGCCCACTCGGCGGCATTGTGCCAATGCAGTTCGCGGATGCCCCCCGCCGTCAATCGCATATTTACGGCGGCAATGTCTTTGGAAATCGGAAAGTCTTCAACCGTGATTTGTCGCGACCAGCCACCCTGCTGGATGCGCCGGTGGGCAGACGAGAATGAACTCCAGAATGTCTGCACCTCGCCGTGATCGGTGGGAGGCGGCATGAAGGTGTTGGGGTTGGAATCTTTGAGAGCCTGGTTTTCCGGGCCGACATCGGTGGCGCTTTTGTCGTGCTGAGCTTGGTCGATCTTCTGTGCGTCCTGCGGCGCTTTTGCCTCCATTCGTCCAGCCAGCGCCGCGCTGAGAACCACGGCGGAGCTTTGGCCAAGGAACCGGCGACGATCCCATGAGTGGTCGGATGGCTCAGCACTGGACCTGGACTTTGAGGACATAGGCTCTTTCTTCCTTTTCCATAAATATCGACGTCAGAGTCGAGTTTACAGGCAAATCCGCGTTCCCGACTCACGGCCGAGAACGATTAGCGTTGGGAATGGGGTGCACGCGGTAACACGACTCTTACCAGGCACCCTCGACCGCCGGTTCGGTTGGAAATTTCGATCCTTCCGCCGTGGGCCTCAGCAATCTGACGAGAGAGGACAAGGCCAACTCCGCTCCCGCTCGGTTTTGTCGTATAGAACGGAGTGAACACATTCGCGGGATTTAAAAGACCCGGACCGTTGTCTTCGATGAGCAGATTCACATCTGCTTCGGTAACGTCCCATCGCACTCCCACCTTTCGATCCACTTCTGAACCTGAACTCGGGTCTAAGTCCGATGTTCGGTTGAAGTGTCTGGTCGGAACCACAGCGGAAGAGAGTTCGAGAACGGCGTCCGCAGCATTCCGCACCAGGTTGATGAGCATTTGTTCCAGCTGATCCGGATCGGCGGTGAACAACAAGTCTGGTCCCGCCTGCACGCCCACTTTGACTCGAGTTTCCAGACTTGCGACTCTCGCCACCAGCTTGGCCAATTCCACTTCGCGCAGCATCGGGGCAGGCATCTGCGCCAATTGGCGATAGGCTTCAAGAAAACGGTGCAGAGAAGCCGAACGCGCCTCAATAATCTCCAGCCCGTGTTGCAGGTCCTTGCGTACATCGGGATCCATGACCGTGGTGGAGACTCGCGAATTGAGACTTCCGGCAATCGACTTGATCGGCGCCAGCGAGTTGCTCAGTTCATGTCCTAAGACCCGGATCAGCCTCTGCCAGGCCCGCCGTTCTTCTTCGCGCAAGGCGCGGCTTACATCCGAGAGAACCACCAGAGTGTGCGGCACGCCGTTTTGGCGAAACGAACTTCGCCGTAACAGCCAGCGCGCTTGCGAGTCCTCCTTGAGGTCCAGTTCCACTAGGCTTTCCGTGTCGCCGGCGAGACATTTCTGCAAGTTCAGCTCGGCGGCGCTGCGGCCCAGCATCCGCGCCTTTGATTGCCGTAGCAGGTGCTCACCAGCAGGGTTCACCAGACGCAAGATGGATGCGGGATCGAAAGCAAATAAGGGGGCGTCAATCTCGTCGACCACGCGCTGCAGCAACGCCGTCGCTTCAATGGCGCGGATCTTCTCGTCAGACAGCATGTCGGCCAGGGCGTTTACTTCCAGAGAAAGCTCTCCCAGCGCATCCTCAGCCACCGCATTTCGCGCGCGGAAAGAATAATCCTCCTCCCGCAAGGCGCCGATTACGTTGGAAAGAGTTTGCAGCGGCCGCGTGGTCTGTTCCTGGAGCGCCAAGGCCAACAACCACCAGGCAAACAGTTCGAAGGCGACCAGCGCGAGTCGCGATTCGACGGACCAGGGCTGCATCCAAACCAGCACAACGCTTACCAGAAGGCCGGGGAACGCGACTAGGAAACAATAGAGGCCTACTCGGTGTTCGTAGCGGAGTCGAGCTCGTTTTCGCGGCCGGGATGCACTTCTCGGCGGCGAGCTAGACGCCATATTTCTCCATCCGACGGTAGAGGGCTCCGCGGCTTAGTCCAAGCGCCTCGGCAGCCTGGCTGACGTTGCCCTGGTAACGCTGCAGAGCTTTCCGCACCAGCATGGCCTCCACCGCCTCCAGACTGAGATCTTCCAGGCCCTGACTGGGGGGGCGCTGCGAACTCAGCGAGAGATCCGCCGGCTGGATTTCGTCGGTGCGGCACATCAGGACAGCGCGCTCAATGGTGTGGTCCAGTTCCCGCACATTGCCCGTCCAGGAATACTGCAGCAAGGCCTGGAGGGCAGCGGAATCAAAGCCCTGCACTGGCCGGCGATAGCGGGCGGCATAGCGAGCGAGAAAATGCGCTGCCAGCGCGGGGATATCTTCACGGCGCTCGCGCAACGCCGGCAGATGGATCTCGACAGTGTTGAGACGAAACAGCAGATCCTCCCGGAATTGTCCGGAAGCGCAAGCTGCCGAAAGATCGCTATTGGTGGCCGAGAGCACGCGAACGTTGACCCGACGGGAGCGCGACGATCCCACCCGCTCGATTTCGCCGGATTCCAGAACGCGCAACAGTTTTGCCTGCTGGCGCAGGGGAACATTGCCGATCTCGTCGAGAAAAATTGTGCCGCCGTCCGCCAGTTCGAAACGCCCGATGCGATCGGTACGCGCATCGGTGAACGCACCCTTCACGTGACCAAACAATTCGCTTTCAAAGACGCCGTCGGGAATCGCGCCCGTGTTCACCGCTACCAGCGGTCGGGGGGCCCGCGCCGATAGCGCATGCAAAGTTTGCGCCACGATTTCTTTTCCGGTTCCGTGCTCGCCCGTGATCAGCACATTCGCGTCGGATGGACCTACTCGCGCCAGGGTTTCGAGTACAGACTGCATGGCCGGCGCGGTGGCGATAAATTCCGGGCGGCCTTCGGCACGAAGCAAGCGGTTTTCCGCCTCCAACCGCGCCGCCCGCTGCAGGGCACGATGCAGTTCCACCTGGGTGCGAAGGATCGAGAGCAGCCTGTCGTTCTCCCACGGCTTCTGCACAAAGTCTCTGGCTCCACGCCGCATGGCCTCAACCGCCAGTTCGACGTTGGCCCATGCGGTCATCACAATGACCGGAACCGTGGCGTCCAGGGACACAATTTGCGAGAGCAAATCGAGGCCCTCCTGTCCGGAAGTGGTATCCCGGGTGTAGTTGAGGTCGATCAGCACCGCATCATAAGAACTACTGGCGAGGGCTTCGCGCACCAGGGCGGGGGAACGAACTTTGTCTACCTTGTAGCCGTGCGGACGGAGCAGCAATTCCAGCGCTTCCAGGATGTGCTCCTGGTCGTCGGCGGCAAGCACTCGCGGAGGCGCACCCGCCTCATGCTTGAGAGCGGATAGTTCCAGTTCTCCGGATTTGGACGAAGTGGGCATACCTATTTACGGCGACTGGCGCGAAACCACGCCCGCGATCGCGTCCTGCAACAGTATGCCATTATGTTCCAAGGTTGCGCCGGTGGTGCGATCCAATTCAACCTTGGCCTTCTCGTATGCGGTTTGCGCACTGACCAGATCCAACTGCGCCAGCGCCAGATCGTGCTGCGACGAGAGGGTCTGATAACTTGATCCCGATCCCAACTCTTGTTCTTTTTTCGTGATGTCGAAGGTGCGTTGGGCCAGGTCTCGCGCCTTGCGCGCGGCCTGAACCCGGGCGCCGGTCTGGTCCAGCGCATACTGGGCATTGCGCACTTCGATGCGAACCTGCTTTTTCAGCTGCTCCATGCGCAACTCGGACTGGCGATACTCAAGCTCGGACCGGTACTGGTCCGCTTTGGCGACTCGATTTCTTATCGGAATGTTCAGGTTCAGCCCCAAGTAGTAATCCGGAGAGGTGTTGTTGAAAGCGTTTTGCAGGGCGCCCGTAAAATCGATGGGCACCGTCGAAACATTTTGGCCGAGGTTGTAAGTGGGATTCAGCGGCCCGGCGAGACCCGAGCCTCCATAAAAACCGACCAAGGAGAGCGACGGCAGCAACGCATTGCGGGCTGCCCGGCGGCTGATTTGCCGGTTCACCAGGTCAATGTCAGTCTCCGCCAGCTCGGGCCGGCTATGCAGCGCTGTGGAGATCAGCTCAGCGATCGGCGCGCTGGCTACGGTCTCGACCGTCTGCATCTGATCGGTAGGAATTACCCTCATCGCTTCGAGCACCGGATCATCCAGGCTTTTCGTGATTGCGTTCTTCATCAGCGTCTCCTGGAGCTGGAGACTGGTGCGAGCCACCGTCAAGTCCTGATCGCGACGTGACACTTCCGCCTCGGCGCGCATTACGTCCATGGCCGGAACGCTTTCCAACTGCAGCTGTTTCTTGGTGTTATCCAGAGTCTGCTGGGCGAAAGCAAAAGATTGTTCGTTCACCTGTGTCTGCTCGTACGCGCTGACCAGGTCCCAGTAAATGTTCTCGATTTGCGTGACCGTGGCGACCACCTGGTCTTTGAAGGCGATGTCGGAGATTTTCTTGTTGTTCAGCGCAATCCGCAAATAGCGCAGGTTCGGACCGAACCCAAAACCGGCGAGCAATTCCTGCTGAAATTGAAAGCGAAAGGTCGAGCTGAGCGTGGGGGAGAGGTTGAAGTATGGACTATTGGTGGTTTGCCGCGAGTTGCTAAAAGAGAAACTGACGCTGGTGCCGGTAGCGAAGGATTGCGTGACCAGAGCCTGCACCTGGCCGGTGTTGAGCTGCAGAGAGGGTACGCCGTAAATCTGAAAGTTCGCCACGGGAGAAGTCTGATGCTCTTCTCCACCATTGAGGCTGATGAACGGGTCGTAGGACGATACGATTGTTCCGGTGCCCAAGGTAGATTGAACCAAACCGGAAGCCCCGGCTCCGGCCCCGCCAGCGCCACCGCTGGTACCGCCTGCGCCCGCGCCGGGAGCGCCCGTGCCGAAGCCGCCGATGCCGCCGCCCGGAGTTCCCTGGACGACTCCGGTATTGACGCCGCGGAAAAAGCCGCCGGCCTGCGTGCGCAAAATGTCAGTCTTCGCAATCGGAAGATTGTAGCGAGCGATGGCCAAATCCAGATTATTCTCCAGCGCCAGATCAACCGCATCCTTCAGTGAAAGAAACAGTTGGCCGTCGCGGATGAGTTGGTCGAGACGCGGTGAATTCGCCAGCACCGGCTTTGGAACCTGGTCAGCCTGGTAGGCGTTGAACGGGTTGTGCGACTTTGGCATTTCATACTGGACCGGAATTGCGGTCGGCTGGGTGTTCGCGGCGGGCGTTGCTCCCTGGGCCGGAGATGCCGGGGTCTGCGCCGCCAGGCCTGCAACCAGAGTCCCGCAGGAAACGGTGGCCGCGATGGCGCGTTTCAGGAATCTGAAAGCGTATGCACTCACGATGCGCTGACCTCCGCGGGCTGGGGGAGTGCGGGATTCGCCGTGTCTCCCACCAACCATCCGTCCCGCAACTGAATGGTGCGGTTTCCGTAACTCGCGTTGGTCTCTGAGTGAGTGACCTGCACGATGGTGGTTCCTTGTTGGTTCAGTCCGAGAAAAAGTTCCATAATCTCCTTGGCTTGACCGGAGTGAAGATTGCCGGTCGGCTCGTCGGCCAGCAGAAGCGGCGGTTTGTGAATCACAGCCCGAGCGATTCCCACCAACTGTTGCTGGCCGCCGGAGAGTTGGCTGGGGTACAAGTCCTTTTTGGCCACAATCTGAAAGCGATCCAGCGTGTCGGCCACCAGACTCTGCCGTTCGCGGCGCGGGATGTCTTTGTAAGAAAGCGGCAGGTCGATGTTTTCCTGAACGGTGAGGTCGTCGAGCAGGTGATAGCTCTGAAAAACCATCCCGATGTTGCGCTTCGCCAGTTCCGCGCGCTGCTTGCGCTTCATCTGGTGTACCCCTTCTTCGCGAAACCAATACTCCCCTTGCCAGGCATCGTCGAGCAGCGCCAGGACATTTAACAAGGAAGACTTGCCAGCGCCCGAGGGCCCCATGATGGTGATGAATTCACCAGCGCGAATCTCGAGATTAATTCGCCGGAGCACCCAGGTTTGCCCGGAGCCGGCTTTGTAGCTGCGTTCGATATTTTTTAGTTGGATCACTTCACCCTCAATTCATGCATCCGGATTTTTCTACTCGCATCGCAACGCCACCATGGGATCGACGCCGCTGGCGCGCCGGGCGGGCCAATAGCTGGCCGCAACGGCAACACCGCTCAGCATCACCACGACCGCGCCAAACGTCAGTGGATCGGAGGGAGGTGTGGCAAACAACAGGCTGGACATCAAGCGAGTCAGGGCCAAGCCTCCCGCCACTCCCGCAGCTACCCCGGCCAAAGCCGGGGCCATGCCGCGGAGAACGATCAATTCCAGTACATCGCGCCTATGCGCGCCTAAGGCCATACGGATACCGATCTCGCGGGTTCGCCGCGAGACCGAATAGCTCATCACGCCGTAGATGCCCACACCCGCCAGCACCAAGGCCACCACGGAAAACGCACCCAGCAAGACGACATAAAACCGGGACTGGGCTGTGGCTTCGGCGACTACCTGGTCGAGGGTCTGAACTTCCGACAGCGGTACGTTCTTGTCTAGGGAATGGACCGCTGCGCGAATTGCCGGAGCAGCGGCCGCAGGATTACTGCCGGTCCGTATCACCAATGTCAGGTAGGCAAAAGGCGGGGACGGGTTCTCGAGATACTCTCGATTCTGCAGGTAGGGCAGAAATACTTCCTCCGCGGGCGGACTTATCCAGCTGCCGCGCACGGTGTTTTTCACGACGCCGACCACGGTGAGCCATGACGGATTTTTTCCCGGATCGTTGAAAGTGATTCGCTTGCCGAGCGCCTCTTCGCCGGGCCAGTAGCGGCGAGCGAGATAATCGTTGATCACGACCACTCCGGGGGCGCCGAGCTCGTCGGCTTCGGCAACATCACGGCCGCGCAGGATGGGGATGCGCATGGTTTGGAAGTAACCCGGAAAAACTACTCGATAGGTGGCTCCCGGCTCTTCTCCCGGCCGGGTCGCCGCACGGCCTTCCACATGGAACGGCAGCCCCCACTCGTCACCCGCCAGCGGCAGATGATTGATGGCGCCGACGGATTGAACTCCCGGAGCGGCCTTGACTTTCAACAGCACCTGTTTGTAGAAATTTCCCGTGTGCCCGGCGGATTGTTCCTCAGTACCGGCAACTCCCACCACCATCGAAAGCAAGTTGTGAGGATCGAATCCTGGGTCTATGTGTTCGAGGGCGAAAAAGCTGCGGATCATGAGGCCGGCGCCAGCCAACAGCACCACCGCCATAGCAAATTCGGAAGCGACCAGAAGTCCGCTGAACCGATTGCGGGCCAGTCCATCGCTGGAGCCGCGCTCGCCCTGTTTCAGTGCGTCGCTGAGATTCACCGCAGTGCCTCTCCACGCCGGAGCCAAACCGAAAACCACTCCGGTCAATAAAGAGATACCCAGAGCAAACAGGAGCACAGGGCCATCCACGCCGACCGTATCGACGCGGGGAATGTCGGCGGGCCCGAGGGCAAGCAGAACTCTCACGCCCCATATGGCCAGCAACAAACCAGCGCCTCCACCGAATAGGGCAAGCAGCAAGCTTTCCGTAAGAAACTGGCGCATCACCGCCCAGCGCCCCGCGCCCAAGGCCGAACGCAGCGCAGTTTCTTTTTGCCGCGCCGTCGAGCGTGCCAGCAGCATGTGGCTGACATTGGCACAGGCAATCAGCAGCACGAAGCCCACGGCGGTTACAAGTACGAGCAGCGCGGGACGGACATTCCCCACCACCTTCTCGCGAAGGGGCAGAACTTCGATGTCCTGATTCGTGCCGGGAAATTCACGCTCCAGGCGTCCGGTAATGCCCGCCATTTCAGCCTGCGCCTGCTGCAGCGTGACCCCAGGCTTCAACCGGGCAAAGACGCGGAGGGAAGCACCGCCGCGGTCGGTTTGCCGCGCGCCAAAAGCGAGCGGCGCCCACAACTCTGCCTTGGTCGCCCAAAAGGGAGCAAACTTAAACTGACGCGGCATCACTCCGACGACAGTATAAGTTTGACCGCTGAGCGCCACCGATTGGCCGACGATGCCGGGATCGCCGGCGAAGTGGCTTTGCCACAGACTGAAGCTCAACAGCACTTCGTTCTCTTTGCCGGTCTCGTCTTCTTCCGGCAGGAATGCCCGCCCCAGCAAGGGCTGCACTCCGAGCATTGCAACCGTCGCCGGAGATACATGCAACGCCCACAGCTTTTCCGGATTGTTCCTGCTGGTCAGGTTCGGAGTCCAGTACTCCGCCGCTCCCATCTGCTCAAATACGTGATTCTGCTCTCGCCAATCCAGGAAGTTGGCCGGAGCTACCGGATTGCGGCCCTGTTCGAGGATTACCACCAGGCGGCTATCGTCTTTATAAGGAAGCGGGCGCAGCAAGACCGCGTTCACCACGCTGAAAATCGCGGTGTTCGCCCCAATGCCCAGCGCCAGAGTCAGTATGGCCACCACCGTGAAGCCAAGGTTCTTGCGCAGTTGGCGGAGCGCGTAATGGGAGTCCCCGAGAATTCCGCTCACCATTCCGGCCATCGAAATTTCCCTCATCATTATCATTCGTACCTCAGCGCCACCATGGGATTGATCCTGGATGCGCGCCGCGCGGGAATGAATCCCGCGATGGCCGCCACCATTCCCAGCAGTAAAACAACAGCGATCAAGGAGAGTGGATCGGTACTGTTCAAGCCAAACAGAAAGCTGTTCAACAAGCGGGTGGCGGCCAGCGCCAAAGGAATTCCGACCGCCAGACCGATCGCCACCAACACCATGCCTTCGCGAAGTACCAATCCCATCACATCGCCGCGCCGTGCTCCGAGCGCCATCCGCACACCGATTTCGCGAGTGCGGCCAGCGACGGTATAAGAGATCACTCCGTAGAGTCCGACACAGGCGAGAAGCAAGGCCAATCCCGCGAAGAATGTCGAGAGTTTCGCCAGAGCAATCTGGTCGCCGGCGCTGTCGGTGATCAAGGTGTCGAGCGTCTCAATGAATGAAATTGGCAGACGGGGATCGGCGGCTTTGATCTGTCCGAGCAGGGTCGTGACCGCCCCCGATGCTGCGCCACTGACCTGAGCCTCGATCACGATTTGGTCGGGATCGGGCACCTGCTGAAAAGCCATGTAGAACCGCGGCCTGACCTCTTGGCGGATACCGCTGCCGTGGTCCTTGGCATTATGGGAAATGCCGACGATGGTCAGCGGCTTGTCGCGCCAATCCGGATCGTCGATCATGAATTGGCGCCCGATCGGGTTCTGCCCGGCAAAGAAGTGCTTGGCCATCGCTTCGTTCACTACGGCAACGCGGGTTGAGGTAGCCGTATCCTGCCGCTCGATGTCCCTGCCGGCGAGCAGGGGAATGCCAACGACCCCGAAGTAATCCGCTCCCACGTAATCCTCCAGCACGCTTCGATCACGAGGACCGCGCGGGATGAAACCGGGCACGAGAATGGCATCACTCGATTCAGTCCCGGAGAACAATCCATTCGTGGAATACGTCACGGCGCGCAGACCGGGTGCGGCCGCAAGGCGAGCGACCAGATCCGTCGCCAGCAGCTTCATGTTGCTGATGCCGTAACCCGCGCCGGTAGGATCGAGCCGCGCGATGACCAGGCGATCGCGAGAGTAGCCAAAATCCTGCGTCATCAACTTCTGCAGGCTGCGGACCAGCAGACCGGCGGCAAACAGCACTAATAGCGACAGCGCGACCTGCCCGGCAATCAATCCCTTGCCCCAAGTGAATCGTGAGCCCGGCTCCGGAGTCGCCCGGGTAGCGTTTTTCAAGGCAGGAGTGACGCGTACTTTCAAAGTTTGTAACGCCGGCACCAGACCGAAGACGATTCCTGTCAGCAGCGAGACGGTGATGGTGAAGGCGAGCACGCGCCAGTCTGGAGCCAGCGGAAGGGTGGTATTGGATCCGAGAAGTTCCACCAGCAGCCGCACACCCCAAATCGCCAGCAGCGAACCGATGACACCGCCGAGAAGCCCAAGCACCACGCTCTCGGTCAGAAGCTGTTGCATCAGGCGTCCTTGACGGGCGCCAATCGCCAGCCGGACGGCAATCTCCCGACTTCGGCCGGAAGCGCGGGCCAGCAGCAGGTTGGCAACGTTTACGCAGGCAATCAGCAGCACCAAACCAACAATGCCCATCAGCAGGAGTAAGGGAATACGGTAGTCGCCACGCAGGGCAGAGATGCCACCGCCGCCCGCAACCACCGGGATGCGGTCGTCGTGAACTGCTTTGCGATCGTCGGATGAAAGCGCAGCTCCGTAATCTGCTTTAAGCGCCTGCTGAAACACGATGTTCAGATTGGCTTCGGCCTGGGCAGGAGTCGTGTTTGGCTTGAGGCGCCCGATCAGCGACAGCCAGGAATTGTTTCCTGAAGTGCGCCAGTGTCGTCCGCGGATAATCTGCGGCTGCATGCTCAAGGGAACAAACAGAGACATCCGTTCGCCTACGACATCGCCGGCGAACCCGGCGGGCGCGACACCGACAACGGTGACGGGATACCCGTTCAGCCGAATATCTTTACCGATGATGGCGGAAGAGAGCGCGAACTTACGCTGCCAATATTCATAACCCAACACGACTACGGGATTGGCGCCTTCCGCCGTATCGTCAGCGTCGGAGAACAAATGCCCAGCGGCGGGCTCGAGGCCGAGCACGGTGAAATAATTTCCGCTCACCATGCGTCCCGGAATTTTTTCGTCCGGAAGCTCGCCTTGGCCGGTCTCCACTTCCACGTGATGATCCGTGGCCGCGGCGCACAGTCCGGTAAACACCGAGTTCCCATCGCGCAATTCCTTGTACAGCGGATAGGAGAAAACATCGGTGCGCGGGGTTCCGTTGGAGCGTGAGTTGGCACGGGTGGGGTCGCCGACCACGACCAACTGCCGCGGTTCTCTCACCGGCAGCATCTTCAATAGAAGCCCATTCACCACCGTGAAAATGCCGGTATTGGCGCCAATGCCAAGCGCCAGAGTGACGACAGCCACAGCCGTGAAACCTGGGCTCTTGCGCAGCTGCCGCACTGAATAACGGAGATCCTGGATCAGGCCGTGCACGATCAGTCCATTCATATGGTTCGTCCTTACTCGTAGCGCAGTGCTTCGATCGGATCCACCTTCGCCGCGCGGCGCGCAGGAACATAAGAAGCAACCAGCGCCGAAATCGCGAGGACGGCAGCGACTGCGGCCAGCGTGGCTGCGTCCCAGGAGCTCACTCCAAAAAGCAGACCGCGAATCAGGGTGGCGGCGCCGATTGAACAGAGAATGCCCGCCGCAATTCCAACTCCCGCCAGCCGTCCCGCTTCTTTCATGATGAGCTGATAGACAGAGCGGCGTTGCGCGCCCAGCGCCATGCGCACGCCAATCTCCCGGGTTCTCTGGTTTACCGAGTACGCGATCACGCCGTAGAGACCGACCACCCCCAGCAACAATGCCATGACGGCGAAGCCGCCGACCAGCCACGCCGATGAGCGGTGAAGATACGCCGTCGGTGAGTCGTTGATTTTGTCGGTCATGGTCATTTCATTCATCGTGCCAAGGCCAGCATCGATCTCATGGATGGTCGCGACCAGCGTGGGTAGCATAGATTGCTCAGGCTGCGACGTTCGCACCACGAGAGAGAAATAATTGTCGGGATCCTGGTTGAACGGATAATAGACAGCCGGCCAAATCTCCGAATCCAGCGCGCCATCCTTAACGTCGTCCACCACGCCGATGATTTCCTTGATCGATTTGGGCGTCAACTCGGTGTCGCCAATCTTTTTACCGACAGGATCCTCCCCGGGAAAGTACTTCTTGGCCAGGGTCTGGTTAATGATGACTACCAGAGGTTTTGACGGATCCTCGGCATCGGTGAAGTAGCGGCCGCGCAAAAGCTTAGCCTGCAGGGTGGAGAAAAACGCGGAACTCACATCCCGCTGGTTTACTTCATTGTGTTCGCCGTTGTACGGACGGCCCACAAACCGGATCCAATCCGTATTGCCGTTGAAGCTCACCGGCAACACACTCGAGACGCCCGCAGACTGCACTCCTGGCAAGCTTGCCACCCGGCTTATGATCTGCCGCTCGACCGCTACAACCTGCTCCTCCTTTGCATAGCTGGCGTGGGACAATGCGATTTGCACCGTGGCCAGATGATCGGTCCGGAATCCGACATCTACATGCAGCAGTCGATAGAAACTTTTCCCCAGGAGTCCAGCGCCGACCAGCAGAACGACAGCAATCGCCAGTTCGACGACGACCAGGTTCGAGCCGAAACGGCGCCACAAGGTTCCGGCGTAACCTCGGCCGCCTTCGGCCAGTCCCTCTCGCAGTTTGGTCAGCGGCAGGCGCACGATGGGAGGCAGAGAGAACAGCGCCGCCGCGAACAGCGCTACGGCCAAGGCAAAGACCAACCCATGCCAGTTCAGCCGGAGCCCGCCGAAGTATGGCATGTCCTCCATCATGTCCTTTGAGATCAGGCGAGTAAGCAGTTGCATCGCAGCCGCAGCAACCATCAGTCCAAGCGACGTACCGGCTGCGACCAGCACCAATCCTTCCGTAATAAACTGGCGAATCAATCGCCCGCGGGACGCCCCCAAAGCTCCGCGCACGGCAATCTCACGCCTGCGAATTTCGGAGCGGACTAACAGCAGGCTCGACACATTGACGCAGGCAATGACCAGCAGCAGGCCCGCCCCGGCCAGCAGCACGAGCAGTATGGGGCGGATATCGCTGACAATCGCCTCGGCCAGAGGCAATACGCTGGCCCCCTGTCCGCGATTTTCATTGGGATATTGCATTTCCAGTTGCCGCGCAATCGCTTTCATGTCGGCTCGCGCCGTCTCGATAGAAACTCCATCCTTGAGGCGCCCGATTCCGTTGAGGTTGTGGCAGCTTCGCCGCTGAGCGCAGGAGTCGGCGGGGTGAAGCGTCGTCCAGAATTCCGCATTTCCTCGGGGCGCGAACTGGAAATCCTGCGGCAGCACTCCCACGATGGTGTATGCCACGCCGCTGAGCGTAACGGTCTGGCCGAGCAAATCTTTTCTGCCGTCAAAGCGATGCTGCCACGCGGCATAGCTCAGGATCACGCTCGGCGGCGCTGCGGGCAAATCCTCTCCCGCATAAAAATCGCGGCCCATCACGGGAGTGATGCCCAGGGTGTGAAAGAACCCATCGCTCACCCGAACCCCGGGCACCGGTTCGGTTCCGGTGGCCGTGCGCAGCAGGTAGCCGCTTCCGGTGTGAACATCCATCGAACTGAAGACCTGATTGAGTTTCTTCCAATCGAGATAGTCAGGATAGGAAAGGTTGGCGCGCGGAAGCATCGGAACACTTTCCGTGACTTCCACCAGCCGGTCGGGGCTCTGGTACGGCAACGGTTTGATCAGTGCGGCGTCGACGAAGCCAAAGATGGATAGACTGGCGCAAATTCCCAGACTCAGCACCAGAATAGCCGTGCCGGTGAATCCCGGGTTTTTGCGCAACTGGCGCACCCCATAGCGAAGATCCTGCAGCAGACCGGTCATCCTTCGTCTCCTTCATTACTCGCAGCTGCTACTCGTGGCGCAATGCCACCATGGGATCGACCCGGGCGGCGCGGAAGGCCGGAATGTAAGCCGCGAAAAGTCCCGCCCCGGCCACCCCGATCGAGACCTCAATCAGCACCACCGGATTTCGTGAACTGGTTCCGTACAGCAGGCTCTGCAGCACCGAAGCCAACGCCATCGCCGCGGTTATACCCAGGGCAATTCCAATCGCGAGTAGAATGGAAGCATCCCGCAAGACCATTTTCAGCACCGCCCTGCGCTGCGCTCCCAAGGCCATGCGGACGCCGATTTCGCGCCTGCGCCGGGAAACCGAATAGGTCATTACGCCGTAAAGTCCAACAATGGTGAGAACCAGGGCGAGCCCGGCAAACGCACTGAGTAAGACCGTGGCAAATCGCGGCTGCGCCAGCTCGCTAAACATGAGCTCATTCATGGTGCGAACTTGGGTTACGGGAATATCTTTATCCATCGCTGAGACAATCCCTTGAATGCTCGCCTCCAGGCTCGGCGGATCGAGCGAGCTGCGCACCACCGTGTAGAGGCAGCACCAGGTATTTAATTGTCCCGCCGGCAGGTACATGGCGGGACGCATCTCGCGCTGCATAGCCCGGAGCCTGATGTCGCCAACCACGCCGACAATCTCCCGCCAGGGTGGGCCGCCTGGCGTCCCGTTCCCGGCTCCCGGCTTGAGTTTCTTGCCCAGAACTTGCTCTCCGGGAAAGAATTTTGTGGCAAAGGCCTGATTCACGATCATGACTTGCAGAGATTTCATGTCGTCTCGCTGCGAAAAATCGCGTCCTGCAAGCACAGGTATCTGCATGGCGCGAAAATATTCTGGCGAGACTGGGCTCAGGTCGGCACTGGGCTCCTGCGATTCGGGAACGGGGTGCTCGGGGTCTTCGAAGCTGATCACCACGCCCTCGCTGGTCATGGGCAGAATCATGGCGCCGCCGGCCGACTGAACGCCCGGCAGAGCGCGGAGTTTGTCGAAATACTCACGATAGAACTGCGCGCGCGTGTCTTTGTAGTGCGCATCCGGAGTTTCAAAGAACAATGTTGTCAGCTGATCCGGATTGAATCCTTCATTGCTATGGACGAGGTGGCGAAAGCTGGTGATGAGCAAACCAGCTCCCGCCGTCAGCACCAGACCCAAAGCCACTTGCCCCACAATCAGCGAGGCGCGCAGCCAGTCCCGGCCCATGATTTCGCTTCTGCCGCCCTGCTTCAAAGTAGAGACGAGGTCGGCTTTTGAGGCGGCCATGGCCGGGACGACTCCGAAGATCAATCCCGCGGCGAAGGACACGAAAACGGCAAAGGAGAGCACCCGCAGGTCGACGCCTGCGTCGGCGGCGCGCGCCACGCTGTCGCCGATTAGCGAAAGTATGGCCGGCGTCGAAACAAAGGCGAGGCCGCAGCCCACCAGTCCACCGACGGCGCTAAGAACGAGGCTTTCGGCCAGCAACTGCCGTACAATCCGCTTTCTCCCCGCACCCAAAGCCGACCGCACCGCAATCTCGCGCTGTCTTTCCCGGGTGCGTGCCAGCAGCAGGTTTGCGATGTTGCCACAGGCGATCAGGAGCACCAAGGCAACCGCGCCCAACACGACCAGGAGCGCGGTTCGAGAATCGCCGATCAACGCGGCGATTTCCGTTTCTACCCGGGCTGAGTCATGGCGCGTGTTGGTGTTGGGATATTGTTTCGCCAGATTTAGGGCTATGCTCCGCAGTTCCTGATCCGCCTGGGCAACGGTGGCGCCCGGCTTCAGGCGCCCCAAAGCATTCAGAAAGTGCGAACCACGGTTGCTCGTCGCCGGCTTGGGAACAGCAGGATCATCGTCCACCGCGAGCGTAGTCCAGACGCTGTTCCGAGGTTTCGTGACCGGGAAGCGGAAAGAGGGCGGCATGACGCCGACCACGGTGTAGAGATCGCCGCTCAGGCGGACGCCGTGGCCAACCACCGTCGGATCCGAGGCGAATTGAGACACCCACAGCGCATGGCTAATTAAAACTACTCTCGCGCCTGCCTTCTCTTCGTCTGAGGTAAAACCTCGCCCCAGCTCCGGACGAATACCGAGCGCCGGCAGCAAATCCCAGGAGACGACTTCGGCATCCACCTGGACTGGCCGCTCCAGACTCGTCAGGGTGAACAAAGAGTCGTGATAGGAAACCAGATGTTCGAGCGTGTGATTTTGTGAGCGCCAGTCAAAGAAGTCGGGATAGGAGATGGCGCTCGGCCCCGGATTGTGCGTGTTTACGGAATGCGCTTCGATCAGATCCTGGGGCTGATCGTAAGGCAGCGGACGCAGCATTACGGCGTCGATCACGCTGAACACGGCGGTGTTGGCACCGATGCCCAGAGCCAGCGTGACCACGGCAACTGCTGTAAAGCCGGGGCTCTTGCCGAATTGGCGCAGCGCGTAGCGAAGATCTTGGACTAAACCATTCATCGCGAACCTCCTGCTACTCGTAGCGCAGAGCCACCATGGGATCGACCTTGGTCGCGCGATAGGCTGGAATCAGGCTGGCGACCAAAGCAATCAGAACCAGCAACACTGCCACCGCTATGAACGTCACGGGATCGGTCGGCTTCACCCCGTAAATGAGGCCAGACAAAACCCGCCCCAAAACCAGGGCTCCAGCCACTCCGATTGCGACTCCAAGCAAGGTCGGCTTAATGCCCTCGAAGACGACCATGCGCAACACATCCCCAACCCGAGCGCCCAGAGCCAGGCGTATTCCGAGTTCTCGGACGCTGCGTTTCACGCTGTAAGACAACACACTGTAAACGCCCACCGCCGCCAGCAATAAAGCCAGACCGGCGAATGCGCCCAGCAGCAGCATATTGAATCGTTGCTGCGATAAAGAATTCCGAACCAGGTCGTCCATGGTCAGGATGTCGCGCAATGGCATTTCAGGATCGACCGCATGCACTGCATTCGATACGGCAGCAACCATCCCGGCGGAGCCCGCAGTCGAGCGCACCACCAGCGTCATCGGAATGGAACCCCATCCTCCAGTGGCGGGCCCCGAAACCTGGTCCAGGGGGAAATAGAGAGTCGCACTCGGTCGGGTCTGGTCCAGGCCATCCAGCTTTACATCGCCCACAATTCCGACCACTTCACGAACGGCATCGGGGAAGAAAGTCATGGTAAGCCGCTTACCGAGAGCGTCTTCTCCCGGCCAGAACTGCCGCGCCATGGATTCACTGATCAGGATTGCCGCCGGCCTTCCCGCGATATCCATAGGGCTGAGGTCGCGGCCGCGCAGGACCGGAATGTGCAGCGCGTTCATGTAGCCTGTGCTGATCAGACGAACATCGACCTCCGGCTGTTCCGACATCGGCAGCGTAGGCCGGCCTTCAATGGCGATGGGTTGATGCGATCCGCCATTGTCCAGAGGAATGTCGTCCACTACACCCGCCGATTCCACCCCCGGCAGCGCTCGAACTCGCTCGAGCACTTGGTCAAAGAAGCTGATCTCCTCGGACGGCAAGGAAAATTTCGCCCGCGAGACCATGGCCGTCATGGTCAAAACCTGGTGCGAATCAAAACCCGGATTCACGCCACGAAGCATCTGAAAGCTGCGGATCATCAGGCCTGCGCCCACCAGCAGGATGAGGGAGAGAGCGACCTCCGACACCACCAGAATGCTGCGCGTGCGATGGCCGCTGGCATCCGCATCGGTGCGGCCCAGCCCTTGTTTCAGAGACTGATTCACGTCGGCCCGAGTCAAGCGGAAGGCGGGAAGAACTCCCGCCAAAATGCCGGTGACTATAGAAATGATGGCCGTGAAGGCAAGGACCTTCGAATCCAGGCCGACTTCCGTAGAATGGGGGACCTTATCCGCCAGGAAGGCCATGATCAGACCGATACCGGCCCGAGCGCAGGTCAGGCCAAGGGCGCCTCCCACCAGCGCGAGCAGGATCGACTCGGTGAGAACCTGACGAGTAATGCGAGCCGAATTGGCGCCCAGCGCCGTTCGAATCGCGATCTCCTTTTGGCGGCTGAAAGTTCTCGCCAGTGCAAGGTTGGCCACATTCACGCTGGCGATGAGAAGAACAAAAGCCACCGCTCCCAGCAACACCAACAACGCCGGCCGCACATCGCTGACCAGATCGTCATGCAAGGGTACGACTATGGCACCCCATCCTTTGTTGTCTTCCGGGTACTGCTGCTCCAGCCGGCTGGAGATGGTGTTCATCTCCGCCTGAGCCTGCTTCAAATCGACGCCTGTACCGAGGCGGGCAACGACCACGGAATGATGCTCTCCCCGGACTGCTTTCTCCTTGTCGGTCCAAGCCATGGGTGTCCACATCTGTGCGAAGTCTGGAAACTGGAAACTTGCGGGCATGACCCCGGCCACCAGATAACTTTGGCCGTCCATCTTGACGTTCTGGCCGACGATGGCAGGGTTCGAGCCGAAATGCTCCTGCCAGAGTCGATGGCTGAGCACCACCACATTGGAGTGGCCGGGCTGATCTTCCTCAGGAAGAAACGCCCGACCCAACACCGGCTGCACTCCCAAGGTCGCAAAGAAACCGGAAGTCGCGGCGCAGCCATCGATCTGCTCCGGCTTGTCACCGCCCGTCAGGGTGAACCCGTGGTAGGTATAAATCGCCATCCGTTCAAAGACATGATTCTGGCGCTCCCAATCCAAATAGTTCGCCGCGGAGACGGAAAACGTTGTCATCCCGGGAAAACTCTTCGGCGGGGGAACATGCCAGACGCGAACCAACCGATTGGGATCTTTGAACGACAGGGGGCGCAGCAGCACTCCATTCACCACGCTGAAGATGGCGGTATTGGCACCGATTCCGAGCGCCAGCGTAACTACAGCGACTGCGGCGAAGCCCGGGCTCTTGCGAAGCTGGCGCAATGCGTAGCGAAGATCTTGCAACAGGCCGGTCATGGTTCGTCTCCTTCTATTCGTAGCGTAGCGCCACCATGGGATCAATCCGCGCGGCGCGGCGCGCAGGAATGTAACTGGCAACCAGCGCCACCATGCTGAGCAGCAGCGCGACCGTGATAAACGTGAGCGGGTCACTGGGTTGAATGCCGAATAAGAGGCGTGCGATCAGCCTGGTGGCTGCCAGCGCGGCGATTAGCCCGATACCGACCCCGGCCGCCGCGAGCCACGTTCCTTGCCTTACGACCAGGGTGAGAACATCGCCGGTCTGCGCGCCCAGCGCCATGCGGAGGCCGATTTCACGATGGCGTTGCGTGACGCTATAAGACATCACCCCATAGATACCAACGGTGGCCAGCGCCCATGCGAGTCCAGCGAAAAGACTCAGAAGCAGAACCGAGAGCCGCCGTGGGGCAACATTTTCGGCGACAAAGCTTTCCAGGGTTCGCACCTCGTAAACTGGCAAATCCGGATCGAAGGATTGAGCGGCCGCGCGCATGGCGTTCGTAATGGCGCTCGCATCCGCGGTGGAACGAATCACCAGATTGCCCCCGCTACCCGGCCGCTGCGCATACGGAACAAAGATTTCCGGCAAGACCGGCTGGTCCACGCCGTAATTTTTGATTTCGTGAATCACGCCAACCACGGTTGTAACCGGAGGCTGCTCGCCCGGCTTGGGTTCGTCCATCAAGACTGGCTTGCCAACGGGGTCCTCGCCTGGCCAGTATTGCCCGGCCAGCCGATCATCGATGATGCAAACCTTCGGAGTGTTCTCTCTGTCGCCCTGGGTAAAGAATCGGCCGCGCAGCAATTTCGAATTCATTGCCTCCAACGCCCCGGGGCTGACGCGGGACATTTCCGCCGAAGGGAAATGCTCAGGGTCGGGCAAGGGGCGCCCTCCTATGGCGAATGAGTTTTGCCAACCGCCGAGCAGCGGGTCTTTGAATCCGGCGGCTTGCACTCCAGGAATGCTCGCTAGTTTCTCCGTCAGCCGAGCCACAAGTTGCCGGCGCTGGTCGTCGGTCTTGTACTTCACGTCGGGCAAAGACAAGCGGGCCGTCAAGACGCCGTCGGGCTTGAATCCAGGGTCGGCCCGCAGCACGTGGAACAAGCTTTCGAGAGTCAGTCCGGCGCCGACGAGAAGCACGAGTGAGACAGCCAACTCACCTACCACCAGTACCTCGCGCAGTCGCTTGCGAACTTTGCCGGTGCCGCTGCCGGCGCTGTTTTCTTTCAGAGCGTCGTTGAGATCGGCATAGGAGCTGTGAAGAACGGGAAACACCCCAAAGATGACTCCAGTAAGAAGAGAGAGCCCCAGGGTGAAGGAAAGAACCCAGCCGTCCACACTGAGGTCGGCGATTCTGGGAACAGCTCCCGATGCCGCACTGGCGAGCCCTCGCGTCGTCCACCAGGCGATCAATAGCCCGAAGATGCCGCCGAGAAACGCCAGCAAAACGCTCTCCGTCAGGAGCTGGCGCGCCAGACGCCATCGCCCCGCGCCCAGAGCTTTGCGAATCGCCACTTCCCTTTGACGCTCGGTCGCGCGCGCCAGCAGCAGGTTGGCCACGTTGGCGCAGCAAATCAACAGCACAAATCCCACCGCGCCCATCAGGATCAGCAGCGATGGGCGGACGTCCTGAACAATGGCGCCGAGCAAGGGTTCCACCGAAATGGTGATTCCCAGATTTGATTTCGGATATTGCTTGGCGAGCCGCCCGGCAATTGAATCCAACTGGGCGCGGGCCTGTTCCACCGAGACGCCGGGCTTCAGCAGGGCGTAGGCGTAAATCCCCGGATGATCGTCGCGGCGAGTGGAGCCGCCGAGCTGGTCTTCCAGGCGCCACAGCGAAGTAAAGATGTCAACATGCTTCCAGTTTTCGTGAAACTGGCTGTTGGGGAGCACTCCGATGACGGTGAAGGCTTCGCCGTCGAGTGTGAGCTGCTTGCCGACAACATTCGGATCGCGGGCGAATTTGTTGGCCCACATGGCATCGCTCAGCATCACGACCGGCGGTGCTCCCACTTTGTCATCGTCCGGCCCTAGCGGCCGGCCCAGGATCGGCCTGACCCCAAGCGTCGGAAAAAGTCCCGCGGTTACGCGACGCATGCGCAGCTCCTCCGCCTGGCCCTGCCCGGTGAGCGTGACGTTTTCTGTCTGGTAGGCGACCGTGCTTTCAAAGACGGAATTCAGCGCGCGCCAGTCGTCGAAGTCGGCCATCGAGATGCTCATGTCGGGAACCTGCTTCGACGACTCAGCCAGGAACACCAGGCGATTGGGATAAAGATAGGGCAGAGGCCGCAATAGAACCGCGTTCACCACCGAGAAGATGGCGGTGTTCGCGCCGATGCCGAGCGCCAGCGTAATCAGCACGACCGCGGTAAATCCGGGACTCTTGCGCAGTTGGCGCAAAGCGTAACGCACGTCTTGAAATAAGCCCGTCATCGCAGTTTTCCTACCCTACTCGTCTCTGAGCGCCACCATAGGATCGAGCTGGGCCGCGCGCCGTGCCGGAACGTAGGCAGCGGCCAGTGCAACCAGCGTCAGCAGCAAAGCAACTCCTGCAAAAGTAAGGGGATCGTTCGCACCGACTCCGTAGAGCAGGCTGGCCATCAGACGGGTGAGGCCGAGCGCGGCTGCCAGTCCTAGCCCAACCCCAAAGCCGGCGAGCTTTCCTCCGCGGGTCAGAATCAAACGCAAGATGTCGTGCCGTCGCGCTCCCAGAGCCATGCGGAGGCCGATCTCGTGTCCGCGCTGGCCGACGACATAAGAAATCACACCGTAAATTCCCACCGCCGCCAGCAACAGCGCCAGTGCCGCGAAGACCACGAGCAGAATCATTGAAAATCGCTGTGAGGCCACGGAATCGGAGAGGAGAGAGTCCATGGTTTGTGCGCCAAAGGTGACTTGCTGGTTGCTCAGCTGCGCACTGACGTGCCGGATGGAATCGAGAAGCCCGGCGGAAGCGTCCCGGGCCCGAACCACCACGGCCGAGCCAGAAGGAGTCATGGCAACGAAATCGTTGGGCATCTGCGTACAGGGAATGTATAGCTCTGACCGCAACGACTGCTGGTCGTCCGTTGCCAGACCCCACTGCCTGACGTGACCGACCACGCCGACGATCTCCGCCAGTTGAGTGAATCGGTTGATATGGATTCGCTGGCCGACGGCATTCTGATGGGGAAAATATTTCTGGGCAAAGTCTTCGTCGACCACGACGACGAGCGGGGAGTGCTCGTTGTCCTGGGCAGTAAAAAAGCGGCCACCGAGCAGCGGAATTCCCATCGCCTTCCGATAATCCGGTTCGACGATGTAGTCGATGGCCCAGTTCATTTCGTTTTCATTCTTCGGTTTCGCCTGGCCCTCCAGCCAAAACAGCTGTTCATCATCGCTGCTCAAGGGAATCGCTCCCCAAGTCTGGGAAACCGCCTGCACTCCCGGTATGGCGGCAACTTTGTCGTCAAACTCGTGAAAAGCGGCCCGGATCGCGTCCGGATTGGCACTCGTCATCGAAGGGGGAAGGGAAAGCCCAAAGGTAAGCACGTTGTGTGGACTGAACCCAGGATCGACGTTCCACAGCTTCACCAGACTACGGATGGTCAATCCCGCTCCGACCAGCAACACCAGCGCCAGCGCCATCTCGACAATCACGAATACGTCCTGTGCGTGATGCCTGGTTCCGCTCGCACCCCGGCCTGCTTGCTTCAGAGTTTCGTGCAAGTCCGGCTGGGACGTCTTCAGGGCTGGCGTCAAACCGAAAAGAATCCCTACGAGCAACGACAGGGCAGCCGTAAAGAACAGCACGTGGGGATCGAGTCCGACTTGCTCGGCGCGGGGCAGAGCCGCGGGCAAGACTCCGAGTGCCGCCCGTGTTCCCCACGCGGCCAGGAGCAGGCCTAGTCCCCCGCCCACCACAGCAAGCAAAATGCTCTCGGTGAGCAACTGGCGAACTACACGCCCCTGGCTTGCCCCCAGTGCCGCGCGAACCGCGAACTCGCGCCTCCGGCCAGTCGCGCGCGCCAGCAGCAGGTTGGCGACATTCACGCAGGCAATCAGAAGCACGAAGCCGACCGCGGCCAGGAGCACAAGCAAGACAGGCCGGACATCCCCAACCATCTGCTCCTTTAGCGGAGTGAGCTTGGCGCTGATGCTTTTGTCGGCGTCCGGAAACGCAGTCGCCAGATTGCGCGTGACTGCTTCCATATCGGCGCGCGCTTGCTCAATCGTCACCCCAGGCTTAAGCCTGCCGATGCCGTGAAATCCCAACCCAGCGCCGCGCTCGAGCAGCAGCGGATTGCTCCATTGCCCAATGGGGGCATATACGTCAGCGTCGCGGAAGCCCGGGATCAGCAAGTGGAAGTTCGCGGGCATTACTCCCACGATCGAATAGTCCCGGCCGTCGAGAGTGATGCTTTTTCCCAGAATATCCGGTGCGGAACTGAACTTGCGCTGCCATAATCCTGCGCCGATAAGCGCGACCGGCCCGGCGCCGACGTGTTCCTCATCCCGGGCAAATGTTCGGCCCATCACCGGGTTCACACCCAGCACCGAAAAGAAGTCCGAAGAGAGGAACGCTCCATTCAACTGTTCCGCTTCGCCAATGCCGGTCAGGCTGAAGGCGTAGGTGCGCGCCAACCCGAGCGCCGAAAACGTGTGGTTATCTTTCCGCCAGTCGCGGAAGTTCGGATAGGAAACCGATCCGCCCTCAAAATTAGGCTTGTTCTCGTGCAGGGTCACCAGTTGATCTGGCTCAGGAAAAGGAAGTGGACTCAGCAACACGCCATGGATCACCGAGAATAGGGCGGTGTTGGCGCCGATCCCTAAAGCCAGGGTCACGATCGCCACCACCGTGAAGCCAGGACTGTTCACCAGCATGCGAAAGCCATAACGCAGATCCTGAATTAGAGCTTCCATATCGCTCTCTCTCGAGACTCATTCGTAGAGCCGTACAGCCACGAGTTGACCGTCGTGACCCATCGCGCGGCATTGCCGTCACTGTGCTTGTGGCGAGTGAAAACTGAACCTAAAATCGCGTTACTGAAAAACTCTGCGTGATGACCGAAATGCTAGTTTGGCGGCTAAAGCCGCCGCTGATTTGGTGGCACCTGCGGCGCGGCGGGAAAGCCGAGCCCTTTCAAAACTGGACCTCAGGCCAAGTTTCAGCACCGTGCTCGCCAGGGACGGCCGTTCATGCCTGAACATCCTGCATCAGCTTGTGAAGCTCCTCTTCAGCCACCACCTTGCCGTCGAACAGATGAACTTCGCGCTGCGCATGTTTGGCAAAGCGCGGATCGTGCGTCACCATGCAAATCGTCGCGCCCTCGCGATGAAGGTCGGCCAAAAGTTCCATGACGGCTTCGCCGTTGCGCGAATCCAAGTTGCCCGTGGGCTCGTCCGCCAGCAGAATGGAAGGTTTCCCAGCCAGCGCGCGAGCAACTGCCACGCGCTGCTGCTGGCCGCCCGAGAGTTGCGATGGATAATGCCTGAGGCGATGCGCCATCCCCACCCGCTCGAGCGCTTCCATCACTCGCTTTTTGCGGTCGGCAGAGGGCATTCTCTGCCGGTAGGTCAAAGGCAATTCCACGTTCTCGTAAACCGTGAGATCGCCAATCAGGTTGAAACTCTGAAAGATGAAACCGATTTCCTGGTTGCGGATGCGGGCCCGCTCCGCGAAGTCCAGATTCTCGACCGGTTTGCTATTGAGTTGGTAGCGACCGGCGGTGGGCGTGTCGAGCAATCCTATGATCGACAGCAGCGTCGACTTTCCGCAGCCCGAAGGGCCCGACATGGCCACATACTCGCCTTTGGCGATCGAAAGGTGTACGCCGGAGAGCGCATGGGTCTCAATCTCGTCGGTGTAGAAAACCTTGGTCATATCTGAGATTTGGATAAGAGGTTGGTTCGCTTCTGCCATGGATGATGTTCCTCGATTTCTGAAGTCTTAATTCTTAATCGCGATTCTTAATCCTGCAGCCGAATGCGGTCTGTGCTGTCCCAGCGAGACATATCAGAAAGAATGACGGTGTCGCCCTCATGCAATCCATCCACAACCTGGATCGAATTCACCGATGCCCGGCCGACTTTCACCGGAACCCTGGTGGCTTCGTGTCCGTCGGGGCCAACCTTGAAAAGACTGATCGTGCTGTTCTCCTGTCCGAAGGCCGGGCGCCCCACGTACAAAACATTATCCAGCCGCTCCAGGTCGACGGTGCCGTCGACACTCAGATCAGGCCGGGCGCCTTTGGGCAGTTCGCCAGTTAGTTTGACGTCGACCGTCACCGTTCCGTTTTGCACGGCCGGATCAACACGCATGACTTCGCCGGAAATTAGACCGTTATGGGTGTCGACCGAAGCTGGTTCGCCGATTTGCACATCGCGGGCCTGCGTCTCCGCCACTTTCAGTTCGGCCATCAAGTGATTGGGCTGCACTACCTTGGCCAGCATTGCACCCGGTGAGACGTGCTCTCCCACGTGGAGTGGCAACTCCACCAGCACGCCGTCGATCCCGGCACGAACCTTGAGAGCTTCGAGTTGTTTCTTCTTCAGCTCGGCCAGAACGCGCATCTCATCCACTTTGGCCTGTTGTTCGGCAAGTTGCGAATCGATGGCTTTCTGGGTGCTCGTCAGCCTTTCGCCTTCCAGACCGTAGCGTGTGGTCAGTTCGTCCGACTTTCCCTTGGAGGCCTTGTAGGCGAGGCCCGAGATTACGCCCAGATCGTAGAGCGCCTTGTCCGTTTGCGCCTGCAGTTGCGCCTGCGCATAGTCGGCCTGGACGGTGGCTGCGCCCGCTTTCTGATTCATCAAGGAGCTCTCGAGGGTCATGCGCTGGCTCTGGTATTCGGCTTCTGCCGCCTTTAACTGCAGATCGGCGTCAACCGAAGCCTGTTCCACTTGCGGATTGCTCATTTCCATCAGAACGGAGTCCGGTTTCACCAGCGAACCAGGAAGCATGCGAATGCGTACGACCGTCGCTTCGGTCTGGGCCGGAATCTGCAGAACCGCTTCCTGGGCGGGGACGAGCGAACCCACTCCGCGCACCTGGCGCAGCATCGAACCCCGCTTGACGATGTCGGGCCACACCGTGCCACGCTCCACCGCAGGCGCTGCCGGCCGCAGCCGGTACACCGCGACTGTCAGGGCCGCGACCACCATAATGACCACGGCCGACACCGCGATCTGCCGCTTGCGTTTCTGTACTTTGAACTCGGGACGTGCGATATCCATCACCTGGAGTAGTGGCAACTGCCGCGCCACTCACGCTGGGGATGCAAGTCGTTGAAATGGAACAACATCAGGCAACGGGCGAGTCCTTCCGAGTTACCCGGAATGTCCGGATGAGGATTCGACTGTCCACGATCGGACAGTATGATCGCACAGCATGATTGGACAGTCGCGCGAAAGTGTTCCCCTTTCGGTGCACGCATTTGCAACCAATCTTAGAAGTAATGTTGACCGATCAAATAAAACCACAAACAACCTCGAACCTCCCGATCCAGCGACATTCGCTGGCATGATTCTGCTGTTGAGTGGCGTGGCCTTGATCGCCGGATACATTCCAGCGCGCAGAGCCTCACGCATTAACCCTGTGACGGCTCTTCGCAACCATTAAGATTAAGCGGCAGATCCCAAACCAGGATTGCCAAGTTTTACTGCACCGGATTCCCGTCGGCGTCGATCTTGTGGACCTCGCCCAAGTTCAGTTCTCGGATGCCGGACTCGACCTTGCTCATGTCGCCTACGACAACCCAGACCAAATGGTCCGGTGAAATGTATTTCTTGGCGATCGCATTGGCGCCGTCCGGCGTTACCGCCAGCGCTTTTTGGGTGAAGCTATTGTAGTAGTCCTCGGGCAAGCCGTACTCGAGGATGTTGCCATAACCTCCGCTGAGTTGCTGGACGGTTTCAAAACTGCCCGGCAGCGCGAGAGTGGCATTATCCTGCTCATCTTTCAGTTCTTCCGCGGTGATCGGTTTTGCGCCCACGACGTCCTTGTATTCCTTGACCAGTTCAACCAGGGATTCTTTGGTTTTGTCGGTTTGCACTGGCGCGATGCTGATGTAGGGGCGCTGGCCGCGCGCAGCCGGCAACACGCTGCGTACGCCGTAGGACCAATGCTTGTCCTCGCGCAGGTTCATGTTGATTCGCGAGCTGAAGTTTCCGCCAAAGATGCTATTTACAAGTTGCAGCGCAATGGCATCAGGATCATTCTGCGGAGGCGCCAGTTGGGCGCCAATAATCACGCTCTGCCCCGACCCCGGACGGTCAATCAGATAAACCATGTCCTTCTCGGGTTCGTCGACGTGGGGCACGGTTCTCTGAGCAACGTCGCCCGGCTTCCAGGCAGCAAACAGACTTTCCAGCTTGGGTTTGATTTCGGCCATGGTGGTGTCGCCAACCACCAGCAGGGTGGCGTTGTTTGGCTTGAACCAGGTCTCGTGGAACCTGACCAGGTCCTGGCGGGTCATCTTGCTCACGCCGGCCTCCGTCCCAGTGCCCGTGAAAGGCACCGCGTAGGGGTGCCCTTTGCTGTAGAGCAGCGTGGGTACCACACGCAGTGCCATGGGCTGGGGCGTCACCTTTTCGCGTTTGATGCCAGCCAGGCGCTCTTTTTGCAAGCGTCGGAATTCCTTCTCGGGAAACGCTGGATGCAGGATGAGATCCGCGTAAATATCGAGCGACTTATCCATCGTGCTCTTGAGCGTATTGAGGCTGACCAGCGAAAAATCGAGATTGGCGCCAGCATTGAAGTTCGCGCTAAGGGATTCCAGTTCTTCGCCAATCTTGAGCGAATCGCGCGTCGGCGTTCCTTCCTCCAGCATGCGCTGCTCAAAACTGTCGGTACCGCTTGCGTCGCCCGGATCAGCGGAGTATCCACTGTCGACCAATAAAGTGAAGTTCACGACGGGCGCGCTGTGACGCTCCGCCAGCACGATCTTCAGTCCGTTGTTGAGTGAGGATTTCTGCACTGGAGGAAGTTTGAGCGACATGGGATCCCCAGCAGCGGGCTCCTTCGAGCGATCGAGTTTGCCTTCCGTTTTCAATGAGGGATAGGGATGCACCTCCAGCACATAGTCGCCATCACTGAGCCAGTCAACCGCAGCTTTCTTAACCGTGGCGGGGGTAGCGGCTTTCACCCACTGCAGATAGTCTTTGTAACAATCGGGATTGCCCCTGAAGGTTTGGCAGCGCGCCAGCACGTCGCTGGTGCCGCCGAAGCCTCCAATACGTTCCACGATGCGCACGTAGCGCCCGAGAATCTGCGTCTTGGCCAGTTGCAACTCGGCAGCAGTGGGGCCGTTCCTAAGAAAGGTCTGCAATTCCTCGTCCGCAGCCTTTTCCACCTGGCTCAGGTCCGCGCCCGGATTCGCCGTCAGCGTGAAATCGAACTGCCCGCCAATCTCATTGGTGTCATTGTCCGCGGTGGCGCTGGTCGCAATCTGGTCTCTGTAGACCAGGCGCTTGTAGAGACGCGAGGTTTTGCCTTGGCCGAGCACCTCCGCCGCCAGATCCAGCACGGCCTCCTCGGGCGAGCCAAATTCAGGCACGTTCCATACCCGATAGAGACGAGCCTGGGGGACGCGGTCCTGCACCCAGCCGCGGTGGGTACCGGTACGCTTGGCGATCCAGACTTCTTGCTTGGCGATGGGCGGGCCGGGAGGGATATCCCCATAATACTTCTCAACTTTTTCGCGCACGGCTTCCGGTGTCACATCGCCCGCCACCACCACGATCACGTTGTTCGGACCGTAATAAGTTTTGAACCACTCCTGAACGTCGCTTAACGAGGCAGCATCCAGGTCCTTCATGGAACCGATCACTGTCCATGAGTAGGGATGACCAACCGGATATGTGTTTTCTACGATGAGTTCTTCGGTGACTCCATAGGGCTGGTTTTCACCCTGGCGCTTTTCGTTTTGCACCACGCCACGCTGCAGGTCCAGCTTCTTCTGGTCCAGCACGCCGAGGAGATGACCCATGCGGTCGCTTTCGGCAAACAGGGCATAGTCCAACATGGACGTGGGAACGTTCTCAAAATAATTGGTGCGATCGTTGTTGGTGGTGCCGTTCAAATTCGTGGCGCCGATTTTTTCCATGGCGTTGATATAGGTGTGGTTGAAATCATCGCTGCCGCTGAACATCAGGTGCTCGAAGAGGTGGGCGAATCCGGTCTTGCCCAGCTTTTCATTCTTTGACCCCACGTGATACCAGCTGTTCACGGCCACGATGGGAGCCTTGTGGTCCTCATGCACCAGTACGGTCAGTCCGTTGTTCAGGACGAACTTGGTGTAGCGGATGTCTGGAATAGGGATGTCTACGCCGGCAACGGCAGGAGGCGCTTTGTGAGCTGGGGCGGGTTGGGACTGGGCCAGGCCAGAGATGGGGTTGCCGAGCAGCGAAGCGATGGCAGCGAGCAGACTTATCACAAGGAATGTCGGTTTGTTTCTCAAGATGCCTCCACTGGATCCGAATCAGGGCTGGGTAGTCCGCACAACACTCTACACAAGCCAGGCGCCTGTCGTCACGCCCCAACATCGATCCCCCAACATCGATTGGGCAAGGAGGGCTCTGGCCGGCATTGGCCCTTGTAGAGGGCCGTTTTTGGTCGCCCTAATTTTCTTATGAAACGATTTGAAACGATATTGGAGTCGTCTGCACTATCTGAATAAGTGGAGGACATCGGCTAACCAAGCGATGAGCCACAGTTCAGAAATTCAACCTGGCAACCACCTGGTTGAGTTCAAGTAAGCACCGGAGCTGATCCGGGGGGAATTGGTTCCGGTGCTTCTGAATTTGGACTTCCGCAGGACGGCGCAGGCCCTCTTTGTTAATCCGGGTTCACAGGAGTTGACTCTTCCCCGTGCAGAATACTCGGCCCACCGCACCCACCGTTTGCCGTCGGAGTGTTCACTCCATTCTGAAACGTCCCGTCTCGTCTGCGCCAAACCCCAAAAACGGCAACGGTGGGCCGCCTCCAGTGCTACACTTTCCGCCACTTCACAATGTGCGGAGCAAGTGCTTGGAGTTCCAGTCTTTTGACGAATCGTATCTCAGTCGCTTGCGGTCGGAAGACTTCCAGACCCAAGAGAATTTCTCGGCCTACTTCAGCGCCCTGATCAAGATCAAACTGGGCTCTCGCTTGAAGTCCCCGGAAGCCATCGAAGATGTGCGGCAGGAAACCTTTGCCCGATTCTTCGTGGCCTTACGGGACGGGAAGATTCTTCATCCCGACCGCTTGGGGCCATTCGTAAACTCTATCTGCAATAACGTCCTGCTGGAGCACTACAGGTCGGCGGCACGAAACACTTCCTTGGACGAGGAGGAAGAGAAGAATTTTCCTGCCTTAAATATCGACTTGCTGGGGGCCCTCAGCGCCCGAGAAAGAGAAAAGAAGGTCCGGGAGATCCTGGAGAAGCTTTCCGAACGGGACCGGCGGCTGTTGCGTGAAGTTTTTCTGGAAGAACGCGACAAGGATGAGGTTTGCCGGGACTTCGGCGTCGACCGCGAGTATTTGCGGGTGCTATTACACCGTGCCAAGCAAGCATTTAAGTCATCGTACCTGAGGCATAGCGGAGAGAATCCCCCAGATTTTGTTTCGGCCTAAGGACTTTGAAATGCTGCCCGGCGCTCACTTTTTTACGAGGGGGAACCAAATCATGGACCACACAGCGGTGGTTCGACAGAAAATGACCGAACGATATTTGCTCGACGAACTTGACGGCGAAGTACGCGAGGAGTTCGAAGAGCACTACTTTGACTGCCCGGAATGCGCCCGGGACATTAGCGCCGGGGCCCAGTTTGTGGCGCAGGCCAAGACCGTCCTGGCGGAACGCTCGGAACCGGTTGCAGTTCGTGAAACTCCCCGCCCCAGACCGGTCGCCGGATGGCTTGCCTGGCTCCGCCCGGCGTTTGCCGCGCCGGCGCTGGCGCTTCTGTTGGCGGTGGTCGGCTATCAGAATTTTGTTACCTATCCACATCTGATGCAAGCAGCGAATCAGCCTCAGGTCGGACCGTGGGCATCGGTCAACGTGAGCACGCGCGGCATGGTCACGACCGTGATCAAGGCACATAAGGGCGAGGGCTTCGGCCTGCTGGTAAACCTGACGCCAGAAGATGAGTTCGTGTCGTATGCGGCGGACTTGTATAATCCCGCGCAGAAGCTGGAGTGGTCGGGTCCGATTTCCAGGGCGGTGGGCGAGGAAGGCCGGCAGATCTACATCCCCGGTCACAACCGCCAACCGGGCACTTACTCGCTGGTTGTGCGCGGCATTAGCGCCACCGGTGAAAACAAAGAAATCGGCCGACATTCCATCGATCTGCAGATCCAGAACTAGGATCAAGCGAGCGGAGAGTATCCAATGGCAGACCATGTCAGACCGCACTACTTCCATGCGGAAGCGCACGCCCTGACGGGCAAGCTTGTCCTCCCCTTCAAAGAGGAGATCAAGAAGCAAGCATTTGTGAAGTTAGAGGGTCAGCTTGCGGGCTTGTCAGACGAAGAGAAGGCGCAACGCAACTACTTCTCTCAGCACGCCAAGAACTTCCGGCTGGAGGGAATTATCTCGTACGCGGCCGCGCATACCCAGGTGTCGGGGCACGAGAGCAACAAGCACAAGGGAGCGTCTGTGACGCTATCGACCTCCGTCGTGGAGGATCTGAACGTTCTGAACGTAGTCACCGCGGATCGCGTCGTGGCGCAGATTTCGACAACGCATTTTCCCGACGACTACTCGCCCGATGTCACGTTTCTGGGCACGCACTTCGAGAACCTCAGGATCGCCCGCCACAAGGCCGAACCTTACCTCAGGCTCGATTTGGCCGGCGAAAGGCCGCGCGGTAACGACGCGATGCGCCTCGGCCAGGGCACGAAGTTTATGACTGCCGTCGACCTGCAATATCAAAGATTGAGGGCTTGGCTGGCGGGCTTGGGCTCTGAGGATCGAGAGAAGATGCGCTTAGACACATCTGATAGTTCACTGACAAAGAGGTATCATGGGGACGCCCCGGACTACGACGCCATCGAGCGCCAAGCAGCTGAGGCGCGGGCAGAAGACGCTAAGACCGGTAAAGGCAAGTCCGACGGAGTTACGTGCTCCCTGGTCGAAAATGTCGAAATCAAGGACATCAGCGCGAAAGCTGCGGACGGGAAACTAGTCCAGATCCCGCCCCCAGGGAGATCGTGCGGACACGTGATCCACATCCCCGACTTCGGCAACATCTTTCTGGCCGAGCTGACGGTGAACCACGATTCGTTCCACCTCACCATGATCCGGCTGGAGCTGGGCTGCCTCGCGGACGGAACGGTCAGCGTGGGGGCCACCAGCGTGAACGGCGGCGGGGGCAAGGGTGGAGGGGGCTAGAAAATAAGCTGCGTTGGCCCAAATCCGAAACTGGGGGTTCGCTCTCGCGATTCGTCATAAGAATCGTTTCTCTCCTGTTCGCTCTCACATTTCTGGCAACGTGCGCTAACCGCGGGAATCCACAGGCAGCTCTCGACCACGCGACGCGGACCTTCCGACACGGCGACGTAGCCGCGGCCGAACAGGAAGCAAAGAGAGGCTACGCTCAATACCACGGTCTCAGTACTGAATGGGCTTGGAAATTCCAGCTCCTCCAAGCAGATGCTTTGGCATGGAGGGGGATGAATGACCGGGTCCTGGCCTTGTTGGCTTCCGAGTCGGCGCCGCCCCCCTCTGACGAACTGACTGTGCGGAAGAGACGTCTCGAGGGTCTGGCGTATGCGGACCTACACCGCTTTACCGAGGCAGAGCAGAAGCTGGGACAAGCCGAACAGATGTGCGCGGCTTCCTACCATCCTCCCTGCGTCGATGTGGCCCTTGCACGTGGGGAACTGGAAATGGAGCGGGGCCGCTTTGGACAGGCACAACTTGCCTTCGAGCAGGCGCTGACCCGAGCTAGGGCAGGGAGTAATGCCTACGGAGAAGCGAACGCACTTCTGAGTCTCAGCTGGGCGGCGCTGCAGCAGGAGCACTTCGATGAGGCGCTTGACTGGTCAAACGGCGCGTATCGTCAGTCCATTGCGGTTGACGCTACGGCGATCAGTCAAGTCGCCCTGGGGAACCAGGGCTGGGCGTACTATCGCCTCGGCGAACCCGAGAAGGCGCTTGGGCTGTTGCTTGAAGCCAAGGAGCGCGCCAGCCAGATTGGAGCCGTCACGGATGAGGTGAAATGGCTCACCACCGCCGGTTACGTCTACCTTGATGCTCATGACTACGTCGCAGCCCGGCGGTCTTACCAGCAAGCGCTTGAGCTCGCGCAGAGCATTAATAGCAAGGAAGACATCCTTAACGCGATGATGTCACTAGCGCTGGCTTCCGAGCGGACCGGCGAACCCGATGAGGCGCGCGACTGGGCCGATCGCACCATTGCGATGGTGCCAGCAGACGGGGATCGACTTGACGTGCTCTACCCGATGCTGGTCAAGGGACACCTTGCAGCCCGGGTGCACGACGCCGCGCAAGCGGAGAAGACGTTTCGCGAGATAGAACAGGACCCGAAGAGCCATGTTTTCCTAAAGTGGGAGGCAGAGCATTCCCTCGCCCAACTCTATGAAGACGAAAACAAGTCAGACTCCGCGAACCGCGAGTATAGAGCCGCGCTGACCACCTTCGAAACTGCTCGATCTTCACTGCAGCACGAAGAATCGTCACTGCCATTTCCCGCCAACGCTTCGCGCATCTACGACGACTACATTCATTTCCTGGTCAGCCGGGGCAAGGCGGCAGAGGCCCTGCAGGTCGCCGACTACGACCGCGGCCGAACCTTGGCCGAAGGATTGGGATTGTTGCAGAAGGGAACTTCATTCAAACCCGACACGGCAAGTGCGCAAGGCATCGCTCGAAGGGCGGGTGGCGCGATTCTTTTCTATTGGCTCGGCGAAAGGCAGTCTTATTTGTGGGCGATTACCTTCCGGAAGACCAAAGTGTTCTCGCTGCCTCCAAAATCCGAGATCGAGCCGACGGTCCAGCGTTACCGCAAGGCCCTTTCTGAACAACAGGAATTCCTGCAGACGACGGATGACGATGGTCGAGCGCTCTACCGGACGCTGGTGGCGCCAGCAGCGTCCTTGCTGTCCAAGGACGCCAAAGTCTTCATCATTCCGGACGGGAGCCTGAACCTGCTCAATTTCGAGACATTGCCGGTTCCTGACCCGACACAACACTACTGGATCGAGGACGTCACGCTCAGCGATGCGAGCTCGCTACGGATGCTGGGCGCCTCTCGTGCCGCCAACAAACCCATCGGCAGCATGCTTCTTCTGGGCAACGCTGTGGCTCCGAACCCGGACTATCCTGAGCTGCGAAAAGCGGCCGCTGAGATGGAGATCGTCGAAAAGCATTTCTTGCCGGCACAACAGCAGGTATTTGCACGGGAGCAGGCGACTCCGACCGCGTATCTGGACAACAAACCGGAGCAGTTCTCCTACATCCATTTCGTGGCGCATGGAACCGCCAGCCGCATCAGCCCGCTTGACTCCGCCATCGTCTTGTCGAAGGCGAACGCCGCGGATGACTCATTCAAGCTCTACGCACGCGATATCATTCACCACCCGCTACGGGCCGATCTAGTCACGATTTCAACCTGCTATGGCGCCGGCGCCCGCGCCTATTCCGGCGAGGGCTTGGTAGGACTCTCGTGGGCATTTCTCCGGGCCGGAGCCCATAACGTAATCGGAGCTTTGTGGGAGGTCAGTGACGTCTCTACCCCCCAGCTTATGGACGAACTCTACATCGCGTTGCAGAAAGGAAAGAGTCCCGATTCCGCCCTTCGCGCCGCCAAACTTTCCTTGCTCCGCGGCAGCGCGTTCCACAATCCTTTTTATTGGGCTCCCTTTCAACTATATACGGGCTCGTGAGGCCGGTCCTCCAACCTCAAGCCATGCTTCGTTAGTATCCGCAATGATGGGAGATTTTGGATTTCCCGACACCGTACTCGCTCCCACTTCCCTGCCCGAGCGTTTGAACAACGTCCAAATGACGCGCCGGTCGTGTCCTTCGGCCGTGCTAAACTTTCTGCCATCGAGGTCTTCCGCCAGGTGTCACAGAGACGCCGGGCTCTCACGGACAGCTCAGGCACAGCGTTACGGCCGCTCTTGCCTGCGCTTGGCCGCGAGCTGTTTCCAGCGCAGCTCGCGGATTCCTGTGCGGGAAGGTCAGGCGACCTCTTCTCGCGATTCACTTTTCAGAGGATCAGACAGAATTAAATGAGCGTACGAAAGCTGATTTTGTTGGCAGTGATGCTGGGGTGTCTCGCTCAAGCCGCGAAATCGATCGCCCAAGATCCAACCAGCCAACCTTCCCAGGAGACCCTGCGGGCCCCGAAACCTGATTTCAATAAGGAAATCTATTACAAGAACAGGCTCGACTTCTCCTTCGAATCGGGATGGCTCCCCGTCAATATCCCGTTCGTTTTCGACTTTCTCTTAGGCGACGGATACAACATGACTCCGCTGAAGTACACCCTGGTACCGAATATTGCCTCTCTACGATGGCAACTGGACAGCGTAAGAGGACCCTGGATTTTACGCGGCAATTGGGATCTTTCCTTCAGCGGGGCTCTGGTTGTGATTCCCCGCGGACCTGAAACCCACTACGGAGCGTACATCATGGGCATTCGGCGCAACTTTGTCCGGCCTCACTGGAGAATTGCCCCCTACGTCGACGGCCGCCTCGGCCTGGGGGACATCAATGCCAAGGAGCCTCTAGGGGTGCAGTTTGCGCAGGGCCAGGACTTCACTTTTACTATGAACTTGGGCGCCGGCGCGCGATACAACTTCAGTCGTCGCGGTTCCATTTCGGCCGGTATGAATTGGATGCATATATCCAATCTTTACTTGTCCGAACCGAAGTTCTTGAACTATGGCATTAATGTTTACGGGCCCATGGCTGGAATCTACATCCGCTTGGGCAAGGCCCACGCCGCCTCGCAATAGGGCCGGACCTCTGGGTCTGTGGATTGTTTCCTGTCGGGGGACTTGTCCTTAACCGCGACAGCGGAACAATGCTGATGCGGCTGCGAGGTTTCGAAATCAACCGCCTTGTCGGGGCCCGACCGCAGGCTCAAGGGGAAAGGTAAAGTGTCCAACGCAAACCCAGGTTTCGTATGCTTCAATGCGGGCTTTTCAGGTGCGTCTGCCCGTCTTGGAGTGCGTAATGTAGCGCGCGCGTTGCGGCTATGGGCATTGAGCGCAGCTGTAGCAGGATTAGTGACGTTCGGCTGCGGCACCTCCGCGACCCTTGATATCACTGCCCCCTCCAGTGCAGTAGCAGGTTCCCCCTTCACCATAACGGTCACCGCCATGGTCGGCAAAAGTCGGGACACGATTATCAACAGCCCCATACACTTCACCAGTTCCGACAGCGCCGCCGTCCTTCCAGGGGTCTACTATTTCACCGCGAACGATGCCGGTTCCCATACTTTCACCAATGGCGTTACTTTAATGACTGCCGGCAACCAGAGCATAACAGCGACCGTCATCGGGGCGCCGGGCCTGAACGGAACCACAAACGTCGCGGTCTCGGCCGCCACCGCCCTTGCCCAATCAAGGTAGGCGCATCCTCCGCCGTGTCAGCAAGGTTGCCGTGGAAGACGCCAACAGAAATCTGATCAACGGCTACGCCGGGACAGTTTACTTCACCAGGGTGGACATGCCTGCGGCGAATAGAGAAAGATCACGAAGTTGCTCGCTGAAGGAATTGTCGGAAGAATCCGCAAACCCGAGAGCACCGAAACCGATCAATAAGCATTCTTGCTGCTAAAGATGCGCAGCAAGGTCATGGTGATGATCTGCAGATCGAAGGTAAGGCTCCAGTTGCGAAGGTAGTACAGATCATATTCAACGCGCTTAGCGATCGAGGTGTCGCCCCGCCAACCGTTTACCTGCGCCCAGCCCGTGATTCCAACCTTGAACGTGTGACGGAAGTTGTAGCGATCGATCTCCTCGAGAAACCTCTCCACGAAATGTGCGCGTTCAGGCCGCGGACCGACGATGCTCATCTCCCCTCTCAGCACATTGAGGAATTGGGGGAGCTCGTCGAGATTGGTTTTCCGAAGCAGAACGCCGACCGCGGTCCGTCGCGGATCGTTGGTGCAGGTCCAGCGCGTATCTCCTTCTTCCCGGCTTCCTACTTTCATGGTGCGAAACTTCAACATGCGGAACACCCGGCCGTTGAGTCCCACCCGTTCCTGGATGAAAAAAACAGGACCAGGGCTGGAAGCCTTAATAGCGAGAGCGACCAGCAGGCTAATCGGCAAGGTAAGCAGCATCACGAGCAGCGAAAGGGCCACATCGAAGGCACGCTTCTGGAAAAGGTAAGGACCGGTCTCCGACAACGTCGGCCGGAGGTCCAGCATATGAATCCCTCCCAGATCGATCAGGCGATCCCGGATGCTTACTCCTTCTCCCAAGTCGACCACAACCCGTGTGGGGACGCAGAGCTTCTCGAGCGCGGGCGCAATTTTCTGAACCTCGCTCAGACGGGCCGCTGGGAGTGCGATGACAACGTCGTTGATCGAGTTCCCGTTGGAAAAAATAGGAATCTGATCTAATTCATACACTGGGCCTTCGACGGTAACTTCCTGATCAGGCAAACGAACGAAGCCGACGACTCTGCAGGGAAGTACTTCTCCGTGAAGCAGCGAGGTCGCCACGCGGCGGGCAAACCGATCTGTCCCAACCATCAGAATCCTGACTTCGTTTCTGCCGCTCTTTCGCAGATACTCCAAGACCACCCGGGACATAACACGGGCAGACGTGGCCAGGACAAAAAGGGTTACGGCGCTAATAGCGACTACGAGACGGGAGTAGCTGGCCTGTCGGTACAGGAAACCGACCGCCATCACCACCGCGTAAGTGAATGCCAGGGCTTCCAGCAATCTGCGGGTTTTCCCGCCGGGGGCGTACAATTGCTCCACATTCCAGAGCTCTGACTCTTCAGCGGCGATCGCCCAAATGATGGTGGTGAGCAATACAATGCCCCAGTACGAGGGCAATCCGGAAGCGGCACTGGGAAATAAGAGATTGAAACCGAAGCGGACTTTTACGGCAATGAAATAGGAACAGGCAGGAAGCGACAGCGTCAAAATCTTCAAATAGAAGCGGACATAGCTAAGGCGGCTACGAATCATGACAAATTACTTTTCGTAAGCAAAAATCACCTTTCATCTCGCCGACTCGAGCGCTATCCTGTGAAGCTCGCGCTTGAGTCGCAAGCAATTCCTTACGCTTAAAACAGCGCCGACGAACGCTGATGTAAGTCGTACTTCCCGAACATCGAGCCCTTTGGGGTAACTCGAGCCAAAAAAGAAACGGGATGTTTGTCACTCTCGAGATGCAACTTTCTCGAGAGGATGGCTCCAACTCCTCGGGGAAACGTCCGCCCTCGGCGCATCCCCGGCGGATGTCGGTGCAATCTTCGGAGGGAAGCAACGACAGTCATCCGGCGGAAACCGACAAATCCGTTGACGCCTTGGAATGTTCCGTTGTTGATTGTGAGGGTAGCCTAAACCCCGCGAAGACAACGTGTCAATCGGAAACCAAGGTACGGCCGTTACGATCTGATTTCCCTTCCCAAAAACGATCTGCTTCGATCCAGCGCAATTCATGGAATGGCCTTAATCCCTCGGACCCGTCGCTTGCCAACGAACCGTCACGCGATCGGTTCACCGGAATGCCGCGATGAGGCCTGCTTCCCAGGTTGCTCACCGTGAGTGTGGCACTGGCCAGAAGCTGAATTGAACCGATACCGACACATCCGATTGACGCGTGGTTGCCAACAGAGGAATTTGCCATCGTTCATATTGTAGGTCACCCTGAAAGCGAAAGCCAAGTCCCGTTAAGATATCCGCATTGACCGCGATGTCATTCTGGTTTCCTCCCTGCGGAACGTATCCAGGGTCGAGGGTTCGATGCCTGAGTTCGAGGCCGATCCTTTTGCGGGGGCCGACCCAATAGTTCGCGCGAAGCTGTTCACCTTGTGCCGCGCGTCCGATCCAGGTTCCGATCAGGCGCCCATCGTTGTTATATCCGCTGTTGTATTGGCCGTTGTAATAAATACAGATGCCACAAAATGCCGGCGGGTTGGTGTACCCGCCTTCGAGTCTGAGGTCCAACTTCGAAACTCCGGGGAATTTTGCCAGGTAGAGTCCTGCCTGGGAGGCATTCCTCCGCATATAAGGGATCGGTGATGGCTCGTCTTCACTGAGGCTTTCGCCATAGAGGGTGAGCCAATTACGCAAGCCCGGAATGCGATAGGAAAAGTCGGCAGTTGTGCGGCCGTCGCCGAGGACGTCGCCGTGGTAGTGTTTGCCAAACGCGCTGTCCAGGAAAGTAGTGACGTTGAGTGGGTTTCCGGGTCCCCCGTAGACGGTCGTTTTCGACATCCCGAATTCGAAATTGGGCGTCAGCTTGAAGCTGATCTTCCCGCCGCTCAGAAACGGCTGGGGATGCAAATTCTTGCCGTATTGACCCAGAACTGCGATGGTGGAAGCGCCGGTGTTGAAAGTGGTTTGAAACTCGAGACCCGTCAGGTGTCCGATGAAACCTTCGACACGTATGTCGCCGAGATAGCTGAAGACCCAGGGCAACCGCAACGGACTGACCCGATCCACGGTGAACGTATTGTTCAGCGGGGCGGCATTGTTGGTGAACACCATCGTCCCGCCCTCACTGGGTCCCCACCACAAGCTGTTCTTGCCGAACGAGAACTGCCAGTTGCCAAGATTGAAGCCCAGATAAGTATCGAGCAGGCGGAAGCGGCTGATCGATGCGACCGGGAGTGCAGGTCCGGTTGGCCAGTTGTCGGTGCGGTTGAAGAAATCAAGGACGGCTGGGGTCGGAGCTGAAGCCGAAGGTGCCGATTGATACTCTCCGCGAACGTAGAAAACAAGCGGACCTGCGGTGGTCCAGCCCGAGGCGCCGTCTACGGCATTAAAACCTTCTTCGTAGGGACGGCCGTAGTCGTTTAACCGGGTCTGGCCGAAATGATAATTGTCGGTCAGCGGAGTGCCGGAAATTCCGAGGAAACGAGAGTAGACGGATTCGAGTTGCGCGTTGCGATTGCGCTCACCATTCATCAGTCCGGACTCATATCCGAATTCCGTGGTGAGCGCGGCGTAGAGTTGCTGAACTTCCCGTGGGGTATCGGTGCCGGCACTATTTTTGACGGCTTCGGCCAGGAGTCGCGCACACTCGAGACGCGTCCAGGGGCGAATACTCAGCGCATCAGACTGAATGTAACCGAGTGCAGCCAGGCGTTCGAGAGCCGGATAGACCCAACTCTCCAGCGGAACGTAGCTAGAACCCATGGTTCGAGTTCTGTGAAGGTTCTGCGTGTCTTCGCTTTCCTCAGCTTTGGAGAAAGTGCCATAACGCGCCATGTCGACATCGCTGTAGTGAGACCGGGAGCGGTAGACCTGGCGTCCCATATACCAGCCGAGAGCGGCGCCGATGGCCACATCGGAAAAGAAGTGCTTTTGCCCAGCCCAGCGGGCCGCACTTACGCCGCCTGCCGTACCGTAGGCCAGCAGCTGGGTCAGTGGGCCCGGATATTCATGAGCAATCACGCTGGCGATGGCCCAGCTTACCGAAGAGTGCAGCGAAGGGAAGGAGTCTCCTCCGACAAAAAATCGTCCGGGGCTGGTGCCCGTGAAAGGGCGTTCGCGTCCAGCCGCGTATTTGAAGACTTCGGTGTCGACCAGTGCGCCGATGGCGGCCTCTCCGGCCAGAATTCCGGTTTCACGCCTCTGATCGTTGTCCTGAATGTGTCCTAACAGGAACAATCCAGCCCCGGCAGCAGTCAGAACTGCGACACCCGCATTCGAAGCAGTGCCGGCGTGCGAGACCGTACTCTTGTTTGTGGGCACATGGTTCTCGAGGGTTTGATCGGCCTTGATAAATAATCCTCCGACAAGAACCGAGGGGATCGCCCACTCCCATTGCTTCTCCGACATGTGGATAGGAGCGGTCCAGAACTGCTTCTGATCGAGAAAAAGATTCTTCGGAAGCGATTTGAGGTCAACCGGGCCCGGTGAGAACTGCTTGGCCCCAGCGTTCGCCGGTGAAGAGGCAGCGGGCGTTTGATCTTTCGAAGGTTCCTGCGCACACGCGAACCCACTCCAGCCCAGGATCAACGCCGCCAGCAGCCATGAAGCGACTAGATTCTTAAGGCAAGCACCTGCGGTCTCCGGCAGCGTATGGAAGACCGTCTTAGCAAATCTCATCCTCATTTCCTCTCGATGCCTAGCTAGCCTTTATTGGTTGTCTCAGTCGCTTTTCGATGTCAGAATGCAAGAGTGGATCACCGGGCGGGATTTCGTTGATTCTACTAGCCGAGATCCGATGTACGCGGTATGGATCGTCACTTTGAAAAGAATACACCAACCGCTCAGCTGCAGAAGGGACACCGGTTGCCTCGGCTCTAACATTGCCCGCGCGAACTGGTCGTGCTGGGGACGGAACCGGCCAATTTGATGCAGAGTCCAGCTTCAGTCAGTGCAGACTTGTCGAAGCTTCGCGTCGCCATTATTCATTACTGGTTCATTGGGCGCGCCGGTGGCGAGCGGGTTGTCGAAGCTTTGGCAGAGATTTTCCCTCAAGCGGACCTCTTTTCGCTGGTCGCCGACCACTCAACACTTGCGCCCATTTTGCAAGCCAGAAAGCTGCAGACCTCCTTTCTGCAACGGCTACCAGGAGCAAAGAAGTTTCATCGCCATTTCCTCCCGCTTCAGCCATTGGCGTTGGAGCAGTTTGATCTCAGCAATTATGATCTGGTGATCAGTTCCGAGTCTGGGCCTGCGAAGGGAGTCATTACGTCTTCCAAGACGTGCCACATCTGCTATTGTCACTCGCCGATGCGATACATCTGGGAGATGTATCCGGAATACAGACGAGCCATGGGATTTCTGACCGGAACTGTATTTTCGCTGACGGCGCATTACGTTCGGCTTTGGGACCAAGCGAGTGCCAGTCGAGTCGATTATTTCGTGGCCAACTCGGGCTACGTCGCTTCGCGAATCCGAAAGTACTATGGACGCGAGAGTACCGTGATTCATCCCCCGGTGGAGGTCTCAGCGGGCAAGATCAGCGGCCAAGAGGGCGGCGCGTATTACATCGCCATCGGGCGATTGGTTGAGTACAAGAGATTTGATTTGGCTATCGCCGCCTGCACACAGCTACCAAGGCAATTGAAAATTATTGGTGCCGGCCCGCAAGAAAAAGCGCTACGACGAATCGCCGGACCGACAGTGGAATTCCTGGGGCGGGTAAGCGACGCCGAACTTCGAGAGCACCTGGCCGGGTGTCGTGCGTTACTGTTTCCGGGGGAAGAGGATTTCGGGATCGTTCCCGTAGAAGCCCAGAGCTTCGGCAAGCCGGTGGTCGCTTATGCTTCGGGCGGCGTGCTGGAAACGGTGCGAGGTATTTTTCCCAACGAGGCTGAACCAGAAAACCCAACCGGAGTTTTCTTCAGGGAGAAGTCTCTCTCAGGTCTGACCAAGGCCATACTGCAATTTGAGGCAATGGAGCACGAGTTCCGTCCTGAGATTATTCGCCAGCATTCACTGCAATTCGATAGTGCCATATTCAAGCGACGGATCTCAGAATTCATTGCCTCCGCCGTCACAGACTTTCGAACCAGAAATCAGGCAGACAGCGTTTGCGCCGATAAAGCTTTTGACGCCTTCGCAGGGGCATGATCTGCCGGTTCAGTCCAAAGAAAACAGTGGTTTTTCGATCGAACTGCGCTTCGCCGCTGTTATCGGCTCATGGTCCGGGGTAAACACTTCAATTCTGCGCCCTGAGTTGAGCGGGGCCTGCCATTCCGCCTCCGCCGAGAATGGCCAGAAGGCGCCTGCCACCAATCAGAAAAACAGGCAATCCAATGCCCATGACAAACCAAACAATAAAAATTCCCTGGTGAAAAAGATCGAGACGCCACAACTCGGCCGAGCCGTAAAGAATTGTGCCACCGGGCAAGAGAAAGACCGTTTTTCCGAAAGATGCCAGAAACTCAAAAACAAATCCCATGAACAGACATATCGCCGCTATATACGGCCAGCTACCATAACCCATTTGCTCGTGGAGGTGAACAAACGCTGAGTTCGTGTTGAGATTTTCGTCCACGTCTACGTAATCGCGGTAAGTCTGGTCACCTCCGGCGACCAGGTGATCAACGACTGCTGCTGAACCGAGTGCGACCTGAAACGGCGACCCAAGATAGGCTACGATCTCGGAGACGCCAGCCAGCCCAAAGGACAATCGGTTGCGTTCGTAATAATTTGCGTTGCGGGAAAGATTCAGAACCGAGAGGATAAGGAAAAGGATCGCAGCGAAGAGGGTCAGCTTGGGAACGCTAAGTCTTATCGATTTTTTGCTAAAATTGAGCAAAAATACAACGATTAGAAGTGTAGCGATTAAGATTAACCGCGAAGATAGCAGAGCGGTTGTCCCCAACATGAAAACATTCAAGATGTTTAAAGGCCTGAAAGATCTCCGTCGAATGATTCGGTAAAGCGCGACGGACGCCGAATAAACCACCAGGTAGCGCAAAGAGACGAAGCCTATGCTGTACTCTTCGTAAAGCGCTTCTTTGAGTGAGTTTGCCTGTCCCAAAACGACAGCCACAATAGCCTGTTGTAGCGACAAGAGTTGAAATATCTTTATAAGGGTTGTGGCAATCCCAATCGCACTGAGAAGAGAAAAAATATAGTAAAGAGTGTTGGAGTCCAAATTGAACACTCTTCCTCTTGCTCTTGCGGCGCTCTCTCGGAGCGCGATCATTCTCCCCGCCTTCTCTCCGAGACTGAAACTCATAAATATCAGCAGATACCAACAGGCCAGGACCACACAGGAACTGAACTCAACGTGCGCTGGGGAATCAAAGCCCTTCAGTAAAACCCCGAAGCTTGGGAAGAGCCAGGCAGCCACGCTGGCAAACACTGCAGCCATTGAAACCACTGAAGGCTTCAGAATGACTCTGGGGGGTATGGCGATGTTCATTTGCGAAGACTTCCCGTCACGAATCCAACTTAACGGCCGAAATGGAACCCACTTCTGAGACGAGCGATCTTGATCGCATACTCCGGAACCTCCGCGGCACGACGAAAAGCCCGAGTGATTGCGGCTAACAGGTACCCGATGCAGAATCCGATGAATCCGCAGCCAAGAACTATGAAAGTTCTGTGCGGGCCCGACTTCTGGTCGGGAGGAACGGCTCGATCCACGACTTGGATGATCGGGGCAGCTTTGGCCTCGTCTATGCGCGCAGCCTCATACTGCTTCGCCAGCAACTCGAAAAGGGTTTCGTGATACTTAACCTCGCGGAGCTTGCGGGCATATTCAAGGGCGACCGCGGGAAGCCGTCCCGCCGGAATTCCGAATGGACTTGTTAATTCCGGATTGCGTGGATCTTTTTCAAGCTTTGCAAGTTGGTTGCGTAACGAGTTGATTTCTTCCTGAGCCCTCATGGCGACGGGATTTTGGTCGGTGGCAAACATGCGCATCGAATTGATCTGAACCTCGCGGCTCACGATTTCCGCTCTCAGCACAGCAAGGCTGCGAATGATGGACTCAGCTTGGCCGCCCAGCTGAATAATTCCGGTTTTCTCGGCGGTCTGCTTCAGATCGTTCTCGGCGATCGCCAGTTCTGCTTTTTCGTCGGCCAATTCCTGATCAAAGAAGACGCGTCTTTGCGCCGCCTCAGTTGTCGCGAGATGAGAATTCATCGTATAGAGTTCGTCCACGTAGGCGTTCGCAATTTCGCTGGCGCGGTTAGGATCCTGATCGTCAAAAATGATGTGAATCAACCCATCTTTGCCAGCAAGAAAACGCGTATTGCTCTTTAAGACTCGCCGAGTGTCCTCCATCTTTCGCGTCTTGTACAAATCCTGCAGATGAAATCTCGAGATCAGGTGGTCGGCGATAGTCCGACTCTCGAGCATCCCCACGTACATATCGATCGGAGTTTTGAGTTGGCTGCCACCGATACCACCGCCGCCAGTTAGCGACGCCAAAGCACTCAACTGTCCCATCATAGTCGCCAACGATTGACCTTGCTGAGGCGGCAGGATGAGCGAAGTGGCGCTGAAGGTTGGCTTAAGCAGAAGAGAAAAAGTTGCGCCGAGAGCGACAAAGACCAGCACGCAGATACCGATCGTTCTTCGGGCCTCTGAAAGAACGAGGAGAAAGTCGAAGAGATCAACGCCTTTCCGTTCGGTGCTTACGCTCTCATATTCTTGTTCCGCATGCTGCAGTGGGTTCATACTTCGATTAATCCTAGTGCATCAGGACAGGGCAGCGCAATCTAGAGCCCTTCTTGTTCTTCTTGTTAGACCCCTGTCTTGATTGGACGCCCCTAGTAAACTCCCGCTAGGGCGTGAAGAAAGACGCGCAAATTCAACCAACCCCGATCCCCGGGCGCTTACAAAATCTGCCTTGCGTACCGGGGAAGGAACTTGGCCGCATTGCAATCGTACCGCGACGGGGCTAAATCATTCGTAACTCTTCACCGTTCTCCAGAAACCTTTTCCTATCTCGGTCGTCGGCGCCCATCCAAGCGATCTCATTTTCGAGATGTCGAAGTGGCCTGCGGAGACCGGACTTGCGAGGTAAGGGTCGCCGGGGCTCCGCTCCTGGCGAACGACACGGTATTTGCCTTCGGGGAAAAGCTGGCACAGCAGTTCTGCCAATTTTAGAATGGAGGTTTCCGAATCGGTTCCGACGTTATAAGCCTCGCCGTTCTTGCCGCGTAACAATACCGTGAAGATGCCTTCGATTGCGTCCGCGAGATAACAGAAAGGACGCCTGGCGCTTCCGTCGCTTTTCATAGCAATGTCGCGACCCGCAATCACGTCGGCCACGAAATCGGCGAACACGCGCCCGTCGTCCAGATCCATTCGCGGTCCATAAGTGTGGGACAAACGAACGATCTTCGCTGGAATCCCAAATTGAGCATGCCAGCATGCACAGAGCGTCTCGCCGCCACGCTTTCCCTCGGCGTAGCACGATCGAACGACGAGCGGGTCGATTCCGCCAAATGAAGTTTCACGTACCGGGACAGACGGATCCTCGAGCCGACCGTAAACCTCCCCGCTACTGAAGAACAAGAAGCCCTGACTCCGCGAATCTCTGGCCACCTCCAGCATTCGCCAAGTCCCTATGACATTGGCTGCGAAGGTACCCACGGGGTCGATGCTGTAGTACTTGGGACTGGCCTGGCTCGCCGCATGAATGACGAAATCGACGGCGTTTGGGCCGCCGTAAGGATCCCGCACATCCTGCACCACGATGTTCAGGTCCGGCCGGGCGGCGAGATGCCCCAATCGGCGCATCGCTCTCTCCTTGTTTCGAACCAAAGCAATCGTATGAATGCCCGCACGCGCGGTCTCATTGAGGTAAATGAGCACGTCCAACATGTACGACGGAACAAATCCGTTGGCTCCGGATATCAAAACCGTCTTTCCGAACAGTCGGTCCCAGGGGAGATCGGACGAGACGATTTTCTTTAGATCCTCTTCAATGATCGGGTGTCTCGTCGTCGGCAAAGATTCCTCCGCCAAAGAGTGTTCGCTAAGTTTCTCATGATCCCAGGCTACAACGGATCATGAAATGGAGAAGCCAAACAGCCTCAAGTACGGCATGAAGACGCGGCGGCTTCGACACGGATTTACCAGGTTTTCCAAGGGGCTCGTCCGCTCGCCCAGAGTTCTTCCAGTCTTTGTTTGTCCCGCATTGTGTCCATCGGCTGCCAGAAGCCCCGATGGAAATAGGCCTGCACCTGCTGTTTCAAGGTGAGGTTCTGCATCACTTCGCCTTCGAACATCGAGGACTCATCGCGGATCTCATTGAGGACCGCCGGGGAGAGAACGAAGAATCCACCATTGATCCATCCTCCCTCGCCCTTTGGCTTCTCCTGGAAGGCGGAAACGGTGGTCCCATCAATGCCCAATCCGCCGAATCGAGCGGGTGGTTGCACCGCCGTCAAGGTCGCACCGCGGCCGTGACTCCTGTGGAAGGCGATGGCTGCTGAAATGTCAATATCGCTTACACCGTCCCCGTAGGTCATGCAGAAGGAATCTTCGTGCTCAACATAGCCAGCCACTCTCTTGAGCCGTCCTCCGGTGCCCGCATTATCTCCGGTATCAACCAGAGTTACGCGCCAGGGCTCTGCGACGCTCTGATGCACCTGCATGCGATTTTCTTTCATATCGAAAGTGACATCTGACATATGCAAGAAATAGTTCGCGAAGTACTCTTTGATGAGATACCCCTTATATCCGCAACAAATGATGAAGTCGTTGATTCCGTGTTGCGAATACATCTTGAGAATATGCCACAGGATCGGTCGACCGCCGATCTCGACCATCGGCTTTGGGCGTATGACCGTTTCTTCACTAAGCCGCGTCCCGAGACCGCCCGCCAATATGACTGCTTTCATCCCCATCCTTTTATTATTTATGCTCTCAGGCCTCGCGTTTCGTGGGCCGGAGCACTTGCCTTAATCTGTCAAAAGCTGTGTCTTCAGTCCATACAGTACACGGGCGGGCGCCCGATTGTGTATGCTTACTTTGCGACCTCGATTGAAGACCATTTCCCGGATATCGATTGCCCCCACATCAGAGGTCTTGAACATTCCGGGCGATCGAGACAGCGGCAGATATAATATCCGCTGCCAGGGTGGCCGCACTGTGCGCGACCCCACCAGGCGTAGTAGCCAAAGGAGTTTTCTCATGGGTACAGTCCGGATTGGCAACCGGCTGATCGGAGATGATCAACCGTGCTTCCTGGTTGCGGAAATCGGCATCAACCACAACGGTGATGTCGATCTGGCCAAGAGACTGATCAGCGTAGCCTTGGCTGCCGGCTGTGACGCGGTTAAATTCCAGAAGCGCACCATTGACGTGGTTTATACGCCGGAAGAATTGGCCAAGCCCCGCGAGAGCCCTTTTGGTCCTACCAATGGAGACCTCAAGTACGGCCTTGAATTCGAGCAGGAAGAGTACGAAGAGATCAACGCCTTTTGCAAATCGGTCAAGATGCTCTGGTTCGCTTCTCCGTGGGACGAAGCCTCTGTGGATTTCCTGGAGCGTTTTCAAATTCCGGTTTACAAAATCGCTTCCGCATCGCTCACAGACGATCGGCTGTTGCGGCACGTGCGTAGCACGGGAAAGCCGATCCTTCTCTCCACCGGAATGAGCACCTACGCCGAGATTGACCATGCAGTCGAAGTTTTGGGCAAAGAAGATCTTGTGCTGACACACGCCACCAGTACGTACCCGGCGACCTACGCCGAGTTGAATCTGCGCGCGATACCGACGATGGCCGAACGATATGGCATACCCATCGGCTACTCGGGACATGAGACCGGAATTCCGACGAGCGTCTGCGCCGCGGCACTTGGTGCCTGCTGTGTCGAGCGCCACATCACGATGGATCGTGCGATGTGGGGTTCTGATCATGCGGCCTCGCTAGAGCCAAATGGCATCTCGCGGCTGGTACGCGATATCCGCTTGTGGGAACAGGCGAGAGGCGACGGAATCAAGCGTGTCTACGAGCGCGAGGTTCCGATCATCAAGAAACTCCGCCGCGTGGGCGCGAGGGTCTAACTGCATGGTCCCAGAAAGTTCCGCAGCGGTTGGATTGGAGACGATCCGGGCTTTGGCCATCGATGTCGACGGCGTACTCAGTGACGGCGGGGTTTGGTGGGGACCTGGTGGTGAAGAATGGAAGCGATTTTGCTTCGCCGACATCATGGGAGTCTCTCTGGCGCGGCGCGCCGGTCTGATCCTGGCCCTAATCTCAGGCGAAAACAGCCCGCTCGTGGATCGCTACGCCGAGAAAATGCTCATACGTCATGTCGTCAAGGGATGCCGCGATAAGGCTTTGGCGCTCCGCGAATTCGCTGCTGCGGCTGGGGTGAAACTCACAGAAATCTGCTTCATGGGCGACGACGTTAACGATCTGACGGCAATGGCGATTGCGGGCTTATCTGCGGCTCCCGCAAACGCAGCATCGGTAGTATTGGCGCGCGCGAACTTCATTGCCAGAGTTCCCGGAGGCAATGGGGCGGTACGCGAGTTGATCGACGCCCTGCTAGCCGCGCGGGGTCTCACCTCGCAGGAAGTATTCATGAAGGATTGACGACCGCACTCGATGATCCTTCGCGAATCCCATTTTAGATTGGACCCATGAAGCTTTCCGATTACGTAGTCCGTTTTGTCGCCGACCAAGGGGTCAAGCACGTCTTCCTAGTCACCGGCGGCGGCGCGATGCACCTGAATCACTCCCTAGGCTCGGAGCGCGCCATTGAAGCCATCTGCAATTCGCACGAGCAGGCCAGTGCCATCTGCGCCGAGGGGTATGCCAAAGCCACCAATCATCTGGGCGTCTGTATGGTTACAACCGGGCCGGGTGGCACTAACGCCGTCACCGGGGTTGCGGGGGCATGGTTGGACTCGACGCCCATGCTCATTTTATCCGGACAGGTGAAGAGACCCGATCGCATGTTCGATAAGGACGGTCGGCCGCTGGGCATGCGTCAACTTGGCGTGCAGGAAGTGGACATAGTCTCGATCGTAAAGCCGATTACGAAATATGCGGTCACGGTTCTCGATCCCAACGCCATTCGCTACCATCTGGAAATGGCTGTCTATCTTGCCTTCCACGGCCGCCCCGGTCCGGTGTGGATCGATATCCCGCTCGATGTCCAGGCTTCGCCGATTGGAGAGCCATCTGCTCTGCGCGGCTTTGATCCGGCGGAACTGGAAGAGCCTTCCGCCGATGGGTCGCTGAAGAACGAAGTCAGGCGCCTGCTTGAAAAGCTGAACCGCGCTGAACGCCCCTTGCTTTTCGCGGGTAACGGTATACGCCTGGCGCACGCAGAGAAGGAATTTGAACAAGTCCGGACACTGCTTGGAATCCCGACTGTGGCGACTTGGTGCGCCGCCGACTTGGTTCCGAGCAGTGATCCCCTGTATGTTGGCCGACCCGGTTCGGTCGCGGCGCGCGGCGCGAACTTTGCCCTGCAAAACTCCGATCTGCTTCTTGCTATCGGGGTACGACTGGATTTCGCGATCACTGGATACGCACCTCAGAACCTGGCTCGCAAAGCACATAAGGCAGTTGTGGATATTGACCAGGCGGAACTCAGCAAGCTCCATCCCCACCTGCAGCAGCCGATTCATGCCGACGCCAAGAGATTCCTGATGGAGCTTCTGGGTCAAACAGACTCGATTCGGCTCAGGGACCATTCGGCCTGGGATGCACGTTGCGCCGATTGGAAGAATCGGTATCCAGTGGTCACAGAAGAGCATCGAAAGCCGGAAGGACTAGTTTCGGTATTTCACCTCGCCGAGGTGATCGGCACCGAAGTCAAACCGGAAAATAGACTGGTGGTTGGAAACTCCGGATCCGCCATCGAGATTTATCTGCTTGCCTTTCCTACATTGCATTCCCAGCGCCTTTTTCATACGGCAGGGCTAGGTGCCATGGGCTACGCCATCCCCATGGCAATCGCCGTAGCGACTGCGAATCCAGGCCGTGAAGTCATCGCGGTGGATGGCGACGGCGGATTCATGTTCAACATCCAGGAATTGGAGACCATCCGTCGTCTGCAGTTGCCGATCAAATTCTTTGTTCTGAATAACGATGGTTATGCTTCGATTCGAGCATCGCAAAAGGCCTATTTTGGGGAAGCCAAGTTGGGTTCCGACAGAAGCAACGGCCTCACCGTCCCCGATCTGAGTCAAGTGGGTGCGGCATTTGGCTTGAGTTCCACTGTGATTAAAAATCAGGAGAATCTTCGTGCTGACATTCGGCGGGTTTTGCAGATGAAGGGGCCGGTAGTCTGCGACGTCCATGTGCTGCCCGATGAGATGCGCGCGCCACGTCTGCAGTCGTATCAAAAAGCGGATGGCTCATTCGTTTCGAAACCTCTGGAGGATTTATTCCCGTTTCTTCCCCGGGCAGAGTTTCTGGCAAACATGATCGTAGAGCCTCTGCCCGAATAGGAGAGACCGTGCCTGCCGTGTTTGGAATCATGCAAGGGCGTCTGAGCCCGCCCGAAGGTGGCCGCTTACAGTCTTTTCCGCGAAACTCCTGGCGTCAGGAGATCATTCGGGCCCGCGAAGCCGGGGTCAGCTATCTGGAATGGATTTACGACGATTATGGCGCGTCCGTCAACCCGATTGTCACGGAACGGGGCGTCGCGGAGTTGAACGCGCTTAAACAGGAGAACGGTATTGAGACACCCGCGATCTGCGGGGACTGGCTCATGGATTATCCGCTCGTGAACTGCTCCGAAGTACAACGTGTCCAGCGAGAGCATGTAGTGCATGACTTGCTTCGCTGGGGGAAAAAGATCGGTGCTTCGCGCCTGGTGCTCCCCTTTGTGGATGCCTCATCGATTCGAGCCGAGGACGAGAAGAACATCGTGATTCAGATTCTGGAACGCGCTCTCCCACTGTCTGAAGAAGTTGGCGTCGAAATACATCTGGAGACGGATTTTGGGCCTGCAGACTTCGCATCTTTTCTGGCGCGCATTCCCCATCCCAGCATCAAAATAAACTACGATACGGGAAACAGCTCAGGATTGGGCTATGTCGCGAGCGAAGAGTTTGCTGCCTATGGCGATCGCATTGGCAGTATCCATATCAAAGATCGTCTGCGCCTCCCCAATGGAAAAGTCGCGAGCAAGCCGTTGGGTCAAGGCAGCGCTGATTTCGATGACGTGTTCGCCTGCATTCGCAGGATCGGCTATCGCGGTGGATTCACGCTGCAGGTCGCGCGCGACGCTGACGGCGATGAGGTGAACTGGATCAAACAGCAGGTTGCCTTCGTCCGCCGCTATGTGATGTAGAGAATGGACCTTCAACTCACCGATCAAGTTGCGTTTGTTGCCGGTGCCTCAAGAGGGATCGGCATGACTATTGCATCCACATTGTTGGGCGAGGGATGCCGTGTCTGCGTCACAGGACGCGACAGCGCCGCCCTGGGTAAGACAACCCAACATTTGAGTGCCGAGTTCGGGAATAACGTTTTTGGCATTCCAGGAGACTTGACGGATTCATCGGTTATTGAGGCTGCACTGGCCGCTGTTAATCGCAGGTGGGGGGGGCCGGACATACTCATTGCCAACGTGGGTAGCGGCAGGGGCAAGCCGGGCTGGCAACAAGAGAATGTTGAATGGGAGCGGCTGTTTAGTCTGAATTTCTTTGGCAGTGTGCGGCTCGCACAAGCCGTCATTCCCTATCTTCAACCCCGAGGCGGCAGCATTCTGTTTATCGCGTCCATAGTTGCGGTAGAGGCCACCCCGGCTCCGCTGCCTTACAGCGCTGCTAAGGCTGCGCTCGTCAATTACAGCAAGAACCTGTCGCGAACGGTAGCCGCCGACGGAATTCGAGTAAACTGCCTTGCACCCGGCAACGTGTTATTTGATGGAGGTTCCTGGGACTACCATCGCCAAGAGCGCCGGGAGGAAGTTGAGCGTTATATCTCGGCCGAAGTACCGCAGAAGCGTTTTGGCACTCCAGAGGAAATCGCCAAGTTTGCCGCGTATCTGGTTTCCCCAATCTCAGGATTTGCCACCGGGGGATGCTACATCATGGATGGCGGCCAAACACGGAGAGTCTGAGGCGAATGGAGCACGGTTCTATGACCGACGCAAGAAGCAATCGAATTGCAACTCTGTTCGATCTGCGGGACCGGGTAGCGATCATCACCGGGGGAGCGGGTCTACTGGGCTACCATCATGGAGCGATTCTTGCATCCGCAGGGGCGCGCGTCGTATTGCTCGATCTCCCAGCCGCAAATCCTCTGGCCCGGGCAAGCCAGCTGGCAGCCGAGTATGGTGCGGAAGCGCTGGGTATGGCAAGCGATATTACCAGCGAGTCCTCTCTGGAGAACGCTCGAGCACGGATTCTTGAAAAATTTGGCCGCATCGACATCCTCATCAACAACGCTGCCAACAATCCGAAAGTGGAAGACGGAAAGACAACATGGTCAAGGCTGGAAAATTTCCCGCTCGACATTTGGGAGGCCGATATCCGGGTCGGTCTGACCGGAGCGTTTCTCTGCTCTCGCCTTTTCGGCGCGGAAATGGCGAAGCGCAAATCGGGAGTCATTTTGAACGTGGCGTCAGACCTCGCGTTGATTGCGCCGGACCAGCGACTCTATCGGGTAGAAGGCCTTCCTGATGATCAGCAACCCGTCAAGCCGGTCACCTACTCCGTGGTTAAGACGGCTCTGCTCGGGCTTACGCGTTATTTGGCAACCTACTGGAGTAGCGCAAATATCCGCGTAAATGCGATTTCACCAGGAGGAGTTTTCAACGGCCAATCGGAAGCTTTCCTGACCCGATTGAAACAGCTCATCCCCATGGAGCGCATGGCCAATCAGGATGAATACGAGGGAGCAATCCTTTTTCTCTGCTCCGATGCGTCTTCCTACATGACCGGCGCGAATCTTGTGATCGATGGAGGTCGTAGTTGTCTCTAGCCTCAGCTCAATTGAAACTTTCTGAGCTGTTTTCGGTTGCAGGGAAAACTGTTGTGCTCACCGGAGCTTCGGGTTTCTTGGGCCGCACCTTCGTTCGCGCCCTGCTTGCCAACGGCGCCCGGGTGGTCGCGCTCGGTCGTTCCGAACGACTGCAGCATGAAGTCGAGGAATGGTCGGGAGAATTTGGCGCCGACCGCGTCTCGGCTCACCGCGTGGAAATGTATGATACGCGGGCGCTGAGTCAAACTCTGGACCGAATCGTTGACCAAGAACGCTCCATTGACGTGTTGGTGAACAACGCTCATGAATTGGGACCCGGCACCGGCTTCAACGTCCCGGAAGGTTCCCTGGATGAAGCGACTCTGGACACCTGGATGCGTAATCTGACCGGAGGTGTTTACTGGGCCGCTCTAACTACGCAAAAACTCGGAGCCAAGATGAAGCAGCAACGGGCGGGCAGCATCATCAACGTTTCGACGATGTATGCATTGGTCGCCCCGAGACCTCAACTCTACGAAGGCACGGAATTCGTTAATCCACCCGGATACTCCGCCGCAAAAGCGGGACTACTCAGTTTCACACGATATGTAGCATCGTTTTGGGGGCTTCACGGCATTCGAGCAAATGCAATTGTTCCCGGTCCGTTTTCAAATACCGAGGACAGTGGCGCAGCCAATGCAGTTCAGCCGGACAGTCCGTTCCTGGAGCGACTACGAGGATTCACCTGCATGGGAAGAATTGGCAAACCCCACGAGCTGGCAGGAGCACTGCTGTTCTTAGCTTCCGATGCGTCAAGTTTTATGACCGGGCAGGCCATTGTCATCGATGGGGGATGGACAGCCGTTTAAAAAGCAGGAAAAACGCGCCCTTGCCGTTGGGGTTAGCCAACGTTCTCCTCCGCGTATTCTGGCGAAGCCTATGCCCGAACAAGTTAAGGGCACCGAGGCAAATCGTGGACTATAGATCGTCGGCTCTCGCGAATGGCCCTAATACGGGATGCAGTAGCGGACGCAGTCGATTCGCCGGGTTCAAAAACGGGATGGCTCATTGGTTTCGAAGCCTTTGGAAGATCGATTCCCATTCTCGCCCCGGCAGGAGCTTCTCGCAAATCGGATCGTAGACCCCGTTGCTCGAATGAGAGAGGCCATGCAAGTTCGACCGGAAGGACCGCGCGGCATTCCGGCAAATGCTATTCTTTCAGCGGTTTTCGAATGCCGAAGATCTTGCTGCAGCACCGAAGCGTAGGCCAGCCCACGACTTCGCTGGGGCGTTCCTGTTCTTGGCTTCCGATTCGTCAAGCTTGCCGAGCCTTACGTGGGTGGAGCCATCTGGGGCATCGGGTCGTGTCTCAGTTTCAAAATAGCCGCCGAACTGTGGCATACTCGGTTCGTGGCCAAACGCCCCCGCGATCCGAACCAACTTGCCAAGCTGGTATTTGATATTGCCTCAGGCGAAGTCGAAGATACGGTTAGCGCAAGCAAAAGACACCCTGAAAAAATCAAAGGGCGCGCTGGCGGGAAGAAGGGTGGGAATGCGAGAGCACAGCAACTCACCCCAGAGCAACGCCACGATCTCGCAAAGATTGCCTCCGCTGCGAGGTGGAAAAAGTCCAACTAGGCGACCTCTGCCCGCTTCGGCAGTACCTTCATTGCCTGCTGCCTTTCCGCTACATCGTCAGCATAGTTCAGCACGAGTTGAATTTCGGGTCGCCTTCCACGATTCAAATCGTTATAAACGTCCACATCAATCTGAAGTTGCAAGTTATCGCCAACGATCTGCTCGCGTTTCTGAGCAAAAGCCCGTTCCATGTGGTCGTGTGGGGCATATCCCATGCTCGCCCAAAATGTCAGTTGCACGCCAGACTGACTGATTCTGACGGCGTGGTTAACGCGATACCGCCGCCCCTTTGCGTCAGTATCCATCTCATCGCGAAGTGCGGCGGCCATTTGCGAAGCAAGAATTTCCCTCGGGTCGATGTGTGGCTCTTCAAGTAATCCGTCTTCAATAGCTTTGTCTACGGCCTCACGCGTTCCTGAGGGCTTGTGTCCGTGTTCGCTTTCAAACTTATGCCAAATCTGCTGCAATTTTTCGTTTTTCGTCATTTTAAAAATCCAATCCTCAAAGAGAAATAGGAATGACTTGGCCCCATCCGTCTGCGATCGCACTCGGCAATACGAACTGCCTGATCTTTGCCAAATAGCGCGTGAGATAAGCGTAGTTGTTTAACCGTCTTTGCATTTGTCCCACTACTATTCCTGGATGTCTCTGAATTATTCCCGCGAAGGCCAACACGTCGCGCTCGTAATACAAGGGCTTCTTGCGGGCCATGAAGGAATCGAACTTCTCGCTAACACAAAAGGCCGTAGCTGCGTCGTTAGCGATTCGCTCTTCTTCTGATTGATTGCTTTGGTCCCCCTGTAGATCTGAATCAATGATCTCGCTTTCACGTCCGTGCTTTTGTAGAACGTGCTCAATCTCATGGCGAACCACAAACCAGAAGTTATCAATCGTGTCTCGCTGCGTTGACATGCCAATGACGGGTGATTCACTGTCCAACCAGAAGCAAACCCCATCGATTTTGGAATTGGGCAACTTCTCCACCAGAATGAAACGCACCCCGGCCTCCATAAGCAGCTTGGGTACTTGCCGCGTATCCTCTGGGTTAATGGTCCATCGAGGCAGTTCACTAACGACCTCGCGCAATGCCTTGTCCGAATACTTGGGAACAGAGATAGATTTCGCGATCTGACGAACTCTAAACAACCACGCCAATTGTGCGGGAGGTATTTTCCTCTCTTCGTAGCGACTTTTTTTGGCCGCGTGAGGCATATAGGGAATGTCCTCGGGACCGGACACCTCAAAAAATCTTACTAATTGCTCCTCCAACATCACAGCGGTACTCTTCATGAGCCAGCCACGATTTACCATCTCCCGAACTGGATAGTTCACATGCATTTTCCCCAATAGAGCCACGTCTGCTTTAGGCTGCTTAGCCTGAGCCATGTCGTAGTCCCTTTGAAGGTTGGCGAAGAGGTCGGGATGAACGTCGAATGCGTCCCCCAAGGCCCGTGCCATATCAGCACTGATTCCCCGCTTCCCGTTGAGAATCAAGGTGATTGCCTGCTCAGGCACACCAAGGATAAAAGCCAGATCGCGCTGATTCCACCCGCGCTCTTCCATCTCTTCCTTGATGTAAAGGCCAGGATGCATGATCCAATTCGGATTTGCTGTAGTCATATTCATTTCACCCCACACTCAATCGTGATTCCAGATGCGCAACACTGTGATTCTGTTTGGTTGGGTTTTGGTATCGATTGTGAAGATCAGCCGAAACTGGTCGTTTAATTTTATGGATTTCTCGTCTCCCTCCATTTTTTCGTAATGCAAACTCTTCCAATTCCTAATCGATCTTTCGTCGGGTGCGTTTCTCATAAAGCGGAGTTTGTTTCTCAGCGACGTTATTAGTGCCACTGATAACCGGGTTTCGGGAGCACGGTCCGTCTCCACAAGAGCGAGCGTCTTGTCCCGAAACTCGATATCCATGGAGCAACCGTCTGAGCACCCATTACAGTAGCTGAAGCAATGATATATGTCAACACTCATTACCGCAACTGGTTAAACTGAATAATATGCTTGACAAATTACATACTCAGTATTAGGCTGAAGGACATGAATCGCCTCTCTATTGCTGATCGAGCCGCCATCCTTGGAATGCTGGTGGAAGGCAATAGTCTTCGCTCTTGCAGCCGTCTCGCGGACGTTTCCATCAACACGGTGACCAAGCTTCTCGTGGACCTCGGGGCTGCGTGCGAAAAGTTCCATGATGAGCAGGTAAGGAATGTCCGCGTTCGCAGACTCCAATGCGATGAGATTTGGTGCTTCGTCGGAGCCAAGGCCAAGAACGTGACGCCCGAAAAGAAAGCTCAAGGATGGGGCGATACCTGGACATGGACAGGCTTGGACGCTGACACCAAACTTTGCCTGAGTTATCTCGTAGGAGGTCGCGGCTTGGCGTGGGCTAAGGAATTTATGGCTGATTGTGCTCGTCGCATTCATGGCCGAGTACAGATCACTACGGACGGCCACAAGGCATACCTTGACGCGGTAGAGGATGCCTTTGGAGCCGAGATTGACTATGCGCAATTGCAGAAGATTTACGGCGCACCATCCGAGAATGACACCCGCTATTCCCCGGCTGTCTGCATTGGCTGTGATATGAAAGTCGTGAGCGGCAATCCAGACCCCAAGCATGTGAGCACGTCCTATGTGGAGCGCCACAATTTGACGATGCGGATGGGAATGCGCCGTTTCACGCGCCTGACAAACGGGTTTTCCAAAAAGATCGAAAATCACGCGGCAATGGTAGCGATCCACGCTGTGTACAACAATTTTGGACGTATTCACAAAACGCTGAGGATCACGCCCGCAATGGCTACTGGTCTATCGGATCACGTTTGGTCACTTGAGGAAATCGTTCTTTTGGCAAACTAAAGGGGGATAGTGGACCTGGCGAGACAATACCGAATAGCCTGGAAAATCTGGCTTGCACTATTCTTGCTCTACGCGCCAGTCGTATTTGGTGTGGCGCTAATTATCCACAAGCTGTTCAGAACATTTACACCCGGTTTCGTTGTTGCAGGAATATGGGCAACGGCTTGGATTGCCAGCGGAGTTCGAGTTGCCATTCTCCGTTATAGGCTCAAACATTCAAACTGAGACATTACCGGGCATCACGGGCATCGTCATCCATGGCGGATAAACAGCCATTGAAGTACAATTGCCGAGCCTTTTGATGCTGGGTCTGTCGAGTTTTACGATTGGTTTATGGCCTGTTCCAGAACATGGACCCCGGTCTTGCCTTGGAATTGCGAGCGGATGCGAAACGATCGATGTCCCATCTGCGGATCGGAATCAGCTGAGGTTCTGCAACTTCACTTCAATGTGAAGATGAACCTGCCGACCGAAGTGACGATCAGACATTGCGCATCGGACAATTTCCTTTTCGTGGCAAGCGGTGATCAGAACAGCTACGACGAGTACTACAAATCCCTGGCAAATGATTCCTACCACGGGGAACTGGCAGGTGGCGATCTTCATTCACCCATTTCGAAGCTGCAACGGGACCAACTCGGGAGTCTGCTTGACGGGTTCTTCTGGCAATCCAAAAGAGTGCTGGATTTCGGATGCGGGGAAGGTTGGCTCCTGTTAGAGCTTGCAAGTGAATTCCCGTCGTCGATTTTTTGCGGGTTCGATCCCAGTCCGGGTGCGCGGATCGGATCGCTTAAAGCGCAGACGTTGGGCCTGAAAAACCTGACCATTTCCGATCAAGAGCCCAGCGATGCTCCAGATGCTCCATACGACCTGATTATTGCTTCGCATGTGGTAGAGCATTTGCTCAATTTCGATCTGCTTCACTCCTGGAATTCTCTTTTAGCTGAAAACGGGCTTCTCTATATTGAAGTTCCCAATGCTCTCCAGTATGCAACCCATGAGCGTCGGGAGTTCCTGTACTATTTCGATCGGATTCATGTTAACCACTTTACTCCCCAGTCGTTGGTTCGGCTCCTGGCAGCGCATGGGTTCGGTTATGTTAGACATTTTGAATACAAGTTTTCCTATCGCGATGGCGGTGAATATCCGGCACTAGGAATGTTATTCAAAAAGGATCAAGAGTCGGTCAGTATCTCGTCCCCGAGCATCCATCAAACAGGGATGCTCTATATTTCACAAGAAAAGCTGAGGGCTAAGGCGCTCAACGAGCGGTTGAAGACGTTCGAGGGGGTACTGGTTTGGGGCGCTGGCGATAACTTCCACCGATCCAGCGAAAACGGGGGGCCGCTCTCCAGCCTGACGAACACGGTCGTACTGGACCAGCGCCCGCAGGTAATTATAATCGGCGACCGAAGATGGATAACGGAAATTCCCGCCGAGGGCATTCGCCGCTACCGTTGGCCCGTACTCATCACCGTGTCAGTGGGAAGGAATGCTATCTGCCAGCAGGTGAAAGAAATTGATCCTTCCAGGCAGGTGTTCTTCCTTTAGCAACACGAAGGCGCTGGGACGGGCTAGTGCCGGACCCGGAGAAAGAGTTGATCCCGGGGGTCAGACTCTTTGCACAAATAGCGTTCTCCATGTGCGATTCAGACGACTCTGATGCCATAGAGGTAACGACAAGTTCCCGGAACTCTGGAGGAAATTGGGTGAGCGAATGCAGGAACTGTGGCAGGAGCGAACTGCACGATCTTGGACCGATTGGCATGATCCAGCCCTTCTTTCTGAAGCGAGTGTTCGGAATGGAGCTTCGCGTACCCCGATCGCCGAATGCGGTCAAGCAAAAGATTCGCGATCTTGTGACTCTTTCCATGTCGTTGTTTTCACGTGTAACCACTCCGTTTGCATTTGTGGAGATGCAACTCTGCACGCACTGTTTCTTCATCCAAACCAAGATACCGTTTCATGATGAGGACGTCATGCGCTTGTATCGCGATTATCGATCGACCGCATACAACCGGGAACGAATTCATTACGAACCCGAATATGCCCAGATTGCTGCAGCCATTGGCCAGGATCAGAGGGAGGTAGGTACCCGACGGTCGGCTCTCAGCACATTTCTTCGCAAGGGAATGCAAACATCTGAGGCGCACACCATACTTGACTACGGAGGGGCTGACGGAAAATTCATACCGGATATTCCCGGATCAAAATTTGTCTACGAGATCTCAAACATGGATCCAGTTCCTGGCGTTACCCGGATCAAGTCGGAATCGGAGCTGGGCGCTTATTCCATTGTCCTGTTTGCCCATGTTACCGAGCACGTAACGCATCCGTTGAACCTGGTTCGCAATCTCAGGGCACACGTCGAACCCGGGGGTTACCTCTACATCGAGACACCCCAAGAGATATCAGATCAGCAACGCGCTGAGTTGCGTGGTGGCGTTGCTCGCTTTGATATCGCAATCCACGAACACATCAACTCGTACTGCGTGCCGGCTGTTGCTGCCCTCCTCGAAGCCGCAGGCTTTACGGTTGTCGCCATAGAGAGCGCGCCGGTGGATGTTGGTTGGGCGAAGTCTGTGCATATACGCGCGCTCGGGCGCAAGCGGCTCGCGGTTTAGCCTGGTTTACTCCACACCGGGATCTCGTCTGGCTAGGCAATCACCTGCGGTCGTTCCAAGCAGGAAGAAATGTTGGAGAACGGAACGAGGTGACAGCCTGCGAACGCCCCGCGGTCGCGCGGATAACAACTCAGTTGATCGAGGCCTTGTACAATTCTATAACTTGCACAGTTCTATAAAATGAGAGTTGACAACGGAATGCAACTGTCCGGAGGGGGACCCAATCAAAGCCTACAATGAGTCCTCCGGCGGGAGCACCTTGCAGATTGTGCCAGAGAGTGTCGTCCCCGCCGCTCACCTGCGAGTCTTCCCTTCCGCCCTGGACCTACTGACCAGCCACGTTTTTGGCCGGGCGACCGCCCTCGTTGCGGGAGTCCGCTGAATGTCCAAGGGACTCCCCGAAGTGGCGCCGCTCCGTTTGAATGCATCTTTTCCTGCCCGTATTCGTTACTGGCTACGAACCGTGCTTGGGCTTGACCGAGCAGTGGGATTCACCGTGCTTGCGAGATTCTGGGGCAGTGCCGCGGGACTTGTAACCGTTCTCCTGATCGCACGATTTCTGAGTCCCGCCGAGCAGGGGTATTACTACACATTTGGCAGTCTGGTCGCCATGCAGATGGTTTTTGAACTGGGCTTCTCGTTTGTGATTCTGCAGTTGGCGAGTCACGAACGGGCCCGGCTCTCCATCTCAACCGATTATGAAATCACCGGAGACCCGATTGCCCATGCCAGGCTGGCATCGGTAATCCAGAAATCGGTTCGTTGGTATTCGGCGGCTGCGCTGCTTTTGGCCGCGACCCTGGTTCCCGTCGGCTTTCATTTTTTTGCCACATACCAGCATGCGGGGCCAACGGTTTCTTGGCGTCTTCCTTGGTGTTTTGCCGCGCTCATGGCGGCACTCAACTTCCAAATTGACCCGTTTCTGTCTTTTCTGGAAGGCTGCGGATATGTTCCGGAAGTGGCCCGTCTTCGCTTTATGCAGTCCGTCGCCGGAAGCCTGCTCGCGTGGTGCGCTCTGGCAACCCACCATGGCCTGTTCGCGCCGTCGATGATGCTGTTCGGAATGGCCTCCAGCGCACTCGTATGGCTTGCTGAAAGACGTAAATTGTTACTAGGCCTACTGAAGCATCATCCGGGAAGCCATCGAATTCGATGGAATCAGGAGGTCTGGCCATTCCAGTGGAGAATTGCCGTAAGCTGGTTCTGTGGCTATTTTATATTTTGGCTTTTCAGTCCGGTTCTATTTGCCTACCGAGGTCCAGTGGAGGCGGGCCAGATGGGAATGTCCCTTAGTCTGGCAAATGCGATTCTGAACATCGCCGTTTCCTGGGTAAGCACAAAATCTGCGCCTTTTGGGACTCTGATCGCGCGCCAGGAATATCAACAGTTAGATCAAACCTTCTTTCAGGCGCTGCGGCAAGCTTTTGCGGTCTCACTAGCAGGAGCTCTGACGGCGTGGCTCGGATGTTTCTATCTGAATTTTCAACATCTTCGATTTGCTCAACGTCTCCTTGACCCTTTCTCCCTCGGGCTGTTGCTGATTCTGATGATTACCAATGTCGTCATTTTTTCCGAAGCCATTTATCTTCGTGCGCATAAACGGGAGGTGTTCTTCGTAAATTCAATCGTCGGAGCAATCCTCGTCACGGCCTTCACGCTGTTCTTTGGACGACGCTACGGCGCCATCGGGATAGCCGTTAGCTGCTGCCTGAGCAACGTCGCGGGCCTGGTGTGGGCGACGTACAAATTCCGCAAGTACCGAAAACTCTGGCACACTCCTGGCGCGCTACTGCAACCGGCGCCTCCATGAATGCCGATGAGGTTCTCGGTTACATTACAATCTCCGCTTCTTACTGTCTTAGCCCAGCCCTGCGAGTGTCGGCTATTTCTCTCCCCCGTCCAGCCTTGGACTGGGAGGCGAATCCGGTGATGGTCTTGGCCACGAAGTCGAGCATTGGCGGCGTCAATCCGGGGTACACCCCAACCCAAAATACATTGTCCATCACAAAGTCGGTGTTACGCAGCTCGCCGGCCACGCGATATTCGCAATCCAGGTAGGCGGGCTGCCGCAGGAGATTGCCACCGAAGAGAAGGCGCGTAGCGATTTTGTTCGCATCCAGCGCACGAATCAGATCTTCGCGCCGAAATGGCGCATCCTCGCGCACCCCAATGGGAAAGCCAAACCATGATGGGTCGGAGTGCGCTGTCGCTTCTGGCAAGATCAAATACTGCTCAAGCCCGGCCAAGGCCCTCTTGAGGTGATGAAAGTTCTTCTTGCGGCACGCGATAAACTCGGGCAGCTTGGTAAGTTGCGACGCTCCAAGAGCGGCCTGCATATCTGTCGCTTTCAAGTTGTACCCGATGTGCGAGTAAATGTACTTGTGGTCATATCCGCACGGCAGTGAACCCAGTTTCCAGTCAAAACGCTTGCCGCAAGTATTGTCCTTGCCGGGTTCGCACCAGCAATCGCGACCCCAGTCGCGAAAGGACTCAATCAGGACCTGTAAGGCAGGCTTATCGGTAAGGACGGCCCCTCCTTCTCCGGTTGTGATGTGGTGTGCGGGATAGAAGCTCAAGGTAGCGATATCGCCAAAAGTGCCAACGTTGCTTCCCTTATAGGTCGAACCGAGCGCATCGCAGCAGTCTTCGATCAGCCAGAGATTATGCTTGCGCGTGAAGGAGCAGACTGCGTCGAGATCAAAAACGTTGCCCAGAGTATGGGCGACGAACACTGCCTTTGTCCGGTCGCTGTGCGCCGTCTCCAGTTGGCGCACATCGATCTCATAGCCAGGAACAGTCACATCCACGAAAACTGGGATCAGACGATTCTGGAAAATCGGGTTCAAAGTGGTTGGAAACCCAGCGGCGACAGTGATCACCTCATCGCCTGGCTTTAGCCGTCGGTCCCCCAGTTTCGGCGACGTCAAAGCGCTGAGGGCAATAAGATTGGCGGAGGAGCCCGAGTTCACCAGTGACGCGGAACGGACACCGACAAACCGCGCCAGATCTCGCTCGAAGGATTCGCCGAACCGGCCCGTCGTAAACCAGGCGTCCAGAGCTGAATCTACCACCGCGCTCACGTCGGAAGCATCGATCACCTTGCCGGACACGGGCACTGGCGAAACTCCCGGGATAAAATCTCCTCGAGGGGACGATTCCAACCAGTATTGAGCAGTCAGGTCCAGAATCTGCCTGCGTAGCTGGGCCGCGGTATCCGTCATAGGTTCGGGAGAGAGTATTCAAAATCATATCATTCAAGCTGTTCGCGCAGTGCCGGATTGCTGTGCGGATCGCTTATTATGAGGCAGGTGCATGCATTCCGGCACGGTTGATTCTGGCAATTGTTACTCTGTTAATGAGCGGGGCGAAGCAGAGCTGGCGGGAGGGGGAGAGCACTCTGGAAGAGGTGGCGAAAACCTGGCAGGAACGTCGTGTTTTTCTAACCGGTCACACCGGTTTCAAGGGCAGTTGGCTCGCGCTCTGGCTCAGTCGATTGGGCGCGAAGGTTCGAGGTTACGCCCTCGACCCCTGCACCGAACCCAACTTGTTCAATCTCGCGTCCGTGGGCGCGGTCGTTGACGACGTTCGCGGCGACGTACGCGATCATGCCAAGCTCGAAGCCGCAATGACCGAGTTTGCGCCGGAAGTCGTCTTTCATCTGGCGGCCCAACCGATCGTTCGGCGCTCGTATGCTGACCCAATAGGTACATACGCCACGAACGTCATGGGTACCGTGCATCTGCTGGAGGCTATCCGCAAGACTTCGAGCGTGCGCGCAGTCGTGTGCGTCACGACAGACAAGTGTTACCAGAATCAGAATTGGATCTGGCCGTATCGTGAGACCGACCCGCTTGGCGGTCACGACCCGTACGCTTCCAGCAAAGCCTGCGCCGAAATTGTTAGCGCAGCATACCGCAGCTCATTCTTTCCCATCGACCGGCTGGCTGAACACCGCGTGGCCCTGGCTACCGCGCGCGCCGGCAATGTTATTGGCGGCGGCGACTGGACCGAGGACAGGCTCATTCCGGATCTGATCCGCGGATTCCTTTCTGGGCAACCGGTTTTGATCCGGCGTCCCAGGGCCATCCGTCCCTGGCAACACGTGCTTGAGTCTCTGCACGGATACCTGATGCTGGCTGGGGAACTCCTCGCGCAGGATGCGAAATTCGCCTCCGCCTACAACTTCGGACCGAGCGATGAGGACATTTGGCCGGTCGAGCGCATTGCGACCAAACTCGTAGACATGTGGGGTAACGGCGCGTCCTGGATTCGCGATACTGTTCCCGGCCTGCATGAGGATCATATTCTCAGGCTTGACGCCAGCAAGGCCCGCGCCGAAGTCGGATGGAAACCAAGGCTCAGAATCGAAGAGGCACTAGAGTGGACGATGGCCTGGTATCGCGCTTGGAATCAAGGGGAGGACATGGCGGAGTTCACCCAGCAACAGATCGTCGAGTATGACAGCCTATGAGTTTCGCTGGCGGTGCCATCGCGCAATGCCAATATCAAACGTAGTCGAATTCGCTGTGCATAATCCATTCCGCAAACGCCGAAGACTTTGCCAAACCCCTCAGGAACCGGCATGCCCGTCGTGACAAAAGCACCACGCCAACAGCCAACGAAACCGCAAACATCGTCTTCTGTTGGTAGAATTACAATCTTGAACCGGGCGTTGTTTCTAAGGCGCCGCGCAGTGTCCTGAATCCATGATAAGAGAATTGCGTCTGCTGGGGCTGTTCTTGGTCATTGCTGCCGGGGGGTGTTTGTCGCAAATCCCTAATGAATCGTCGCCACAGAGCTCGACGGCTCCCAGCATTGCGGTAGATTGCTCGGATCCGTCGCAGGCTGACAGTCCGGAATGCGCTGCACAAAATCAAACATCCGGTAGCACTCAAGGTAGCACTCAAGGGCGTGGGAACGCACCATCGTCGGTGACGATACCGCAGTTGCGCAGTCCTTTTGAAAGCAACCAAGCTCCGGCCCCGGCTCCGCCGAACCCTTCGCAGGTTCAACGGCCAAAATCGACAGTCTGGCCGGAAACCGAATTTGAACAGATGGTCGCCGATTCCGTCGGACGCCCGTTACCCTTATTCGGACAGTCATTATTCGACCAACCTCCAAGCACGTTTGCTCCCATGGACTTCGTGGAGGTTCCCAGCGACTACGTCATCGGCCCAGGCGATGGACTTCAAATCAGGGTGTGGGGCCAGCTTGCGGGTGACCTGCGGGTAACCGTGGACCGCGCGGGCCAGATCTATATCCCGCAAGTGGGACAGATATCAGTCGTCGGTATCCACTATGGAGAACTGGAAGAGCATCTAAAAAGCGAGATTTCGAAGGTGTTTAAAAACTTCACTCTCACTGTCAACGTCGGTCGGATCCGTTCTATACAAGTGCTGGTGGTTGGCAATGCCCGCTATCCGGGGACATACACCATCAGTTCCCTAAGCACTCTGGTCAACGCCATTTTTGCTTCTGGCGGTCCCACCCCCCAGGGATCACTGCGGCACATCCAAGTCCGGCGCGATGGCGCAACCATCACGGATTTCGATTTCTACGATCTGTTGGTTAAGGGCGACAAGTCAAAAGATGTGCGTCTGCAGCCCGGAGATGTTCTTTACATCCCTCACGTTGGTCCTTTCGTGGCTATTTCCGGTTCCGTGAATACGCCGGCAATTTACGAAATGAAGGACAGTTCCACCCTGAACGACCTGATTGAAGTAGCTGGCGACCTCAGCACCGTAGCCGATACCAGCAAGGTTACGATAGATCGGTTTGTGGACCACCAGGCACGAAAAACTTTGGAGTTTCCCTACGATGAGCAAGCCCGCGCTTTGCCGCTTAAAGATGGCGACATCGTTCGCGTGTTCTCCATGGTTCCCCGTTTCGAGGACACGGTAACTTTGCGCGGCAATGTCGCCAACCCCGGCCGTTATCCCTGGAAGCCGGGAATGCGGATTCGTGATCTGCTTCCTAACGCTCAAGCGCTGCTCACTCGCGGGTACTGGCGGAATCGCGCCTCAATCGTCAACGGTCGCGCGACCGAGTATCCGATTAGTCCGGAACGCAGTCGTTCGGTTCTCAATCAACCACAGAACGAGGGCGCGTCCCCCGGCGGGAACGGGGCTACGAGTCCAAATCCTTCGGGTACGCCGGGCGATAGAATGGGATCAAGTCCGGCAGAAGCCCTTAGCTCGACGCAGAATCAGCAAAAGTCCGCTAATCCATCGTCGGAAACGAACGATGTCTCGTTGGCTACGCGACAGGGTTCCCAGGCGTCGGCAGGTAACGCGAACCCAAATACGGTTCGGGATGTCGCCGAAGATGTACGGCGCTATGCTCCTGAAATCAACTGGGACTACGCCACCATTCAGCGTGTCAATCCCCAAGATCTGACTTCAAAACTTATTTGGATGAATCCGAGAAAGGCAATCCTCGAAGGGGACGAGGAAAGCAACCTCGAATTGCAGCCCGGAGATATTGTCACAATCTTTTCTCAGCGCGATATTAGCGTGCCGCAGTCGGATCGCTCGCAGTACGTGATCGTCGAGGGCGAGGTGATGCGTCCCGGTGTCTATAAGCTCGAAACCAACGAAACGCTTCGCTCCGTTTTACAACGGGCGGGCGGGCTGAGTCCCAACGCGTATGTCTACGGATCGCTACTGACTCGCGAGTCGGCAAAGATTGACCAGCAAAAGAGTCTTGACGAACTCGCGAACACCATGGAGGTGCAAATCCGACAACAGGCGGTGTCGGCGGCAGCTTCCGCGAACCCGGGGGATTTGAATCAGATACTCTCGGCTCAGGAAGCGATCATCACCCAACTCCGCAATACCCGCGCGAGCGGGCGCGTCGCACTCGACGTAAGACCGAAAGACAAAGCCGTGAACGATTTCCCAAACATGGTTATGGAAGACAGCGATCGTCTCACCATTCCTCATATTCCATCCACCATCTCCGTGGTGGGAGACGTATACAACCCGGGATCTTTCATTTTCACGACTCCTAACACAGCCGGATCGTATCTTGAGATCGCCGGCAAGGGTAAGCCTCAATCCGATATGCACCACGCTTTTGTGTTGCGTGCGAATGGAGTAGTGGTTGCCGCCAACAATGTGAACGGGCCTTTCACTGGAGCGAAGTTTACCCGCATTCGCTTGTACCCAGGCGATCAGATCGTTGTGCCTTACAAGCTCCCGACCGGAGCCTTCGTCCGCGGCCTGCAACAGTGGACGCAGATTTCTTCGCAGCTCGCCATAACCGCCGCAGCCCTGGCGGTAGTGCACTAGGAATGGAGGTAGTTCGGCGGAATGAAAAACATCCCGACCGGAACCCCCGGACCTCGGGTCCACGGGGCCGGAGTCCCGCTAAACTTCCATGATGTTCGCCGATCAACGATGGATTGGGCAGCACGGCATAGGTCGTTTTGCTCGGCATGTGCTCGCAGGACTGAATTATCGTCCAATTTCACTGTCGTCAAATCCTGCCGCGCCATTTGATAGCTGGTTTCTATCGCGAGCGTTGAGCGAATTAAAGCCTGACGACTTGTTTTTCTCGCCCGGCTACAACACGCCCCTTTTTTGTCGTTCTCCATTCGTCTTCACAATCCATGATCTGAGTCACGTTTATTGCCCTGAGATTAGCAGCCCGCTTCTGCGGTTGTACTATGCAACGGTTATGAAACGCGCTTGTGGTCGCGCCGCCAGAATTGTCACAGTCTCCGAGTTTACGAAGAAACAGATCATCGACTGGTCCGGAGTGTCGCCGGAAAAGGTCTTGAATGTTGGTTGCGCGGTTGATCCTGAGTACCAGCCTGACGGGGATTCCTACGGACTGCCTTTTTCCTATTTTTTAAGCGTAAGCAACCGCAAACGTCACAAGAACGAATTCCGGATCGTCGAGGCCTTTGCCAGGGCCAATTTGGATTCCCGGACACACCTCGTATTCACCGGCGAGCCTGTCGCTGACCTTGTCCGTTGGATAAAGGCCCACCAACTGTTCTCACGCGTCGATTTCATAGGCGTCGTCCCAGATGCCAAATTGCCATCCCTCTACCGGAGCGCCGAGGCTTTGATTTTTCCTTCTCTTTACGAGGGATTCGGTATCCCGATACTGGAGGCAATGGCCTGCGGTACGCCGGTTGTGACCTCAAACGTGACCGCCATGCCGGAGGTCGCCGGTGATGCTGCCCTACTCGTTGACCCCACTGCGGTGGGGCAGATCGCCGAGGCCATAAAGCGAATGGTGGGAGACACATCCCTTCGCCGGCGCCTGCGAGACAAGGGCCTAAAGCGGTCAGCTCAATTCTCTTGGCAAAGCACAGCGGAGAAGGTGCGCGAATTGCTTTTACGCAGCCGTTCTCAGCCGCATGGAAAAAGCGACGGCAACGATTAGTTGCTGCCGGACGGATCCGTGCGAACCGACCCGCGAGAGGCTGCAAAGCACCTCAACGTCGCTCCCCTGAGCCCCCTCGAACCACCAACAGAGGTGCTACCTTTTCGGTGCAGCTGCACCTTGCTCAAAAAAGGACACTCAAAAGAGGACGCCCTTGGCTTTGCACGGTACGGGCTATACACTCGAATTAGGTGGACCGGGAAAAATATGTTTAGAGATGACAGTGATGCTTCTTGGGACAAGTGGGGAAAACAGAATCCATATTTTGGAGTGTTGACCGATGACAAGTTCCGGCGCGAGAACATTACCGAAGAATCAAAATCCGAAGTTCTTGCGACCGGCCGAGTTCACATTCAGAGAATCCTGTCAATGGCGATTAGCCATTTTGGAGAGATAAGCCGGAACTCGGCGCTTGATTTTGGTTGCGGAGTCGGAAGGTTAGTTATTCCACTGGCAACAGAATTTGAACATGTCACCGCTGTAGACGTGTCATTGGGGATGCTGGAAACAGCAAAGCAAAACTGCTCTGATCGTGGCATCAGGAACGTCGACTTTGTCCAGTCTGATGATAGATTATCGCAGGTTACGCGCAGCTTTGATTTCATCCACTCCTACCTTGTTTTCCAGCATATTACGGTCCGGCGGGGCGCAGAGATCATCACTCACCTACTTAAACGACTCAATGACGAAGGAGTCCTAGCTATACATTTTCCATTTGCGTGTAAGCATTCTGTAATTCGCAAGTTTGCCCATCTTCTTCGTAGGAATTTCTCACCGTTTTCGATGCTGGCAAATATCGTGCGCGCGAAGCGTTGGAACGAGCCGTTTATGCAAATGAATTGTTACGACGTAAATAGCGTTTTGGCTTCGATTTCCGGGTGTGGCATCAAAGATGTCTTTTTGGAAGTTGTAGATGCAGGAGGTTTCATATCAGCATTTGTGCTTGCCAAAAAGCCGAAAGATCCACTCGGAAAAATTCAGGGGAAACACCTGTGGGCTGCAGATTTAAATCCCCACACTCAAAATGCACCCGCGAATGACTGAGCCGGTTTGGGAAGCAAAAGGTCTCTTCTTGACCGCCTCCAGGCTGTTTGAAGCGAATCCTGCCGGGATCGCGCTACTGCTTATGGGCCGTCGTCTTCGGAGACGGATGACCAGTTCAGTTATGGCTTTCTTGCTTAAGGCTCCGGGCTTGTACCTCGGGCCGGGTTGCCGGGTCGGCGGCGGACGTTGCATTGCCTTTGGCAGGAACATCTACGCGGAGCGTAATCTCTGGCTGGAGGCTGTCACTTCGCACCAGTCGCAACAATTCCATCCTCAAATAGCGATTGGCGACTACGTTAGTTTCTCCGACGGCGTGCACATCTCAGCCATCGCCAGCATCGCAATTGGCAACCACTGTCTTTTCGGCAGCCGGATCTACGTTTCCGATCACAATCACGGGTCGTACCGGGGAGAACAACAGAGCAGCCCAGAGGAGCCGCCTATCCATCGACTGTTGGGAGGTGGCGGGCCGGTTGTGATCGGCGAGAATGTGTGGATTGGAGACAATTCCGTGATCATTGGTCCGGCGACGATTGGCCGGGGCGCGATTGTCGGCGCAAATTCTGTCGTTCGTGGCGTCGTTCCGTCGAATACCATGGTTGCCGGAACACCCGCAAAACCCATCAAGATTTTCAATTCCAAGACAGGCTCGTGGGATAAAGCGTGACCCCAACTCGCAAGCTCTTTTCCGTTTGTATTCCCGCCTATAATCGAGCAAATCATCTCACAGCTCTTTTAGACTCGATTTTTACACAAGACTTCGGCGACTTTGAGGTCGTCATTTGCGAAGACTTATCTAGAGAGCGCGAACAGATCGCAGCGCTTGTCCGTGAGTTTCAGTCACGCTATCCCGAAGTGTTGCGTTACTTTGAAAACGAGGAGAATCTAGGTTACGACGCCAACATCCGCAACCTGGTGCAGAAAGCATCGGGACAATTCTGCTTTTTTATGGGCAATGACGACATTATGTGCCCAGGCGCACTCCAAAACGTCGCCAGCATCATACGTCGCTATCCCAACGTTGGACTCGTGTTAAAAAGCTATGGCTGGTTTAACGAAACGCCAGACAAAATCAATCAGGAGATTCGGTGGTTTGAGGAGGAGAAGGAATTTTCAGCGGGCATTCCCTCCATTCGGTTTGCTTTTCGACGTTCCGGTGTTCTTGCCGGGTACATCATTCATCGCGATAGCGCGAATCAAGCCGCAACCGACAAGTTTGATGGCACCTTGTTCTACCAGATGCACCTTACGGCGAACGTCTTAATCAACAGGACTGCAGTCTGCACGCCCAAAGTGCTCGTACTTTGCCGAGAAAATCCACCGGAATTCGGAAACAGCGAAAAGGAAAAGGGGAAGTACGTACCCGGAAGTTACACCCCGCAGGCTCGCCTCAATATGATCAGTGGAGCGCTATCGATCCTTCAAGATTTGAAGCAGACCAAGCGTATCGACGTAGTGGAGGACGTGATTCACGACTACGCAAACTATTTCTTTCCCTATATCAGGGACCAATTGTCTCTGCCGCTCCGCGATTACTATAAGTTGTATCGCGCATACGGACGCATGGGCTTCGCCAGATATCCGCTCTACCATTTGTATTTTGTTTTGTGCTATCTTTTGGGCGAGGAACGATTTGATGCTTTAACCACCCTCATCCGAGGCCGACTCGGACGCAGCCCTCGGTTTGGCAATGTACATTGAAATCGATATAGCGCTCCATCGCCTCGCCAGACATTCCTGTAACGTTTCGACTATTTCGCCCCGAAGCGTTAGTTAGCGACTTAAAGATTTTTGCTCCATCGATGCCAGCCAGTACCTGGAACTTCCCAATATAGCGTAGGGAATCCTGCGGTCTTATCCAGTCGATTGAAGATCCGAATGAGAAAGACCCACGCGCTAGCGAGCAGGGACGGAAGCGCGATAACCGGGTAGGCGAAGACCCAGTACCTGATGTTGTCCTTAAAAATCGGAGTTAACACTACTTGCGGTTCGGCTTCATCAGCGAAGGCAGTTGCGCTCTTCTTGTACTGAAGTAACATCGAGGGCCAGAACCTCTGGATCGTTCCGTTCATGACGATGCGACCTAAATTCGCGGAACTCAACCAGGTTTTCGTGATCGTCGCCAACGTAGGTCCGAACACCTGAAATAGTCTGTAACCGCCGGTAGTGTTCTCGCGCACCGCGAGTAGTTTCTCTCGGATATAGAGTCCGCGAGAGAACTCGTTCAACGCGGTGTAGGTCCATCCCAGCTGCATTAAACCTGTTCCGACCAAACTGGAAAAAGGCTTTGGCCCAGCCCTCAGCACCGTCTCCTTATTGATAATGTTACCTGTAATAAAGGTGAAAAAAATGTGGATGCGTTTGACATATGCTTTGGCATCTGAGATTTCGACCGCGTCAACGCGTGCCGTAGCAGCGTGGTTTTGATGGAACTTTCCGAAGGAATAGGCGCTTACCCAAAGGAGGTCGTATTCGGCAGCCGCACAGTAACCGAGGATTTTGGCAATTCCGCGGCGAACAATGAGATCGTCATCGCTGAAAAGCCAAACGTACTTCCCGTGGGCCTGCTCAAAGCACTGCAGAAAGTTCGCGTCGGCCCCTATGTCCTGGGCATTACGGAAATAGCGAACGCGAAGTCCGCGATCCACAAAATCTTGCACCACCGACGGGGTCTCGTCCGGAGAAGCGTTGTCAGAAATAATTAACTCGACGCGCGGTTCATCTTTCAGTTCGTCAACGAGAATGGAGAGAAGTTCCTTCAGGCACCCGGCTCGGTTGTATGTTGGAATCGCAATGGTGAGTAACGGCTTTGTGATTTCAGTGAGCTGTGGTTCCTTGGGCATCAGCTTCGGGTTCCTCGGGTACCGGCAGTCATCTCTGCGCAGTTCAACAATACTGTCGCGAACACAAGGATACAAGCAACGCCTGCACCGAGTTTCAGGCGGGAGAAGCGGCCGCGGCTTCGGTGGGCTTGCAGCGCATATCGCGAACACCGTTTTTGCTATTCAGTTGACGACCACCGTAAATGTCACGCTGTGGTTCAAGCTGCCAGAAGTCGCGGTGATTCTCGCCGAATACGTCCCAGGTGGCGTTCCGGCCGTCGTGTGGGTCGACGAACCGCTTCCACCACATCCCACCCAGGATGCGAATGCCAGCATGACCATCGGTAAGGCAAGGGTCGGCAGACGCTTGCGATTGCGCCGCAATAACCACCCCGAGCCAAGTAAAATCAACGCGCACGCCAAAGGCATTGCTCCCGGCGGGAAGGAGATGTAAGGCGCAGCAGGCAGAGCACTTACGATTCAGGGCAATGTAGTAGCTACGTTTACGATCACAGACTGCGTCAGGCTGCTGTTGATCCGCACCGCAGAACTCGACAACGTGCAGGTTGGAGCCGGATTGACCTCGGGAGCGATTGCGCAACTCAAGTTTACGGTTCCCCCAAAAGAACCCGTCGACTCACTCGTTCCAGGCGATTTCCGCCAATCTCGCTCAATTTCGGTTCCCAGGGCGCAGGCACCACCAGCGCTCCTCAAACCTTCACAATCAGCAATCCGAGCGACGTAAAGATCACTATTGCAAGCATCGGTTCGAGCGGGAACTCTGCCGAAACCAACGATTGCGGAGGCAGCTTGAGTCCGAGAGCGAGTTGCGCGGTGAACGTCACATATTCTCCGACGGAGTCGGTTCGCAGTCGGGAACAATTACGCTAACCGACAGCACTCCGATCAGCCCCCTGGCAATTTCTGTAAAGGGTAGCGGGGTGATCCAAAAACCTTCCGCTTTGCGAGACTTTGGGGAAGAAGCGGGATACCGAGCTTTCACATAATATTTGCTCCGGATATACACTCCGGATCTTACATGCGACAAAGTGGAATCGAGGTGCACAGCATCACGGGGTAGTCCCAATCCTCGGCGCGGGTGGTCGATCGATCACGGCGGTATTGCATTGCACCAATTACCAACTGGTTCTCAATTGTCCTTTTTACGGGGACTTCAGGGCAAAGAGCGTTTCCACAGACTCCGAAACAGTCGGATCGCAACGGCGCGACCGACACCTGCAGTAGTAGCAGCACTTGGATTCCTGACTATTGCGGTTTATAAGGCGGACGGGCTATTCTGCGTGTCGCCCTTAAAATCGAGGAAGCGGTGCCCCGTCCAAGTTTCGAACAGTATATGCTGGGGCAGCTTGAGCGCTAGGGCAAAGCAAAAACACTGTGGCAAGAGATCACAACGCAGGCACAAACTTGATTGACAGGCGCGGATTCCTGAAGACGGGCCTGTTGGCGGCTGGTTCCGTCTTTGGATACTCGCTGCTGGGCTGCGATTCTTCCGGCTTCGTTATACCTTGCCTCGGCCCCGCCCCGCCGCCGACACCGGCCGCGGGAATGACTTACCTCCGCGCATCAGAGATCGGCTGCGCTCTTGATTGCGACCTGCGAAACGGGCGCAACAAGTATACGGGCGGCGCCGCCACTGACGACGGACCGCATATAAATGCGGCGATGGCCGCAGCGTCGGCGGACAATCCCATCACGCTAATCATCGACGGAAGTGCTCTAATCTCAGGCCTGTTCCTTCCGGCCGGCGGGTATTGGAACATCGCGGGACTGGGCTGCGGCACCGGTTTCTTCGTAAAGACAGGCACTAACAACGACGGCATCCACAATGGACCTCCCGCGGTCTTGCCCAACAATCCGGGACCGCCCGCTCCAGCGCGAGGGATGAACGTTTCACTTAGTAACTTCACGCTGAACGGCAACCAAGGAAATGGTTTTGACGGAAATTCAACGAGCGGAATCCGGCAAGGCAGTAAAGTAGCTTGGTACTTCGGCATCAACCTGACGAACTTAGACAACATCATGATTGAAAAGGTGGTTGTGGTGAATACTGCCGCATTCCACATTCGGCTTTCGAATGTCGGCAATGTTGCGGTATCCGGAAGCGTGATGAAAAGCCAGGGCTTGAGCACAGACGGACTGCATTTTGACGGGCCCGCGAACGACATCACTATTTCGAACTGCAACTTCACCACCGGCGATGACTCGATCGCGCTGAACTCCCCGGAAGGCTACTCGGGCAACATTTCGCGGGTCGCAGTTACCAACTGCACTTTCAATAGCCTATCCCTGATGCGGCTCTATACTACGAACGGGGGTCCCAACAAGTTCAGCATCGACACGGTGAGCGTGAGCAATTGTATCGGCACCCTTTCGGAGGCCGCTTTCCTGATCGGAGTGATTGACGGTAGCAAGCCAAACTCTGTCGCTTCTTTGACCATCTCAGATTGCAGTCTGACAGCGCCCACTGTACTCGGAGTCGCGGAAAACTTCGGGACCATCGTGCTGAAAAACGTTACCTTGGTCCCGTCTGTATCCAACGTTGTCTGGGTCTCGCCCCAAACAAACCACATTTGCGGCTTTCTGCGACCTTCTCCACTCTATGGTGGTGTAACGTACGTTGGATCGAGTCTCTCCTTCGAGAATTGTCAAATCTACCTCAATCCAGACATACAAGTTGCCGCCGTGGTCCTCGACAGCGATTCGACGATTGAAAACCTGACCTTCAACGGATTTAAGTTGCAGAAGGCCGCCTCAAGCTCCCCGATGCCAAACCTAGTCGAAATCGGATTGGGATCAGTCCGACAAATGGTTCTCGACTCCTTGGACAGCAGCCACATCCAAGCTCCCGTGTCAGCGGGCGGATTCTCGAGCGTCGGGTCCGTTTCTGGGCAAGGCGCATTAGCAACCGGCTGGGAGTTTCCCGATGCCGTTATGGCAAACGGAGTACCGTACCTCTCGGCGAGCACGGGTCTGCCTTCGATCAAGGTGGGAGGTGTGGTCGAGCCCTACACGCAACCCTGAGTTGCGCCTTACATGGCTCTCGCGAGTGCTTGGCCGCCAGTCACAGCAGGTGCCTGCCTCCTCCTTCCATGACAAGTTCACAACCAACTCCTGCGTACGTAGTTTCATCCAAGGTACGCATTTTTTAGGGGAGCAGTCTGCCATGGAGCCTCCGCGTACGTTCTGGTCGGCGTCGTTGTGTGCCCTATCCGCTTTGGTTCTTGTTAGTTGCGGAGGGAGCGGGATGGGCACGCCGCCACCACCGCCGTCATTTCAGCTAACCGTGAGGGAGGCGGGGACAGGCACGGGAACGGTCACCAGCACCCCGGCCGGAATCAACTGTCCGACTACCTGCTCTGCGAGTCTTACGCAGAATACCCAGGTCACGCTGAACGAAGTTCCCACAGCCAATAATACTTTTACCGGTTGGTCCGGCGCGTGCACAGGAGTGGCAACTTGCAGCGTTACGGTGACCGCAGCGTCCTCCGTGACCGCGACCTTCAGCGCCCCGTCCAACAGTTACGCAGTCACCGTGAAGGAGGCGGGGCAAGGCACGGGAACGGTCACCAGCACCCCGGCCGGAATCAACTGTCCGACTACATGCTCTGCGAGTTTTACGCCGAATACCCAAGTCACGCTGAGCGAAGTTCCCACAGCCAATAATACCTTTATCGGTTGGTCCGGCGCGTGCACAGGAGTGGCAACTTGCAGCGTTACCGTGACCGCAGCGTCCTCCGTGACCGCGACCTTCGGCCCCGCTAACATCGCTAACATCTACGCTGCCTTAAATCACATCATTCTCTTCGCCCAGGAGAACCGGTCTTTAGATTCTTACTTTGGCGCAATGCTCGGATACTGGTCTGCCAATGGATATGGCACTGGCGGACAGACCTTCGACGGCCTGCCACAGTTCAATCCTGGCGGGACCGCTCCTACGAACCCGGGCTGCGATCCGACTGTCCCCGGCGGGTGCTCTCCGAGCACCAAGTATCCCGTCGCCTCCTTTCATTTCGCATCCGAGTGTACGGAAGAGCCGAGCCCCTTCTGGAACGAAGCCCATAACGATTGGGACTACACTAACCAAGGGGATCAACCCGCAGAAACTCCCCCGCTGAACGGATTCGTTTACACCGCTGCCTACGACGCCTACTCGCAATCGCCTTCGCTGATGGACGTCAACGGGGTACGAGCCATGGGTTATTTTGACGGCACGGACCTGAATTACTACTACTTCATGGCTTCCAATTTTGGGACGTCGGACATGTGGTTTGCTCCGCTGATGGATCGCACCCAGCTCAACCGAATGTACATGCTCGCTGCAACGTCTCAGGGCCTCGCCTATCCCATCGGCCAAGGGAGCAACAGCGGGCAGCAGCTCACCGCAACCACTATCTTTGAGGCGCTGCAGAAGGCGGGCATCTCGTGGAAGATTTACGTCAACTCTGAGGCCATCGTTGATAAGAACACTGGAGCTGCATGTAACAACGATCTTACGGATGAGAACGCTAAGTGCCTGATCCAAAGTTCTTACATCAACATGTTCCAGTACGAAAACACCATAATCAGCAGCGCTGGCCAGAATCCGGATTTGCTGCAAAACATAGTCCCGGTGACGCAATTTGGAGTCGACGCGGCGAATGGAACATTGCCCCAATTCGCGCTGATTGAACCCGCCTCTGCCGCGTCGCTCGATGAACACCCCAACGATATCGATACCTCTACCCCAGCCGATGTCCAGGCTGGAGCCAACTACGCAGCCAGTCTGATCAACGCCCTCATGACGAGCCCCAGTTGGACGGATTCGGCCATGATTTTCACCTACGACGAATGGGGCGGTTTTTACGACCACGTGCCGCCACAACCGGCGGCAGCCCCTGGCGACTATCTCTCGCCCACCGATTTGCTGCCTGGCGACATTTGCGACAAACCCGGCCAGGATCTTGGGGTTGGAACGTGCGATTTCTCATGGACCGGGTATCGGATACCGCTGATCGTGATTTCGCCTTTTTCCGTGAAGAACTTCGTCTCTCACAATGTGCGCGACACCACAGCGGTGCTCAAAATGGTTGAAACCCGCTTCGGCCTGCCCTCGCTCACCGCGCGCGACGCCTCTCAAATGGACATGACCGAGTTTTTTGATTTTGTGAACAAGCCCTGGGCTACACCTCCAACGCCGCCCACTCAAAGCACCAACGGTGAGTGCAGTCTCGTTCCGCCGCCGAGTTGGAACGATCCCCCGACGTTGGTCGTCACAATCTCGGGTGCGACAGGCTCCGGTACGGTTGCGGGTAGTCCTGGTGACATCACCCAGTGCAAGCCCGGCGGGGACGGTTGTTTTGGCTCATTTGCCTCTGGCGCCGACGTGACGCTTACGGCAACGCCGAACAGCGGGTTCACTTTTACGGGATGGAGCGGCGCGGGCTGCAGCGGTACTAGCACGTGTTCAATCACGGTTACGTCGAACACGTCGGTTACTGCGACGTTCACGCCGGCTGCGCCCGCGAGTGTCGCTGGAGTTACGCATTAACAGGCCGCACCCGCTCAATGGGATAATGGATTCGTGAGAATGCAGCGGGTGTTGGTGCTGTGGTTTGTGTTCTTTTCGGCCTCCTCCTGCCTGGCGGCGACTCGGCACTACTACATCGCCGCCGAAGACGTCACCTGGAATTACGCCCCCAGCGGCCACGATCTGCTCACTGCCGCGCCTATCCGGCAACCCTGGCTGAAGCTGCAATGGGCGAAGACACGCTTCGTCGAATACGCGGACGGTACCTTCACCATTCGAAAGGCGCAACCCGACTGGCTGGGGATTCTCGGCCCCGTAATTCGGGCGGAAGTTGGGGATGAAGTGGTTGTGGATTTTCTGAATCGCAGCCACCGCGGTCACGATATGCATCCTCACGGCTTGCGTTACGACAAGATCAACGAAGGGTCTTTATATCTACCGGTGGCTAAAGGAGGCTTTGTCGCCCCCGGGGCCCGATATACGTATCACTGGTTTGCCAATGCAGCCAGCGGTCCGGGGCCGGGGCAGCCGAGCTCGATTGTATGGTGGTATCACGCACACGTGGAGGCCGGCATCGAGATCAACGCCGGTCTGCTTGGGCCGATCATCGTTACCGCCAAAGGCAAAGCGAATCCCGACGGATCTCCCAAAGATGTCGACCGGGAATTTGTCACATCCTTCATGATCTTCGACGAAATGGGCGGCAAACCTGCCGGCCTGTTTTATGCCATCAACGGTTTCATCTTCGGCAATCTTCCCGGCTTGACTATGAAGCAGGGGGAGAAAGTACGCTGGTATTTGCTGGGAATGGGAAACGAGATCGACCTTCACACCCCGCACTGGCACGGCGAGACCGTCAGCGAAGGCGGCAGTAACACCGATGTGATAGAACTGCTTCCCGGAAGTATGAAGACGGTGGACATGATCGCAGACAATCCCGGAACCTGGATGTTTCACTGCCACGTGGAAGATCATATGGAGTCTGGGATGATGGCGGTCTATACCATCTACGCACCGCCCACACGGGCCTGCCCGCTGGCGTTTATCGGAGGAGATTTCTGGAAGGATCCGGAGAAATTCACGCTGACAGTGAAGAACACCGGCGGCAAAACGATTACAGGTTTGCGGCTCACGCCCGAGATGTTTTTGGCGCCCCAGGATTTGCGACGGCCATTCAACTCCGAGTGGTCATCGGCGAAACCCATTTTGCCGGGCCAGGAGCAAACTCTTGAAAGTCCTGGCATACGTGCCGATAGCGCCCGGTCCGTTATGGGCTGGGTCTTTTTCCCAACTTCAGTGAAATATCAGGACGGATCGAGTTGGCGCTCTCAAAGCGAGGGCGAATGTTTTGTTGTGATATGGCGTGACGAGCAGCATCCCGATATGCCCGCTTTGCCCCCCAGGCAGATCGAAATGAATGCTGATTAGCCTTGGGGGTTCAAAGCGTTTTCAGGCGCAGAGGCTTCCTAAAAGCATGACTACGCCACCGACTCCGCCGGCGCAAGTCACGGGCGGCCAGTGTAGCCTAGCCGCTCCGACTCCCTGATAGCGCACTGGTCGGCTTCAGCATTCACCACGTCACTCGCCCTGACGCCCCTTCCCAACCTCGCCCCAAACGAACCCACAAGCAGGAGAACGGCCAAGCGTTAGTACACTCGCAGCTCTTCATACCGTCACCGCCTTTGGTTATCTGTGCGGCTCGTTACCCTCCCGATAGATTTGCTGAAGACTCTCCTTTTGAGCGGTCCTCCAGACGTTCCTTCGAGGGGTTGATCGATGTCTCGGCGCTTACCAGGCACGGCGGACAAACGGCATTCGAATCGCGCCATTTTCCTCCACGATGCCGCTCTGATCGCCATTCTCTTCTGGCTTCTCTTATTCGCCGGGTGTTCTGGCGTCTCGGTGCCCGGCAATGCCACCACCACCTCGGCAACCAATTCCACTCCCAGCCTCACGCTTTCCTCAACCCTTCCGTCCGCCACTCTGGGGTCGACCTACATGGGCACCCTCAACGTAAGCGGAGGCACGGCACCCTACGTTTTTTCCCTTGCCACCGGTCAACTGCCCGCAGGACTCATCCTAGGTACCGCGAACGGAACCATCTCCGGGACACCCACCGCAGCTGGAAGTTTCAGCTTTGCCATCTCGGTGTCGGATGCCAAGGAACGATCCAAACAGCAATCCCTACAAATAACGGTCGCCAGCGCTCCCGTCGTGAACCCGGGCAATTCATTCTCAAACCTCCAGCAAAGCGGCGGATGGGGAGCGTATGGACTGACCCCACCAAGCTACGCGACCTGCTCTCCCTCACCCTGCGATGCCATCGTTTATTCGATGTCTCAGAGAGTGAAGTCTCCCTCAATGAGCGGAGATTCTACGCAATTTAATCTTGCCGGAACTACGGTTTATGCCGACGCCCTGTTTAACAATCACCTGATCGGTGACTTCTCCTCGAAAGGCATGCCCGACACCAGCCACACCTTAGTTCCCACCTACCACAACTTCACCTACGACGTGTATTTCTACACGGCCAACCTCGAGCTTTCGCAGGCGCTTGAGTTTGACATTAACCAGTTCTTCGACAATCTGGCCTTCACCTGGGGTCACGAGTGCCGTATTGCAGGCGGCAACGAATGGGACACCTGGGACAACGTCAATCAGCGTTGGGTTCCCACAGGAATTTCTTGTTATCCGAATAACAATTCATGGAACCATCTGACGATTCAGGTGCGCCGCACTGCTGACAATCAGCTGTTGTACCAGTCCATCACTCTGAATGGCGTGACCCGCACACTCAATCTTTACAATAATCCTGGTTCCACGCCAGGTTGGTATGGGGTAACGGTCAACTACCAGATGGACGGAAACTACAAACAATCGCCCTACTCGGTCTACCTTGACGACTTAACCTTCAGCTACGAGTGAGAGCTTGGTTCGACTGAAACGCGACGAGCGTTATTCCCCTCGACTCTCCTACATTCGCTTTCGCATCCGCCAAAGCAGCAAAGAAACGGCCAGCCACGAGTCGCTATAGAAGACTCTTCTTCACCATTTTCAGAGCCTGCCCCGGCCCTCTCATGCGAAGGACCTTAAACTTCTTGCCTTTCTCTTTGTTGTAAGTGATGAAGAACTGTTCGATTTCTTTGAGCATATTGCTGTTCAGATCACCCAGACCTTTGACTTCTGAGTAATCTCGGCTGTGAGTGGCCACCGCGATCAGACGATCATTGCGCTCTGTTTTCCCTTCTTCAGTCTGCTCCGCCTCCATCACACCGATGAGACGGGTGGGGACTACGCATCCCGTGAATGTGGGTTCGTCCATGAGAATGAGAATGTCCTCGGGATCACCGTCCGCCGCCCGCGTACCGGGCACGAACCCGAACGCATGCGGAAACACCATGCCTTCGGGAAGCACGCCGGAAAGAGAGTAGAAGCCGAGTTTCTCGTCGTACTTGAATTTGTTGCGGCTTCCGCCAGGGGTCTCAATTACAGCAATCACCACGCCCGGCTTCTTGCCATCGAATGGATTGAGCCGGGTTGGATCTGACGTTTTTTTCTGCTTTGCTTTTGCCACGAGTTTCTGACCTTCCCCTTGGAGACGAGCGAAGCAGAAATAGTTGTTCACAATCGGTTGGCACTGGTTTGTCTGCTCCTGCCTGCAGAATCACGAGGCGCTACGGGGGGCGAAGCGGTTCCATCCCAATACAAGCGACGAAGTACAGTGAAAACCTTATGACGGGCCCGCAGGCCCGCACGTTTTAACGCTCAAAATAATCGGAGAAATCAAGGAATGATGACCTTCGAATGATGACCTTCGAAAGTCTGAGGATGAGCGTGCGCCGGAGCAAAAAATGATCTCGAAGCACCGTTCGACGAACTGGGTCCGGACCTGGGGCAAGTGCGGAATCGCAGCGCTGGGAATGAAAGCCTGGGAGGAGTTGAGAAATGGTGCGGCACGGAGGCATTACTGCCGAACAAGGTTTTGCGGTATGCCATGAGTCTGTTGGTCGCAACCACGATCTGCGGCATGGACTCGATGGAAGTGTTGATCAGAATCTTGCCGTCGCGGTGACTTTTCAACCCTACACCGCTGCGGAATGAAAGGATCTACGGAACCTGAGCCGACAGTTCGCCGCCGATGGCCGCAAGATCTCCGTCAAGGATGAGGGCAAGGTCGGGCGAGAACAGCATCATTTTCCCCCAGGACTGAGGACCTGCCACTTTAACTGCCCATGCGGAAGGGGGAAAAACCCGCAAAACCTTAACATACCGGCAAAATGTCGGGAAAACACTTAGCCATCTCGGGGAACCGCTGTATTGGTGCTACCACCTGCCAGGGAGAGAATTCGGACAGTCGAATTGATCGCGCTCAAAGATTGGAGCGCATTCCAATCTAGGGCTACGTGAATCCGGCTAGAAGCTCACTTTGGAGGTTGCAAATGCGACACCTATTGCTGCTCATCTCGGTGCTACTGCTCGGCGCGTGCTGGGCCGTAGCTCAGGACACTACGAATCCAACCAGCCCCAGCCAAACCAGCCCGACTTCGGCAAGTTCGAGCCAAACCGGTGCGACCACGGCGAGTGGCGCAACCGCCGTAGAAGGTTGCCTAAGCGGCGCCAGCGGGAGTTACACCCTCACTGATAAGAACGGCGTCGCCTATCAACTGACGGGAGAAACGGCGAAGCTGAGCGAGCACGTGGGCCACGAAGTAAAGATTACCGGAACCTCGAGTTCGGCATCACCGGGCGGCGACGGAACGGCCGCCGGCGCAGCCAACGGGAATTCCCAAACCCTTGAAGTCAGTTCTGTGAAACACATTTCCAAGACTTGCAAAAACAGCGGTATGTCAAAGTAATCTCACGCCATCTTCGTCATCGAGCCCAGCCCAACGGCTGGGCTTTTTTGTTTGGCTGAACTTCTTTTGCTTTGAAAGTTAGGAAAAACTCAGGGATTTGCCAGGCCCCGCAAAAACCCCAACTCAGGCTGCTTCGCGAGACCCTGGCTTGGCATGGACGACACGAGGTTTCCCCGGCGCCGGCCGATGAATCTCCTGGTTTATGGTCGGCCTCGTCTTCTTGCCAGGCAGTTCTGGGAGGGGAACGGTTTTTTTCGTGCGCGCCGATTCGTAGATTGCTTCCACAATGCGGACGTCGGCCCAACCTTCGAGCCCGGAAGGTTCAGGCGCTTTATCTTTGAGTACGCAATCCGAGAAGTAAACCAACTGGGCGGCAAACTGATCCCGCTTGGGAAATGTCCTGGATTTGCTTTTTTTCCCCCCGGTCAACTGATGTTTGAGCGCCCTGGCATACTCATAGGCAGGATTGGCCCGAAGCACGCCCTTGGTTCCAATGAGGGCGTAACGGCTAATATCGGCAGCCCCAAAACTACAGGTAAAGGTAGCGAGACGTTCTTCAGGAAAGCGCACTATTACCGAGGTCATTTCCTCTACGCGCTGGAAGCGCTGATCCCCATTGTTGCCAGTTATCGCGAAAACCTCGGTTGGTTCTGAACCAAACAAGTAGCGGGCCGCGTTAATGCAATAGACCCCCATGTCGTAGACCGGGCCGCCCCCACGCGCAACCGGTTCCCGGACGCGAACATTATCATCAGCCACTTGCTGAGCAAACTCCGAGGTGAAAATCCGCAATGTTCCCAGTTTTCCGGACCTGGCCAGGCGAATTGCTTCCAGGTTCCCGGCTTCAAAGTGAAGGCGATAGGCGATCATCAGTTTCGCGTGGTTTTGATTGGCGGCTTCGATCATGGCCTTGCAGTCTGCGGATGTGACCGCCATAGGCTTTTCGCAGAGCACATGAACTCCGGCCGCAGCGGCGCGAACCGCATACTCCCGATGCAAGTGATTGGGGAGTGTGAGATAGACGGCATCGACGTTCGATAGGGCTCGGCTGTAGTCGTCATACGAGTAGAGGTGCTCCAGTTCGTACTGCTTGCCAACCTTCTCGAGTTTATCGGGATCCCCGGAGACCAGAGCGAAGAGTTCCGAATTGGCTGTGTTCCTGAAGGCGGGCAGGACGGCAACCTGCGCAATGTGTCCCAGCCCAACCACAGCGTAACGAACTTTGCGTCTCGAAATTCCGCGCCGTGTCATTGAATCCTCCAACTTGTTCAGGTTACGCTCGCAAATTCATGTTTACGCTCGCAAAGCCGATCACCCGTTTGCGACCTTCTTACGACCGACTTGTTGATTTTGATGCAGTTTCCAAATGAGGGGTGGTTGGTCAATTCCGCGCGAAGCGCGCATTTGCAGTGCGAACCGTCCGCCGGGCCTAGGGCTTCGGCAGCAGCACCGTAAAGGAAACTGCGTGGTTTTGTGCAGGAAAGTCTCGGCAGGCTCTACAGATTCGAAATGATGGCTTCATCGGGTCAGTTGGCCTAAGAAATAAGGTGGCGCGCGTGCAAGTCGAGCTGGGATGAAAAGCTGGCTTGCCAGGCGGTGAACGATGCCGACCCCACGGGAAGTTGCTGGCCGGAAGGTTATGGTTGCTCTTGTGTTCTTCCTCGGCCTGCTCGATCCCTCTGGCCAGACTCAAACCAGCGTGAACGACATTCATATCGTACCCAGGCAAGCGCCGCCGTCGCTGGCGAACGCCGTAGCTTCCAGCCAGCTGGTCGACGGGTCGCTCCTGCACGTAATCAAGACCGACGTGAAACTGGTCCTGGTCCCGGTGAGCGTAACCGATCCCCGGCAACGACTTGTGACAGGCCTTCGCGCCGAAAACTTCCAGCTTTTTGAAGGCAAGAAACCGCAAGAGATCCGCCATTTTTCCAGTGAAGACGTTCCGGTTTCGATTGGAATCGTTCTGGATTCGAGTGGAAGCATGCGCGCAAAGATGAGCCGCGTACGCGACGCGGTAAACCAATTCTGTGAAGCCGCCAATCCTCAGGACGAGTTTTTCATGATCCAGTTCTCCGATGTTCCCCGGCTGGCGACCGATTTCACCTCAGTCCCCGAAGATCTCGAAAAGGAACTCCTCTACACCCAACCCCAGGGGCGGACGGCCTTGCTCGACGCCATCTACATGGGCCTGCACAAAATGAAAGACGCGAAGTACGCCAAGAAGGCGCTGCTGATTATCTCGGACGGAGGAGACAACCACAGTCTTTATATGGAGAAGGACGTCAAGGCCGCGGCCAAGGAATCGGATGTGATGATTTATTCCATCGGAACCTTCGATCACTACGTTCCTACCCCCGAGGAAATGCGCGGCCCCGCCTTATTGTCTGAGATTGCCGAGCCTACCGGCGGACGAGCTTTCAATCTAGAGAATGAGATGGAATTACCGGCGGTAGCTCTTCACATAGGAAGAGAACTGCGAACCCAGTATGTGCTCGGGTACCGTCCGGGACAGGCGCCACGCGACGGGAAATGGCACCGGATTGAAGTGAAGCTGAGATTGCCCAAGAAATTGGCGTTCCTTCGGGCGCATGCCAAGACGGGGTATTACGCGCCGGCGGAGTGAGCAGCGATTGCTGAATCACGCAAATTGTCCCGGATTCCGGGACCATGGGTTTCGCTCGGTTTGCCCAAATTGACGGTTCCCGCCGATCCCGGCCAGGAATGACACTGCTTCAGAAATCAGCCGCTGCGAATGCGCTTGAGCACCGCACGCGTTCCCGCAGTCCCTCACTTCACGACAACTCCCTTGAAATCAATCGCATCACATCTCAAGCTGCGGGCAGTTTGCCTTGATAATCAATGATTGCTTTCGGAAGCTAGCAAACTGGCATCTGCTGGCATCGGTTTCGGCGGTCAGGTATGCGCTTGTTAAGTGTCGGGATATTGTTGTGGAGCGCGGCTGCATTGGCGCAACTCGCACAACCAGGACCCCAAGCTGCATACAACGGTCAGAACGTAAGTTCCGTTTCCTTGATTGCGAATCCGCACCGCGACTTGAAACCGCTCCTCCCGCTTGTGGCCCAGAAAGCAGGTACGCCGTATTCCGAGGCGACAATTAAAGCTACCGCCCAGGCGCTGAAGCAGGCGGGCGGTTTCCCCCAAGTCCAAATCAGCGTCGAGCCCGAAGTCGCAGGGCTGCGAGTCAACTTTCTGCTGGAACCAGCCTACTACCTCGGAGTCGTTGAGTTTCCCGGGGCCGGCAAGGACTTCGCCTACACCCGGCTCCAGCTAGTCGTAAATCTTCCTGATGAAGATCCTTATGATGCGTCACGCATCCCCATCGCTGAAACCGCTCTCACGGAGTTCTTGCACAAGAATGGATATTTCCAGGCGAAGGTCCACGCCGAATCCAAGATCGACGATGCCCGCCAACTTGTCAGCGTGAGCTTTGTGGTCGAGATGGGGAAGCAGGCTCGGATCTCTTCCGTCAAGTTCGAGGGACTTGATAATTCCGAGAGCGCACAGTTGCTGCGCGCCGTGAAGTCGATGCGGGCGCGCCTCTCCGGGGGCCTGCTGAAACCAGGAAAACCGTATGCATCGGAACGAATCAGCGAGGCGACGAAGCTGATGAAGAGAACTCTTACCAACCAGCACCGGTTGGCCAGCGGCGTTCACGAAAATCCACCGCAATATAATGTCGAGACGAACCGGGTCAATGTCTCTTTCAAGGTGGAACTGGGACCGGTGGTCGTGATCCGCACCCTCGGCGCTCGGCTGACCGTCATTCCATTTCTGGCCGCACGCCAGATGAAGAAGCTCATCCCGATTTACTCCGAAGGGACCATCGATCAGGATTTGATTGAGGAAGGACGGCGGAACCTGACCGACTACTTCCAGAAGAAAGGATTCTACGACGCCCGGGTGACCACGGACTTCGAGAAACAGCCGGACCAAATTCGCATCGTCTATAAAATCGATCGCGGCAAGAAGCACAAGGTGGGCGGCATTTTGTTTCGGGGAAACCACGCGCTCTCCGCGAAAGAACTGATGGACCAGGTGATGGTAAAGAAATCGCATATCTGGACGCACGGAAGCGTTGGCCAGAAATTGCTGAAACAGAGTGCCGACAACCTTCAGGCCCTGTATCGCGACCGAGGCTACGAAGAAGTGAAGGTGAAGCCCCAAATCGTGGACCGCGAACCGAAGATTGAGGTTGCTTTCGATATTGAGGAAGGCAGACAGACGATGGTCGAAGACGTTCAAGTCTCCGGAAACCAAAACATCTCCTCCGCGCAACTCACCTCGCCTAAGGGGTTCGAACTTCGGGCTGGAGTACCTTTTTCTCCGCGCCAGCTGGCGGAAGATCGAAATCGCATTTCGGCGACCTACCTGAATCGGGGCTATCTCAACGCCGAGGTCAAGACGATCGTGAACGAGAACCCGGCCGATCCGCACCGCGTCACTGTCGCGTATGCGATCACGGAGAATCAGTTGGTGCGAATCAGTGAAGTCACCTATCTCGGACAGAAACGCACGCGGCTCCCGCTCATCAAAAAGACCGCGCAGATTGCTCCCCCGACGCCCATGCGGCGGGATCAGCTATTGGAAGCGGAAAGTCGGCTTTACGATTTGGGCATCTTTGACTGGTCCAGCGCCGGACCTCGAAAGCCCATCACCGACCAGACCGATGAAATGGCGCTGGTGAAGGTGCACGAAGCGAAGCGCAACGAAATCACTTACGGATTCGGATTCGAGGTGTCGCATCGCGGCGGAAACATACCGACCGGGACGGTTGCGCTTCCCGGAGGCGGCGGCACCATTGGATTGGGCGGCAATCAAATTGCGCCGAGTCAATCGACGTTCGCCAGTCCACGCGGTTCGATCGAATTCGACCGCCGCAACCTGCGAGGTTTGGCAGAGATCGCGAGCGCGTCCATTCTCCTGTCGCGGTTGGATCAACGAGGTTTGACCACGTATTCTCAGCCTCACTTTATCGGCTCCCAATGGCATTCCTTGACCAGCTTTTCGGTGGAGCGCAACAGTGAGAATCCACTTTTCACCGCCGCCTTGGGCGATCTCTCCTTTCAACTGGAGAGGCTGATAAGCCGCAAATCGAACACCCGGTTGCAGCTCCGCTATGACTTCAATAAAACCGTCCTGACTCATCTGCTCGTCCCCGAACTTGTGCTGCCGCAGGACCAGCACGTGCTTCTCTCCACGTGGTCAGCAACGCTAATTCGCGATACGCGCGACAAACCACTCGACGCGCACCGCGGATATTTCTCGACAATCAACTTGGGAATCACCCCAACGGCGTTCGGCTCAAGCGCAAACTTCGCTAAACTCTTTGGCCAATACGCGTACTACAAGCCGGTACACTCTCTGGTGTTTGCCGACAGCATTCGTCTGGGATTTGCCACGCCGTTTGCCGGCAGCTTCGTGCCCACCAGCCAGTTGTTCTTTTCAGGAGGCGGCACCTCGCTGCGCGGATTTCCCATTGACGAAGCGGGCCCGCAACGGCTGGTTCCCTTCTGTAATGTTCTCAAAGGCCAGTCAGGCTGCGTGAATGTCACCGTCCCGGTGGGAGGACGTCAGCTTTTCATTCTGAATTCAGAGGCGCGCTTTCCCCTGGGAATCACGAAAGCCTTGGGCGGCGTGCTCTTTTACGACGGAGGCAATGTGAACAGCGCCGTCAACTTCAATAACTTTGTGAACAACTACAGCAATACGGTGGGAATCGGATTGCGTTATGCGACTCCGATCGGCCCAGTGCGCATTGACGTTGGCCGCAATCTGAATCCCGTGCCGGGGATCAATCCGCTGCAATACTACATCACGATCGGGCAGGCTTTTTAGGGAGAGTTATGAATTGGAAACGGACGATCGGTTGGGCACTGGCAGGACTTCTAGCGCTGTTCCTCATCGCAGCGGTGGGGGGATACTTCTATCTGCGCAGCCACAACTTTCAGCAATACGCCCTGCGCAAGATCGTGGAGCAAGCCGACCTTGCCACCGGCAGCCGGACCACAATCGGGGGATTGGACTTTAGTCTGTCGACGCTGACCGCTCACCTCTACAACATTACCGTGCGCGGTACAGAAAGCCCCGAACAGCCCCCACTCCTGCACGCCGACGAACTTACCGTTGGCCTCAAAATTCTGTCGGCATTCCATTACCAGGTCGCCTTGCGTGAACTTCTCATCGCTCATCCGGTGATTCATTTCCAGGTCAGTCGCCAGGGCAACAGTAATCTTCCTACAACCCCGCATGCCCAGAGTGGCAGTCATACCAGCGTATTCGACCTCGCCGTAGAACACGCCCAGATCACGAATGGCGAGGTCAACTACAACGACCGCAAGACTCCAGTGGAAGCTGATCTGCATGATCTCGAAGCCAACACTCGTTTCGAGTTTTTATCAAAACGCTACGTGGGCGTGGTTTCCTACAACCATGGGCAGGTGAACTACGCTCAATACACTCCTCGTCCCCACACCCTGAATTTTAGATTCAGCGCGTCGCCCCAACGCTTTACCCTGGAATCCGCGCTTCTGAAGCTCGGGTCTTCCGCGCTATCCCTCCATGCCGAGATTTCGGATTATTCCAGTCCGATTGCTGACGGCGACTATCAGATTCAGATTCATATGCAAGATTTCGCGCAGATGTCGCCGCAGACCGCGCCCGCCGGGGACGTAACGTTAACCGGCAAGCTGCACTACCAGGCGATCGGGGGCCAGCCGCCCCTGCGAAACTTCACCATCGACGGCCGTCTGGCGAGCGCAGCGATTTCGGCTGCGGCTTCCGGAAACCGTGTCGAATTGCGAAGACTGCAAGCAAAATATGAATTAGCGGAAGGCAATTTGAAGGTGAGCGAACTCGCCATGGAGTCTCTGGGCGGGCGCCTCACAGGCAATGCAGAGATTAAGCATCTGGACACAACCCCAGAATCACAGATTCAGGCTGCACTGTATAACCTCTCCCTCGGAGAGTTGCAGCGCGCGCTAGGAGCGCAAGGGATGAGCGGCGCCACTGTTTCCGGAACGCTGGGGGGAAAAGCAACGCTTGCATGGAAGGGCGGCATCGACACCCTTCGCGCCCAATCGGACCTGACCGTCCAAGGTCTCGCTAGCAGCAAATCGAATCCACGGGAAAGCCGCGTTCCTGTCGATGGCGCGATTCATGTTCGCTATGACGGTGCTCATCAGACCATCTCGCTGCGCGACACGACTTTGCGAATTCCCTCGGCGACCCTGACCGCGCAAGGAACAATCAGCAGTGCTTCCCGCCTGCAGGTGCAAGTGGCGGCGAACGATCTTCATCAGCTTGCCACATTAGCGTCTTCCTTCGGTTCGCCGCAAACACAGTTCCCGGCAGTCTCGGGGTCGGCAACCCTCCATGCCGTCGTGAGTGGCTCGATGAAAAAGCCCACTGTTGTCGCGCAGCTGACCGCTCAGAATTTGCAAATCCAAGGCAGCCAGTGGGCGACAGCCAAGCTGGAGATAGGTGCGAACCCCTCAGAGTTCGCGGTGCAGAGTGGATCTCTCATTAATGCCCAGCGCGGACGGGCGACCTTCAACGCGAGCGTAGCCTTGCGGAATTGGTCTTACCAGGACTCGAATCGAATCGAAGCGCATCTTGACCTGCAGCAAATTCGGATCGCCGATCTCGAGCGCCTGGCCAATCAACACTACCCGATTTCGGGCGACTTCTCGGCAAACCTGTCACTCGGAGGTTCGCAACTCAACCCCGTAGGTTCCGGCTCTGCGCAGATCACAAATGCGAGCGCGTACAACGAGCCGATTCAGAACCTCACCGCGAAATTCAATGCTGCGAACGGCTCTATCGTTTCCACGTTGAAACTGGTAGTCGCGGCGGGAGTGGTTGACGCAAATCTCTCATACACCCCCCAAACCAAGGCATACAAGGCGAGCCTCAATGCGCCATCGCTGGTGCTGCAAAAGCTACAGACGGTGAAAGCTAAGGATCCTTCTCTCACCGGAACTGTGACGGCGTCGGTGAATGGAGAAGGAACACAGGACGATCCCCAACTCACTGCCGTTATCGAGCTGCCTCAGCTGCAGGTCAAGCAGAACTCAATTTCGGGGGTGAAGGCACAACTTGATGTGGCCCATCATTACGCCGATCTCAATCTGGACCTGAAGGTGTCGGAGGCCTCGATTCACGCGAAAGGACGCGTCGCGCTCAGTGGCGACTACTCCACCGAGGCGGTTATCGACACCAACACCATTCCGCTGGACACTCTGATGGCAACTTACGCGCCGAGCCTGCCGCCAGGATTCAAGGGTCAGACGGAGCTGCATGCGACATTGAAGGGTCCCCTGAAGGACAAGTCCCAGGTGGAAGCGCATCTCTCGATTCCCGTTCTAAACGCCAGTTACCAATCGTTGCAGATCGGCATTGCGAGCCCGATTCAAGCGGACTATTCCCATTCGGTCGTAACCCTGCAACCTGCCGAGATTCGCGGGACCGGCACCTCGCTTCGTCTCCAGGGCCGATTCCCGATTGGCGGGACAGATTCTCCGACACTATCGGCAAGCGGCTCGGTCGATGTCCGCATTCTTAAGATCATCGCACCAGATCTAGAGAGTTCCGGCACCTTGGCCTTGGATGTTCGCGCCTCCGGATCGGCGGCGGCGCCGACGGTCGAAGGGCACTTGCAGTTCAAGGACATTCGATTGACCACGCCCGATGCTCCGGTGGGCGTCGAAAAGCTCAATGGAACACTGGAAATCGCCAACGACCGCCTGCAAGTGTCCCAGATGACGGCGCAAGTCGGAGGCGGCCAAGTGTCGGTGGGCGGCTCCATTACCTATCGGCCGACGATCGAATTCAACCTCGCGCTGCAAGGCAAATCAGTGCGCCTCCGCTATCCCGCGGGTTTGCGGTCGGTGCTCGATGCCAATCTGGCGTTCAGCGGCACGACTGATGCCTCTACGTTGAACGGACGTGTTCTGATTGACAGCTTGTCGTTCACTCCCGACTTCGATCTATCGAGCTTTGGCGATCAGTTCAGCACGCGCAGCACGCCGTCGCAACCTGGATTCGCCGACACCATCAAACTCGTCATTAGCGTGCAGTCGCAAGAGGATTTAAATGCGACGAGTTCACAGATCAGTATCGCGGGGCAAGCCGCTCTGCAAGTTCGAGGAACTGCGGCCAACCCAGTGATGACCGGCCGCACGACCCTGACCGCGGGTGAACTCTTCTACCGCAACGTACGTTATCAACTGCAAAAAGGAGTGATCACCTTCGATGATCCGAACCAAACTCATCCGGTGCTGAACGTCTCGGTGGGAACGACCGTCGAACAATACAATCTCACACTCACCATGCGAGGGCCTCTCGACAAGCTCACCACGTCTTACGTCTCCGATCCACCGCTGGCCACGGCCGACATTATTAATCTGGTGGCTCGTGGCAAGACCACCCAGGAGTCCGCGGCCGCGAGCCAGAGCACCGACTCCATGATTGCCTCGCAGGCTGCAAGTGAGGTAAGCAGCAGCGTGCAGAAGCTCGCAGGAATTTCCAGTTTGCAGATTGACCCAACGATCGGCGGCAACAATCAGAACCCTTCGGCGCGCATCGCAATCCAACAGCGTCTCACCAAGAATCTGCTTTTTACGTTCTCGACAGATGTTTCCCAGCCTGGGGCCGAACTGGTGGAGGGCGAATATCAGGTCAATAAGCGCTGGTCAGTAAGCATGGCTCGCGATCAGCTTGGTGGAGTTTCCGTGGATGGTCGGTACCACACTCGGTTCTAGCCTAGATGTCTGAAAAATCATCCTCAGCATGCCAATGGAAGCCACGTACCCCGCTGGGAAGCAAGCACATCGCCCAGAACCGAGTACACCATCTTCATTGTGTCCGGGGGCAAAAGGCGGCCCATCAGCAATAAAACCTGGCCGAACAGATGTGGAAGAGAAATGACGATCGCGGAAAGAAAAGTCACAGCGGGAAAACCGAAAAGCACAAAATAATAGGACAGAACGGCCGAGACTTGAAAGGCGCGATGGCGTGCCAAATCGCGGTCGGTACGCTCCAAAGACGGTATACCGCTCGCTAAGAGACGATGGTCACGATCTCGATGCCTTCCTGCTTGTTTTCGAGGTGAACCAGCACGGAGTCGTTTCTTCGCTCCAGAAGCAAATCTGCCGCCACTTTGCCGCAACCAAGTCCCCGAATTGACAACTGAGGGATGCCTTCAGGAAGAAAGGGCCGGTCGAAGACGATGCGTCCGCGATCTGCTTGTACCGAGATTCCGAGACAGCCTTCCAGAATCAAAAAAGGCGCTGCCGCGGCCCATGATTGGGGCGAACAGGCAACCGGATAAAGAGTAGGGCCCTCTGTGGGGCGCCTGGTTAAGCCGCAGAATAGTTCAGGTAGCCGGCGCAGTTCGACCTCGCTACTCAGGTCCAGCAACGCCAGCAGCACCTGGCCCGCCATTTGCTTCGATCCGTACCTCGCCATGCCCTGGGCGATGATGGAATTGTCGTGAGGCCAAATGGAACCGTTATGATAGGAAAGCGGGTTGTACCGGGCCTCCGTGGTGGCGACGGTCCGAATTCCCCATCCCGTGAAGGAGTCGGGGCTCATCAGTGTCTCTGCTACCCGGCGACCTCGTTCCGGCGAAGCAATGCCGGTGTACAAGCAATGCCCCGCATTCGACGCGCGAACCCGACACGCGCGCTTGCGGCCGTCGAGGGCTAAGGCGTAAGTGCCGAGATCCTCGCACCAAAAGTTATCCTCAAATTGCGTGCGCAAGGCTTCCGCTTCTACTTCGAGCTGACAAGAGCCGTTTAGGTCCCCGAGCATACGGCTCAAGCGAGCTGCCGCGAGCTTTGCCGCATAGACGTAGCCTTGAACCTCGCAAAGCGCGATTGGTGGCTCCGCGATTTTACCGTCGGAGTGAAATACCGAATCGTTGGAATCCTTCCAGCCTTGTTGCACCAGACCGTTATTCGAGTGGCGGGCGTACTCGACCAAGCCATCTCCGTCCATGTCTCCAAATTCGTCAATCCAGGTGAGCGCCCGTTGTATGTGCGGCCACAATTTCTCCAGGAAGGGACGATCTGCCGTACGGTCGAAATAAGCGCCGGCGAGCATAACGAAAAGCGGCGTGGCGTCCACGCTCCCGTAGTAGCGCCCGAATGGGACTTCTCCGAGATTGGCCATTTCGCTGCGCCGCATTTCGTGCAAAATTTTGCCGGGTTCGGAGTCCGCCACGGAATCAATCTCTTCTGCCTGGGACGCGGCAAGAAACTCCAGTACTCCCTTGGCAATGCTGGGATTGAGCCATAGGGTTTGAAGAGCGATGATGATCCCATCGCGGCCAAAGACGGTGCTGAACCAGGGAACTCCGGCGTAGGGATAGTTACGCTCAGGGTTTCCCGCGATCATCATTTCAAGGTCAGAAATCGAGCGAGCCATCCAGTCACTAAAGCGTGAGTTCGAACTTGTGATCTGCGGAAATGCCCGGGACATCTCTGCCAGTTCAAAACGGGCAGACGATAGTGCCTCGGTGTAACCGATGGACTCGCTATCCGCCGCAGAACTGCAGCAGATTTCCAGCTGTATGGTCGCCCTCTGTTTGGGGCTGAGGGCAAGTTCGAATTCCAGCCCCGCCGGGGTCGCTTGCGCAGCCGGAGCATCACTTCGAATGCAAGTCTGCCGGACAACGTGATCCAGTCCTTCATAAGAAAGAATGACGGCATTGCTTTTTACCTGTTCTTCGAGCCGCCACCCTTTCCGTTCTCTGACCATACCGCGAACTTCGAAGACGTCGGTGAAGTCTGCCTCGAATCCGACGCGAACCGGAACCTCCAAATTTTCTAGTCCGTGGTTGACGAACACCAGTTTCTCGAAGCACGAATCGCGCCATAGAAACCTGGAGCGGACCAGATGCAGCGTTCCACGATGAATCGCCATCTCCCCCTCGTGAAAGACGTCGAGGTTGGTGAGGTCAGCAGTAAAAAGAAAATTATTGGTCGCCACGGTTGAACTCAACAATAACGGCCGCGCATTCCACAGTTTCAGCGACAATTCTGACAGATGCCGCATACCGTCATAAAACAGGCCCTCCTCGCCGAGGCCAGAGGTCTGGACATCGCCCAAGCGGTCGAATACAAAAAACATCCTGCCATACTTGAGTACGCGAGCTCGATCATCTGCCGGCGACGAGGTGGTCGCTATGTAGTACTGGGGGTGGGCGATTCCAGTTCCATCCAATTCAAGGCTCCCTCTTCGACCGTAATTGAGGCCGATTTTGGACGACCAATCATTTGATTGTAGATCTTCACATAGTCGCGTGCCATGCGCTCAGCGGTGAAGTTAAGCTCAAAGTGACGGCGGCACTCGCGGCGGTCGATTTCGCCCAGCCGTTTTAGCGCTTCCACCGCCTCGTCCACGTCCCGAACCAGGAAACCTGCAACCCCATCCGGAATAATCTCGGGAACCGACCCGAAAGGATGAGCGATCACCGGCGTTCCACAAGCCATGGCCTCAATCGTCACCAAACCGAAGGGTTCCGGCCAGTCGATCGGAAACAAGAGGGCTGCTGCATTGCCCAAGAATTCCTGTTTTCCTGAGGCCCCAATCTCGCCGATATACTCAACCAGAGGGTGATCCAATAAAGGCTCGATCCGTTTTCTAAAGTAATCACGATCGGCCCGATCGATCTTCGCCGCGATTTTCAGCTTTATGCCAGAGCGAATGGCAATCTCGATGGCGCGATCAACCCCCTTTTCTGGTGAGATCCGTCCGAGAAACGCCAGGTAATCTCCGCCGCCTTCGTTCAACGAGAGCGAATTTGCGGGCAGACCATGGTGAACGGTTCGCACCCAGTTGACCCAAGGGATCGGCTGGCGCTGGGCGTCGGAGATCGAGACCAACGGTACTTCCGCAAATTCCCGATAGAGGGGGACCAGATCGGGCAAATCCTGCCGGCCGTGAAGGGTGGTGATACAGGGAACTTGCGCCCGCCTACTCAGCGAAAAGTGAAGATAATCGATGTGAAAGTGAATAACGTCGAACTGTTCCGCCAGACTGAACACACGTTCTGCCATCAAAACGTGATGCGCCAGCGGATCGATGCATTGAGGATCGAGTCTGAGCGCTTGCCTGCAGGCGGGGACCAATCGCGCGTTGGTGACCGAGTCGCCGCTGGCAAATAAGGTTACATCGTGTCCAAGTGAGACAAGCTTTTCCGTAAGCCACGAGACGACTCGTTCGGTTCCCCCATAAAGGCGAGGAGGAACGCTTTCATAAAGTGGCGCGACTTGGGCAATCCTCATTCGCTAGGCTCCTTTTGACGAACCTCTATCCGCACACGATCACATATCCGCACACGATCAGACTGGCATGAAGGTGCACTGACGGCGACAGTGACAGTGATAAGGTCTTTATTAAGATGGTGATCCGGCGATTACTGTTGTTCGCAATCGTTCGCCGTTTAGCCCGCAACCTTTCCCTCGACAGATGCAACCTCAACGCTGGAAGCCGACCCTAGGCCTAGCGGGAGTTACTGACTGGGAACAAGCAAGGGTAGCAGCAGCTCTGCGAACTCATTGCGTCGTATAGAGTTGTGCGATCCCGGTCGCGACCGATTGTGTATTACGCTTTCCCAACCAGGTTCCCGGTGCGTTTTATCGCTATCCCCGTTCCTCACGGTGTGGCAAGCTTGGCTAGAGCTAGAAGCCCTGTCGCTTGCAAGGGTTAGGTCGTAACAGCGGACGTGGGTAATACAGGATCGTACCCGTAACGCTATGCGAAATGATGAACTTACGACTCATTTTGCCTTACTCCAAGTAAACTCCCGCCAGGACAACGGAACCCGTGTCCAGACCATGAGGCCGCCCAAAAAGGTCTTCCGTCTTCACAGGTATTTTTCCAATGATTCGAAAACTGAAAACCGGCAAATACCGTCTGTACTCGCGGAAAAAGAACGCCCAGACGGGGAAACGAAGAAATCTGGGGACGTTCACTACAAAACGCGCAGCCGAGGCGCATGAGAAAGCGGTGCAATATTTCAAGCACCATTGAGAGTCCTGCTCTCTGACCCCACGTTCGAGAGATTCCGTTGAATCAGTTTTGCGGGGCGAATCTCGTCGCGCGGGACTCCTATCGCGAGCTTCCGATCATTCCGTCGTGTAGTTAATTTCCATCCGCCGGACTTGAATGCTCGATACATAGATCGCCAAAAGGGCGACGATTATGATGCCGAGCACCGCGATGGGGGCGGAAACCGGATCGGAGTTGGAAATCAATAAAGCAAACACGGCAGGAGTACCGGGTTGACTCGGAATATCCACCGGGCATAGCGATTTCAGGTAATAGATGACGCTAATCTGCTTGAGCACCGCGGGCAAAAACGGATTGATCCCTTCCCAGATCAATATTGCCGCCGCCGGCAGTATGGGATTGCGGAACAACATGCCCGCCACGAGAAAAAAGGCCCCATAACCAACACAGGCGAGCATGGTAACTCCGAGGTAGATCGCGGCATGTTCCAGACCATGATTGTGATACAGGTAAAAGTCCCGCACGCTAGGAGAAAAATGCCATAGAAAGGCAATCGTTTGCAGCAGTTCGCTGGTGACAAATATGGTGCCGGTAGCCAGCAAACCGGCCAGAAACTTTCCTGCCATCAGAACTTCGCGCCGTATTGGCGCAAGAAAATAGAAGTGCAGGCTGCGGTCGAGAATTTCGCCGCGGAACAGATTCATGAAGATTCCTAGGCAGCCAAAAAAGATCGCCAGGCGCAGAAAAAAGAATTGGAAGACACCTGCGAACATGATCGAGTCCTGGCCCAGGTTGTTACCGCGCTGAAGATTGATACTTTCGACCTTGTCTTCCGCCAAGCCGACAAACAGATCGTTCTGTCCGTCGGAATAGTGATAGTCCTCGTGCAGAACATCGATGGTCGCGCCCTTTTCCGTCTCGGACGGCCGATTTTCAGTCCAATGAAAACGGACCGGTGGCTTGCCAAGAATGTCAATGACCTCTTGACTTGTCATGCCGGGCTTGACCGCCATCAAGTCTTGGGAGGACAACGGCCTGGCGCCCTGGCGTGCCAGGTTCTCGCGTCTGCCCTGCTGGTTGGAAGTCACAATGGCGTAGGCAACGAAAAGCAGAACCGGCAGGGCGGCCACCAGGTAAATCCAAAGACCTCGCTTGGCGAAAAAAGTCTTCTTCATTTCCAGCCGGATCACGGCCTTGATCTGCTCCCACCAGATTCTCTTCATCGGACCGCCTCTTCATTCCCGATCAGATACTCGTAAACGGAAAGCACATCGTCGTCTGCCGGGGCGATCGATTCGATCTCGATCCCGCCTACGGCCAGATCGTTCAGCGCCAGGTAAAAACGGTCTGCGTCCCGCGTTTTCAGGAGCAAGCCACCTTCGTCCTGGTGAATGGAGACTTCGATCGTGTGTCCGTACTCCAGCATTTTCGCTGCCACCTCGCGCGGCCGGCTGCAACGAACTAAGATCTGCGTGGGATGCTCTTGAATCTCGCTGCGTACGTTTTGAATCTGCCCCTCGGCCACCACGTACCCATTGCTCAACAGGATGACCTGATCGGAAATTACATCGACCTCGTGCAGGATGTGGCTGGAAATAATCACATAACAACCTTGCTCCGCCGTCGAGCGAAACAGAGCGATCATCTCCGAGCGGGCGAGCGGGTCCAGACCGTTGAGCGGTTCGTCGAGCACCAGCACTTTCGGATCGTGAGACAGCGCCTGCGCCAGCCGAATTCGCTGGCGCATCCCTTTGCTATAGCCCGCAATATTTCGTTGGGCGGCTTCGCTCAGATTCACGCGCTCAATCGCGCGCCACGCCTGCTGCTCGGCGCTTCCGGAATCCCTTCCCGCCAGCCGGAGATAGGAATACACGAATTGAAATCCTGTAAGACCTTTGGGAAAGGCATCGAACTGCGTGGAATAGCCCAGAATCCTGAACAGGTTTTCGGGATCGTCGGTCCTATAATCCAGCACCTGAATCCGGCCGCGGGTGGGCCTCACCAAGCCGGTCATCAGGTTCATCAGCGTCGTCTTGCCGGAACCGTTCGGGCCCACCAGACTGGTGATGCCGGGCGGAATGGAAAGATTGATTCGATTCACGCCGAGAATTTCTCCGTAGAATTTCGACACATCCTCGAAGACGATGCGATCATTCATGCGGCGGTCGTTCACCGGGCGGTCATTCACCGGACGATCGTTCATCGGACCACCTCATAGGCGCGCACTTTGCGCATCAGCAGCCCGAGGCAGATGGCACAGAACACAACCATAGCGATCCAAGCCTGACTGACCGGAATCGCGTGATGCACATCCACCCGGAACAGCGCGTTCCACACGGTCGTCATCAGATAGGCAACGTTGAAAAAGTGGCCGGAATCGGTTTGCATGACCGCGTTGATGGCCTGGGCGAAACCGGCTCCGAAAAACATTACCGCCAGCAACAGGGCGCCGGCGACAATTCTCCACTTCACCCAGGCCGAGAGCGCCATCGCCAGCAGAGAGAGGACCGCGATCCAGATCAGGGAGGAAAGCACCAGACTGGCCGCAATCCATAGGTTGGTCCAGGTCCAACTCGCCCCGGCCAGACTGGCTTGCATTGCGAAGAGAATCAGTCCTGGAATCCAGGTGATTTGCGAAAGCAGGATGGCCAGCACAGAAGACTTGCCGAGCACGTATTCCGCCCGCGAAAACGGCCGGCACAGGTACAACGGCAGCGCGCCATTGGCGAGGTCCGGTGAGATCAGGCCGGGGCCCGTGAACGCGGTCAAAAGAAACGCCAGCACTCCCTGCACACTCATGAAACGGAAGAAGAACTCGTTGTCGATCGATAGGACTTGGCTGGGAACACCGAGCTCCGCCAGAAAGCTGGCGCTATGGGCGAGGTAGATCAGCAGCAGGCATAACACCGGATAAAAGAAGCAGACCACAAACAAGGCAGTCAGAAACTTTGAGCGGAACAGGTTCCGTCTGGAGTAACGAAAAAGAACGAAACAGCGCGACCATGCCGGAGTCAACGCCCCGGAATACGGCTTATAGTTGCGTCGGTAGATGGCCATCTGCACTCCCCCGCTCGGGCATCAAGCTTTGCCTGTCAGCTTTCATGTCAACTCTCCATGGCCTTCAGGAAAATATCCTCGAGCGAGTCGCGCCTGAAGTTCATCCGCCGGATACGCACCTGGCGTTCCGCGGCCAGGCGAAAAATGTCGCGAGTCTCGACCCCTTCCGCCAGGACCATCTTCATCCGGTTCCCCGTTACCGCGCACTCGCAGCCGAGTTTCTCGATAGCCTCCGTGAAATCGCCATTCGCGCCATAGGTCTCTAATTCCAGGAATCGCTTATTCGCCCGGCGCTCTTCGTCCAAATTCGAGTAATGGGCGATCCGGCCCTGTTTCAGGATCAGAACTTCGTCGCACGTATCCTCAACATCACGCAGCAGGTGCGAGCACAACACAATCCGCATTTCGTTGCCGTCCCGAATCTCGCGGATCATGCGGACCATGCGCTGCCGGGCCGAGGGGTCCAAGCCATTCGTCGGCTCGTCCAGGATCAACAGTTTTGGCCCATGAACGATGGCTTGGGCCAGCTTCGCAAGCTGTTTCATGCCCAGCGAATAAGTTCCCAATGGGCGGTAACGCGCTTCCGCCAACCCCACATAGAACAGCGCCTCGTGGGCTCGCTCCAGCGCCATGTCCGCGGGCAAGCCGGAAAGTTCGCCCATCATCTGAACGAACGACACTGCGCTCATGGCGGAGATGAACGCGTCATTCTCAGGCATGTAGCCAACCAGACCGCGAATCTTTCCCGCTTCTGTTCTGATGTCGCACCCGAAAATTTGCGCCGACCCCGCTGAAGACTTGTAAAAACCAAGAAGTGTATTGATCAGTGTGGATTTGCCGGCGCCGTTTGGCCCCAGCAATCCGATGGAGCGCCCGCGCAAAGAAGCCGTAAGACTGCTCAGGATCTCCCGCTTGCCAAAGCGAACCGAGAGACCCTGCAGTTCAATCAGCGGCGGCAACGAAAGCACAGACCGCGTCTGCGCCCCTACACCGCTGGCTGCGCCGGGTTGTGTGGTCGTGCTCACTGGGTTGGAGATGTCGAATGGTGGAGGCTTCCGCCCAACAGCATCTGCGGCAGGAATGGCCCATTATGGCCCATGGTTAATAAAGTGCCCAGATCAAAACCCATGAAACCAGTGTTGGTCGCCACCACAATCCGGTCGGGCGCGCCATAGGCATAAATCAAGCCTGGAGCGGAGTTTGCCGTGAGCGCGTCGATTGACTGTTGCTGCTGTGGAGTCAGAGCTCCGCTGGCTTTCACCTGTGCGGCCAGCGGACCGACCACCGGGCCGATGTTGTGATAGAAAATTGCCGAAAAGTTGGTATACCCATCGTTCGGCAACAGCGCCTGGAAGCCGGCTGAATGCGCCAGCGTGTATCCCGCCTCTCGCGATTGAATGGCTCGCGAAAGCGTGCCCATATCCGGCGCGGCAATGAGATAGCTGTCGACATAAGTATAGTCAATTTCGGAATCGAGTTTGTTCGAACTGTGAATCGCGTAGTAGGTCCGCGAACCGACATTGCGCTGCGTCAACTGCAGCGAGTGCCCCTGCGTACTGCCTTCCCGATTGAAACCGTCGACCAGTTTCGAGATTGTCGATTGTAGCGTCGTCGCGTCGTAGACTTCGAAGATAAGCTTCCACCGCGGAGTTGGGATCATGGGCCCGTCGAACGCCATCGTGACTTCGCCGCCCAGCGGCGCCGCCATATCGTTCAGCACATTCACCCCGGTCTTGGCCTCGAACTCGGCCAGGTGCTCGGTGAAGTTCGGATCGCCGCTCCCGATCATCTTGAAGATCTCTTCCATGATGCTTCTCGGATTCTTGATTACGGCCGAGGTCACCATGCTGGCCTCCGGCGAGACGAATTCCAACGAGCCCATCGACGCCGGAGCAGCCAGCCACGATGCTACCCCTTGCCGCTCCGAAGCGAACAGCAGGTCGGCATGACTTTCAGTCTTGCCGCCAACTTCCCGGTGTTCCATGGTCAGGTATCGCACGTCTTCCATGCCCGATGGCAGACCGTGGCTGGCACTGCCCACTGGTACGTTCCGGGCGACAATTTGTTCCATGTCAGCGCAAAAAAGCCATTCCGCTCCTTGCTGGTAGGAGCGAACGATCTGCTGGTAAAACGGCATCGCGGCAAAAGTACTGACGCTGCTGGCGCTGCCCTGCTGCGCGCGCATCGCCGCTTGCTGCAGTTGGGCCAGGTCCGGGCTCGCCATCAAAAGACCGTTGCTGACATAAACCAGCAGTGGACGACCCGACGCGGGTGTGACCGCCCCCGGGTTCTGAACCATTTGCAGCGCAACCTGCGAGGGATTAGAACTAAGCTTGCGGGCGGCTTTCTGCAAGAAGTCCTCCAGTCCACCCCGTTGCACTTTCGCCAATACAAGCGGAGCGTTATACGTTTGTCCGTCCTTCCCTACCGCAAACACGATCTCGTCTCCCAGATAGTTGCTGAAGGTCTTTACCTGATTCAAAACGTCTTCCAGATTCGGTCCGCTTCCCTTTTGCTGCTGCCGCCACCAGTTGCGTAGTTCCGGACTTTGTTGCAGCCGCTCCTGGAAAATCTGGTTGGCTTCTCCCAAAGTGTTCCCGAGATTGGGAATTGCAGCATAGATCACGGTGTGATCGGGAACATAGGGCAGAAGATCAGAGCTGTAGCGCAGCCCTGGCCCCGGAATCGCGGCAAACTGTTTCTGCAGGACCGCGAAGTCGCCAAGCAAGGCTAAGTACTTGGCGGAGTTCTTGCTCCATGCGATCTCGCTTGGGATCGGAACTTTCGACACGCTGGCACTGGATGTTGCTTCGTCCCCGGCGCGAAGGTCGGCCGTGTTTTCTCCGAAATCGACCCGGACCACGCCTTCGATGACGGCCACGCGCGAACCCTTGGTTCCATGATTCACCGAAAAGATCGTGCCTTTCACCGAGACCAGACCGTCGTCTGTCGCGACAAATAGACGGCGGCCGGAGCGCTGCTTGGCTGCCTGAACGATAACCTGGCCGCCATCCAGATGAATGGTCGTGCCGCGCCATGCATGCGACACCGAAAGATCAGCGCGTTCTCCCATCTCGATGAGAGAACCGTCGAGCAGCCGAACCACGGCCCTTGAACCCTTGGCGGTACGAATCGCGTCTCCGTTCCTGACCTCATAGCCGGCGCCAACCAACCGCAATTCCCCGCCAGAGCCGGTGTAGAGAGATCCGTCCACCGTCTGAACCGCAGCGCGAACCGGATGCTGGCCGGGAAGAAGTCCGTTGCCAAATGCGAGACCCGCAAGCGCCACGGCGAACGCCGCAGCCGCGCCCATCGCCCAGCGCCATGCCGTCGAACTGGACCGACTGGCCGGAACGCGCCAAACGGTTTGCGATTCGCCCCTGCGGGCGCGCTCTAAAGCATGACGGCACGCGACACACGCATGCACATGATCGTCAAACAACAAGGCGCGCGCCGGCGCCAGTTCGCTTGCCAGATAGCCGGGAATCAGCGTCTGAAAATCTTCACAGCTGCGCAGAGTATGCGGGCTGAGATCGGCGTTCGCAGGGGCAGCGGAAATCGATTTCCAGACTCGCTCGCCCGCCTGGGCGACAATTTTTTCATCCAGCTGTTGATTTCGAATTTCCGCCAGCAAATGGTCGAACTTCTCATTCTTCATGGCCTGTCTCCTCGATACCAGTCAATCGGTGCTTGCCAATCCATACGCGCCAAGCTCCTTGCGCAGCTGTTGCCGAGTGCGGTAGACAATAACCGCCACCAGAACTTGTGAAATGCCGAGCATCCGCGCTATCTGCGGATTGGAGAAACCTTCAAGAAATCGCAGTGCAAAAATTTCCGCCGGCCGCGGTTTCAGTTGAGCCAGCGCCCGGGCCAGCGCCTGCCGTAGTTCCCGAGGGTCTTCGGGGGCAGGTTCAGCGGGCAAATCCGGAAGTTCCACCGTGCGATCACTGTGGCGCGATCGCAGCACGTCCAGAGCCGCATTGATCGCCGACCGTCGCAGGTAACTCTCCTCATTCTCCAGCCCTTCGCCATGCGATCCCCGGCGGAATAGGCGCAGAAATACGGTCTGCGACACGTCCTCGGCATCCGCCGCGTTGCCCGTGATCCGAAACGCTGTGCGGAAAACCAGGCCATGGCAGGCCCGAAAAACTCGCTCGAATTCGCCCGGAATTGCGATTGCCCGTTCCTCTGCCAGTGCGCTTTGCAGGGTACGCCTCCAGTTGCTCGGTTTCACAACTAAAGACGGAGTGCGGGTTGAATTATTACAATTTCACGGATTTTTATTTTTTGAGTGGAAGAGTGGAAGAATGGAGGTTTCCCCGCCGCGCAGGCTACAACCTGTATCCCGTTCGGATCTGATGGTTTAGCCGGGGATCACGGCGAGATTGAGCATCCACGCGCGCCCGGATTCCGGGGGAACAAGACACTCTAAATATCCAGGGAATCCGAACTACGCTACTGATTTACACCGCTCGCGGGAACGCCACCATCGACTGGGAGGACCGTGCCGGGTGACGAAGCTGGCCGCGTCTGAGGCAGGAAAAGCCGCCGCGCCCACCAGTTCTTCAAGTTCGCCAGAACGCTTCATAGGAGTACGTAGGAGCACTTCGTTCCCACGGCCCGTCCCACCAGGAGTTTTTCGTTGAGCGGAGTCCGGAAATATCCCGGCGCAATGGCGTTGACGCATACGCCAGATCCAGCCCACTCAATCGCCAGGGATTTGGTCAGCGACACCGGGCCGGATTTGCTGGCGGAGTACGCGGCCACTTCAAACAACGCCACAAATGACCCCATGGATGCGATGTTGATGATCCGTCCGTAGCGGCGCTTCGATCATGTGGCGCCCGAAGACCTGGCAAGCCCGCAGTGTGCCCGTCAAATTCGTATCCATGCTGCGGTTCCAGTCGGCGGTAGAAAAATCCAAGGTCGGACCGCGTTTGGTAATGCCCGCCGCATTGACCACGATGTCGACCTTTCCAAACGCGTCTACAGAAGCTTTCAGCAGCTTATCCAGGGATTCACGGTCCGTCACATCACAAGTCACGCGCAAGGACCGTCGGCCGAGCGATTCGATCTCGTCCGCCAGCGCTTTCACCAGTTCGATACGCCGCGCACTCAGCACCACGTCGGCACCGGCCTGGGCCAGAGCGGCCGCGATCGTCTTGCCGATTCCCGAACTGCCCCCAACCACGACGGCGACTTTACCGTTGAGGTCCAACTGTTTGTAACCCATATTTCCTCGAGTCTTTTCTCCTGATTCGCCAAGCCAGACGCCACCGTCCCCGCAGCCCTACCAGTTGAACATCGTTCCGTCGAGTTTCCGATTCACGGGCAAATAGGCCCGTTGGTAGGGAAATTTCGCCGCCAGTCCCTCGTCGTAATCGACGCCTAGTCCCGCTGCGTCGCCGGGATGCAGAAAACCGCTATGGAATGAGTAGGAATGCGGGAAGACCTCATCGGTCTCGCGCGTATGACGCATATATTCCTGGATGCCAAAATTATTCACCGAGATATCAAAGTGCAGCGCCGCCGCCATGGCGACGGGAGACAAATCCGTGGCACCGTGGCACCCCGTGCGCACATGATAAAGCTCAGCCAGGGCGGCGATCTTCTTGAGATGCGTCAGCCCTCCGCCGTGCACCACGGTCATGCGGAGGTAGTCGATCAGCTGTTCCTGGATCAGAATGTGCGCATCCCAAATCGCATTGAAGACTTCGCCGACCGCCAGTGGCGTCGTCGTATGCTGACGAATCATGCGGAAGCCCTCTTGCAATTCCGCGGCCACTGCATCTTCCAGCCAGAATAAGTGATAGGGCTCCAAACTTTTTCCCAGCCGCGACGCTTCAATGGGAGTCAGCCGATGGTGAACATCGTGTAGCAGGTGAAGGTCATCCCCAAACTTCAAGCGCAGAGCTTCGAACAGCTTAGGAACATGCAAGAGATATTTTTCCGTGGACCATAGATTTTCTGGAGGCAAACCTTTTTCCGCCGGCTCGTAGTAAAGCTTGTCGCCCGCAACTCCGTAAGTGGATTCCAGGCCCGGAATACCGGACTGCGCGCGCACCGCCAGATAACCCATCTCTTTATACTTCGCCACTTCCTCGGCGGTCTCCTCAATGTCGCGCCCATTCGCGTGTCCGTAGACCAATACGCCGGTTCGGCTTTGCCCCCCCAGCAGGTTATAGACGGGTGTCTTCAGAGCTTTGCCCTTAATGTCCCACAGCGCCATGTCCACCGCAGCGATCGCCGTCATGGTCACCGGGCCACGCCGCCAGTACGCGCCGCGATAAAGATATTGCCACACGTCCTCAGTCTGGAACGGGTCGCGTCCAACCAGGCAAGGAATCAGGTGGTCGCTCAAATAAGATGCGACGGCCAACTCCCGGCCATTCAGGGTTGCGTCGCCCAGACCGTACACGCCTTCGTCGGTCAACATTTTCAACGTGACGAAGTTCCGTCCCGGGCAAGTGACGAATACCTTTGCATCGATGATCTTCACGGAGATCTCCTCCACCGGTTTCCTAGAGCCGTGGCTGGCAACGTTTTGGGGGTGCTCGTCGGGAGACGTTGCCACCAATGTCGTTCGGAATTGAGTGTAACCAAAGCTTCAGATTCGGCGCACCCATCCCTGATCCGTCGCCTCTGTGTTCCGCACCAGCAGCAACACCAGAATCATGCCCATCAGTGGAACCAGCCCCGCCAGAATTACGATTGGGTCGAAGGAATGCGTACCCGCAGCCTGGCGGGCGTCGGCAAAATAACCAATCAGTTTGAATGCAACAATGGTGCCGATTCCCGCACCGGTCCCGCTGAGTCCGCTGACCGATGCCACCGATTCGCTTCCGAACAGGTCCGACGGCAACACGTTCGCCATGGTTGTGAAACCAGCGTAAGTAAACGTCACGACGGCAAACAGAAATGCGATCAAGTACAGATTGGTCGTGAAGATCGTGGCCATGAGCAGGGTCATTCCGATTCCGCCGTAAACCATCGGCGCTTTGCGCGCAGCCCCCAGCGGCCAGCCCCGCTTGATCAGATAGCCAGACACGCCTCCGGCGAAGAAACTACCCAGATCAGCGGCGATAAATGGTATCCACACCGCGATCAAGCCGCTTTTGAGCTCAATTCCTTTTGCCACCAGGTAGATCGGAAACCACTCGGTGATAAAGAAAAAAACCGGGTCGGTAAATGTCTTGGCGATGATGGTTCCCCAAGTCTGCGGAAGTTTCAAAAGATCGCGCCAACCAGGCCGTGTCATGCCTTGCTGAGGAGCATCCGATTCGCGCTTGTCCGCAACGATCATGGCAAGTTCAGCTTGGCCAATCCGCGGGTGCTCGTCCGGCGGATAGTACAACCATCGCCAGGCAATCAGCCACAGAAAGCCCAGCCCGCCCGGGACCAGGAATGCCGGCCGCCAGCCCCAGCGAAAATAAATCCATACGACAATAAACGGCGCCACCGCCCCGCCAATGGACGAGCCGCTGTCAAACAGCGCCGTGGCCAGCGCTCGCTCGCGTTTCGGAAACCATTCCGAGACTGCCTTGGTGGCGGCGGGCCAGTTTGCCGACTCGCCAGCGCCCAGCAAGAATCGAAACGTTGCAAAGCTATGGAATCCAGTGGCTAGCGACGTGAGCATCGAGATCAGCGAATACCAGATCACGGTGAGCGTCAGGCCGCGCCGCGTGCCGATGCGGTCCATAAGCTTGCCGAAGCCCGTCTGCCCAATCGAATACGCGACCCGAAATGCGATGGCGATATTGGCATAGTCGGAATTGGTCCAGTGATATTGCAGTTTGAGATAAGGAGCGAGAAGCGACAAAGTCTGGCGGTCGAGGTAGTTGATGACCGTGGAAGCGAACAGCAAACCTCCAATCCACCAACGCAACGACGGAATCGACTTCCGGGCGATCGCCATTGGAGGGATTGTTGCAGTCGGCTACGAACCTGCCAACCCATGCGACTCCTCAGTCAGCGCGCTCTCGAAGGCCGAACTCAGCAGTGAGGCCTCGTCGAGGTGAAAAGCCTCCACCTTTGGCCAATCGATATCTGGCGCCGGGGACAGCGCATTCAGGAACTCCAGTCGCGAGGCCGCGGTTGCGGCGACCATGCGCGCACCGCCCCGCTCCGCGATCGCGCGCCGAATTGCAGTCGCAGCTTGCCCGGCAGCGGCCCGTCCTAACGCGACCATGTCCTGGCATACTCGGAGCAGCATAGAAAACCTCTCTCGAACCGATTGCCGCTAAGATTGAATTAACTTTCCGCGGGCGCAAAGAAAACCAACACCGCCAGTTCTTCCGCGATGTCGTAAAAGCGATGCTCAACCTGGGCGGCGACGAAGAGCAGGCTTCCGGCGGAAATCTCACGGTCTTCCGCTCCAGCTCGGAACCGCGCCCGCCCGCGCACTACGTAATACATCTCATCTTCATGATGCGGACTTTGCGGGTCCCTGGCTCCGGCGGCTAGCACGTACAGTCCCGCGCTCATGGCCGGCACCCGCAGAAATTCCTGGTACAACTTGCCGCTCTGTTTCCGCTGCTGATCAACGCTTGGAAAGAACGCGAACAGGGCCTTCACGCCAGAATCCCTCCGAAAACCAGATCGGTGAATTGCGGGACCAGGTTGTTCGCTTGCAGCTCGCCTTCCGGCTTGTACCACTGGTAAATCCAGTTGATCATGCCCAGCAGGGCGAAGGCGGCGGCGCGCGGGCTGACGGCGTACTTCGCGGATCGCCCTCGTTGAGCATTCACTTGAACGTCGGTAATCAGGCTTTCGACGAAATGAATGTATTCCTTCTTTCGCGTATTGATGCGCTTGCCGAGCGCCGGCGGCAGGGGATGATTTTCGTGCAGCATCACCGTGATTTCCCGGTCCCGCGGACTCAGCACAACTTCGATATGCAGCCGGATCAGCGCCCGCAAGCGTTCCTCGGGTCCAACAATGCGGCGCACCGGGGCCATCACCAGCTCCTGCGTGATCTCCATGGCGTGGTTCATGATCTCGAAAAGGATTTCGTCTTTGCTCTGAAAGTGGTGATATAGGCCGCCCTTGCTGAGTTTGAGCGCGGCGGCAACGTCGTTCATCGAAGTCGCGTCATACCCGCGCTGCTGAAACAGCCGAGCCGCGGTGCGCAGAATTTCCTGCCGGGAATCAACCACAGTCTCGCGTGCCATCGCGTGTCATGGTAAACAGTTGTGGAGGGAAAGCCAATACGGGAGGACTAGTCCTCGGCGGAGCCACAAAATGACGAGCTTCAGGCTCTCCATTGCGCCGGTGCGAAATGGAAGGAATGAAAGGAACGGAAAGGTAATGGCGACAACAAACACCAGCCCCACCATGGAAGCGGCCCATAAGCGGGAGCCCGGTAAGCCGACCAGAACGAAAATTCCGACGCCGGGCCTCGCCCGCGTCCCCGCCCCCGCCCCCAGGGAAGGGCGTATTGCACCCGGGGGCTTGGTTTGCCGCACCAACAAAGTTTGTACGCAGGACCGTTGGAACCAATTGGAAACGAATTCTTCCCTTGACATGATTCCGGGAGGCTGGTTACCATAGTGCACACCGACCGACCGGTCGGTATGCGCAGGGCACACGGAGAAGCAAGGGAGCTTTTCCCCACCCTTTGCCACGAGAGGAGCACGCTAGTGGTTAAAATTTTCTATGAACGGGACGCCACGCCTGAGGCGCTGAAAGGCAAGACCATCGCCATCCTCGGCTATGGCAGCCAGGGACACGCGCAGGCGCAGAATCTTCGCGACAGCGGACACAAAGTCATCGTCGGTCTTGACCCGAACCGCCCTAGCGCCCAACAGGCACGGGCCGATGGCATGGTCGTGGTTGCCCCGGACGAGGCCGCCAAGCGCGCCGACTGGATCCATGTGCTCACGCCCGACGAGACCCAGGCTCAGGTCTACGACCAGTTCATCAAGCCCTATCTGCATCCGGGAAAAGTTCTCGGGGTCTCCCACGGCTTCAGCATTCATTTCAAAACGATCGTTCCCCCCGCCGACGTGGACGTCGTGATGATTGCTCCCAAGAGTCCCGGACATCTGGTGCGCCGCGTGTATACCGAAGGCCGAGGCGTGCCCTCCCTGATCGCGATTCAGCAGGATGCCAGCGGCCGCGCCCACCAACTGGCGCTGGCTTATGCCCACGGCATCGGGTCGACCCGCGCCGGAGTTTTGCAAACCACGTTCAAGGAAGAAACCGAGAGCGACCTGTTCGGCGAGCAGGCCGTGCTTTGTGGCGGGCTGACCTCGCTGATCAAGAAGGGATTCGAAACCCTGGTTGAGGCCGGCTACGCGCCCGAGATTGCCTACTTCGAATGCCTGCACGAGGTGAAGCTGATCGTGGATCTGATCTACGAAGGCGGACTGAGCCGCATGCGCTACTCCATTTCGAACACGGCGGAATATGGCGACCTGACGCGCGGCGAACAGGTTGTGGGCGATGCTACGCGCGCCGCCATGAAGAAGACGCTCGCCGACATTCAGAGTGGCGAGTTCGCCCGCGAGTGGATTGCGGAGAACAAGAGCGGCGGCCACAAGTTCAACGCCCTGCGCGAGAAAGAAAAGCAACATCCCATCGAGATCGTGGGCGCGCAACTGCGCGGCATGATGAGCTGGCTGCCGAAGGAAGGCAAAAAGCCCGCGGAAGCTCCCCAGGATCCCGCCAAACAGGTGGTGAATGCTTAAGGGAGCGGACATTGTTCTGAAGTGCCTGCGAGCCGAAGGAGTTGAACTGGTTTTTGGCTACCCGGGCGGCGCCATCATGCCGCTGTACGACGCGCTCGAAGGAAGCGGCGTGCGGCACATTCTCACGCGGCATGAGCAGGGCGCGGTCTTCGCCGCTGAGGGTTATGCACGGGTCACCGGCGAAGTTGGCGTCGCAATGGCGACCAGCGGTCCCGGCGCCACCAATCTAGTTACCGGAATTGCCGACGCAAAGATGGATTCAGTCCCGCTGGTGTGCATCACAGGACAGGTGCGCAGCGCGCTGATCGGAACCGACGCGTTTCAGGAGACCGACGTTTTTGGTGTGACCCTGTCGCTCACCAAGTGGAGCCGCCTGGTTCGCACGATCGACGAGATCCCCGAGGTGATTGCAGAAGGATTTCACTGGGCGCGCAGCGGGCGGCCGGGGCCGGTGGTGATCGATATTCCCACCGACATGCTGAAAGCGAAAAAAGAGTTTTCCGGCCCGGTGAAGTTTACCCCGCAGCCGCGGCCGGCCGAGGCGAAAGCCGAGGGCGGCTTCACCGACACGATCGTGACCATGCTGCAGCAGTCGTCCAAGCCGGTCGCGCTGGTGGGCGCGGGCGCGAAATTGTCGGGAGCGATTCCACAGTTGCGTCGGCTGCTGGATGATTTGAAGGTGCCGACCTTCGCCACCGTTCACGGGCTGGGCGCGGTCCCGCCCCAGGCGCCGTATTACCTTGGCATGGTCGGTATGCACGGAACTCGTGCCGCCAACATGGCGCTGCACGAGACCGATCTGCTGCTGGTATTTGGCGCGCGACTCGATGACCGCGTAACCGGCGATGCCACGCGGTTTGCGCCCTACGCGAAAATCGTTCACTTCGAAATTGATCCCGGGCAACTGGATCGGGTGCGTCCTTGCGATCTGCCGGTGATTGGAAATCTGGCAGCTACGGTTCCGGCCTTGCAGGCGGAATTGCGGCGGCATTCTCTTCCCGACTTCAGCGCCTGGCGTGCGCTGGCCTGCGGCCATGAGCGGGCTGAACTTGATCCGCGCGGCCTGGCCGAGCCCACGATTCGCTTTCTCGACGAACTCTTTAGCCGCCTGCCCGCGGACAACGTTGTGATAGCCGATGTAGGCCAGCACCAGATGTGGGCGGCACAGCGCTACCGGTCGTCTTCTCCGCGAGGTTTTATCACCTCGGGCGGACTCGGCGCCATGGGCTTCGCTCTGCCTGCTGCGGTGGGCGTACAACTGGCGAAGCCTGACACTTGCGTGCTCTGCGTTTCCGGAGACGGCGGATTTCAGATGAATATCCAGGAACTGGCGACGGTTCACCGGCTGGGACTGCCCATCAAGATGGTGATCATCGATAACAAGTATCTGGGCATGGTGCGGCAGTGGCAGCAACTCTTTTACCAGCGCAACTACGCCGAGACCGACCTGAGCGACAATCCGGATTTCGTGGAAATCGCAAAGGCCTACAAGATTCACAGCTTTCGCTTGAACGAAAACGTCATGCGCGAATTTCCGGTGTCGAACCAGACCGGGGACGAGATCGACCGATTTTTGCAATCGCCGGAACCGGAGTTGCTGGTGTTTGACTGTGCTCCAGAGGCCAACGTTTTTCCCATGGTCCCGGCGGGCGCGGCGCTGTCGGAAATGTTGCTGGAAGAGGAACCGTCGCAGTAATACGACACCGGCGACGATCAAGTTGCCCGCCGGACCGTTGGCGAAAATACCGCCCCTACAGGAGCAGCACATGCAGGCTTTTATGATTGGCTATCGCAATACGCAAGGAACGTTGATGCGCATTTTGAATGCAGCTTCGCGCCGTGCTCTCGATCTGTCTTCGGTGCAGGCCGAAGCGGCGGAGCACGATCATCAGGTCACCCTGGTTCTCGACGTCAATCAGAAGCAGGTTGGCCAGCTTTACCGCGAGTGGCACTCGATCGCAGATGTCATTGCGGTCAGTTCCGCCGCGACCCGCACGGCCCCGTGGACGGCGCCACATCCTCCCCTAGGAGTGGGGGTCGAAGAGTCTCGCGCAGCGGCCCGGGCATAGGTTCGAGTTGTAGCTGGCAAGTATGACGGCTTCTGGGCAGCGTCATGCAACTGGGGAGCCTGCTGCAACGGCGGGTTCCCCGTTTTTGTTCCGCGGGACTTCTCGTTTTCCCGTGCGTCTTTTTTATTTTGCTCGCCTCCCCCGAGGCCGTTTCACAACCATGTTGGGTGTCCTGTAATCTTTGACTATGGATCTCAAGCACATCAGCCGCGGAATCACCGAGGGACGCGACCGAGCCGGGGCGCGCTCCATGTTCAAGGCCATTGGATTTACCGATGCCGATCTCAGCCGTCCGCTGATCGGGGTGGCCAATACCTGGATTGAAACCATGCCCTGCAACTTTCATCTGCGACGGTTGTCCGCCAAGGTGAAAGAAGGGATTCGCGAAGCGGGCGGCACGCCGATGGAGTTCAACACGATCGCCATCTCCGACGGCGAAACCATGGGCACGGAGGGCATGCGTGCGTCGCTGGTAAGCCGCGAACTAATCGCCGACTCGATCGAACTGGTGTGCCGCGGGCAAATGTTCGACGCGGTGGTGTGTGTAGTGGGCTGCGACAAGACGATTCCGGCGGCAGCCATGGCGCTGGCGCGCATGAATCTTCCCGGCATGGTGCTCTATGGCGGGACAATTGCGCCGGGAAATTATCGCGGGAAAGACGTGACGATTCAGGATGTCTACGAAGCCATCGGCGCGAACGTGGCCGGAAAAATGAGTGACGCGGAACTGCACGAACTGGAAAACGTGGCCTGTCCTGGCGCGGGCGCATGCGGCGGACAGTACACGGCGAACACGATGTCGACGGTCATGGAAATGATTGGACTTTCGCCCATGGGGTTCAACAGTGTGCCGGCGATGGATCCGTTGAAAGACCAGATTTCGTTCGCCTGCGGCAAGGTTGTGCTGAACCTGCTGCAAAAGGAAATTAGGCCGCGCGACATTCTCACTCGTGAAGCTTTCGAGAACGCGATCGCGTCGGTGGCGGCGACTGGCGGATCGACCAATGCGGTTCTGCACCTGCTGGCAATCGCGCGCGAAGCGGGCGTCGCGCTTGAAATTGATGATTTTCAAACCGTAAGTGCTCGCACTCCATTGCTCGCCGACCTTAAACCTTCGGGGCGCTTCGTCGCTGCGGACATGCATCGCGCGGGTGGTATACGGCTGCTGGCAAGGCGATTGCTGGAGGGCAAACATCTGCATCCTTCCGCCCCGACGGTCACCGGTCTGAGCATCGGCGCCGAGACGGAAAGCGCCGTCGAAACTCCCGGCCAGGAAGTGATCGTTCCGCTGGAACGGCCGCTGAAGGCGACTGGGGGGCTGGTAATTCTCAAGGGGAATCTTGCGCCGGAAGGCTGCGTGGCCAAGATCAGCGGGCACGAACGGCTGGAACAACGCGGCCCGGCGCGCGTGTTCGAATCGGAGGAAGACGCCATGGCAGCGGTGACGGCGAAAAAGATTCAGGCCGGGGACGTGGTCGTGATTCGCAATGAAGGGCCCAAAGGCGGCCCCGGCATGCGCGAGATGCTGGGCGTGACGGCCGCGATTGTGGGGGAGGGACTCGGCGACTCCGTGGCTCTGTTGACGGACGGCCGCTTCAGCGGCGCGACCCGCGGGCTGATGGCCGGACACGTTTCTCCCGAGGCGGCGCTGGGCGGTCCCATCGCCGGAGTGCGCGATGGGGACATGATTCGCTTCGATGTCGGCGCGCGTGTTCTCGAAGTCGAAATCAGCGACGTCGTCTTGCGCCAGCGGATGGCAGAGTGGAAGGCGCCACACCCGCGCTATCCGACGGGCGTGTTCGCAAAATATGGGGCGTTGGTCTGGTCGGCGTCGCAGGGAGCGATTACGACGCCGCGCCAGGGATTTTCGGGTTGAGCACGAAGCGGAGCTCGATGTTAGAGAAAAAAACACTATTCGAGAAGATTTGGGACTCACACCTGGTGGCACAACCCGCCGGGCGTTCCCCGATTTTGTATATCGATTTGCATCTTGTGCATGAAGTAACCTCGCCTCAGGCCTTCGATGGGTTGCGAGTTGCCGGGAGAAAAGTGCGGCAGCCGACTCGGACTGTGGCCACTGTGGATCACAACATTCCCACGGAACCGCGTGGAACTCCGATTACCGATTTGATCGCGGCCAAGCAGATTGCGGCGCTGCAGAGCAACTGCAAAGAGTTTGGCATCCGGCTGTTTGATATGGATTCGCCCGATCAGGGGATTGTGCATGTGATTGGTCCCGAACTGGGGCTGACGCAGCCGGGGATGACGATTGTTTGCGGAGACAGCCACACCAGCACGCATGGAGCGTTTGGAGCGCTGGCCTTTGGGATTGGCACGTCTGAGGTGGAGCACGTTTTGGCGACGCAGTGCCTGGCGCAACAGACACCGAAGACCATGAAGATTGACGTGCGCGGGCGGTTGGCCGATGGCGTGACCGCGAAGGACTTGGCGCTGGGGATGATCGGGCAGATTGGGACCGACGGCGCGACCGGACACGTGATCGAATACGCGGGGCCGGCGGTGCGCGCTCTTTCCATGGAAGCACGCATGACCTTGTGCAACATGAGCATTGAGGCGGGCGCGCGGGCAGGGATGGTGGCGCCGGATGAGACCACCATCGCGTATGTGAAGGGAAGGCGATTCGCTGCGCGCGATGCGGAATGGGAGAAGACTGTCTCCGCTTGGAGGAGTTTGCCTTCCGACGACGGCGCGGCTTTCGACCAAGTCGTCGAGATTGATGCTGCGCAGCTCTGTCCCTTCGTGACCTGGGGAACGAATCCGGGGATGGTGGCGCCGGTGACGGGGCGAGTGCCGGAAATCAAAGGTTTAGAGGAATCGGAGCGGCGTTCGACGGCACTCGCTCTCGAATACATGGGGCTGGAGCCGGGGCGGCGAATCGAGGATATCGGGATCGATCGCGTCTTTATCGGATCGTGCACAAATTCGCGGATCGAAGATTTGCGGGCGGCGGCGCGGGTGGCAAGAGGCCATCACGTCGATCGGAAGGTGCGGGCGATGGTAGTGCCCGGATCGCAGACGGTGAAGCGGGCCGCGGAGCAGGAAGGGCTGCACCGGATTTTTCAGGATGCCGGGTTTGAGTGGCGCGAGTCCGGGTGCTCGATGTGCCTGGGAATGAATCCTGACATTTTGCAGCCGGGAGAACGCTGCGCTTCGACCAGCAACCGCAATTTTGAGGGGCGGCAGGGGCGCGGCGGGCGCACGCATCTGGTGAGCCCCATGATGGCGGCGGCGGCAGCGATTGCGGGGCACTTCACCGACGTCCGGAATTGGAAGTTTCACTAGGAGTATGGATGCACGAGATGGATGCACGCGTATGACGTTGTGCTACTGAAGAAGGCATTGCCGGGTACAGCGGTGCCCGGAAATGATGCCGACGCTAAAGCTTACCTTGTGGAGTTTACACGGTGGAGTTGTTCGACGAGAACGATAAGACGATTGCCGTATGCCAGGTCGTCGGCGACCAATCCTTCGAACTGAAATGGGCCTACGGGGATACGAAATGAAACCATTTACCGTGCATCGCGGCCGCGTAGCACCGCTGGATCGGATCAATGTGGATACCGACCAGATTATTCCCAAGCAGTTTCTGAAGAGGATCGAGCGCACCGGTTTTGGCGAGTTCGTGTTTTATGATTGGCGCTTTGCCGCCGACGGAACCAAGCATCCCAACTTTGTTTTGCACGAGCCGCGCTACCAGGGCGCCAGCATTCTGGTCGCGGGTAAGAATTTTGGTTGTGGATCGTCGCGCGAGCATGCGGTGTGGGCCCTGGCCGACTTCGGCTTCCGGGCGGTGATCGCATCTTCCTTCGCCGACATTTTCGCCAATAACAGCAGCAAGAACGGATTTCTCACGGTGCAGTTGAGCGACACTCAAGTTGCCGAACTGATGCAGCGAGCGCAGGCCAACGACGGCTATCAGGTCACGATTGACTTGGAAGGTTGCGAAGTGCGCGACGATCAGGGGTTCCGCGCGACCTTTCCCCTGGATGAATTCATACGCCATTGTCTGTTGAACGGCCTGGACGACATTGGGCTCACCTTACAACACGAGGCGGAAATAACAGCGTATGAGGCGCTGCACCCGGCGCCGAACAGGCTCGGAGCGTCCTGACAGTCAAGGGCCTGTCAAAGGGAGTAAAGATTTGTAAAACTTTCGCCCCGGTCTTGACCTGCCGCTAGGCTGCAGTTGATGCTGGTTATGCACGGTTCTACTCTAGCAACTGCACCTTGGTTCCTACCTGTACCACTTGAGTGGGGAGGCCCTTGTCGGTGGGAATTTCTCGCCTCTCCCGGGTAGAGTTTCCGCAACCGAGTCTGCGATGCTTACGTCTAATACTTGTATCTCCTGCCGTACCTGTGCCAAAAAGAGCGGCGACGGATTAACCTGTGAATATGATTGAACTTTGTGAAAGAAAATTCCGCGCGACCGGAGTTCGCTTTTCGCGCGTCACCTGGCTTTTCGCGGTTGCGGCGATCTGCGCATTTTTCGCTGGCTGCGTCGGCGCCGCCGACTCCAAGCAGCAGCAAAAGGCACTGGCTGCCGGAGTGCGTTCCGTTTCCGTGGCGACGGCGCAAGTGCAGCGGCAAGACGTGCCGGTCTATCTGACCGGCCTGGGGGCGGTCACGGCATTCAATACCGCCAACATCAAGAGCCGCGTCGATGGTCAAATCATGAGAGTGAACTTCACCGAGGGGCAAAACGTCAAAGCGGGAGATTTGCTGCTCGAGATCGACGCTCGCCCTTACCAGGTTCAACTCGAGCAAATGCAGGCGCAGATATTTCGCGACCAGGCACAACTGCGCGACGCTCAGCTGAATTTGCAGCGCTACACCACTCTGATTCCCTCCGGCAGTATTGCGCAGCAGCAGGTCGATACGCAAAAAGCGCTCGCCGACCAACTCGAAGGCACGGTGCGCACCGATCAAGCGCAGATCGATAACGCCAAGCTGCAGATCGTTTACTGCCACATCACGGCGCCATTTACCGGACGCGTCGGACTGCGGCAAGTCGATCCCGGCAACATCGTTCACGCCGCGGATACCAATCCCATGCTGATTCTGACGCAGCTGCAGCCGATTGCCGTCATCTTCACGCTGACGGAGGACGTATTACCGACGGTGTCGCAACACATGAAGGGAAAAACCCTCGAGGTGGATGCTTTCAGCCGCGACGATCAAACCAAGCTTGCAACTGGGAAGTTGCTGACCATTGACAATCAGATTGACCCCACCACCGGGACCGCCAAACTCAAGGCCGTCTTCAGCAACACAGATAACCAGCTCTGGCCGAACCAGTTCGTCAACGCCAACCTTCTATTGGAGACGCGCAAGAACAGCACGGTCGTGCCCACGGCGGCGATTCTGCGAGGACCGCAGGGCACCTTCGTTTATGCCGTGAACTCGGACAAGACCGTGCAAGATCGCATGGTTACGGTGGCCTTGACCCAGGGAGATACCACAGTCGTCACTGCCGGACTGAACCCCGGTGACACGGTCGTAACCGATGGCCAGGACAAACTGCAAAGAGGCAGCCGAATTGAACCGCGCAGCGCCGGCCAGAGTCGCGGCCGGCATTCGGCGCCGGGCAATGACGCCGACAGCGCCGATTCCGGTACAGACGCTTCAGGTAACCCGGGTTCATGAGTCCTTCTCGACTATTTATTCTTCGGCCAGTCGCCACTACGCTGCTCATGGTGGGCGTGCTGCTGGTGGGCTGGGTCGCGTTCATGCAACTGCCGGTCTCGGCACTGCCCGAAGTCGACTATCCAACCATTCAAGTCGTGACGTTCTATCCGGGAGCCGATCCCGAGGTCATGGCTTCGTCGGTAACCTCTCCCCTGGAGCGGCAGTTCGGCCAGGTGCCCGGCCTGAGCCAGATGACATCGACCAGTTCCTTCGGCAGTTCGGTGATCACGCTGCAGTTCGGTCTCGATCAGAACATTGACGTGGAAGAGCAGCAGGTGCAGGCTGCGATTAACTCCGGCTCGACCTACCTGCCCACGGATTTGCCCAACCCCCCGATCTACAACAAGGTCAACCCCGCCGACGCGCCGATTCTCACGCTGTCGCTGACCGCGGATTCTCTGCCCCTATCGAAGGTGGAGGACATGGCCGATACTTCGCTGGCGCAGAAGATTTCGCAACTGCCCGGCGTAGGACTGGTTTCGATTAGCGGCGGACAGAAACCGGCGGTGCGCATTCAGGCTAACCCCACCGCCCTGGCTTCCTACGGACTGAGTCTTGAGGACCTGCGCGCGGCCCTGGTGCAGGCCAATGTGGATCAGGCCAAGGGCGTGATCGATGGCGTGCGGCAGTCCTACACGATCGGGGCCAACGATCAGCTTTTTTCCAGCGACCAATACAAACCGATCGTCATTGCCTATCACAACGGCGCGCCGGTCCGGATCAGCGATGTCGCCAACGTCATCGACGGAACCGAGAATGAGCGACTCGCCGCCTGGATGAATCTGACGCCGGCTGTGATCGTCAACATCCAGCGCCAGCCCGGCGCCAACATCATCAGCGTGGTGGACCGCATCAAGAAGCTTCTGCCGCAGTTGCAGGCCTCGCTGCCCAGCGCCGTGAAAGTGCAGATTCTCACCGATCGGACGACCACGATCCGGGCTTCGGTGAAGGACGTGGAATTCGAGTTGATGCTGTCGATCGCCCTGGTGGTGCTGGTGGTCTTCCTGTTCCTCCGGAATCTAGCCGCGACCGTAATTCCCAGCGTAGCTGTGCCACTCTCGCTGATCGGCACCTTTGGCGTGATGTACCTGTTGGGCTACAGCCTCAACAATCTGACGCTCATGGCTCTGACCATCTCCACCGGCTTCGTGGTGGATGACGCCATTGTCATGATCGAGAACATCGATCGCTACCTGGAAGCGGGAGACTCCCCCCTGGACGCCGCCTTGAAAGGCGCAGGACAGATCGGGTTCACCATTGTGTCGCTCACCGTTTCGCTGATTGCGGTGCTGATCCCGCTGCTTTTCATGGGCGACATTGTCGGAAGGCTGTTCCGCGAGTTTGCCGTCACGCTGGCGGTCACCATTCTGGTTTCGGCGGCAGTGTCGTTGTCGTTGACGCCCATGATGAGCGCCAAGCTGCTGAAGCATCGCAAGGAAGGCGAGAAGGGGCGCTTCTACGAAGTCACCGAGGACTATTACAACCGTATCATTGCGTTTTACGGACGCACGGTGAAAGTGGTGCTCCGCCACCAGACCGCAACCCTCCTTGTAACCTTCGGGACCCTGGTGCTTACGCTCTTTCTCTATGTCATCGTGCCCAAGGGATTTTTTCCCGTTCAGGATACCGGAGTGATTCTGGGGGTTTCCGAGGCGCCCGATTTTGTTTCCTTCGATGCTCTGGCGCAACGCCAGCAGGAGCTGGCGAAAATCATTCTCGAGGACAAGGCTGTGGACAGTTTGTCGTCATTCATCGGAGTCGATGGCACGAATACGACGCCCAACGAAGGCCGCATCCAGATTAATCTAAAACCGCGTGACCAGCGATCCGACGATGCTTCCGCGATCATCCGTCGACTCCAGCCAGAGTTGGAGAAGGTGAACGGCATCACTCTCTACATGCAACCGGTGCAGGACCTTACCGTGGAAGATCGCGTGAGCCGCACCCAGTTCCAGTATTCGATCGAGGATGCCGACGCGCAGGAACTGGCGCAGTGGACTCCGAAGCTGGTGGCCAGGCTGCAAACCTTGCCCGCGCTGCGTGACGTGGCTACCGACCAACTCAACAATGGCCTGAAGACCAACGTTACCATTGACCGGGACACCGCCTCGCGGCTGGGAATTTTTCCCCAGGCCATCGATAACACTCTTTACGACGCTTTCGGGCAGCGGCAGGTTTCGACCATATTTACCCAGTTGAATCAATATCACGTGGTCCTCGAGGTTCTGCCGAGTTTCGCGCAGACTCCGGATGCCCTGAAAAATATTTACATTCGTCCCAGTACGGTGACGCCGAACTCGGGCGCACCCACGGCAAACGGAGCGGCCGTGACCACCGGCGGCGCCCCGGTTCCGATCTCGACCTTCACCCGTCTGCAGTCGAGCAACGCCTCCCTCGCGGTCAACCATCAAGGGCAGTTTCCGGTCGTGACGCTCTCCTTCAACCTTGGACTGGGCGCATCGCTGGGGGACGCGACCAAGCAGATTCAGCAAGCCGAGAAAGATATTCTGCTGCCGCCCAGCATCCACGCGGCATTTCAGGGAACGGCCGCCGCGTTTCAGAACTCACTGGCCTCTGAACCTTATTTGATTCTCGCGGCCGTGATCACGGTCTATATTGTGCTCGGCGTTTTGTATGAGAGCTACATTCATCCCTTGACGATTCTTTCCACGCTGCCTTCGGCGGGCGTGGGTGCGATTCTGGCGCTGATGATTACGGGAAATGATTTAACCGTAGTGGCGCTCATCGGTATCATTCTGCTCATTGGCATTGTGAAGAAGAATGCCATCATGATGATCGACTTTGCCCTGGAGGCGGAACGCGAAGAGCATAAGCCCCCCGAGGAAGCGATCTATCAGGCCTGCCTGCTGCGCTTCCGGCCCATCATGATGACCACCATGGCGGCGCTGCTCGGCGGACTGCCGCTGGCGCTGGGCTCGGGAACAGGCGCGGAACTGCGTCGCCCCCTGGGCATAACCATCGTCGGCGGATTGCTGCTTAGTCAGTTACTGACGCTGTACACGACGCCGGTGGTTTATCTCTGGTTTGACCGGCTGGCAAAGAGATTCTCGCACTACCGAATCGGCAATCCCATTCGAGAGGAGCCCATGTCGGCGGACTAGATCGAGCTGGCGAAACCATGAGTATTTCGGCTCCATTTATTCGGCGTCCCATCGGCACGTCGCTGCTGGCGGCGGCGCTGCTGCTTTCCGGGATCCTGGCCTTCAGTTTCCTGCCGGTAGCATCGCTGCCCAGGGTGGACTTCCCGGTGATCGGGGTAGGAGCGTCCTTGCCGGGAGCGGATCCGCAGACTATGGCATCTGCGGTGGCAACCCCGCTGGAACGCCAGTTTGGGCGCATCTCCGCGGTCAACCAGATGACTTCGTCAAGCCAGCTGGGCACGACCGGCATTACGCTGCAATTTGATTTGAACCGGGACATCAATGCTGCGGCGCGCGATGTGCAGGCGTCCATCAACGCGGCACGAAGCCAGCTTCCCGCCAACTTGCCCAGCAATCCGACGTATCGCAAAGCCAATCCGGCGGACGCGCCCATCCTGATTCTTGCCTTAACCTCCGACACCATGACGGTGCCGCAGATGTACGACGCCGCGGATTCGATTCTGGCGCAGAAACTGGCGCAGGTCGACGGCGTGGGGCAGGTCTTCGTGGGCGGAGCGGCGCAACCCGCGGTGCGCGCGGAAGTGAACCCAACTCTGCTGAACAAACTGGGGGTTGGACTCGATACCGTGCGCAACGCTCTGTTCGCGGCCAACGCGAACGCCCCCAAGGGTCAAGTCTCCGACCGCACAACCTCTTACACCTTTACCGACACCGATCAACTTTTTACTGCGGACCAATACCGTCCCTTGATCGTTTCCTACAATAACGGCGCGCCGGTACGACTGGGAGACGTGGCCGAGGTGAAGGATGCGGTGTCTGACGTCCGCAATATCGGCCTGGCCAACGGCAAACCGAGCGTTCTCATTATCGTGTTCCGGCAACCGGGAGCCAACATCATCGAGACGGTAGACCGGGTGCGGACGTTAATGCCCTATCTGCAGTCCTCGATTTCTCCGGCCATTCAACTGACGATTGCGATGGACCGCACGGTGACGGTGCGCGCCTCGGTCAAGGATATCGAAACCACGCTGATCATCTCCGTCATTCTCGTGATCCTGGTGGTGTTCGCGTTTTTGCGAACGCTCCGAGCCACGATTATTCCGAGCATCGCCGTGCCGCTTTCCCTGGTGGGAACGTTCGGCGGGATGTACCTGCTGGGCTACAGCCTCGACAATCTTTCGTTGATGGCGTTGGCTATTTCCACCGGCTTCGTGGTCGACGACGCGATCGTGGTGCTGGAGAATATCACCCGCTATGTCGAGCACGGCATGAGCGCGGTTCAGGCGGCGTTCAAGGGAGCCGCCGAGATTGGGTTTACGGTCGTCTCCATGAGTGTGTCTCTGGTGGCCGTGTTTATTCCACTGTTGATGATGGGCGGCATCGTGGGGCGGCTGTTCCGCGAATTCGCGGTGACCTTGAGCATCGCGATCGCGGTTTCGCTGGTGGTTTCGCTGACCACCACCCCCACCATGTGCGCCAAGTTCCTGCGACCGCCCCAGGACGAAAGACGCAACTTCTTCTATCGCGGGAGCGAATGGATTTTCGACAAGCTCCTGGCCGCCTATCGCCATTCGCTGACCGTAGTGTTGGACCACCAGCCGGTAACACTGTTGGTGACCATCCTGGTGGCGTGCCTCAGCGTGTACCTTTACGTCAAAGTTCCCAAAGGTTTTTTCCCGCAGCAGGATACCGGACGCATCATGGGCGCGGTGATGGCGGCGCAGGATATTTCGTTCCAATCCATGAGCGACAAGATGCAGCGCTACGTCGACATCGTGATGAAAGATCCGGCGGTTGATACCGTGGTCGGATTTGCCGGCGGAAACACGGCGTTGAACCAAGGGCGGTTCTTTATGATGTTGAAGCCGCTGGAACAGCGCGGCACCTGCCGGACGCAGCATTTCTGGCAAAGCTGCCCGCTGGTAACCGCCGACGATGTGATCGATCGTCTTCGCGGCAAGCTGGCCGTCGTGCCGGGGGCGACGCTGATCCTGCAGTCTGCCCAGGATCTCACGATTGGCGGGCGCTTCGGCAATGCCCAATACCAGTACACTCTGCAGAGCGCAAATCTCGACGACCTGAACAACTGGGCGCCACGTTTGCTGAAGAAACTGAGAAGCCTGCCTGAATTGCGCGACCAGAACTCGGACCAGCAGGACAAAGGACTGCAAGCCAAGCTGGTCATCGATCGCGATACCGCCAGCCGCCTGGGAATCAATCCCACGACTCTGGACAATGCTCTCTACGACGCGTTTGGACAGCGCCAGGTCTCGACCATGTACCGGCCGCTCAACCAATATCACGTTGTCATGGAAGTCGCGCCGCAGTTTCAGCAGACTCCCGAGGCTTTGCAAAACATTTACCTGCGTTCGACCACCGGAACGGCTGTGCCCCTGGCGGCGTTCACTCACTACGAGCCCTCAAATACTCCGCTGGCAGTGAATCACCAGGGACAGGTGCCGTCGGTCACCATCTCGTTCAACCTGGCCCCGGGAATTTCCCTGGGGCAAGCTACGCAAGCGATTGAGGATGCCGAGCGCACGATCGGTTTCCCGCCGACAATCGAAGCCAGCTTTCAAGGGACCGCTGCGGCTTTTCAGGATTCGCTTTCGAGCGAGCCCATGCTGATTCTGACCGCCTTGATCACCGTCTACATCGTGCTTGGCATGCTCTACGAGAGTTATATTCATCCCATCACCATTCTGTCGACTCTGCCCTCGGCGGGCGTAGGAGCGCTTCTGGCGCTGCTGTTGACGCATAATGAATTGAACGTGATTGGGACCATCGGCATCATTCTGCTGATTGGTCTGGTGAAAAAGAACGCCATCATGATGATCGACGTGGCTCTGGACGTCGAGCGCACCCAGCGCAAGCCACCGGTGGAGGCGATTTTCGACGCCTGCATCCTGCGTTTCCGGCCGATCATGATGACGACCATGGCAGCACTGCTGGGTGGGCTTCCGCTGGCTCTGGGCACGGGAACTGGTTCCGAGCTGCATCGGCCGCTCGGAATCACGATCGTCGGCGGGCTGGCGGTGAGCCAGTTGCTGACCCTGTTCACCACACCGGTAGTTTATGTTTACATGGACCGATTGAGATTGGCCATGCGGGGTGGCGAGGAGACGACCCGGCCGGAGTCCTCATCTGGCGGAGCTCCACGTCCCAGCCCCGCTCACTGAGCGCTTTTTGTTGACCCGGCCTTCATAGAGAAGCAGCAAATCGACTACACTGGGAAGGCTCGTGCAACCCCGCTTGCGAAATCCCGCATCGCACCAGCAAAACCGGCGACTGATGCACAGGGCACAGCTTGTCCCGTATGATAGAAGTCAACGGTAATACCGCTTGAGAGCAAGACATTCGTTCCGGGTATTGCCCGGGAGCCAGCGATTTTCCAGTTTTCGTTTTCAATTTCCTGCAGGAGTCATGGATGCTAAACAAAACAGCGGCTCTGTTCCTTGTTTGCGCGAGCATAGCCATATGGGTGGGCTGTAGTGCTACCAGCAACCGTTTTTTGTACGCGGCCATTCCCGCGAACAATGAGATTGTGGTGTACCGCGAAGACCCCAACTCCGGCATACTTACCCAACTGGCGGGCAGTCCAATCACCGCTGGCTCAGCCGTACAGTCGATTGTGATCCATCCCTCGAACAAATTTTTATTCGCCGCCAACGCGGGCGAGAGCGACGTCTCGCTGTTCACCATAGCGGCCAGCGGGGCGCTCAGCGAAGTCACCCCCCGCACCGTAGTCGGCACGGCTCCCACCATTCTGGCCATGGATTCGGCAGGGAGCTTTCTCTACGTCGGCAATTCCGGGTCGTTGAACATTTCGGTATTTGCCATCAACGCGAAAGCTTCTCCCCCAACCCTGACTCCGGTTCCGGGCTCGCCCTTCTCGATGGGCTTGAGTCCGATCAACATGCAGGTGTCGCCATCGGGAGGATTTCTCTATGTGACCGGCACCGGTGCTCCCGGATTCATCGAAGCCTTTAGTCTGAATCAGGGAGTTCCCACGGTTGTTTCCGGCTCACCATTCTTTACCGGAACCGGTCCTTACGGGCTGGGAATCGCTTCCAGCGGAAGTTTTCTCTACACCGCAAATAAGCTGGATAACTCGATCTCGGAGTTCACCATCAACTCCGACGGCTCGCTCACGCAATTCTCGAATTCCCCGATTGGCCAGCAGTTCGCCGGACCGGTTGCGCTTTTGATCGACAAGTCGGGCAAATATATGTACGTGGCCGATCAGGGCGCGACCAATTTGGCGGGATACTCGATCGGATCCGACGGTGCACTCAATCTGCTGACGAGTTCGCCATTTGTAACTGGAGCGGAGCCGAGTGTGCTTGCCATCGATGCTGCCGGAAAATACCTATTTGTGGGTAACCAGACAACTCCCAAGGTTCAGTCGTTCAGTCTGGCCACCGGCAGCGGGACGCTCACTTCCGTCTTGAGCTATTCCGTTCCCGGATCCCCCACGTCGCTTGCGGCCACACACTAGTCTCGGCTGGAGGGGGTCATAAAAGCAGCCCCGCAAATCGGGGAGACCGCCCCCGCGTCGGCGCGACCTGCCCAACCCATGAAAGCTCGAATCGAATGACTCGTCGACTGGTTGCGGATGAATGTCCGCTAGGGGAGTTGCTCGAAGTGGACCTTTTCACCTCCGACCGAGCGCATTCTCGACTTCCTCTCCAGATACAACCGGCGCTTTGCTCAGTTCGATTTAACGCTTTTGATTGAACCACTTTTGATTTAACAACGGGGTGACAATTTGTCCCCATCGCATTTAGGACAATTAGACTAATCGGGACGCAACCAGCGGGTACAATCGCAAGCAGCGCCTGGGTCATCCAGTTTACCCAGCTTTCGATACCCGGCGGGAGATGGCGCTGATTCCGTGCCGAGACCAGGATCCTGATACATGAAAATTGCCAGCGCCGCGAGCGCATTTCCGAAGCATTACTATTCCCAGAAATTCCTCCTGGAAAAACTTCAGGAATACTGGGGCGACAGCCTGAAGAATCCGCAGCTGCTAGCCCGGTTACATCGGAACGTCGCCGTGGAAGGGCGCCATCTCGTGATGCCCCCCGAGAAATACTATGAAATTACGACTTGGGGGCAGGCGAACGACGTCTGGATTCAAGCTGCACAGGAACTGGGAGAACAGGCGCTGTGCCGCGCTCTGCACCATGCAGCGCTCGAATCGGCCGACCTGGGCGCGTTATTTTTTACTTCCGTCACCGGCATCTCCAGCCCTTCAATCGACGCCTTGCTGATCAACCGCATGGGGCTGCCGGCAAACATTCGGCGTGTGCCAATTTTCGGATTGGGCTGCGTAGCCGGGGCCGCAGGCATTGCCCGCGCCGCGGATTACGTCCGCGCCTATCCGGCGCAAGCCGCCGCGCTGGTTTCGGTCGAACTCTGCTCCCTGACGATTCAGCGCGATGATCTCTCGGTAGCGAATCTAATTTCCTCCGGACTGTTTGCGGATGGCTCGGCCGCGGTCATCGTCGTGGGTGACGATCGGAATGCTGCCGGACCAGAAATTCTGGCAACGCGATCGGTCTTTTATCCCCACACGGAAGAGATGATGGGATGGAAGGTGACCGAGAAGGGCTTCCGCATCACCCTCTCGCCGGAAGTGCCGGTGCTGATTCGCGAGCACCTGGGCCACGACGTCGACGCTTTCCTCGCCGATCAGGGACACAAACGCTCCGACATCGGAAGCTGGGTGTTGCACACCGGCGGTCCGAAAGTGCTGGAGGCGACAGCGGCCGCGCTCGACTTGCACAATGGCCAGCTCGACGCCTCATGGGATTGCCTGAAGAAAGTCGGGAACCTTTCCTCAGCATCCGTTTTGGTGGTGCTCGAAGATGTCATGAAAAATCGGCGGCCGGAACCGGGCACGCTGGGCATTCTCGCAGCTATGGGTCCCGGATTTTGTTCCGAACTCTTGCTGCTGCAGTGGTGAGGTCTGGCAGTTGCTGAACTCGACTGATGTTTTCGTAATTGGCGGGGGTCCGGCGGGACTGGCAGCGGCGATCGCGGCGCGCCAGCAGGGCTTCCGCGTCATTGTGGCCGATGGCGCGCAAGTACCCATCGACAAACCTTGCGGCGAAGGCCTGATGCCCGATGCATTGGCGGCGCTCGAAAAGCTTGGGATCTCGATCGCGCCGGAGAATTCCTATTCTTTCCGCGGCATTCGTTTTCTCAGCGCCGGACTTGCAGTTGATGCCGCTTTCCCCGGCCGAGCCTGGGGGATGGGGCTACGCCGAATCGTATTGCATCGGCTCATGGCAGAACGTGCAGCCAGGGTGGGCATCGATTGTTTGTGGCAGACGCCCGTGACCGGTATTTCGGCGGATGGAGTTCACCTGGGAAGCCGAAAAGTGAGCGCTCGATGGATTATTGGAGCCGACGGCGGTAACTCGCGAGTGCGGCGCTGGTCCGGACTCGATGCTTTTCGAATCAGAGATTGCCGCTACGCGTTTCGGCAACATTATCGGCTGGCGCCGTGGACCGATCGCATGGAACTCCACTGGGGCCGGCAGGAAGAGATCTACGTCACGCCGGTTGCAAACGATGAAGTCTGCGTGGCGCTGATTTCTCGCGACGCCAAATTGCGGCTGACCGAGGCGCTGGGGCGATTCCCCGAATTGCAGTCCCGGCTGCGCGGAACCACTGTGTCTTCCACCGAGAAAGGCGCGTTGACCGCCACCGGCAAGCTGAAGCGCGTGAGTCGCGGAAATCTTGCTCTCATCGGGGATGCATCCGGCACAGTCGATGCCATCACCGGCGAGGGACTCTGTCTCGCTTTCAGCCAGGCGAGGCTGCTGGCGGATTGCATGCGGAGTGGAGATCTGGCTCGTTACCGGCTCGAACATCGTCGGCTCGCTCTGCGGCCGTTCCTGATGGCCCGATTAATGCTCACGCTTGACGGACGTCCCTGGCTGCAGCGGCGCACGTTGCAGGCTTTCCAGAAACGCCCCGACATTTTCCGGCGACTGCTGGAATTGTACGTGGGCGTGCTGTCCCCTGCGCACCTTGCGTTGGATGGCCTAAGTCTAGGCTGGGGACTGTTGACCGGCTAACGCCATGAACCTGACGCGCAAAGCACAGAGGTGTCTTAGCTGGCGTCGGCTTGGATGGGCGATTTCGACACTACTGCTAGCCTCCCTGGTCATCTCGGCCGCGGCTGAGGGTGCGGCATTCCAGCTCGATCCGTCGCAAACCTCCGTCAAGTTCACTCTGGGCGACATACTTCACACCGTGCAGGGAACGTTTCAATTGAAGCACGGATCCGTGGAGCTCGATCCGGCCTCGGGAACAATCAGCGGTGAGATTGTGGTCGACGCCAAAAGCGGCAAGAGCGGCAGCGCTATGCGCGACCGCAAAATGCACAATGAGATCCTGGAGAGCGAGCGCTATCCTGAAATTTCTTTTCGTCCGGACAGCATTGAGGGCGCGGTTGCGCCTCAGGGAGAGTCTTCGATACGAGTGCACGGCAGGTTCAACATCCACGGAGTAGACCGCGAGATCACCGTGCCCGCCGAAATGGAGAGGTCTGAGGGCCGTTGGACCGCGACGGTTCACTTCACGGTTCCCTATGCGAAGTGGGGAATGAAAAATCCGAGCACCCTGTTTCTGCACGTCAACGACTCCGTAGAAATTGACCTGCTGGCTGCCGGAAGCGTGGTAAGACCACCGATCGCCAACCCGGCTCGGTATCAGTAGTCATGGCTTCGTAGCCATCGCTTAATAACCATCCTGCGGGACGATTCCTTTCCCTTCCGTACACTCGTAGCAGCGGCCCGCCGAAAGATTCTTATATTCTTCTGTCCGTCCACTCGGCCAATCGACCACCACGCGCTCGATGCGGTCCCGCTTTTCGAGGCCAAAGGTCACGGGAAGTTCGGACTGCGACAAATAACTGGACCCTCCCTTGACCGTTCGCTCCTGGGTTAAGCCGGCCGCAAAGACGCGCACCCTCGCCCCAATTCCGTCGCGGTTTGACCTGGTTCCCACTAAACGAAAACGAATGCTGTGGTTCCCGCTGACCTGATCGTTGCGATATAGATAAGCTGGGCCATTGTTGGTGGTAAGCAACAGATCGAGATCGCCGTCACGATCAAAATCGGCGTAAGCCAGCCCCCGCCCGACTTTCGGCTGGTCAAAGCTTCCGCCCAGTTCTGCTGCGACCTCGCGAAACATTCCCTGGCCGCGATTGAGATAAAGTTGGGGCGGCTGCGCATATCCCACGTTGCCGCGAATGTTGCGCACCGTTTCGTCAATATGTCCGTTGGCGACGGCAATATCCAGCCAGCCATCCAGGTTGACATCCAGAAAAGCGCAGCCAAAGCCAAGGCTGTTCCTGGAGGCGATTCCCACCCCGGATTGCGGCGCGATGTCTTGAAAACTCTTGCCGCTCAGACGGTAGAGTCCAATCATTTCGTTGTCGAAGTTCGTAATGATGACTCCGGGCCTGCCGGAGTTATCGAAATCCGCGACATCGATTCCCATGCCTGCGCGGGCCTTGCCTTCGCTGCTGAAGGCGAGGCCGGCGTCAACCGCGGAGTCTTTGAACGTGCCATTGTGCTGGTTGCGATACAGCTTGTTGGGCTGGGTGTCGTTGGCCACCAGCAGATCCGGCCAGCCATCGTGGTTGTCATCGAACAGCGCGACGCCCAGCGATTTGGAACTGCTGTCGAAGATTCCGCTGGCGGCCGTGACATCTTCGAACGTACCGTCGCCCCGATTATGAAAAAGCCAGCAGGTGGCTCCGCGATACGCTTCCGGCGTGCAATACGATTTATGCTTGCCGTCAAGGCTGCAGAATACGTCGTGTTCCGGGGACCACTTCACGTAGTTGCAGACAAAAAGGTCGAGCAATCCATCGCGATCGTAGTCAAACCACAACGCAGAAGTGCTGAAGCCTTCGCGCTTTCCGAAACCACTGATGCTGGTCACATCGACAAACGTGCCTTTCCCCGTGTTGCGGAACAAGCGGTTCTGTCCCACGCAAGTGATGAGAATGTCGGGAAAGCCGTCGTTGTTGTAATCGCCAACCGCAACCCCCATGCCGTACATTTCAACGTCCAGCCCGGCGCGCGCAGTCACGTCGGTGAAAGTGCCGTTGCCGTTGTTGTGATAGAGCCGCAGAGTCGTGCGCCGCTTCTTATGGCCCGGCCAGTCCGTGCCATTAATCAGCAGAATGTCCTGCCAGCCATCGCGGTCGTAGTCCAGGAAGGCGCACCCGGAACCGAGCGTTTCCGGCAGAAATTTTCCCCCGAAGGCTCCGCTGTTGTGCTGGAACTGGAGTCCGGCGGGGATGGTCACATCGCTAAAACGGAAACCCAGTGTAGGGAAGCCTGCCGTCTGCGCCCGCAAAGCCCGCAATGGAGGCAACTGCGGCCACGATGCGACTCCCGCCATTGCCCACAGGAACGACCTGCGATTCACGGAACGTTCACCAGTCCGGCGCGAATGGCGTACACCACCAACTCCGCAGTCTTATGAATTCCCAGCGAGTTCATGATGTTCGCGCGGTGAACCGCGATCGTGTTGGCGCTGAGGTCGAGCGCCGTTGCAATCTCCTTGTTCGACTTGCCGTCGACGATCATCTGCAACACTTCCAGCTCCCGCTGCGTCAGGGCCGCGCTGCGCTCCCCCTTCAAAGCCGAGCGCTGCTCGACCTGGGGGTCGAATACCGTTTCTCCCCCAGCAACCTTACGGATCGCTGAACTAAGTTCCAGGTCCATGGCGTTTTTGAGAACGTATCCCTTGGCCCCCGCTTCAATCGCCTGCCGCACCCAGGTATTCTCCGCATGCATGCTGAGCATAAGAACCGCTGTCCGGGGCGAGTCTTTGATGATCTGACGCGTGGCGTCGAGGCCGTTCATGCCCGGCAGAGCGCAATCCATCACCACCACTTGCGGATGAAGTTTTTTTGCCAGCTTGATGGATTCCTCGCCGTCGCCCGCTTCGCCTACAACTTCCATGTCAGCTTCATCTTCCAGCATGCGGCGGAAACCGCGGCGCACCAGGCTGTGATCATCCACCAGCAACACTGTGATCTTGTTTGCCATAAGATTCAACGTTCTCCCTCGGAACCTCCAGCTGCACCAGCGTTCCACCGTCCGCCGGGCGGGAAAAAACGATCTGTCCGCCCATCAACTCAGAACGCTCCCGCATCGCGACCAAGCCAATCCCACGCTTGTGCGGACGCTCGGCAAACCCGATTCCATGATCTTCCACGTCTAGCTCCAGAGCGTCCGGCAAAAAGCGCAAACGTACCCACGCCCGTTTGGCGCCGGAGTGCCGTGCCACGTTGTTTAGCGCTTCCTGCAGGACCCGGTACACATGCACGCCGGCGCCGCTATCCACGGGAAACGCCACCCCCTCTTTTTCGTAGGATATGGCAATTCCGGTTTGTCTTTCTACGGTAGGAATGTACCAGTCGAGCGTGCTCTCGAGTCCGGCCTCGTCCAACATCACCGGATGCAGTGCCTGCGAGAGACTGCGAACACTCTCCAGAGTAGTCTGCACGATCTCGAGAACTTCCTGCAAATCCGCCCGCAACGACGAACCCTCCGGAGCGTGCGTTCCTGCGCGCCGCAGCATCGACCCAACCGCGGTGAGGATCTGGCCGAATTCATCGTGCAGTTCGCGCGAAATGTAGCGCAGCGTGGATTCCTGCGTGGCAATCAGCTTCTGCGCCAGTTCGCTGCGGCGCCCGGATATTTCCCCCAGACGGGCGAACAGCTTCCGGTTCCAGCGAATGAGCGAGAGCCCGTTCAGCAGAATCGCCAACAGGGTCGCAGCCAGAAAAACATAGACCTGCCTCTGCACCCGGCCGTATATCTGAACGATGCGCTGGCCGGCTTGCTCCTCATTCTCGCTATTTTGTACCAGCAACCGGGCCACGGCCGTGCTCAGCGCCGCTTGCCGCTCCTGCAACGACAACTGAATCTGCTGGCGCGCCTCTTTTTCCTCGCCCTGGTGCGCGAGGGCGAAAATCCGATCCACGGCATCCCAGAACTGGTTAACGTTTCCTGCCAGAAACGCGCTCTGCTCCGGGGTTCGGCTGGCGGCGGCGAATCCCGCTTCCCAACGCATGGCATCGTCCAGATCGATGCGAATCCGCTGGAACTGCGCGGACCACGCGGTCAGCGGATATGGCTCATCGCTGCTTACCATGTCGCGCATGGCGACGGCGAGCAGATTGAGATCGTTCTGGATTCTCAGTAACTGCAGAGAATCCTTGCGGTTGCGATCGACCAGTTCAGTCTGCAACTTACGCAGTCCGGTCACTTGCCAGGTGATATAGGCCGAATAAGCCACTACCGCGGACAGCGTAACCAGCAGGCCAAGCAGCAGGCCTAGGGTTGGCGAACGCTCCGGCGCGGACGGGCGGGACACGCCCCGAGCATACAACGTCGGGGCGAGACCTGTCACAGAGCGGCGCCGCACCGCGGGATATGTGACAATAATGAAGCGAATCGGGGCGTAACGGAGTCAAACAGTAGATTGAGTTCTCCAGCCAAAATAGTTGCGAAACCTCCGAAGATCGAGCGACTGAAGGCCGTCTGGCCCGAAGTCTGGAAGTTGATGCGTCCGCGGCGCAGACTGCTCGCGCTGGGCTTCCTGCTGATGGTGGTCAATAAGGTCGCCGGATTCGTGCTGCCGTATTCCTCGAAATTTCTAATCGATAATGTGGTAGGCAAGCATCAAACCGGGCTGCTGCGGCCGCTGGTGTTGTCGGTTTTATTGGCAACGCTGATTCAGGGCGTCACTTCTTTTTCCCTGACCCAATTGCTGTCCAAAGCGGCCCAGCGTCTCATCGCCGACCTCCGCGAGCAGGTGCAGGCGCACATCTCCCGCCTGCCGGTGGCTTTTTACGATGCCAACAAGACCGGCGCGCTGGTGTCGCGCATCATGAGCGATGTGGAGGGGGTTCGCAATCTGCTGGGAACAGGTTTAGTGGATTTTGCCGGCGGGCTGGTCGCCGCCGGCATCGCCCTGGCATTGCTCGTTCGCATCAGCGCTCCCCTAACTTTGATTGCCGTCAGCTCCCTCGGTTGCTTTGCTTTTGCCCTGGATCGAGCGTTCGCGACGATCCGTCCCATCTTTCGCGAACGCGGCAAGATCAACGCCGAAGTCACGGGCCGCCTGACGGAATCGCTCGGCGGGGTTCGAGTCATCAAGGGGTATCACGCGGAGAAACGCGAAGAGAAGATTTTTGCCGGGGGAGTGCACCGGCTACTCGACAACGTCATGCGCACTTTGACCGCGACGTCGCTGATGGGACTTTCCGCCAGCGTGCTGCTGGGAGGAGTAGGGGCTGCAACCATGTACGTTGGCGGCCGTCAGATGGTGGCCCACACTCTGAGCCCAGGCAGTTATTTTTCCTTTAACTTCCTGCTGGTTTTCTTGATTGCTCCCGTCATGCAAGTAGTTTCCATCGGCACGCAACTCACCGAAGCACTTGCAGGCCTGGAGCGGACCCAGGAGATCATGGCGGAGCGACCGGAGGATCAGGATCCGAAGCGATCTCTGCGGCTTCCAGACATTGTGGGCACAGTCGAGTTCGAGAATGTAACTTTCAGCTACGACGGAGCTCACGACGTTCTGCGCAATATTTCTTTTCGCTCTGAGCCGGGAACGGTGACGGCGCTGGTGGGTTCTTCTGGCTCGGGAAAGTCAACCACCATCGGCTTGATCTCGGCCTTCTATGTGCCTTCGCAGGGCACGATCCGGGTGGACGGCGTGGACTTGAGTACCGTGCGGCTGGATTCTTTCCGCACTCGCTTGGGAGTCGTGTTGCAGGAATCGTTCCTCTTCGATGGGACCATCCGTGAGAACGTCGCCTTCTCCCGGCCAGAGGCCAGCGAGGACGACGTCATGCGCGCCTGTCGGATCGCGCGGGTCGAAGAGTTTGCCGAGTCTTTCGCCGACAAGTACGACACCGTGGTGGGGGAGCGTGGCGTGAAATTGTCGGGTGGCCAGCGGCAACGCATTTCAATTGCTCGTGCAATTCTGGCTGAACCGCGCATTTTGATTCTCGACGAAGCCACTTCCAGCCTCGATTCTGAATCGGAGCAGATGATCCAGCAGGGTCTCTCTTATCTGATGCAGGGACGTACTACGTTTGTGA
>Ga0210406_10000054_pt1 | contig 176222 bp, 147 predicted proteins | sample IncBWC30MmetaG_FD_155454 | JGI IMG/M metagenome (GOLD analysis project Ga0210406, IMG submission 155454) | Forest soil microbial communities from Barre Woods Harvard Forest LTER site, Petersham, Massachusetts, United States - Inc-BW-C-30-M | ecosystem: Environmental > Terrestrial > Soil >... | reverse complement strand
GATGGCTGCTTTCTCGGTAATGTCCGGTGGTTTTTCATCTTTTCTTACTTCTTCATCTTTTTTCACAACAGGTGGTGTAAACTTAACCTGGTTCACTGCCGGAGGTGGCGGTGGCGCTATCGGCGGCGGCGGTGGCGGTGGCGGCGTAGGATCTTTTTGTTTGATCTCAGCGATCTGTGTATCCACAACTTCTACCACATCTTTTTTATCAGCCTTTGGCAATAAACTTGAAACCACAAACGGTATAAGCAATACTGCCAGCAAAATAGCTGTAAAAATCAAAGCTTTGGTAAGTCTGCTGTTATAAGTTTTACGAAGCTCATAAGCACCATATTCCTTATTTCTTCCCTCGAAAATAATATCGAGAACATCAGCGCTTAATATTTTATTTATATCCATTGTAAATACTTTGTATTAATTAGATTCAAAATAGTACCAATTCCATACTATTATTTTATGCCATTTGCATCTTCTGTCTGATGAATTAATGTAGCTTCCTGCGCGCTCATATCCACTTCGGCATAGTGCCCCGGAGGTACAGCGCAGATCGTCATTTCATCTAATATATCAATAGCATTTTTATACGTAGCCGTTTTATCAGCCTTGATAATGTACATCAGATCAACAGATGGCGTTGCTTTTTTCTTATCAACTATTACCTGGCGTATATCTTTAAAATTGCTGCTTTTAAATTGAGAATTTGGATCAGTTAAAATACCATTGTAGTAGTAGATCTTATCCTGCTTGCCTAATAAAAGCGTTAATGTAGCCGATTGTTTTACTTCTAACTGATTGTTTTTATCAGGTTTAGGTTCATTCAAATTCATAGCTGTAGGCTGACTCATCGTTGTTGTAAATACAAAGAACGTGATGAGCAAAAACCCAAGATCAACCATTGGCGTCAAATCTACTTTAGTAGACTTTTTCGGGCTCTTTTTAACGCCGGGCCCTTTTTTATGACCGCCACCCGACGAAGTATCTAATTCTGCCATGTCAGTTACTATTTTTTACCGGCATTAATACCGGAGGTTATTTATTTATTTACCGGAGGATGCAATGCTAATTCAGAACCAGCAGGCACACCTTCCGCATTTGTTACTACTTTAAATTTATAGATCTCATTCTTAGCAAAAGCATCTTTGATGTTTTTGAATGAAGAGTAAAAAGCAGCATTATCACCTTTCACCAGCAAATTAAGATTATCCATATCTTCTCCCCTGTACGCGTCAGATACACTTGCTATCCACGCAGCCAATTCGTTATTGGTGCTATCGGTAGGTATACCATCCATTCTTGCAGGAGCTAATGGCGTAGCAAGATCCAGCGTGCCTTTTAATTTATTAAAAGGTTGGCCTATGAAATCTTCCTTTTCTAATTTAGCTAATTCGTCCGGAGATAAATTAAGGTTTTGCGATTTATTGATTCCTTCTATGATCTCTTTCTTATGTGCATTATCTCCTATTGACAAATACACTTTCTCATCCTTAGTAAGCGTTACCATGATGGCATTAGACTTTGCTACTTTAGTTGAAACCGATGAAGGCGTGTTTATCTGCACAACTTCAGGTGGTTTTTGCTTGGTAGCCAGGATGAAAAAAGACAATAATAAGAACGCCACATCACACATCGCTGTCATGTCGACATTGGTACTTTTGCGCGGTATTTTGGCTCTAGGCATTTATAAAAAATTTAGTGGTTTACTGTTAGATGCAAAACGTCGGTTATTCCATACAATTATTTGTATAGAGAAGCGAAACTTTGTGTTAAAGTAAAACCTGATTCATCAATACCGTAAGTGATACCGTCAATTTTGGTAGTGAAAATATTGTAGAAAACAATGGCAAAAGCAGATGTACCGATACCTAGTGCTGTATTATACAAGGCTTCAGAAATACCTTGAGATAGTTTTCCTGCAGCACCACTACCTCCGTCATCAGAACCTAATGCAGAGAATGAACGGATCATACCCATTACCGTTCCTAATAGTCCCATTAAGGTTGCTACTGAAGCGATCGTTGATAAGAATACTAAATTCTTTTCAAGCATTGGTAATTCTAAAGCTGTAGCTTCTTCTACTTCTTTTTGAATAGCGATTACTTTTTGTTCTGTAGATAATTCTGTATTGGTAATTAACTCTTTGTATTTATGCAAACCGGCTTTCATTACATTTCCTACAGATCCTTTTTGTTTATCGCATTCAGCAATAGCAGCATCTACATTTTTGTTCGCCAAATTGTATTGTACTTTTCGGATGAACTCTGCATTGTTACCAGCACCTGCTGCTTTAGTGATAGTCAAAAATCTTTCGATAATGAAAGTAATAACTGTTAATAACGCACCGATCAAGATAGGTACGATGATACCACCCTGGTACATTTTGTATAAGTTGCTGATTGGTCCTTCACGATCAGGCCAAAACCATCCGTCTCCTGCCTTAGCAAAATTTGATGCGTTACCTAAAAACCCTCTCCAAATTGCATATCCCACAAGTACACACACCAATGGTGCAACCCATGAAATAGAATTACTCGATTTTTTCGCTTGTACTGACGTTACCGGTCTAACTTCTGCCATGACATTCAATTTTTAATTAGTGTTAAATTATAATTTTTGTTGATTAAATTATTTGGGACTACAATTCTACTGAAAAAATAGTTTTCAGCAATGAAATTACCTTTATTTCATCATTTTTTAATCCCCTTGCAATTTAATAGAATAATTGGGAAAACCAACGACTGATAAGGTTTTTATACTCATTTACCGTTTATCCAAAATCTTGTTTGCTAAATAGTTTAACAAAACGATAGGATAAATAGTCTACTTATTTAGTAGACTAACTGATTTACACCTAAAAATTACTCGTATCTAAGTGCGACAATTGGATCCAATTTAGCAGCTTTATAAGCAGGATACAAGCCAGCCAGCAATCCTACTAATGAACAGACAATTATACCTGCAATTACCCATATCCATGGGATAATAAAAGGCGTTTTTAATGCAAAAGCTACCAAATTTCCCAATAAAACTCCTGCTAAAATACCCGCCACTGCCCCCATGAGACTAATCAATACTGATTCCCATAAAAACTGTGCCTTAATCTCGTCGGACTTACCTCCCAGTGCTTTTATGAGGCCAATTTCTTTTGTTCTTTCATTAACCGCTACTAACATGATATTCATCAACCCAATGGCAGCGCCAATTAAAGTGATCATTGCTATCGCTAGTGTAGCATATTTTAAGAAGCCCAAATTAGCCATTAGGGATGCTACGATACTATCACTTTTATCAATGTAAAAATTATCTGATTCTTTAATATCTAATTTACGAATAGGGCGAAAAGTGCCTGTCGCCTCTCCCACTGCAATATCCATCAGATTCAGGTCGCTCACCATTACGGCAATGTTGTAGGAATTAGTTCCTGCTCCGAAAGTTCGGCGAATATTATTAACGGTGGTGATTACTACTTTATCTGCATTTAAAAAGGCGCTTGATCCCTTGTCTTTTAAAATACCGATAACCCTGTACTTATTATTATCTACCGTGATTACCTTATCCATGGCTCGTTCTGTATTATCGCCATATAACTTTTGCGCTACTACATTCCCAATGATGCAGACATTTTCGCCACTGGCTACATCGTTATTACTGAAGTTTCTACCATAAGCTATTTCATAACCATTGATATAAAGGTAGTTTTCATCCCCACCCAATATTCTTACATCCGGATTGGTTCTTTTAACGCCATTGTCCACAATAATACCTGCCGGACCGGGTATCGATATGCCAACTTTTGCAGGAAAATTAAATTGGTCCTTAAAAGCTTTGGCTTCATCATAACTAATCAAACGGCCACTGCTGGAAACTTTTTCTTTTAAGGAATTCCGTGTAGTAACTTTTACATCATCGCGATTAGGCCCACCACCCAGCCGGATAGTACGTTCTTTATAACGAATACTGAACGCATTAGCACCCATGGTAGAAAAACTGGTAGTAAGACTTTCATTAACGGCTTGTACGGCAGTTATAATAGCTATCAGCGCCATTATACCCAAAGCGATAATTACAACAGTGATTGCAGTGCGCAACCTGTTGCTTTTGATTGTTTGATAAGATAATAAGATGGAATCGGCCGTCTTCATTATCTAAAAGTAAGCAGAAATAAGGAATGTTGGGGAAGGCAAAAGTGAAAAGTGAAAACCAAAAAGTAACAATAAGATCAGGATGAATACTCTCCTTTATTATAGATTATTTTTTGCCCGATGTTTTTAAATTTCTCTCAGATGCATTTAAGGATAATAGTGTGCCCAATCAATCACCAACCCCGGATATACACCCAACACTAGTATTAAAATAGCAGTGACGATCAACAAGATCTTAAAAGCCGGAGTAACATCCCACTCGATCGTTGCTGCGTTACTATTACTTTCTTTAAAATACATTGCCTGTATTATTTTGAAATAATAGTATGCACTGATTGCTGCGCAGAATACAGCAAATATTACTAACCAGATGTTTGTGCCATTTTGCACAGCAGCCATCAACATATAAAATTTAGCCTGAAAGCCTGCTGTTAAAGGAATACCGGTTAGTGACAATAAAAATATAGTGGCAGTGAAAGCTAATACCGGTTGCGCTTTAGCTAAACCATTAAAACCATCGATAGTATAATCGTTCATTTTTATCAGGATGGCAAATATCCCAATAGTAGCTAAACTATATGCTGCAGTGTATAAGATCAAACCATCTTTTGCAGTTTGATTTAAAGCGAACAATGCTAACAACATAAAGCCAGCCTGCGCAATACTTGAGTAAGCCAACATACGTTTAACACTTTGCTGAAATACTGCTGTTAGGTTTCCGATTAGTAATGTAGCTGCAGTTATAATGATGATCAATGTTTGCCATTGTCCGTGCATTTTACCAAAGGCATTGTCAAACAAACGAATGAATGCGATAAAGCTTGCTACTTTAACGATGGTAGACATGAAAGAAGTGAATACTGTTGGTGCACCGTCATACACATCGGGTGTCCAAAAATGAAATGGAGCAGCAGATACTTTGAATGACATAGCGATCATTAAAAATACCAAACCTGCTGCAATCAATACAGGTAGTTTACCAAAACCTAAATTAATATTATGAATATTGAAAGAGCCTGTGCTGTTACCGCCATATACTAATGCAATACCCATTAGCATGATACCTGTAGAAAACGCGCCCATCAAAAAATATTTTAACGCGGCTTCGTTACTTTTCAAATTACGTTTATCGCTACCTGTTAGTATGTATAAAGGAATAGACATGATTTCTATGCCGATAAATAATATCAATAAAGTATTAAATGTAGCTACCAGACATACCCCGCATAAAATAAAAAATATTAATGCGAAATATTCAGAGACACTTGATCCTACTTTTTCAAAATCTCTGCCACTTAATAAAAAGAATAATAAGGTACAGCTTAATGCTACAGTAATAAATGTAAGATTGAAACTATTAAAGCTTAATGCATCTTTTACATCTACGCCCATCCCTAAAAAAGTAGCGCCATTGCCATAATATAACTGGCTGCAGTTAGCAAGAATAATAATTGCCAGGCCAATAATAGCCAGATATTTCGGAGTTGTTTTATTGTTGATAAATACACCACCAAACATCATTACGATACCCCAAATTGCTGTTAATATAATTGCGTTCATATCTCAACCCCTAAGGGCCAATTTGTTTTTGTTACTTAAATCTTGTTACTAATATCGCTACTGTATCTTTTGTCAGATCGAACATTGGTTGTGGAAATACGCCCAATGCAATGATCAATACAACAACAACACTCAATATAAATTTCTCGTTAAAAGATATTTCTTTGATCGTTGATGTCAATGTATTCTCTTGTCCGTAAAATACTTTTTGTATCATATTCAATGTGTACACTGCTGCAAGGATAATGCTTAAACCTGCTACTGCTGCATACCATGCACTGTATTTAAATACACCACTGAACATCATGAACTCTCCTACAAATGCATTGGTCAATGGCAATGCAATATTTGCAAAGGCAATTACCACTAATAATATGGTTAATACCGGAGCCTTATGTGCTACACCGCCCAATTGGGATATTTTTCTAACACCTGTTTGTTTTTCTAACAGATCGATCACTATCCACATACCAATGATATTGATACCATGATTGAACATTTGTATCATCGCACCTTCTACGCCTATCTGCGACATAGAAAAAATAGCCGCACACATTAAACCAATATGCGCAATAGAAGAGTATGCCGCAAAACGTTTTAGATCGTCCTGTACAATAGCGATACAACTTGCATAGATCATGCCTGCAACAGAAAGGAAGATAACGATCGAACTGAACTTGATACTTGCTGCAGGGAAGATAGGTAACAACCAACGCAATACACCAAATAAACCCATCTTCACCATGATACCACTCAGTACCATTGTTGTTGATGTTGGTGATTGCTCGTAAGCATCAGGCTGCCACGTATGAAAAGGAAATATCGGCATCTTGATAGCAAACGCCACAAAGAATAACCAGAACAAACAGTTTTGCTGTGCTATAGATAAATGAGCCGTATAAAAAGATTGAATAGAAAATGAATGCGCTGCATATTCGGTAGACCCAGTATGCTGGTAAACACAAATGATCCCGATCAGCATTAATAAAGATCCAAGGAATGTATAGACAAAGAATTTAAAAGTTGCCTGTATTCTTTTTTCTCCACCCCAACGACTACACAAGAAATAAACAGGTATTAACGCTAACTCCCAGAAGAAGTAAAATACCAATGCATCTGTTGCAACAAATACGCCCATCAAACCCGCTTGCGTTAATAGCATCAAGCCATAAAACAAGTTAGCGTTCTTGTATTCATTTTTATAAGTCGCAGTAAATATGATCGGGAAAGAAACTGCGGTTAATAAAGTTAGTATTCTCGCCAATCCATCTAAGCCTACAGAAAAGCTAGAACCGATATAAGGCATCCAGTAATAGCTTACATTATTAAGGTAAAAATATTTATCCGCAGAGCAACAAATACTTCCTACTGAAATAACTAAAGTAATAATAGTTGCCAGTAATGCCCATGCTTTTACACTTTTATCATTCTTGATAAATAAAGTGATCACGCCCGCTAACAGCGGAAACCAGATCAGTAATTCAGGAAACGTTATCCAAATATTTGCAGGGTTCATATATTCTTAAAAAAACAATTGAATGATAAATAAAATCAAAATACCTATAACCATCAGCAATACATAATTACCTACTTGTCCGCTTTGTAATAAACGTATTTGTCTGCTTCCGTAATTAACGCTTTTACCAACACCGTTTACAAAACCATCAATACCGCTTTTTTCAACTACATCATTAAAGAACGCTGATACTTTTTTCAATGGCTTAACAATGATCGCATCATATATTTCATCAACGTACCATTTGTTTTCCAACACTTTTCCAAAGCCCGTTTCTTCAACAGTAACTTTTTCATATTTGCTGAATTTATTGATAGCATATAATAAAGTTGCTAATGCACCTAGTACAGAAACAGCCATTAATGTATAATCAGTTGAAGGAACTAATTCACATTTGGCAACCAAAGCATTACTTGCGGCAAATATTGGAGATAAGAACTGTTCTAATTTATCACCATTGTTCATGAATACTTCCGGAATATTTATCCATCCACCAACAACAGCTAGTATAGCTAATGTGATCAACGGGAAAGTAATAGCAGCCAGACTTTCATGTAAATGATGTTCCTGATCATGCGTGCCTCTGAATTTTCCAAGGAAAGTCATAGCGTATAAACGGAACATATAAAAAGCTGTCATGAATGCAGTTAAAACACCTACTACCCAGTAGATAGGATTTTTTGCAAATGCAGCACCTAAAATTTCATCTTTAGAAAAGAAACCTGCGAATGGAGGCATACCGGCGATCGCTAAACAACCTAACAAAAAAGTAAGGTGTGTGACGCTCATATATTTTTTTAATCCACCCATGTTGCGCATATCCTGCTCGCCACCCATTGCATGAATAACACTACCCGCACCTAAGAATAATAATGCTTTGAAGAAGGCATGTGTCATAACATGGAATACAGCACCGGTGTAAGCACCAACGCCTAAGCCAACAAACATATAACCTAACTGACTAACGGTAGAGTAAGCCAATACTTTTTTAATATCATTTTGTTTTAAAGCAATTGTTGCAGCTAAAACGGCAGTGGCCAAACCAATGATCGTGATGATCGATTGAGTGAAAGGCGCCATGGTGAATAAGATGTTGCTACGTGCGATCATATAGATACCTGCGGTAACCATTGTTGCAGCATGTATCAATGCACTCACGGGAGTTGGACCAGCCATCGCATCCGGTAACCAGGTGTATAATGGTATCTGTGCACTTTTACCTGTTGCACCTACAAACAATAATAACGTAATGCCTGTAATATCTGTTGCTGATAATTTAGCTAGGTTAACTGCAGAAAAGACATCTGCATAATTTACCGTTCCGATTTTTGTCAGCAACCAAAACACTGCTAATAAAAATCCAAGATCACCAATACGATTCATGATGAATGCTTTTTTAGCAGCATCGGTGTAATCATTATTAGTGAACCAAAACCCGATCAATAAATAAGAACACAAACCTACTCCTTCCCAACCGATGAACATGATAATGTAGTTAGCTCCCATTACCAATAGCAACATGGAGAAAACGAACAAGTTTAAGTAAGCAAAAAACTTTGCAAAGTCTTTTGACTTTTCATCATGCATGTAAGAAGTAGAATATACATGGATCAAAAATCCAATTCCGGTAATGATCAATAAAAACAAAGAAGATAACTGATCGATCTGAAAAGCAAAATTGATATGCAGTGAAGTAGTATCAATAAACTTAAAGAAAGTAACAACAGCCGTGTTACCACTTTTTACCTGAAAGAAAACGAATACGCTGATCAGGAAAGAAGCCAGGATAGCACCACTACCAATAATACCCACAAGGGTTTTTGATAATTGCTTACGGCCTAATCCATTAATTAAAAATCCGACTAATGGCAAGAAAGGGATCAGCCAAACTAGTTGTAAAGTATTGTTCATAATTGGTCTAATGGACGACCAACCACTGACCACTGACCACCGATGGAAACGGTTGTCGGTGGTCGGCGGTCGGTGGTCAGTTCTTTAGTCTATTTAAAAAATTAACGTCTACCGAATGGGTATTTCTATATAGCATTACGATGATCGCCAGTCCTACTGTCACTTCTGCAGCTGCCACTACCATAATAAAGAATACAAAAATTTGCGCATCGCTTGCTAATGTTGGATTAGTTACTGCAAATTCTACATTGTGCATTTTAGAAAATGCTACTAATAATAAATTCACAGAGTTCAACATTAACTCCACACACATAAAAATAATGATCGCATTACGACGCGTTAACACACCTATCACTCCGATACAAAAAAGGATGATGGCGAGTGTTATGTAATTGTATATTGGCATTGCTTTGAATTAAGAATTAGTAATTAAGAATTAAGAATGTTTTAAAACTTAATTAGTATTCGTTTATTATAATCGTTTTAATATTTATGCTTTTTCATGATACTTAAGCTTTCAGAAATTGAATGAATTCTTCATTCTTAATTCCTAATTCTTAATTAATCTAGTCTTTCTTCGAGATAACTACTGCTCCAATCATTGCGCTTAAAAACAACACACTGCTAATCTCGAATGGAAAAACATAGCTGGTGAATAATGCACGGCCTAACTCTTCTATTAATCCTACATTACCGCCGCCCATTTGAACTAAGTGTGTACTTGTATCGCTTTGTTTTAATGCAGCTACTAAAACTAACATTAAACTTGCTCCGGCAATTGTTCCTATAAATAATAGCAACCTGTTTTTTTGTGGTTCAGATTCTGCATTCAAATTCATCAACATTACCACGAATAAAAACAATACCATGATGGCGCCCGCATACACGATGATGTTTACGATCGCTATGAATTGTGCATTCAATAAAATATAATGACCAGAAATGGCAAAGAATGTAATGATCAGAAAAAGTATACTGTGTACCGGATTTTTACTCACAACAACCATCGCCGCAGAACCAACTGCTAACAAACTTAAAAACCAGAATAGAATTTGTGTGATGCCCATTGAATTATTGATTGTATTTAATTCTTAATTTTTAATTCTTAATTAACCTTTACTCTTCCGCCTTTTGCTTTTGCGTATGCTTCAGGTTCAGTAACAGGATTTGGTATTAATAGATCTTCTTTTCCGTAGATAAAACCTTTGCGTTGGAAGTTTGCCGGTGCAAATGTTTCACTTAAATAAATTGCATCTTTCGGACAAGCTTCTTCGCACAAACCACAGAATATGCAACGCAACATATTGATCTCATACCTTGCTGCGTATTTTTCTTCGCGGTATAATCCTTCTTCACCTGGTTTTCTTTCTGCCGCTTCCATTGTTATTGCTTCAGCCGGACAAGCTACTGCGCATAATCCGCAAGCTGTACAATTTTCACGGCCTTCTGCATCTCTGTTCAACACATGCAACCCTCTGAATACAGGACTGAACGGGCGTGTTTTTTCAGGATACCTGATAGTAGGTACCTTCTTGAACATATGACTGAACGTAATGAACATGCCTTTGATAACAGCAGGCAGGTACAAGCTTTCCATAAAGCTTAGCTTCTTGCGTTCAACTTCTTTAACTCTGTTTGTTAATGCTTGCATATATTTTTGTATTCACTACAACCGTAAAAGTTGCGCAAATATATTTTTTATGTTAGAAATGCCAACCACTTTGTTGGAACAAAATTAGAGCGCCTGTTACCAGCATATTAAATAGTGCTAATGGTATCAAGATCTTCCAACCTAAATTCATTAATTGATCGTAACGGAAACGCGGGATCGTCCAGCGTACCCACATAAAGAAAAATAAAAAGGCTGCCACTTTAATTAATAAAGTGATCAAATGCCAGAAAGCCAGCCAGTTGGTACTTGATTTAGCAGCAACGATATGTTCAAAAAATGGAATGCCGTAACCACCAAAAAACAAACACACCATTATAGTGCTACTAATAAACATGTTGATGTATTCAGCAAATAAATAGAAACCTAATTTCATTGATGAATACTCGGTATGATAACCACCTATCAATTCACTTTCTGCTTCAGCTAAATCAAATGGTGTTCTGTTACATTCTGCAAAAGCACAAATTAAAAATATTAAAAAACCTAATGGCTGTTTAACAATATTCCAGCTGTACCAATGCGCTTGCTGTTGTTCCACCATTGTCTTTAAACTCATAGAACCTGTAACCATTAACAACGCGATCAATGAAATACCCATTGCTAATTCGTAACTGATAATTTGTGATGCAGCGCGTAAACCACCCATCAAAGAAAATTTATTATTACTCGCCCAGCTACCGATCATTATTCCATACACACCTAAACTCACTACACCAAATACATATAAAATACCGATGTTGATATCTGCTATTTGTAAAGAAAAATCTCTTCCCAGAATATGGATCTTATCTCCCCAAGGCACAACAGCACCTGTCATCATTGCCGTTAGCATCGCTAAACTCGGACCTAAAATAAATAAGAACTTATTCGAAAAATTAGGAATGATCTCTTCTTTAAAAAACAATTTTAATCCATCTGCCAAAGGCTGTAAAATACCAAAAGGGCCCGCTCGATTCGGACCAACCCTATCTTGTAAAACAGCCGCTACTTTACGTTCAGCAAATGTTGCATACATCGCTACAACTAACGATGCTACAACTACTATCGCTATCAGCACCAGCTTTTCAATTATAACCGCAATATCGATTGATAAAAACATATTTTAAAATTCTAATTCTTTATAGATTAAGCGAAGTCAAAATTTAAAAGTGAAAACCTAAAAGTTGAAAACTTACTTATTGGTTTTAACTTTTCACTTATTACTTATTATTAAAGTCATTGCTATGTGCAGGACCTTGTATTTTACTTAAATCAACACTTGGTTTATTCACTTCACTTACGCTATGAATATCCATTAATAATCTTGGCTCTCTTCCGCCCATTACTTCCTGGATCGTTTCTTTCGGTGTTATTACGCCAACGTAATGGCCTTGTGAAATAACTGAATGGCGACTGATCACTGTTGGACCTTCGATAGTCCAGTCTTTTGTTTCTTTTTTATCAAAGCGACAAGTGTTACAAATCCAGCCCGGTTTCCCGTCGAAGCTTTGAACTTCGCCCCATTGATCTTTTCTTGCTGTTACGCGAAACACTTCTTCACCACGTAACCATAAAGTTGTTTTACCACAACATTTAGGATTTTCGCAATTACGATGTGCATCAACCGGTTTAGTGAACCAAACACGATTTTTGAAACGGAAAGTTTTATCTGTTAAAGCACCAACCGGACAAACATCGATCATGTTACCGCTGAAGTCGTTCTCGATCGCTTTAGAAATGTATGTAGAAATTTCTGCGTGCTCACCTCTGTCTAAAATACCATGCACACGTTTATCAGTTATTTGATCTGCAACATACGTACAACGGTAGCAAAGGATGCAACGTGTCATATGTAATTGTATGTACGGACCAACGTCTTCTTTTTCAAATGTTCTTCTTGGGAACTCATAACGTGTGCCCTCTTTACCATGTTCGTAGCCAAGATCCTGCAAATGACATTCACCTGCCTGATCACAAATAGGGCAATCCAAAGGATGATTCAATAATAAAAATTCTACCACACCTGCTCTTGCATCTTTTACTTTATCGCTCGTAATATTTTTTACTATCATACCATCCATTACAGTTGTTCTGCAACTTGCCACCAATTTCGGCATTGGCCTTGGATCTGCAGTTGAACCCGCTGCAACTTCAACAAGACATGTACGGCATTTACCACCACTACCCTGTAACTTGCTGTAGAAGCACATTGCAGGAGGTGTTACATCGCCGCCAATTTCTCGGGCGGCTGTTAATATAGTAGTACCCGGAGCAACTTCGATAGTAATATTATCGATGGTTACTTTAAAATTTGCGGGTGGTGCTTTTACTTCGTCTGCCATATGCTAAGTAATAAGTTAAAAGTTAAAACCAAAAAGTTGTGCTATTTATTGATCTCTACTTTTGCTTTTTTTAATTTAATAACTGAAGCTGCCAAAATTTTTGGTATCTCGTCGGCTTCTTTTAATATTTTATCTAACTCGTTGTCTTTTTTATCAAATCCATCTCGCAATAAACATATCCAATACTTTGATTCGTTGCATGATTTCAATGCAATCTCATAGTATCTTTTAAACTCTAATCTCGAAGAACTATTTTTTGCTTCAATAACATTTGCTCCTACAGAAGATGCTGAGCGCATCAATTGTCTAACAATAACCAAACTCAAACTATCCCACTTCCCTCCTTTCAAAAACCGAATTACTAAAAGTGAAAACTGGTAACATCGATAACGAATATCCTTTTCCACTTAATAGTTTTTAGTTTTCAATAGGGATTATCACTCTTCACACTTACTTATGGGTTTTCACTTTTTACTTTTGACTTACTTTAAACAGCTACAACCGGAACATGAATAGGATCAGCATAGTGAGCCATCCCATAGTTCCTTCTTTGTGCCTCTTCAGGATTATTGATATGCCATTCGAACTCATCACGAAAATGTCTGATCGCCGCTGCAATTGGCCATGCTGCTGCATCTCCAAGCGGACAAATAGTATTTCCTTCGATCTTACGTTGTATATCCCAAAGTAAATCGATATCACTCATTTTGCCTTTTCCTGTTTCAATATTTTTTAAAACTCTTTCCATCCAGCCTGTTCCTTCGCGGCATGGAGAACATTGCCCGCAACTTTCATGGTGATAGAAACGTGCTAATGTCATCGTGTGACGAACAACGCACTGGTCTTCATCTAACACGATAAAACCACCGCTACCCATCATGGTACCTGTTGCAAAACCTCCGTCAGCAAGACTTTCATAGTTCATCATACGCTTCTCTCCTTTAGCTGTTGTCAGCAAAAGATTTTGTGGTAAGATAGGAACTGATGATCCGCCAGGAATACAAGCTTTTAATTTTTTGCCGTTCGGTATACCACCACAATATTCATCGCTGAAAATAAATTCTTCAACAGAGATGGTCATATCGATTTCGTAGATACCAGGTTTATTGATATTTCCGCAAGCAGAAATTAATTTAGTTCCAGTACTTTTTCCAACGCCGATCTTCGCATATTCTTCCCCACCAATATTCATGATAGGAACAATCGCTGCTAATGTCTCAACGTTGTTAACCACTGTTGGCCTTTCCCATGCACCTTTGATCGCAGGGAACGGAGGTTTGATTCTTGGATTACCTCTTTTACCTTCAAGGCTTTCGATCAATGCTGTTTCTTCGCCGCAGATATAAGCGCCTGCACCGCGATGAACATACATTTCACAATCAAAACCAGAACCTTGTATATTTTTTCCTAACCAACCATTTTGTCTGGCTTCAGCAATCGCATTTTCTAAAATTTCAGCAACCCATGCATATTCACCACGGATATAAATGTAGCTCGCATTACTACCTAACGCGAACGAAGAGATGATCATTCCTTCGATCAATAAATGCGGAATAAATTCCATCAAATATCTATCCTTGAATGTTCCGGGTTCACTTTCATCTGCATTACAAACCAGGTGACGAGGAACGCCTTCCGGTTTTGCAATGAAACTCCATTTCATTCCCGTTGGGAAACCCGCACCACCACGACCACGTAAGCCACTTTTCTTTACTTCTTCAACTATGTCTGCAGGAGCCATTTTAAGGGCTTTCTCTACACTACGGTAACCTCCTTCACGACGATACACTTCGTAGGTACGAATACCTTCAACATGTGCTTTTTCTAGTAATAATTTTTTGCTCATATACCCAAAGGGCTTAAATTAAGTTAGTAATTTTCTACTCCCTCTCTACGTGTTAATTTCCATTTTCCTTCTTCCTTTATCCATACTAATGTTATGGCTAAATTTAAATTCAATTCTGTACCGTCTGCTTTTTTTTCTACTCCTTTATATATTTTTTTAACTATAGCCGAATCTCCTTTCATTGAAAAATCGTATGGCATGGGTTGTATTCCCTCAACATAAACTGATTTATCATGACTAATATTTTGTATTGCTTCCTGCCTTGATTCGACTGTCCCATCAGGTTGTCTGTAACTTAATGTTCTTGCAAAAAGAGCTTCAAGGGTAGCGCTATCTTTTGTATCAAATACAGTTCTTTCCAATAACAAACTATTGGCTAAAATCACCCTCATTTGTTTTGATTGAGCAGTACAAGATACACTCAAGGCCAAAAATGCTATGTAAAAAAAATATTTCATTTAGTTTGCTTTCGCCCTACATTCATCAATAATAGCATCTACTTTTTCTTTGGTAAGATGCTCGCGATAATTTTTTCCTAACTGCATCATTGGTGCATAGCCGCAAGCGCCTAAGCATTCAACAGTCTTTAAAGTAAACATACCATCAGCTGTTGTTTCACCAACTTTGATGTGTAGTTTTTGTTTGATGTATTCAATAATATTATCGCTGCCATTCAACATACAAGGGCCTGTCTGACAAACTTCAAACATGAATTTGCCTACAGGTTTTAAATTGTACATGCTATAAAAACTAGCTACTTCATACACTTCAATTGGTTCGATGTTTAACAGGCTCGCTACATAATCCATCACCGGCGTATCCAACCAACCACCAAATTCATCCTGTGCCAAATGTAGTACAGGTAGCAACGCACTCTTCTGCCTTCCTTGCGGATAGTGCGAGATGATCTCGTTTACCTTAGCTAATTTTTCCTGCGAAAATGTAATCATAACAATATATCAGTTAAACAATTCTTCTTTTATTAAGCATCTAATTCCCCCGCGATCAAATTCAAACTACTCATCGTAATGATCGCATCACTCAACATACTTCCTTTTGTAATTTCAGGATATGCCTGGTAATAAATAAAGCATGGCCTACGAAAATGCAATCTGTACGGTGTTCTACCACCATCACTAATTAAATAAAAACCTAATTCACCATTAGCTCCTTCAACAGAACTATATAATTCACCTGCAGGAATTTCAGTTTCACCCATCACTATTTTAAAGTGATAAATCAAGGCTTCCATTTTAGTGTATACATCTTTCTTTTCGGGTAAGTAATACGCAGGAACGTCAGCATGAAACACATCAGCCTCTGCGCCTTTAAATTCCTGCACTTTTTTATATGCCTGATTGATGATACTTAAGCTTTGCCACATTTCTTCGTTACGAACCAAGAAACGATCGTAACAATCACCTGTTTTACCAACAGGAACGGTGAAATCAAAATCCTGATAACTGCTGTATGGTGTATGTACACGTACATCGTAGTCAACGCCTGCCGCTCTTAAATTCGGGCCGGTAAAGCCGTAGTTCAAGGCGCGTTCTGCACTTATCGGGCCACAACCAATAACACGCCCCATAAAAATACGGTTACGCAAAAACAGGTTTTCGAATTCTTTTAACTGAACCGGATATTCTTTTAAGAATTTTTCTAATTTTTCAAATGCAGTGTTGGTAAAATTTCTTTCGAAACCACCAATACGGCCGATGTTCGTTGTTAAACGTGAACCGCAAACTTCTTCATAGATCTCATAAATCAATTCACGGTATTGCATCAAATATAAAAAACCGGAGAATGCACCACTATCCACACCCACAATAGAATTACAGATCAGGTGATCACTAATTCTTGCCAACTCCATGATAATGATACGTAAGTAATCAACTCTTTTTGGTGTTTGAACACCGAGTAATTTTTCGCAAGTCAAGTGCCAGCCCATATTATTGATAGGAGATGAACAATAATTCATTCTGTCCGTCAATGGAGTGATCTGGTATAAAGGCCTTCTTTCTGCTAATTTTTCAAATGCGCGATGAATGTACCCTACTGTAGAAGTAGCTTTCATAATGCGCTCACCATCCATTTCCAGAATATTCTGAAACACACCATGCGTTGCAGGATGCGTAGGCCCTAGGTTTAGTGTAGTAGTTTGTTTTTCTAAAGACCCTTCTGGTAATAATATGTGTTCAGTTGACTGCATTGTTTATTTTTTTGTTACCAACTTTTTATGTTATTTATCTTCCAAACATTTCATCATCCTTATCAACTCTTGTCTGGTCTTCCAGTGGAAATTCTTTTCTCATTGGGAAATAATCCATCTCATCAACATTCAATATTCTTATCAAATTAGGATGTCCCAAAAAGTTGACGCCGAAGAAATCGTATGTTTCTCTTTCCATCCAGTTAGCTGTTTGGTATAAAGCTGTTGCACTAAATACATCGGGCTTTGTAATATCAGCAAACACTTTAAAACGTATGCGCACATTATCAACCAGGTTATGTAAATGATATACCACAGCCAATTCTTCTCCTTTTCTTGTTGGATAATGAACAGCTTGCAGATCAGTTAAAAATTGAAAACGTAATTCAGTATCATCATACAAAAATTGTAACACTTTTAAATTCTGATCTTTCGGTGCGGTAAAAGTAAGCATGCCATAAGGTTCAACCCAATCAGTCAGTTGATCACCAAATTTTTCTACCAGCCTTGTTTTAATTATTTCGTTTGTAAGTGCCATATTATAAGTCAAAAGTTAAAAGTAAAAACCAAAAACTGAAGGAGAATTTTTTCCTTTTAGTTTTTTACTTTTGAATTGTTTTATTGTATACCATATCCAGCCAGCATATCCTTGTACTTCTCACCGGTTCTTCTTCTCAAACTTTCGTTACCTACCAGTTCCTGTATTTTCATAAAGCCATCTAAAATAGCTTCCGGTCTTGGAGGACAACCTGGAACATATACATCAACAGGAATGATCTGATCTATTCCCTGTAAAACAGAATACGTGTCAAATATCCCACCACTACAAGCGCAAGCTCCTACTGATAAAACCCAGCGTGGCTCTGCCATTTGTAAATACACTTGTTTTAAGATCGGACCCATTTTTTTAGAAATGGTACCCATAACCATCAAAAGATCGCACTGACGCGGAGAAAAACTCATACGTTCAGCACCAAAACGTGCAATATCATAATGGCTTGCGGCTGTTGCCATAAACTCAATACCGCAACAAGATGTCGCGAATGGTAGTGGCCAGATGGAATTTTTTCTTGCCAGTCCCACTACTTTTTCAAGTGAGGTTGCCATAAATCCATCTCCCATGAAGCCCTCGGGAGCTTCTACCATCTTAACCTTATTATTAAATTGAACCGGACGTGACATAAATATTGATTATGTAATAATTAATATTGAATATTGTTTGCAACCCTACAATCGCTTATTTCTATTTAATATTCAATCAAAAATATTAAATATTAAATCTCTAATCTTCCCAGTCTAAAGCGCCTTTTTTAATGATATATATAAAGCCTGCAATGAATAGTCCTACAAACATAATCAACGCTGTAAAGCCATGCCAGCCTAAACCACGGAAGTTTACCGCATAAGGATAAAAGAAAATAACTTCCACATCAAACAACACAAATAAGATAGCTACAAGGAAATATTTAATAGCCATCGGCTGACGAGCGTTCCCTTTTATTTCGATGCCACTTTCAAAATTCTGCAACTTTTCAGCCGAATTTCTTTTTGGGCCAAACCAATGTGTTAAGCCCATCATTGTTCCGATAAAACCAATGGCGAAAATTAATTGAATGCCGATTGGCAGATAGTTTGCAGAACTGTTAATGTTAGAGACTTGAAGGAAAAAAAGACCCATAATTGCTATTATTCAGAATTGAATGACAAAAATACGACAATAGGTTCAAAAAAAAATCTCGTTTTGAAAAGAAAAATCCCCATCCGTTTTAATCGAATGGGGAGATATTCATATTATATTTTAATTTATTTCAATGATAACAATTACTACTTTTTTACAGGTTTTTTAGCTGCTGGTTTAGGATTTAAGTCTAATTTACTAATCACCTCTTTATTAGATAAAGCCTGTGCGTTAGTAGGATCGATAGCTAATATTTTATCGCAATAAGCAATCGCCGTTTCTTTATCTCTTTTAACGTTAACATAATACGGGATGAAATACTCGTAACTGCCGATTATCTGTTGTTTATATTTTACTGAATCAACACTGCCTACTTCTACCGCTTTTTGGAAAGAAGCATTAGCTAAGCCTTTTTGCATGGTAGAATCAATCCCCCAATAAGATTTACCAACCATGTAAAAACCAAAAGCATCATCAGGAAATTTCTGTGTATACACTGTAAATGCAGAAACTGCTTCGTTATAAGCACCTGATCTAAAATAACTATAGCCTGCATTGTACAAATCTGTTTTAGTTGGATTTGCCTTTACCGCTACAATCTTGCTATAATAGTTACCTGCTGATTTAAAATCTTTGCTTATTTCATAATCACCTGCTATAGATTTTAAATGAGCTACTTTATCAGCTTCCAGTGAATCCAATGATAAGCCTTTATTAATTGCAACTGTTGCCTGTGCAGTATCAGCAATTCCTAATTTTAATAAAACCCTTGCATAAGTTATGTAATCGGTAGAACCCACTTTATCAGCAGCCTGCTTACTAAAATATAATTCAAAACTTGATTTTGCATTTAAAGAATCTCCTAATCTAAAATAAGCATATCCTTTTAAGCCATATAAAGATGGATAAGGAACAGGAGCAGCTCCAATACAATTATCAGATTGTGTAATGGCATCTTTAAATAAACCTTGTGCATATTTCATTGAAGCCCTGTAATAACAAGCATTTGGCTCATCATCACCTTTTAATGCTAAATATTTTTCTAAGTAGTCGCCTGATTTTGTAACATCAGTAGTATAATAATAATTATAAAAATTATAATACACCGGTGAATAATTAGGATCTTCTGCAATAGCGTCGTTATAATATTTCATGTAAATGTCCTGTTGACTGTACCCTTGCGTTTGGTATATTTTACCAATTCGTAAAGATGCTCTTGCATAATTAGGTTGTATTGCTAATGCAGCCTGATAAGCCTTTTGGGCCGATCCGCCATCTCCTATCAATCTATACGCGTCACCTAAATTGCAAAATATATCAGGATTTTTAGCGCCGTCTTTTAGCAGCGAAGCCTGTTTTAATTTATCCATGGCATAAGCCGCGTTCCCTGCTTTGGCACTAATATTAGCATACCCAATAGCATTTAAAACTGTCGCATTTTTGGCATTACTTAAACTAATGGCTGTTTCAAATTGATTATGTGCATCAGCTACATTTCCTTTTAACAACTGAATATTGCCCATCCCTGCAATTAACAACGCACTGTTGGTATTTGCTGCTAATGTTTTTTGATACAAAGCCTGAGCCGATGCAGTATCGCCCAATTGAATTTCACTTTGGCCGAGCCAATATGCAGCATCCAAATCATTAGGATTTGCCGCAATCAATTTATTGAAAACGCTTTTAGCGCTTACGTATTTTTCGTAGTAGAAAAACTTCTTTCCATCATCAATACTTTGTGCCTTAACAATTGTAGCGATAAATAATATGCTACATAACAGTAGAGCCGATTTGATCTTATTCATTTTGTTTGATTTATACTTATGCAATGTTATTATTTTTTACGACAGCTTTAATAAAATGAAATTTAATTGGCCGCTAATTTTTAGTTAATCTTAACATTTCTGATTTGAAAGCCAATTTTGGATGGTCCCAGGTATGCGCGCCTGAATATTAATTGTCCGCGTTCGTATTGTAAAAAGTCTACAAAGCCTGCTCCCAAACCGTTATAATTTTCTTTCAGGATATAATACAAACCGCGTACCAATGGATAACGGCGTGTTTCAATCCCTAATTGAGTTGGTTTCACATACGGTGAGTCTGTACATTCATCGCATCTTACATAAGCCATCTTTACTTTTTTGAGCATATTAACCTGCGCTGTATCTTCAGGATTACCTATCCAGCTGATTCCTACTAATCCGATGGCATCCGTATTTGCAGCAACATATTTCAAAACTTCCTGACTATTTTTTGCTGCCTTAACTACGCTTGTATCAAAATGCTGTCCTTTTAAAATGCTATCGATCGCAAACCTAACGGTACTGGTTGCACTAAGTCCGTCGAAAATAACCGATTGTTTTTTGCCCAATTTACCTGCTAATAAATTCTTCAATTCATCAAAAGTAAACACAGTATCAGTGCTTTTATTATTTACCACGACAGCAATCGCATCAGTCGCGATCTTTTCCCAACGGGGAATAAAGCCAATATTATTATCAAAGAATTGCCCCTCTTCTGCTCTCAGGCCTCTTGTTACAATAACCATTCGTGTAGCAGAATCATGTAAAATATCTTTTAAACATTCCGCCTCCGGTTTATAATGCACAACAATATTTGCAGCCGGGTAAGAAGCTTCAAATGCCGCTATCTGCTGATCTATCACCGGTTTAAAGGATTCATCTACACTAATGTTAATAGTGCCGCTTTTAATTGTATCCGTTTGTTTATTTTGGATATGGTCGCAACTGCTTATTAACACAATTGTAATTACACACCAAAAAAACTTCAAAAAATTATTCATCACTTATTTTATTTTACTCCATGCTTTATCATTCAGAGCGAAGCGAAGAATCTTATTCTTATTCAAAAAATTCATTTATTGAATAAGAAGATGTTTCGTTCCTCAACATGACAAAGCCGCAAGATTAAATGTTGGTATTATATCCTCTGTAAATTCTGAATGCCCCATATATCCAACAGATCACTGCGAACAATTTTATCATTAACGGATCGTACAAAGCAACAAATGGTGCCGTATATTTTATTGGAAACATGATGAGACATCCTGCAATGATCATTAATGCGCCCATGATATAATTACTGATACTGCGAATAAGAATTGAATTCTTTTCCCGCTTTGTTATCCTTTCGTCTTCAAATTCTTCCTGTGCCATAGCTTAATTAAATGAGTTGACAAATTACTACAATTATTATGGATTGACGTCTGATGAAACAAATTTTACAGGAATAATATGATAAACAGATACGCTGTGACCGTTCGATTTACCAGGTATCCAATTGGGCATCTTTTTTAATACTCTGATCACTTCATTATTAAAATCCTCGCCCCCATCTTTCACAACTTTAAAGCTTTTTAATTTACCATCATACCCAACAACAAACTCAACTTGTACGCTTATAGTTACATCGTCCTGCATATCTGCCGGTGTCTTAAGATTTTTTTCCAGGAACTTTTTTAATGCTTCATTACCGCCAGGGAAACTTGGGTAAACATCTGCTGTTTCCATTGGCGTATTTACATCAATAGTTGTAGCGGTTGATTGTCCGGTTCCGCCTGGCTTTCCATCGGTAACTCCACTTGATATATTGCCTGCATCGCTCGCTGAAGTTGCCACTACTGCCGCATTTATATTAGTTACAGCAAGTATAGGATGATCACTTATTACTTTCAGACTATCCTTCACATACACTATTTTATTGCCTACGCCTTGTTGTGCAGGTTTATTGGCCGGCTTGCTTACAAGTAATTTCATTGCCGGTTTTTCAGCAGGTTTTTGTTTAGGAGCTTCGGCTGTCACCTGATGGTATTCTCTCAATGTTGGCGTTTCTATAAACGAAACTGTTTCTACTTTTTTCTCTGTATTGATAAAAGTTAAACAAAACAGTAAGCATACGCATAACAACATTATGCCAATGGATTTATACAACCTGTTCTGATAAAACTTACGCAGATCATAGGCTCCATAAGCTTTATTACGGTTTTCGAAAATGATGTCCAATACATCGCTTTTCATAATTAAGTCGCTGTTCATGATTAGTTGGTTTTGAAATGAGCAAATCGTTTTTCCAAAACCGGCGCCGGTAATTATGAGATGCTTTTAGTTTCAAATTCCACAAATTTTAATGGTAAATGATAAATGATAAATGATAATTCTATAGAAGCTGCTTCATTTACCATTTATCATTTACCATTTACCATTGTTATATTTATCTTTGCCCTCATGAAAATTTTAATGGTTTGTCTGGGTAACATTTGCAGAAGCCCTTTGGCAGAAGGAATTTTAGAGAAAAAAGCAAAAGATGCGGGATTAAACTGGATGGTAGATAGCGCCGGAACAAATGGTTATCATGTTGGCGAATCGCCCCATAAATTATCACAAAAAGTGGCTAAAGAAAACGGGATCGACATCAGCCATCAAATAACCAGAAAATTTGTTACGGAAGATTTTGACAGGTTCGATAAGATCTACGCCATGGCTGAAGATGTGATCGATGAAATGAAAATGATCAGCGGAAAAAAATATGATGCTAAAAAAGTTGACTTATTATTGAATGAATTGCATCCCGGAAAAAATGAAGATGTTCCCGATCCATGGTCAAGACCAGAATCTGTTTATCATGAGGTATTTGCATTAATTGACAAAGCATGTGACGCGATCATTCATAATGGTAAATTGTAAATGATAAATGGTAAACGCATACACTCGACAATTCGGGTTTTATTTTTTGATTTATTGTTTTTTGGATTTTATTTTTTGATTTTAAATTTTTGACTTTATACTTTATAAAGATGGCTAAACCAAGCATACCACAAGGCACAAGAGATTTTTCCGCAGAAGTAGTGCGTAAGCGCAATTTCATTTTATCTACCATAAAAAATGTTTTTGAATTATATGGCTTTCAACCGTTGGAAACTCCCGCGATGGAAAACCTGAATACATTGATGGGTAAATATGGTGAAGAAGGCGATCGTTTGATTTTTAAGATCATCAATAACGGCATTAACGATCCTAAAAATATTGATAAAGCGAAAGCAGGTTTTAAAAAAGTATTGGAAGGTAAAAGCAGTACTGATTTAACAGAACGTGCTTTAAAATATGATCTCACCATTCCATTTGCACGTTATGTTGCGATGAATCATACTCAACTAACGTTTCCGTTTAAACGCTATCAGATACAACCTGTTTGGCGTGCAGACAGGCCTCAAAAAGGCCGCTACCGTGAGTTTACACAATGTGATGCGGATGTTGTGGGAAGTACGTCTTTATTAAATGAAATTGAACTGGCTAATATTTATCATCAGGCATTTACTCAGTTAGGGATTACAAATTATGAATTAAGAATTAATAGTCGCAAGATACTTACAGCACTTTCAGAATTATGCGGCGGTGCAGATAAACTAATTGACATTACTATCGCGATCGACAAACTTGATAAAATTGGTATTGGAAAAGTAAAAGAAGAATTACAACAAAGAGGTTTAAATACCGATCAGATTTCGATCATAGAAAAGTATTTAAATATCGATGGAAACAATGAAGAAAAATTAGCCAAAGCAAAATCGCTCTTCGCAAATATTGAAATTGGTGCCAAAGGAATTGCGGAGTTGGAGTATGTTTTTCAACAAACAAAAAACATCTCTTTACAAATTGATTTCACTTTAGCACGTGGATTAAATTATTATACCGGAATCATTTTCGAAGCAAAAGCTCCTGCAGAAGTTCAGATCGGCAGCATTGGCGGCGGCGGCCGTTATGATGATCTTACAGGATTATTCGATGTAACAGGTATCCCGGGCGTAGGTATTAGTTTCGGAGTTGACAGGATTTATGATGTAATGGAAGAATTGAAACTTTTCCCTCAAAATTTACAAATAAGCACAAAAGCTTTATTCTTCAATATGGGTGAAACCGAAAGTCTTTTTGCTTTTGGTATTATGCAACAGTTACGAGGCAAAGGCATCGCCTGCGAATTGTACCATGAGTTTACCAAAATCGGTAAGCAATTTACTTACGCAGAAAAAAAGAATATCCCTTACGTTGTGATCATCGGTAGCAAAGAAATCGAAGACAATAATTGTGTTGTTAAAAACCTGGCTACCGGTGTACAAAATGTTGTCCCGATCGATCAATTGTACCAGGAAGTAGTGAATTAATAATCAATTGATTATTGCCACTATGCGCAATTGCCGCTAATATGCTGTTTCCTCGTACATTAACTGTAACTTTGTGCCAGTATTCTATTTTACTGCGCTGAAAAGTCGCTTTCTCACTCATTAGACCAATAAAAACACATTATGTACACTCATATTTGGAATAAGTACCTTCCCGTGATCAGGATCCTGTTAAAAAAATCAGCAACAGGTAACCAAACGCTTGATCTTAACCGTATCGACTTCGAAAGAGCCGGTAGCGGACGTAAGGCAGGATACAAATTCAATATCGAGTTTGAAGATGGTAAAGTTGGTAATGTAATAAGTGGTTCTGATCTGGCTAGTCATTTATCAATTGTAATGTTGGAAGATGCAGGCACAAAACAGATTCTAAAAGAAAATAATTATAGCGTAAGCTTAAATACAAGATTTCAATTATTGATCAAAAACACAACACCTGCATCAAAAGCGGAAACGCCTGCTGCAGATTCTTCAGCTGAATAAACAACCTAATTTTCTAGCATTTTGACATTTAAAGATTTCGGTTTCGATGAGCGTTTAATAGAAGGTATTGAATCTTCAGGTTATAACACGGCAACTCCGGTTCAGGAGCAGGTAATTCCACTGGTTTTACAAGGCAAAGATGTCATCGCATCTGCACAAACCGGTACGGGAAAAACAGCCGCTTTTTTGCTCCCTTTAATTAATAGAATAATTACTTCCCCACCTAATCATGGAGCAAGCATTACCGCATTGGTAATTGTACCAACGCGAGAATTGGCTGTGCAAATTGCACAACACATGGAAGGCCTTTCCTACTTCACTTCTGTAAGTTCGATCGCTGTTTATGGCGGTGGTGATGGCAATGCATTTGTACAAGAAAAGAAAGCTTTAAGCATGGGCGCAGATGTAGTTATCTGCACGCCGGGTAAAATGATAGCACATTTGAATATGGGCTACGTAAAATTCGACGGACTTAAATATTTGGTATTAGATGAAGCCGATCGTATGTTAGACATGGGGTTTTATGACGACTTAATGCGCATCATCAATAGCCTGCCTGCAAAAAGACAAAACCTTTTGTTCTCGGCAACCATGCCTCATAAAATAAGAGAGCTGGCAAGAAAAATTTTACATGAGCCTGCAGAAATAAATATTTCTATCAGCAAGCCAAATGAAAAGATCGTACAGCTGGCTTATGTTGTATACGAACCACAAAAAATTCCTTTAGTAAAATATATACTGCACCAGAAAACATTTAAATCTGTTTTAATTTTCTGTAGCAGCAAAATGAGTGTTAAACAATTGAACCGCGATCTTAAAAAGACAGGTTTACCAATTGATGAGATACACAGTGATCTTGAACAGGATGTGAGAGAAGATACTTTAATGAAATTCAAAAGTGGCCGATTACAGATATTGGTTGCTACAGATATTTTAAGTCGTGGTATTGATATCGATAACATTGATTTGGTAATTAATTACGATGTACCACATGATGGTGAAGATTATGTTCATCGTATTGGCCGTACGGCCCGCGCTGCCGCTGAAGGTACCGCTATTACATTTGTTAGTGAAAAAGAACAACGCAAATTCGCCAGCATAGAAAAACTAATCGGCAAACCCGTTCCCAAAGCGGTTGTACCCGAAGAGTTTGGTGAAGTACCTGAATATGCTCCTACTGCTTTTCGCCCGAAAGATGGTGCCGGCAGAAGTCAGAAAAGGCCGGGAGGTTACAATCAAAATGCTTCAAGAAAATCTCATTAATATTTTATATTGATTATTTAATATTGAATATTGTCGATTATACATCGTACATCACACGCCGTACATCGTACATGCGACATCCCCATAAATGAAATATATTTGTAAAAACAATTTACTATTTCAGCCTCCAGTAACATATTATCGAATCCTATTGAATACTTAAAAGGTGTTGGCCCATTAAAAGCTGAGCTGATAAAAAAAGAGCTAGAGATCTTTACTTTTAAAGATCTGTTGGAATTTTATCCGTTTCGTCATGTTGATAGAACTAAGATCGATAAAATTGCTTCGCTTAATCAAAGTACAGACTACGCACAGGTTGCGGGCAAACTAACACAATTTGATATTGTTGGTGATAAAAGAAGTAAACGTTTAGTTGCTTACTTACAAGATGATACAGGAGAAATAGAGCTCACCTGGTTTCAGGGAATTACCTGGATAGAAAAGACTTTACACATCGGCCAGCAATATGTAGTTTTTGGAAAGATCGGTTTCTTTAACAGAAACGTACAAATTATGCATCCGGAAATGGAAGTATTCACACCCGAAAAAGCAGGTGGTAAAAAGTTTCTGGAACCCGTATATCCATCAACAGAAAAATTAAAAACACGTGGTTTAAACGGCCGTGCAATTGGCAAGCTAACACTAGGTTTATTGCAGATGATATCTGCAAAAGATCTTCCTGAAAATTTACCGGAAGCCATCGTAAAACAATATCGTTTTGTCTCAAGATGGGATGCTTTCTGCAACATACATTTTCCTGCATCGGAAGAATTATATACCCATGCGTTGCGTCGATTAAAATTTGAAGAATTATTTTTTGCCCAGATACGATTAGGTATTATTCGTGGCGATCGTCATCGCTTCAGCAAAGGTTGGGTGTTTGATAAAGTAGGTAATCTGTTCAATGATTTTTATAGTAAGCATTTACCCTTTCAATTAACCGGTGCACAAAAAAGAGTACTAAAAGAAATACGAAAAGACACGGGCAGCGGCAGGCAAATGAACCGTCTCTTACAAGGAGATGTTGGTAGCGGTAAAACAATTGTTGCTTTATTAAGTATGCTGATAGCAGCAGATAATGGCTTTCAAAGCTGCATGATGGCACCTACTGAAATTCTGGCGCAACAGCATTTCAACAGCATTTCGGAACTGGTAAAAGATATGCCGGTGGTGGTGCAAATGTTAACCGGTTCATCTAAAACAAAACAAAGAAAAGAAGTTTTAAAAAATTGCGAAGATGGCACACTGCATATTTTAATCGGCACACATGCAGTGATAGAAGATAAAGTGATCTTTAAAAATTTAGGATTCGCAGTCATCGATGAACAACACAAATTTGGTGTAGCACAACGAGCGCAACTCTGGAAAAAGAACACTATGCCGCCACATGTATTGGTAATGACGGCAACGCCTATTCCAAGAACGTTGGCACTAACGGCTTATGGAGATCTTGATTATAGTGTGATGGATGAATTACCCCCCGGCAGGCAACCGATCGCAACAGTACATCGTTATGAACAGGCAAGGCCGCAAGTGATGGATTTTATCAAAGAAGAAATTGTAAAAGGCAGACAAGCCTATATTATTTATCCATTGATAGAAGAATCTTCTAAAATGGACTATGAAAACCTGATGAAGGGATATGAAGAAGTGAAATCATTTTTCCCAGAGCCAAAATATTGGATCAGCATGGTGCATGGCAGACAACCTGCCGACCAAAAAGATACCAATATGCAGCGCTTTGTAACCGGCGATACTAATATTATGGTTGGTACAACGGTTATTGAAGTAGGTGTAAATGTGCCGAATGCTTCTGTGATGGTGATTGAAAGCGCGGAGAAATTTGGACTATCGCAATTGCATCAATTAAGAGGAAGAGTTGGCCGTGGTAGCGAGAAAAGTTTTTGTATCTTACTAACGGGAAGCAAGGTATCTAACGATGCGAAGGAACGATTGAAAATTTTATGTGCTACGAACGATGGTTTTAAAGTGGCCGAAAAGGACCTTGAAATTCGCGGACCCGGAGATATTGGTGGAACGAGGCAAAGTGGCTTACTAGATTTTAAACTGGCTAACATAGTGCAGGATAAAGTGATATTGGAAGCCGCTAAAAAGGCTGCTGAAGCCATTTTAGATAAAGATCCGGACCTAAGCTCAGAAGAAAACTTGCCTTTAAAGACTTATTTACAGCTCCAAAAGAGCAAGACGGCATGGAGCAAAATCTCCTGATTAATAAGATGTTACCGACTCAAGATTGGGTTAATTTTAGCATTTAGAATAGGAACTTTGCAAAAATTATAAGTTTTACTATGCTACAAAAAATAGCTACTTATTTTTTACTGGTTTGTGTAATATGTTTTGTTACACAACGATCTTATGCCCAACTACAGTTTATCGAAAATAAAGGCCAATGGAATAAAGCTGTCGTTTTAAAAGCCGACATCACAACCGGCGCATTTTTTTTAGAGAAAAAAGGATTTACCGTTTTATTACACAACACTACCGACTTATTAAATTTAGAAGAAACTGCCCATGGAGAAAAACTTGCGGCAGACACAACAGCTGGCTCTGCAAAAAATAAGAGCGACCTTACTACCAGTAACTTATCTGTCGCTGCACCCCCTGCAACAACTACACCTCCCGGCTCATCAGTAATACTTCATTCACACGCCTATAAAGTTGAATTTGTTGGTGCTTCAGACAAAGTAGAGATCGTTCCTGAAAAATCTTTACCTACGTACAATAATTATTTTATTGGAGATGATACTACGCAATGGCAAAGCAATTGTAAAATTTATCAGGCAGTAACCTACAAAAATATTTATCCAAACATCGATGTACATTATTACACCAGTGCCGGAACATTAAAGTATGATATTATTATAAGGCCCGGTGGCAATGTAAATGATATCGTACTAAAATATTCAGGCGTTGATAAAATGCAGGTTAAAAACAAAGAACTGGTAGTAACAACATCTGTCGGTACAACAAAAGAATTATATCCTTACACTTATCAGCTGCGCGAAAATGAACGCGTACCACTTGATTGTAAATATGATTTAAAAGATAGCATTGTAAAATTCAAAATAAAAGATGCGAGAGAAGGCAGTACGATCGTAATCGACCCTACATTAATATTTTCAACTTTCACTGGTAGTGGTTCTGATAACTGGGGCTACACGGCAACACCAGGTCCTGACGGTAGTTTTTTTGCGGGAGGAATTGTTTTTGGAAACGGCTTCCCCACTTCTCCGGGTGCATTCTCACAAACATTTAATGGCGGCGTTAATGATGATAATATCGGGCTGGGTTATGATATCAGTATTATTAAATTCTCTCCCGGTGGAAATCTTAGAGTATACGGAACCTACCTTGGTGGTAACGGTAACGAACAACCGCACAGTATGATTTGTGATGGTGCAGGAAATTTAATCATTACCGGCCGTACCAATTCGACAAACTTTCCCATAAAGTCGGCTATCAGCGCAAGTTACAGAAGCAATGCCCGTGATTACGATATCACCGTTACAAAATTCACCAGTGATGGTACAGGCATTATCGGCTCTACAAAAATTGGTGGCAGTGCTGATGATGGTATAAATATCAGAAGCAAATATGTTGCACCAGGTGGTGCAGATGGTATCCGTAGAAATTATGGTGATGATGCAAGAAGCGAAGTAATATTGGATGCCGCCAATAATATTATCGTAGCATCTTGTTCGCAATCAACTAATTTTCCCGTGATCAATAGCACTATCCAAACAACTTTCAAAGGCACAAGACAAGACGGCGTAATACTTAAGTTTACGCCTAATCTTGCAACACTTACTTTTAGTACTTATTTTGGTGGAACAGGTGATGATGCATGTTTTGCTGCAGCAGTAAATCCCATAACAGGAAATTTATACATTGGCGGAAGTACTACCAGTAGTGATTTGCCAGGCGATAAGACAGGTGTAATAGGCCCTGCTTATTTTGGCGGAGCTACTGATGGTTATGTCACAGAATTACAAGCTAACGGCAGTGCTATAATTAAAACTACTTATCTGGGAACAGGTGGTAATGATATGTTGTATGGTTTAAAAATCGATAAAGAAGGTTTTCCTTATGTGATGGGTGCTACAACAGGTAGCTGGCCTGTTATTAACGCTGCCTTTAGTAATCCCGGCAGTAAACAGTTTATCGCAAAATTACAACCCGATCTTTCTGCATACGTTTATTCCACAGTGTTTGGCACGGCCGTACCTGTTCCAAATATTTCTCCGGTTGCTTTTTTAGTCGATCGTTGCGAAAATGTATATGTATCAGGCTGGGGCGGAGCATTTGATAATCGGGATGGTTATCCATCATCCGGCACATTGAGTATGGCTATTACACCCAACGCTATTCAAAAAACTACTGATGGTAATGATTTCTATTTCTTCGTTTTAGAAAAAAATGCCAATAGCCAATTGTTTGGTAGTTTCTTCGGGCAAAATGGTGGCTTTGCAGATCATGTGGATGGAGGCACCAGTCGCTTTGATGATAATGGAGTTATTTACCAGGCAGTTTGTGCTAATTGTTATGGCGGAGCCACTTTCCCTGTAACACCCGGTGTATGGGCGCCTACAAACCCTACAGGTACGCAGGGGTGCAATGAGGCAGCAGTAAAAATCGCAATGAATTTTGCAGGTTTGAGTGCGGGTATCCAGACAATAGCCGATGGAAAAATTAATGATACCAGCGGATGCCTACCACTTACAGTTCAATTTATTGATACCGCATCTGTTGCAAAAAAATACATCTGGATCTATAATGATGGTACAGCGATCGACACTACGACCAGCACACTTGTATCACATACTTTTAATTCACCGGGAATATTCAGGGTTATGTTAATTGCAGAAGACAGCAGCAAATGTAATATCAGGGATACTGTCTATAAAAACATACATGTTAGTACCAATAGGGCAACTTTAGATTTTAATTTTCAAAAAATAGGCGCCTGTGATCAATTCAATTATCAGTTTACCAATACCTCTTTTGATGTTTTAGGAATCTTTTCTCCTAAGGCCTTTGTATGGAACTATGGTGATAACTCACCCAATGATACACTCGATCTGAATTCACCTAATACGCATACTTTTCCATCGGCAGGCTCTTATACCGTCAATCTGTGTGTCGTAGATACGTTTGTTTGTAATGCACCCGATTGTGTGTCAAAAACCATCAGGGTAGCATCAAATGTAAAAGCGCAAATATCTACGCCTGCAAAAGGCTGCGTACCTTATGCAGCAGTTATTGGCAATACAAGTTTGGGTGGTACAAATTTTACCTGGGATTTTGGAGACCCGGCAAGTGGTGCTCTTAATACATCAACAGATGTAAGCCCTATTCATATTTATAATGATACAGGCACTTTCACCATTAAACTGATTGCAGTTGATAATAATACCTGTAACAAAATAGACAGTACAACTTTTACTATTCATGTCTATCCAAAACCGTCAGCGCAATTTTCATGGTCACCAAATCCTCCTGTAAATAATACGCCTGCACAGTTCATTAACACAACTACCGGCGCATCAAAATACTTTTGGGATTTTGGTGAGAATAGTAATACCTCTACAGAATTTCAACCGATCTATCAGTTTAATCTATCATCAACTTTCCATGTATGTTTACAAGCTATAAGTGATGATGGTTGTATCGATACAACCTGCCATGATGTAAGTGCTATCGTAACATCGCTATTAGATGTACCAAATGCTTTTACACCAGGTAAAGCCGGACCAAACAGTGTTATCAAAGTAATGGGCTTTGGCATTGGTGTTATGGATTGGAAAATTTATAACAGGTGGGGCCAGTTAATTTTTGAGAGCACCAGTAAAGACATTGGCTGGGATGGAACATACAAAGGCGTTTTACAACCGATGGATGTGTATACTTATACATTGCAGGTACAATACACAGATAATAAGTCATATACTAAAACAGGGGATATAACTTTGATAAGATAAAACTGGCTTAATATTGAATAGGTAATATTTAATATTGATTGAAGAATAAATAAACAATGGGACTAGCGAAATATTACATATTAAATCATCCATATTAAATTGAAGAAAATACTTTTCATATTAATATTGATTATCACAATTGCCTTCTCCCTGCAGGCACAGGATTTGCATTTTTCACAGTTTTACAATTCGCCATTAAGCGTCAATCCTGCTAACACAGGTTTTATTCCTGATGCAGATTACAGGATTGGTGTACAATACCGTAATCAATGGTCATCCATATTAGCTGCGCCTTACAAAACATTCAGTGCATTTGGAGATGCTCAGGTCTTAAGAAACAAAATTGAAAATGGCTGGCTGGGTTTAGGTGCTTATATTTTAAGTGATGTTGCCGGCAGCGGTACTTTACGTTCTACACAAGTGTATGGTTCGGTGGCTTATCATCAAATGTTGGGTAGAGGAAGTTTGTTAACAGCAGGTTTTAATATGGGCGTTGTTAATAAAAGTATCGATCCTAGTAAATTAACTTTCCCTGATCAGTTCAATGGTACTTTTTTTGATAATACCCTTCAAAGCAGCGATGATATCTTAAGCAAAACAAACATCAGTTTTTTTGATATGCAGGCCGGTGTTAACTATGCTTACTTCCCAACTGAAAATGTTTACCTCAATGCCGGTTATTCTATACAACATGTAAATTCACCCAAAGAATCTTTTTTAGGGCCAACGGCGCAAGGAACAACCTTACCGATACGCCAGATATTTTTTGCCAGCGCCATTTTAAAACCAAATGAAAAACTTATTCTTAATCCTAATGCCTATTATTCAACACAGGCAAAGGCAACAGAATTGATGCTAGGTTTAGATGCGAATATTAGCTTAGAAGATGGAGGCAGTAAACAATTAATTATCGGTGCGTATTATCGTGTAAATGATGCGGCTGTTGCAGTTGCAGGTTTTGAAATAAACCATGTTCGCTTTACCTTTAGTTACGACATAACTACGTCATCGCTTAATCAATATAATGGCTCTCAGGGCGCTTCCGAATTTAATTTATTAAAAAAAGGATATTATACTGATAACGGAACACCCAGACAAGCACTATGTCCTCAATTTTAACAACCAGTCATTGAATATTTAATATGAAAAAGAGTTTAATTGTCATTTGCCTTTTAGTTATTACATCACATACGATGGCTCAGTTCAATCAACAATACCAATCAAGTAAAAATGATACAAAAGATGCAAGCACTTTTGGCTTTAACAGGCAATCATTATTTGCAGGAGGTACGCTTGGATTGGGAGCAACCAATATAAGTTTTAGCGCCGGCGCTACTCCTGAAATTGGTTTTACGGTTAGAGAATGGCTGGACGTAGGCGGACTTATTAATCTTAATTATTATTCAGAAAGAGCAGATCCTAATTATTACTATAACCAAAATGAAAGAACACGTAGTTTCAATTATGGAATAGGAGCATTTGCCCGTATATTCCCTGTCAGTTTCTTTTTTTTACAGGTAGAACCTCAGCTGAATTTTATTACGACAACTTATACGGACTATAATGCCGGAGGCGTCCCGCCAACCAAATATACATTCCAGGCAACAGCTCCCAGTTTATTATTGGGAGGAGGTTATAGCCAAAGAATTGCGGGCCAAAGTACTTTTTACTTAGCCGTAATGTTCGATGCATTGAGTGATCCCAATTCACCTTACCGTGATAATTTTAACAATACGCCTGTGCCCGTCTTTCAGGCAGGCTTTGATATCAATTTACATCCATCAGGTAAATAAGATAACTGAGTATATTGATTAACAATGCAGATAATTACCGGTTATAAAAAATTGTCGTTATTCCATCGGCTATATTAAATAACGTACTTATCTTCAACAAAATTCAATATGTCTCCAATACTATTGCTATCATTTGTTCTAGGGTACTTTCTATTATTGTTTGCAGTAGCCGCTTATACCAGCCGTAATTCAACCAACGATTCTTTCTTTATTGGTAATCGTAACAGTAACTGGATGCTGGTTGCTTTTGGTATGATAGGCACTTCATTAAGTGGGGTAACTTTTGTTAGCGTACCGGGTGCTGTAGCCAAAGAATCATTCGCCTATTTTCAAATTACTGTAGGTTATTTTATCGGCTACATAATCATTGCATTTGTATTGCTTCCACTCTATTATCGTTTACAGCTAACTTCTATTTACACATACTTGAACGGCCGGTTAGGCATCACTTCTTACAAAACAGGCGCTTCATTTTTTATATTATCCAGAACATTAGGAGGCACAGCCAGGCTATATTTAGTAGTAAATATTTTACAGGAAACAATTTTACAAAGCTTCGGTGTTCCGTTTTGGTTAACTACTTTGATCATTTTGGTAATGATATTATTGTACACGTATAAAGGTGGCGTAAAAACTATTGTATGGACGGATACATTGCAGACAACTTGCATGCTATTGGGCCTGATCATTTGCAGCATTTACATATTGCACAACATGCATTTAGGTTTTGGAGATAGTTTACAAGCCATGAATGATAAAGGTTACTCAAAACTTTTCTTTTTCGACCCCAACAGTAAATTGTTTTTTGTAAAACAAATCATAGCTGGTGCTTTCATTGCTATTACCATGACAGGCATGGACCAGGAAATGATGCAGAAAAACATCTCCGTCAAAACATTAAAAGATTCGCAAAAAAATATCATCACCATGGCTACTGTTATGTTGGTAGTGATTTTATTGTTTTTATTTTTAGGCGGATTATTATATTTATTTGCTGCGCAGAATAATGTAACAGCTATTGGCGATAAACTTTTTCCGGCTATCGCATTACAACATATGCCGCATTTTATATCCATAATATTTATCATTGCCTTGATCTCTGCTTTGTTCCCCAGTGCAGATGGTGCCATAACAGCGCTTACATCTTCTTTCTGCATCGATATTCTTGGTATTCAAAGAAAAGATGATCTGACTACAGAAAAGAAGAAACAAATAAGACAACGTACTCACTTAACATTCGCAGGCGTGTTTTTATTATTTGTGCTGTTATACAAATGGATCAATGAACCAAGTATGATCGGCGTGATATTAAAAGTTGCCGCATATACTTATGGGCCTTTACTTGGCTTGTTTACATTTGGTATTTTATTGAAAAGAAATGTACACGATAAATTAGTTCCCATTGTTTGTGTCGCAGCGCCCATACTTTGTTTTTTAATTGATAAATACCAGCAATATATTTTTGGCAGCTTTCAAATTGGTGTTGAATTATTGATCATCAATGGCGCGCTTACATTTATCGGCTTATTATTGATCTCAAAAAAGCAATAACGCAGATGGATATCATTCATATTTTAGCAGAGCAATATGCAGAAAAATTCTCTTCCGCTGAAGATGAATTTACTTATGCTGTAGGCGAAAATACTTTGCAAACACATGCACATGCACACATGTTAAGCGGACATTTGCAAGGGAAGTTTTTAGAAATGATCAGTTGTTTGTTGCAACCTTCAAGAATATTAGAAATAGGCACTTTCACCGGATTTAGTGCTTTATGCCTTGCCAAAGGATTATCAGCAAATGGCAAGTTACATACGATCGAACTAAGACAAGAAGATGCAACAACTTCTCAAAATAATTTTAACAATTCTCCTTTAAAAGATAAGATGGTGTTGCATGTAGGTGATGCTCATCAAATTATACCTACATTGAATGAAACGTGGGACATCGTTTTTATTGATGCTGATAAAACAGGATACATTGATTATTACGAGTTAGTTTTACCTTTGCTAAAACAAAACGGGTTGATCATTGCCGATAATGTTTTATTTCATGGCGATGTTTTAGAAGATACAATTAAAGGAAAAAGTGCCAAAGCCATTCATGCTTTTAACGAACATATACAAAAGGATAACCGCATAGAGCAGGTTTTACTAACACTAAGAGATGGTGTATTCTTAATAAGAAAATTATAATGAAATTAATGAAGAAGATTTTAATAACGATTGTTGCCGCTATTTTGATACAGTCTGCTTTTGCACAGGATACTTCTGTAGTTGTAGTTACACCTGCAATGACTGCACCTAATGCAATAACAGCAGAACAATATGTACAAATGTATAAAGATGTCGCTATTGCAGAACAACAACGCTCTGGCGTTCCTGCTGCCATTACATTGGCTCAGGGGTTATTGGAAACAGAAAATGGCAACAGCGTTCTAGTAAAAGCCAGTAATAATCACTTTGGTATAAAATGTAAAAACACCTGGACGGGCCCAACTTTTAATCATGATGATGATGCGCCCGGAGAATGTTTTCGTGTTTATCCAAATGCCGCGGCATCTTACAGAGATCACAGCGATTTTTTACGCAGCAGGCCAAACTATGCTCCTCTATTTCATATAGATGTAACCAATTATAAAAGCTGGGCCTATGGTTTAAAGAAAGCCGGTTACGCCACCAATATTAAATACCCTGTAATATTGATACACAACATCGAGACCTATGGTTTACAACAATACACAATAGCAGGAATTAATCGTTCTAAGCTTGATAGCAATAAAGTAGATACTGTTGAGATAACAAAGATCATAACAGAAAAGACAACCATCCCTACTTCTAAGCCTGATACGATCACCACACAAAAAACTGTTACTACAATTATAAAAACTGTCCCTGCAAAACCCGCTGTTGCTGACACAACTAAGGCTGCCTGCGCACCTGAAGCCGGACTTACAATACATGAAGTGCAACAGGGTGAAACTTTATACTCAATAGCAAAACAATATAATGTTACGCCGCAACAAATCCGCGACTGGAATAAATTAACAGGTGATGATCTAAAAATAGGACAGCAAATAATTGTGACACAATAAAAATAATCACACTTAAAAAATTAAAATGATTATACAGGTAAAAGATAAAAGTTTTAAACCTTATTTAAGTGCAGAAGAGATCAGTACACAAATAAAAAAAATAGCTGCGCAGATAAATATCGATTACGCGGGCAAGCAGCCTATTTTTATTGCTATTTTAAATGGTGCTTTCATGTTTGCCGCAGATTTGTTTAAAGACATAACGATCGATGCGGAAATCAGCTTTATTAAATTAGCTTCTTACGTTGGTACAAAATCAACCGGCAACGTAATAACTTCTATCGGATTAGATGAATCTTTAAAAGGCCGCCATATCATCATTGTAGAAGATATTGTTGATACCGGTACTACCCTTTTTAAATTTTTACCCCAATTGCATGACCAGCATCCGGCCTCGTTAAAGCTGGCAGTTTTATTAAATAAACCTGAATCATTACAATATCCTGTCGCTATAGATTACATTGGATTTAGTGTACCGGACAAATTCCTTTTGGGCTTTGGATTGGATTATGATGGATTAGGAAGAAATTTACCTGCGATATATCAACTAGCAGACTAATGCTTTATATTCACTTTTCTATATAAGAATCACTAGCTAAATCTACTAACTTGAAATCATTCTACACATTACTATTAACAGTAGTCATTACCAGTAATTGTAGTGCCCAATATTATATTCGGGGAATAGTTAAAGATGAAAAGGATCAGCCTTTACAAAATGTAAACCTGATGCTGCTTTCCGATAAAGTATTATACCATTCAGGAACTTTAGGAGAATTTGGCATCAATGCAAATACAGCAACCGATTCTTTGTCTGTTGATTTTGACGGATACAAGCCGCAAATAATTCCCCTCAAAACCACAGATTACCAAACGATCATTTTAAAAGCATTGCCTTCAAATAAAAGTGAGGTAAAAGCAAAACTGATCTCAGTTTCTACAGATCCTGCACAGTTATCAAAATACAGCTGGCGCATTGATGATGATTCTTATTTTACGGTGATAGAAAATAAGACAACCAATGCAACACAGTTTCCTAATACAGCTTTCTCACTTAACATCAATAAAGAAACATACAGCAGTATTCATCACTACATCAATACGCAAAGTACAGTACCTCCTGATGCAGTAAGAATAGAAGAATTGTTGAATTATTTTAACCTTAATTATCAGGCTCCGGAAAACGATAATATATTAAAAATCACTTCACAATTATCCGATTGTCCGTGGGATCCTACGCACCAATTACTTTATTTAAATATCAATGCTAAAATTATAAAGGTTGATAAAGCGCCCCCATGCAATCTTGTTTTTTTAATTGATGCTTCCTCAAGCATGGACTTACCCAATCGATTATCATTGGTTAAAGGAGCTTTTCAATCCCTGGTAAAAAATTTACGATCGATCGATACTATTTCAATCGTAACCTACGGCGCAACAGTTAAACAGGTACTGAAACCTACTTGTGGTGCCGAAAAACAAAAATTGTTACAATCAATTGAACAGATAGTACCAGACGGTGAAACACCCGGTTCCGATGGAATAAAACTTGCTTATAAAGTTGCCACTAAATCATTCATAAAAAATGGTAACAACAGAATAATTTTAGCAACTGACGGAGATTTTAATGTAGGCGTAACATCAGAAAAAGCATTAGAGGATTTGGTATTACAAGAAAGACAAACAGGTATCATTTTAAGTTGTCTAGATGTAGGAAGCGGCAATGCTAAAGATTCTACATTGCGCGTATTGGCTAAAAAAGGAAATGGTAATTATGCTTATTTAGATAATATTCCTTCAGCGGAAAAAGTATTACTTAACGAGATGTCACCGGATGTATATGCTGTGGCAAAAGATGTTGCACTAAATGTTCACTTCAATACAAGCGTTGTTGCTAGTTATAGATTGATCGGTTTTGATAATAAGAAAGATGCATTTACCAGCAATGCGGTTACAGTAAATGCCGAAGAAATAAGCAGTGGCAATAGTGTAATGGCAATCTTCGAATTAACACCCACAGCCGGAAGAAGATCACCTTCGGATAGCGCCCACAATATGCCTGCAGTTATATCTATCAACTACACAACAAATAATAAACAACAATCACTGGAATATAATTGTCCGGGTAATCATGTTTCATTTAACACAATGAATAAAGAATTGCAGTTTGCAACAGCAGTAGTACTGTACGGAATGAAATTACGCGGATCTAAATATGTAGAGAACACAGACTGGAAAACAATTGAATCAATTACAAAATTCTCTTTTGCTCCGACCAATTATTTACAAACCGATTTTATGAAATTAGTGAGTGATACGAAGAAAATTTACAGCAAAAAATAATTAAGAACTAAAAATTTCTTAAAACTCATGGTAGTTTATTGATTACTTCTTTCAGTATAAAAGCCGAGCCGCAAAGTTTTCTTTGCGGCTCGGCTTTTTGTATTTATTTGAAATTTGTCTTTTGATTTTTGGAATTAATTAAGCGCAGCTTAATTAAACATTTCCCTTACTTTATCAAAGAAAGACTTATCACCTTTTTCTGGTTTTGGCTGAAAGTTTTCGCTGTGTTGCATTTTATCCAGTTGTTGTTTTTCTTCCGCACTAATATGTTGTGGTGTCCAAACATTTACATGTATCAACTGATCTCCTTTATCGTAAGAATTTACGGATGGGAAACCTTTGCCTTTTAACCTGAATATTTTACCACTCTGTGTTCCTGGTGGAATTTTTATTTTAGCTTTTCCATCGATCGTAGGCACTTCCACACTAGTTCCAAATACTGCCTGAGGGAAAGAGATGTGCAGATCAAATGCAACGTTCAATCCATCTCTGTGTAAATGTTCATGTGTTTCTTCTTCTATTAAAACAATAAGATCTCCATTAGCACCGCCTCTTTCTCCTGCATTACCTTTTCCGTTAACGCTTAACTGCATTCCTTCCTGTACACCTGCCGGTATATCTAAGGTTACGGTTTCTTCGCCGTATACTCTTCCATCACCTTTACAAGTGGTACATTTATTTGTTATCGTTGTTCCTTCTCCGCTACAAGTTGGGCAAGTAGTGACAGTTTGCATTTGTCCTAAAAAAGTATTTTGTACTTTTCTTACTTGTCCACTACCACCACAAGTGGTACAGGTTTGCACACTGTTTTTATCTTTAGCACCGCTGCCGCTACAAGTAGCACAAGGAATATATTTTTTAACTTTTACTGTCTTGGTAACACCCTTAGCCATCTCCTCAAAATTGAGTTTTAGCTTGATGCGGATATTGGTACCTCTCGTTCCGCGTGCGTTGCCACCTCCGCGGCGTCCTCCTCCGCCTCCGCCACCAAAGAAACTACCAAACGGACTATCGTCGCCAAAAATATCTCCGAACTGACTGAAGATATCATCCGTATTCATACCTCCACCAAAACCACCGCCGCCGCCACGGCCGGCACCGGTAAATGCTGCATGGCCATAACGATCATACTGTGCTCTTTTATCTGCATCACATAATATTTCATATGCTGAAGCTGCTTCTTTAAATTTCTCTTCCGCTACAGCGTCACCCGGATTGCGATCCGGATGATGTTGCATTGCTACCTTGCGGTAAGCCTTCTTGATCTCATCTTGTGAAGCTGACTTTGCAACACCTAATACTTCGTAAAAATCTCTTTTTGCAGACATGCTAATTTCCTAATTTGAAAATGGCGCAATAAATAAATTGCATCATTGCTTGATTAATTTACTTACCCACCACCACTTTGGCGAAACGTATTATTTTATCGTTGAGATAATATCCTTTTTGAACTTCATCCAACACTTTTCCTTTTAAGTCTTCTGTTGGAGCAGGGATTTCTGTAATGGCTTCATGCTTTTCAACATCAAAATCAGTATGAATACTTTCCATTGCCTTCAAACCTTTTGATTGCAATACATTTCTTAGTTTATTAAACACCAGTTGAATCCCTTCTTTGATCTGTGCAAGATCTGCATTTGCCTGAATTTGTTTTTCAGCTCTTTCAGAATCATCCACTACATCTAAAAGATCTTTGATCACTTCTTTACCGGCCGTTTGAGATAACTCAATACGCTCTTTAGCACTACGGCGCTTAAAATTATCGAACTCAGCAAAAAGGCGTAGATATTTATCTTTTTGTTCTTCCAGCTCCTGTTGCAATTTTTCAATTACAGCTTCAGGGCCCGATACATTTTCAGCTTCTGTATTTACGTTTATAGTCGAATCGTTTGTATCCTCTGTCGATTGCATTTTCTGTTCCATATTTTAAAATTGATTGCGAAGGTACAATAGTCAAACATATTGCCAATGCTGACTTTGCCGTCAAATTGACAATTTTAAATTCTTTTACTACCGCTAATGGCAAATGGCTGACTTAACCTGTCTTGTTAACTGACAAATTTTAGCAAAAAAGAACAATAAAAAAGGAGGGAGAAGTTATTTAACTACCTGAAATTTACCTGATTCCACAATAGTTCCGTTGCCATCGCGTAGTTGGTAAATGTACATACCACGGAAAAAATCATCGAGTGGTAAAGTAACTGTTTGACTCGTTGCTTTTAACTCATATACTTTCTTACCCATGAAATTATAGATCTGAATAGAATAAGATTTATCGAAGTCAGACACGAATTCGAACGCTATTGTAGTAGTAGCGGGGTTTGGATAAAATTTTAAATATTTCGCCTCTTCATCACCTGAACCTGATGTTTTTATCTGAGCAAAAGAAGTAAAAATTAAACCAAATAGTAGAATTAATATTAATGACAAACGTTTCACTGTAGCTAAGTTACTACTAAATTTTAAAATTACCAATAATCCTTTTTCGTCTTTATATTCTTTTTATGACCATAAACAGTTCTTTTTTGATAAAAAGTATGCAATATTTTGCTGAATTGCATCTATTAAGAAAAGCCAGTTATATGATCAATAACATTCAAATACCAAAACCATGCCACCAGGATTGGGGTACCATGGCGCCCAATGAACAAGGAAGACATTGCCGGCAGTGTTGTAAAACCGTAGTTGATTTTACCAGTAAAGAACCGGAAGAGATCATTCAATACTTAAAAGAGCATTCAGGCCAAAATGTATGCGGGCGATTTATGTCAACACAATTGGATACTCCAATTGCTACGGAAGAAATGACGATCCATATCTTCAATTCATCTTTATCTTACTGTAAAAAGATAGCAGCGCTTATTTTAATAACTTTTGGAATAGTATTGAGTACATCGCATAAGAGCTTTAGTCAAACGAACAAAACACCTTCTACATCTCCCGGAAAGGATAGTATCCCTACTCCGATACTTCTTGGCAAAATAGCATATGATCCTGTTAATAAGTCTAATTCCGTAAAAAGAAAACCTGCAAAAAAGCCTATTTGTATTACAAAGAAAGAATCAGTTGACACGACAGTCGTTTTTATTGCAGGAGAAATCAAATCTGATTAATAATCATTCTCTCCGGTACACTAATAACAATAAAGCCAATTAAAAAAGAAAAAGTAAATTTGACATCTAAATCGATCCTAATGTCAAAAATGCAAAAGATACGCCTTACTACTTTATTGTTTGTTTTGTTTGCTATTAATGCATCTGCACAATACAAAAGTTTTAAATTAACTACAACGGGAGATACCATTAATATTGTCGATAAGAAAGGGTTAAAACAAGGCAACTGGGTTAATACCGTTGCAGCACTTAGAGGTGAACCGGGTTATGAAGAAGAAGGTGTATATAAAAATGACCAGAAAACAGGGACCTGGAGATTGTATAATACTACCGGAGATATTATTGGTGTAGAGAATTATCTGTTTGGCGGCAAAGATGGAGTACAGCAATATTATAGTTATTTAGGCGCGTTGATAAGAGAAGAAAGTTGGAAAGGTTATAACCCGGATGCACCGTATGATACTATCCCCGTTTATGGAAATGGTAATGGAGAGATCACTTCTTTTAAAATTGTAAAAGCAGAACAATACAGTGTGAAAGATGGCGATTGGAAATTTTACAATACAGAAACAGGAGAAGTTGAATCAGTTGAACACTTTGATAGAGGCAGACTTGTAAAAGATAAAGGCGATAATTCAACCGTTACCGATCCAACAGATAAACCTAAAACTGCTCCTAAACCTCAGGCTATTCTTGATTATGAAAAGAAGAATAAAAATAAAAAGCAACGAGATGGAAATACGGGAACAGGATATTAGTTCGTTAGTCTGAAACGTTGATTGAAGTTGATTTTGTTGATTGCGATTTTTTTTGTCTGAATTGGGATTTGCGGGATTTAGAGATTATCAGATTTGCGAAGATTGATTTGACCTGTCATTCAGAGCGTAGCGAAGAATCTAATTCATTAACAGTGTTATAGTCATTATACTTTGCTCTAATGTTCAATTTTCAATACTCAATGCTCAATACCCAACTGAAGAGTTTTATAATTTTTAGCGTTTTACATAATTGAAAATTGAGCATTGATAGTTGATCATTGAACATTTATTATTCTGCTTAAATAAAATAATACTAATTATTTATCCCTACTTCAAAACTTCCATATTTCTACAGCCGTTATTGGTCGCCTGAGCAATAATATAATTTTCTTATTTTATATTTCTTATCCTTATTTTTTATTGTCAGACGGAGGCCCGTCAGACAATAAAAAAAGCCCCGATCTTTCGATTGGGGCTTTTTAGTATTAGGACACTATTCTTATTCTTCAATTTTCACTTTACCTTTTGCTTTAGCCATAACCGTTTCTGCAACGTTATTTGGTGCAGCAGCGTAGTGACTGAATTCCATTGTTGAAGAAGCACGTCCGCTTGATAAAGAACGCAATTGCGTTACATAACCAAACATTTCGCTTAATGGAACTTTAGCTTTGATAACCTGTACACCGTGTTTGCTATCCATACCTTCCAACATACCACGACGACGGTTAAGATCGCCTGTAACATCACCCATGTATTGATCAGGAGTCAAAACTTCTACTTTCATGATTGGTTCAAGTAAAGTTGGTTTTGCTTTACGGCCAGCTTCACGGTATCCTTGTTTAGCACACAATTCAAATGACATCGCATCACTATCCACCTGATGGAAAGATCCGTCTTTTACTACCACTTTCATGCTTACCATTGGATAACCAGCTAATACACCTGTAGACATTGCACTTTCAAAACCTTTTTGAATAGCAGGAACAAATTCTTTTGGAATAGATCCACCAAACAAAGAGTTTACGAATTGGAACGTTGTTTTACCGTCATTTTCTTTTAGGAACTCTTCATCAGCAGGCCCGATCGAGAAAATGATATCAGCGAATTTACCACGACCACCAGATTGCTTTTTCAAGATCTCTCTGTGTTCAACAGTATTACCAAATGATTCTTTGTATGCAACCTGAGGAGCACCCTGGTTAATTTCAACTTTGAATTCGCGTTTCATACGATCAATGATGATTTCCAAATGTAACTCACCCATTCCACTTAAAATAGTTTGACCAGTTTCTTCGTCTGTGCGTACACGTAAGGTAGGATCTTCTTCTACCAATTTAGCGATCGCCATACCCATTTTATCAACGTCTGCCTGAGTTTTAGGCTCAACTGCGATACTGATAACCGGTTCAGGGAAAGTCATAGCTTCCAGAATGATCGGATTGTCTTCATTACAAAGTGTATCTCCTGTTTTGATATCTTTAAAACCTACAGCTGCACCAATATCACCTGCTTCAATAAAATCAACAGGGTTTTGCTTGTTAGCATGCATTTGCATGATACGGCTGATACGTTCTTTTTTACCGGTACGTGTATTCAATACATAAGAACCTGCATCTAAACGACCGCTATAAGCACGGAAGAAAGCCAGACGACCTACGAAAGGATCTGTCATGATTTTAAATGCCAATGCACTGAATGGACCTTTTGGATCAGCAGTACGTGTTAATTCTTCACCATTATCCGGGTTGATACCTTTAACAGCATCAATATCCAAAGGACCAGGAAGGTAACGTACAACCGCATCTAGCGCAGTTTGAACACCTTTATTTTTGAAAGATGATCCACACATCATAGGAATGATAGATAGATCGATTGTTGCTTTACGGATAGCCGCGTGCATTTCATCTTCAGTGATCGTATTAGGATCGTCGAAGAATTTTTCTAATAATTTTTCGTCATATTCTGCAACAGCTTCAACCAATTCCTGACGGTATTGATCTACTTCTTCTTTCATATCTGCAGGAATTGGAACTTCTTTAAAAGTCATCCCTTTATCTTCTTCGTTCCAAACGATACCTTTCATTGTGATCAAATCAACCACACCTGTAAAGTTATCTTCAGCACCGATCGGTAATTGTAATGGAACCGCTTTAGCACCTAACATTTCACGAACCTGTTTAACCACGTTCAGGAAATCAGCACCACTTCTATCCATTTTATTTACGAAACCGATACGGGGAACTTTGTAACGGTTAGCCTGGCGCCAAACAGTTTCAGACTGTGGCTCAACACCAGATACCGCACAAAATAAAGCTAGTAAACCATCAAGTACACGAAGAGAACGTTCTACTTCTACAGTAAAATCCACGTGACCCGGAGTATCGATAATATTGAATTTGTATTGTTTTGTATCAGGCGTTTTTTTACCCTGAACCATTGGATAATTCCAAAAGCAAGTTGTTGCAGCACTAGTAATAGTGATACCGCGTTCTTGTTCCTGAGCCATCCAGTCCATTGTAGCACCACCATCGTGCACTTCACCTATCTTATGGTTAACTCCCGTATAATATAATATACGTTCTGTTGTAGTGGTTTTACCGGCATCAATGTGAGCGGCAATACCAAAGTTGCGTTGATAACGTAAATCTGACATCTTGTTTATTTTAAATTTGAATGTGAATGTTGATTGTCGCTGTTGTTACAGCATACCCCTGAAAGGTAGGACCATTGTAGGTCTGGGGCTTAATATAATAATAATTCTCTCATAATGTGCTAAATAAACCCTGCCGAACCCTTTTGTATATAAAATACATGGCGGAGCCTTTAGCGGCGCAAATATACGCCGATTACTTGAATGTACCAACACTGAAGGAATACCTTTAGAAACGATATAAAATGCTATTAATGACTACTTTAACCCTCATTAATAGCATTTTATGCAACATTTTATGCAAACAATCTATTTGACACTTAATTTGAAGTTATGCTTACCATTGGCATCATTTAAGGTAATTATATAAATTCCGGGAGGATAATTCTCAATATTTACATACACAATATTTTGTCCGGCAGTTGCAGTTCCTTCAGAGAAAGAATTCATACCTCCAGACATAGATTCGATTTGAATATAGTATTGCCCTGAAATAGTTGTATTAAATACTACTGTTGCAACACCATGTGCTGGATTTGGATAAGCTGCTATGGAAGAAGTTGTATCGGTTATGATAATATTGCTATCTGATTGATTTGTACTGTCGGGTGGAATAGAAATACTATCTACTACTACATAAATCTCATTGCTTTGTAACGTAAGCTCGGTAGCGGCGGTATCAGTTACTGTTGCAAAATAGGTACCGGTAGAAGTTGGCTTAAAAGTAGAATCTCCTGTTTTTGTTGAGATAATAGTACCGTCTTTATACCAGTTATAAGTATCGTTAAATACTGAGTTGCCAACGGAAACTGATAATAAACTATCTGCCTTATTAACAGGGATACTTGCCTGTGGAGAATATATACTATTATTTGAGGTTGCAATTATTCCTTCTATTCCCGCAAACGTAAATTGATTGTTGGCGATATTTAAATTACTTAAGCGTAAATGATTTACAGCTGGGATAGTACTACTCAATTCGTTATCATTTAATTGTAATGAAATTAAATTAGATAAACCATTAAACGAAGATGGGATACTGCCACTTAATTGATTATTACTTAAATGTAAACTAGTTAAAGTTGAAAGAGTTCCTATTGAAGATGGAATGTTCCCATTTAATTGATTAGCACTTAAATCCAGATCCGCAATATTTGATAAATCTCTTAATTCAGGAATTCCTCCCGTTAATCCATTGCTAGCTAAATGCAAGGTTACTAAATCAGATAAGCTATCTAAAGATGTTGGAATAGATCCACTCAATTGATTGCTATCCAAGCCTAAATAAGATAAATTAGCAAGCGCTCCGATTGAAGTAGGAATAAGACTATCTAATTCATTATTATTAAGGTTCAAAGTTGTTAACGCAGTAATGTTGCCTATTGAAGATGAAATACTTCCTGCCAAATTATTAGCTGATAAATTTACACCTGTCACGCGGCCGTTTGTTACTGTTACACCTCTCCAGGTATTTATAGGCGCTGTTGTCAGCCAGTTATTATTATTTATCCAGTTGGCTCCATTAGTACTATTATAAAGATCAACTAATGCAAGTGAATCCTGAGAAAGTGATGGTGCTACTACTACGTATAAATCATGACTATATAAATACAGAGTTGTAGCAACTGAATTAGTAACAAAAACAGAATAGTTACCAGATAAAATTGGTACAAAAGTAGAATCGCCTGTTTTTGAAACAGTTTGGTTATTAAAAGTCCAGGTATAAGTATTGTTGCTTACTGTTCCTCCTGCCGTAACAGCAAGTGTATCATTATTATTATTGATCTGTAAAATAGTTTTTTGACCGGCAAAATCTTCTTTCGGAGTAGCTAATTCAAAAGCGTCAAAATTAAATTCGTTATCCTCTAATTCAATGTGACTGCAGTTAGATAAATTATTTAACGTAGATGGAACAAAGCCGGTTAATTGATTATCCTCCAGAATAAATTCGATCAGGTTAGTCAGTTTACCAAGCGAAGCAGGGATAGTTCCGCTTAATTTATTTGTTACTAACAAAAGTTGAGTTAGCCCTGTTAGATTTCCTAAAGAAGCAGGGATATTGCCTGTTAAATTATTACCGGATAATTGCAATATAGCCACTCTTCCATTTTCTATTTCCACACCGCTCCATTCTGCTAATGGGGCGGATGTTAACCAATTAGTATTGTTCGTCCATCCTGCACCGTTAGTGCTATTATAAAGATCTACTAAAGCTAATGAGTCTTGCCTTAATGAGTCTGGCCAGTTAGGAACAATTGTTACGTTTACTGTGTCTGAATTAAGTGTTAGCTGAGTTATTTTGCTATTACTAACAGCCACAGAATAATTACCGGGAGTTGTATATATGTATGTCGAATCTCCTGTATTTGTTGCTACAAGTGCATTCCCATTATACCATCTGTAAGTATTTTCACTCAATATTCCCCCTGAAGAAACTGATAATGAATTGCCATAAAAATATTGCGATACATGAAGTTTTGTTTGTGGTGAGATAGCATAGCCGATGCAAGAAGTACAAGGACTTAATCCTTTTGTTAATGAATCAATTACATATTCAAAAGAAGAGAAGTCAAAATTATTATTATACAAACAGGTATCATGACGGGTACTTAAAAAATAACCTAAAGGAGACAAATCTCCACTTAATTGGTTATTATTTAATACAAGATTCCAGACATTACCAAGATTATTTACTGAAGCCGGAATATTGCCATTCAATTTATTATGATCAAGATGAAGTTCAGTTAAAGCTGATAAGTTTCCAATAGAATTTGGAATACTCCCTTGCAAATTATTATATGGCAGATTTATTACTGTTACTCTTCCACTTTGCACAGTAACGCCGTACCATGAACTTATCGGAGCAGATGTAAGCCAATTGGTTGTATGCATCCAACCCGCACCATTCGTACTATTATATAAATCTACCAATGCAAGAGAGTCAATCGTTAACGGATCCATTACAATTGGCAAAACATTGACATGCAAGGTGTCGCTAAAAAAATCTGCTTCGGGAGCCAACGAATTATCTATCTGAACAATATAAGTTCCGGAAGCTGTAGCTAAAAAAGTAGAGTCATGAGGCTTGGTTGCGATGACATTATTTGCACTATCATATCTATACCAGGTATAAGTATTATTAGCAAGTGTTCCACCTGCTGAAACTGATAATAAATTATTGTTATTATGAATAGTAAAAACGGTTCGTTGTGAATTATAAGCAAACTTCGTTGTTGATAATCCTTCTAACCCATCGAAGGTGTAATAATTATCTTCTAAGTGAACCTGGCTAAGATTTACAAGATTATTTAAAGAAGATGGAATAACTCCTGTAAGTTTATTATCAATCAATACAAGCCCTTCCAACAACGAGACATTGCCTAAAGATGCAGGTATGCTTCCCTCTAGATTATTACCGGTAAGGTTCAGTTGATTTACCCTGTTATTTACGACAGTAACCCCGTACCATGTAATTAAAGGCGCTGTTGTAAGCCAGTTAGTGTGATTAGACCAGTTAGGGCCCCCGGTACTATTATAAAAATCAACCAATGCAAGTGAGTCTTGCGTTGCTACAGCCTGACCAAAACTATTTATACTAAATAAAAAGCCTGCAAGGATAAAGAGTAAAGATTTTTTCATAAATATATTAAATAAGAGAAAATTATTTTCGATATAGTAATTCAATAAATATAGTATATGTGTTCATATACATATACTTGTACTAATTAGAAAAGGTTGGGTATCGCGAAGATACTAGATTTACATAATTAGCAATGTGACGCAATTATGTAAATACGCTTACGGCAAATGCTTATGTAAAAAAGACGCCACTCCATCATTCCACTTATTAACTTCCTTTTCACGCGCATGATTAAGTTTACCCGTTGTTTTATTAAATGTACTTAACACTTTATTATACTGATCTACCGCTTTTTTATACGCATTCACCTCATCTTTTGTATGCGTTGATTTTCTTTCATAATCGGCGCGCGTTTTTTGAAAATCTTTGGTTGCAGGAAAATAGCCGGAAATATTATCCATCTTTTCATCTGTTTCTTCGGAATAGAACGTCAATATTTCCTGACATTTTTTTACCAAGTTATTATCTCCGTTAAAAGCTTTTGCAGTATCCAGTTGTTTTAAACCATCCTGTGCATTTTGGTTAACGATCTTTTTATTTTGCGCAACACTGTTCCCGTCATTTTTTTTGATCGCATCCAATAAATAAGATTCTGCATTGTATGTTTTAAAAAACAGCAGGTAAATTTTATTGTAGTAAGTATTTACATCTTGTGCCTGTTGCGTTTTTGCGCTAAAGCCATCCAGGCTATAAATATACTTATCAGAAAATTTCATGAAAGATCTATGGTAAGCGACATTCGCTGTTTTTAATTTCTCACCGGCCGCTAATTTAGCTGTCAGCTGGGTTTTCATTTTATCGTAAGATTTTGCAGCATCAGCCTGAGCAGCTGCAATAGCTGTATAATCCGTGCTTAATAAATTAAAACAAGTCTTCATAAAAAATACAGCAGAATCCCTAAACTCTTTGTCCTCCTGAAATGGAGGCATAGCACTGATCGTCAGTTCTGATTTATTAATCTCCGCTAATAATCCTTTGCTTAATTCAGTTATTTTATCGGTCTTTTTATTTTGAGCAACAGCGTTATTATATGCTAACATATCTTCAGCAATTTTGGAATGTTGTTTATCGATCACTTCTACATATGTTTTTGCATCAGCAAGATTTTGAGCTCTTGCCGGAGAAAAAATGAAAAAAGTGCCAACGAATATAATTACTGAAAGAAATTTCATTGCTGTTTTATTTTAATATTATCTATCATAAAAAATGTCAGAAATAAAGTTCTGACATTTTTGTTGTTTTATTATTGTTAGTTATTTATATACCGGCATCTGATTATCAAAGAAAGTATTAACGCCATTGTTCCATTGATCTAACAAATTATTTCTTGTTGCATCAAGCGTTTGAATGGTTGTGTTATAATTACCACTTGCTTTGTTAACGTCCTCTACTTCTTTATTGTAATTATTTACATCATCTTTTGAATGTGATGAACTTTGCTCGTAAGCGGTCTTTACTTTATCGAATTCTTCTGTTTTAAGAAAGTAATCAGATAAAGTACCCACATTATTATTGCATTCTTTTACATAAGATTGCAACATCGCCTTTGCATTAGTTACCAGTGAATTATCGCCTTTAAAAGGTTTTATTGCTGCCAATTGCGTAAGCCCTTCCTGCGAATATTGCAATAAAGAATTTTTATTTTGTTCGATACCATTAACATTTTTTTTATTTACAGCATCCATTAAATATTTTTCCTGAATATAGCTTTTGAAAAATATCAGATCGATTGGATCATAATAATTATTTACCTGTTCTACCACTTCCATTTTTTCGCCAATGTCATCTTTTTCATTCGTAAGATTTACATTGTACTTAGTGGCAAATTTTATTTCTACGCCATACAATTCCGCATTGGCCTCTTTCATTTTTTTATTTACCTCCTGTTTTGCCAATACCCATGCTTCCATGCCGCTGTATGATTGTTCAGCGATTTCCTGCAGATCAACAATTTTGCTAAAATCATGGTTTAAGATATTGTAGTACAATTTCATAAATGATACAGCAGAATCCCGGTATTCGCCATCGTCTTTATACTTAGGCATACCACTAATATTCTCTTTTGCTACCTGTACTTCATCTAATAATTTGCTGCGCAGATTTTCTACCTTTCTTGCTCTCTTGCCGTGTGATATAGCACTGTTATAGCTCAAAAACTTTTTAGCGATGTCCACCTGTTGTTTAGAGATAAAACTCATGTATTCCCCTGGGTTGTCGAAGTTTTGTGCCAATGCACTTTCATGAATGAAAAAAGAAAAGAACACTACCAGTGTTAAGGCGAAAAGATTTTTCATTGATACGATTTTAGACTTGTGTATTAAGGATTACTATTTTTATTGTTTAACCAATCTGTCATTATTAGATAAGCTTCTGCAATATAATTATCCTTTTCAATTTTTGACAGATGTGCCGCATTCAATTTTCTATTTTCTTCGCTTTTAACTACCAGCTGTTGTTTATCAAAGCTACTATTCGCAGCTGTTAGCACCGATTGGCTACTATCACTTATATTTTCTATTTCTTTATATTTATTCAGGGCCTTTTTATGAAAAACGGCATAAGTAGACCATTGCAGCGGAACAAAAAATCCTAATTCGTCTTTAGCATACCATGCAGAAAAATCTTTGATAGCATTAAAATTATCATTAACATTAACGCGATTAGCACTATTTGCTTTTAATGCCGCTACAGGCAAAGCAGGAAGTGCATCATAAATAGCAGGCTTTGAAAAATCAGGCAGTAACGCTGAGGCATTGCTTTTTTCGTTGGTTTTATCTCCATCCTCCACTTGTGGTAAAAAAATATCCGGCACAACGCCTTTCCATTGCGTAGTAGAGCCATCTACCCGGTAAAATTTTTCCATAGTAACTTTCACATAGTCATCTGCCGTTCTGTTGGTAGAAAAATTAGCAGTTGTATCCATCGGCATAACTATTTGTGCGGAGCCTTTTCCGTAAGTAGTTCCGCCTACTATTAAAGCCCGATGATAGTCCTGTAATGCCGCACTTACTAATTCAGATGCCGATGCGGATGAACCATTTACCAGCACCAACATCGGTCCATCGTAAATAGTTCCGCGGTTAGGGTCTCTTAAAAAATGCACTTTGCCTGTTTTATCTTTTACAGATGATAAAGGGCCTTCATTTATAAAAATACCTGCCAGTTGCAATGCTTCCCACATAGAGCCCCCCCCGTTGTAACGTAGATCCAATATCAGTCCGGCAATGCTATCCTTCTTTAATTTAAGCACTTCTTTCGCTACATCATTTGAGCAACCATTGGCATTATCTTCTTCACCTTCTTTTATATAAAAACCAGGAAGTGTTATATAACCAATTTTTTTAGGCCCGTTTAAAATATAACTTTTAACTATGCCGCCTTCATCTGTGATTTTTTGCATCTTTAGTTGTACGGATTTTTGGATGCCACCCGCTGTTCTGATAGACACAATAATATTTTCTGAAACATTGCCGTTTAATAATCCCTGCACTTCTGCATCATCATCTACAGAGGTCAATTCTTTTTCTGCATCATTTCCTAATTTAATTTTTACTACGATATCACCTTTATGCAATTCTCCGTTACTCCATGCAGCACCTCCGGGAATCAGGTAAGATATTTCCCAATCTCCCTTATCATTTTTATCCATTTGAAATCCTGCAGAAAACTCCATGCTGTTTACTGCATTTTCAAAATGATCTTTATCGCCTGTATTCATATACTCTGTGTGCGGATCATAGCACCAGCTGATAGCTCCCAGATATAAGTCACCCAATTCTTTATTAAAACCATTATTGATCGATTCTTTTTCTTTGAAAGAAAGTAATAACCTTTTCTTTATTTTTTCCTGAGATTGAACTGAGAGTGCTGCAAAATTTGCAGGAAGTTTTGTGTAGTTTGTTGTTTCAATTCCGGTATCCAAAACATTTTCTGCTATATCCCGCAAGACCTGCCATTTAATATATTTTTGCCATTCCTGCTCTTGTTGTGTTTTTGATGCAGCATAGGAAACAAAGGGCCAAGCTATACTATCCGGTTTCGAAAAATTAAGCGGCGTAGTTAGCAATGTAATTAAAACGCTATCGATCTGCTTGATTCTGGTTTTGTAAATAGTAATACTTTTATCAAAAAAAGCCCACCCGTTTCCTTTTAATTCTTCACCTAGTTTTGTTTTATATGGTGCCAGCTGAGCTATATCTTCCTTTGTAAAAAGTTCTTTTTTTCTGTCTAACAATTCTAACCAACGGTCATAAAGCAATGCAGACCCTGTATCATTCCATTGCAATGGTTTATAATGCTGTTGTTCTAAAAAACGACGAAGCGTGATACATTTTGGCCGAAGCGTATCAGCACTATATTGTTGGGCATGAACAGCTGAAAAAGAAAACAATAAAAAAAGAAAGAATATTTTTTTCATAATAATTAATACAGGACAAGATAAAAAGAATGTCAGGTTGTTACACCTGACATTTAAAACATAACTGAGATTTTATATCATTATTTTAATTTCATTTCAGTGATCATTCTTGCAATACGCTCATCCAGTTTTTTCTCTGTATCGTCAAATTCCGCTGCGCTGGCTAACTTAGTATTAGTACTGAAATAGAATTTTATTTTCGGTTCTGTACCACTTGGCCTTGCTGATATTTTAGTACCATCGTTCAATACAAATTGCAATACATTACTTACCGGCAAATCAATCTTCCAGGTTTTCCCTGTTTGCAAATCTTTTCCGATTTGTAATTCATAATCCAATAAATGTTGTACCGGTGTTCCGTCAATTGTTTTGGGCGGATTTTTTCTGTAATCATCCATCATGTCCTGAATTTCTTTCGCACCATTCATTCCTTTTTTAGTGATGCTTACCAGGTTCTCTTTAAACAATCCATATTGTACGTAAATATCAATCAGTTTATCGTATAAAGTTCTGCCTTTGTCCTTTTCATACGCAGCCATTTCACAACCTAATGCTACAGCACTTACCGCATCTTTATCTCTCACTTTATCACCTACCATCAAGCCGAAACTTTCTTCGCCGCCGATGATGTAATTTTCTTTTCCTTCTTTTTCTTTGATCATATTCGCGATCCACTTGAAGCCTGTTAAAACATTATAACAAGCAACACCATTCTCTTTAGCGATCACATCGATCAAGCCTGTGGTAACAATTGTTTTAATTACCATGTCGTTCGGCTGAGCAATCCCTTTTGCCTTTCTTGCTTCGATCATGTAGTTAAATGCAATAGCAGCAGTTTGGTTTCCGTTCAACAAAACCCATTCTCCTTTATGATTTTTAACACCGATCGCTACTCTATCCGCATCAGGATCTGTACCCAATAAGATATCAGCATCAATAGCGTGTGCCTTTTTAAGGCCAATGCTCATCGCTTCTTTTTCTTCAGGATTTGGATAGATCACCGTTGGAAAGTTACCATCCGGTACACGTTGCTCTTCTACAATACTGATATTAGTAAAACCAAAACGTTCTAATGCGCCAGGTACTAACATAATACCTGAACCATGAATTGGGGTGTACACAATTTTAAGGTCGTGTTGCTTTTTGCAAACTTCCGGATAGACTGATAAAGTTTTTACCATCTCCAGATAGATCGCATCAATCTCTTTTCCAATGCTCGTGATATTTGCTTCGCCTCCACTCCATTTTACATCATCAACAGAAGCGATTTTATTTACTTCTAATATTACATTTTCATCGTGTGGTGAAACCATTTGTCCACCATCATCCCAATAAGCTTTGTAACCATTATATTCTTTTGGATTATGGCTTGCAGTCAACACCACACCACCTTTACAGCCAAAATGACGAATGCTGAAACTTAGCTCCGGTGTAGGTCTTAATGATTCAAATAAATAAACTTTTATACCATTCGCTGCAAAAACATTGGCTGTTGTTTCTGCAAAAAAGCGACTGTTATTTCTACAATCGTGTGCAATAGCTACTTTAATTTCTCCGGTAAAAGATTTTTTTAAATAGTTAGCATAGCCTTGCGTTGCCATACCTACTGTATATTTATTCATCCGGTTAGTTCCTACGCCCATTGTGCCACGCAAACCACCCGTACCAAATTCTAAATTTTTGTAAAACGCTTCTGTCAACTCATCAGGGTTATCTTTTTGCAAGCGCGTTATTTCATCTTTGGTTGCCTGATCGTAATTACCTTTTAACCAAATGGCCACTTTTTCATTTACATTATCCATATAGAAATTAATTGAGGAACTAAAAATAATGATAAATGGTTAATTGTAAATGGTAAATGTGAAGATTATTTATACGCTTAGATAAAAGCCAAATTCCTGCAATCAGAGAACAAATACAGAACAAAAAAGAAAAATGGTAAATGACCTCCAAATCATTTACCATTTACAATTAACCATTTACCATTAGTTACTGTCCGCTGCTTTGAACGTTTTGAATATTGTCCATTTCAGCCTTCATATTTTTTCGTTTAAACAGGTTTGCATCTGTTTTACCAAAGCGCCAGGTAAAGGTCAGGCGCACTACCTGAGGATCTCTTAAACGATAATTATCCTGTATATAATAAGGTGATTTAGCAACAGTGCTATAACTATTCGTTCTGAAAATATCACTTATCTGCAAGGTTAATGACGCTGCATTATTTTTTAAGAAATCTTTTTTGATGGCAGCATCAACATCCCCGTATGGTTTAACGTACCCATCGGCGTTAGGTTGTGATTGTCCGAATGTACCAGGGCCTTGACCACCTCCTGAACTTTGTGGCACAATTGATTTTGCATTATAAGAACCGCTGACTTGCAAAGTATAATTTTTAGGAAACTTGAAATTAAAACTCATTTTACCAAACCAGCTAAATTGCGAACTGTTGATACCTCCCGGAAGGTTGCTGGCATTAATGGTAGCATTATAAAAATTAAGGTCTGTAGTAACATCCCACCAGTTCGTCAGTTTATTTTTTCCTATCAATTCAAGTCCGTAGGTAAAACTATTATTAGCATTGCCATATGTAGTGATCGTTACGCTATCAGGAGCTCCTGCATTTATAGTTTTATATTGATAGGTTGAGATGATATCATTAGTATTACGTGCATACACCGTTGCTAAAAATGTGTGTTTGCCATTGAATTTATTTTCATAGGTAAATTCAAATACGTCACTAAACTCAGGATGAAGATTTGGATTCCCTCTTGTAAGGTTTAAAGAATCTGTAAAATTGGTGTAAGGCAATAATTGAAAGAAACTCGGACGATTTACTTTTCTTGAATAGTTCAATTGTATATCCTGCTTATCATTTAGTTTATACATTGTGTATGCGCTTGGAAAAAGACTAATCGGATATTGATTGCTCAACGGCGTTGTAGTACCGTTGGTAATTAATGAACCGCTGTATAATGAGCTTTCTACCCGTAATCCTGCCTGGTAACTAAATCTTTTCAACTGTTGCGAAAAGGTTGTGTAAGCTGCATACACCTGATCATTAAAAGTAAAATTATTGCTTAAAGCGGGTATTAATACTTGCGGAGAATTTTCATCGGCCTTTTCATACGTATCACTAAAGCTGGTGAATTTTCTGATGGCTGCACGCGCACCCATTTCTATTTTTATTTTAGTTGTGACAGGATTTACAAAATCCGTTTGTGCTGTAAAATAATCTGTCTTGCCACCACCTGCACCACTTTGATAATAAAAAGGCGTTTTATACACATTGTTATAATACTGCGTTACATAATCACTTGTGTTCGTATTATGATTATGGCTATAATTCAGATCTGCCGTAATATTTTTATTCGCCTTCGCAAAATTATGTTTGAAGCTCAGTGTAGCCCCCAGGTTTTTAAAATCAAATGCAGTACTGCTGGTACGAGTTCCATTGCTGCTGTTGATTATACTACCAACAGTATCTTGTAAAATATTAAAAATATCATTTGAATTAAAATGCCCCCGAACAATATTACCACCAACAGTAAGGGTATTTCTGTTGTCAATCAAATAATCAACTCCTGCTCTTCCAAAAGCAAAATATCCTTTATTGATGGGCCTATCGGTTTGCGATTGTATAGCTGTATCAGTACCTAAAAAATCTTGCCTGTAAGTGGTCACGTCTGTAATTGATTTTCTAAAACTCAATTGTCCCGCAGCAAAAACATTTATTTTACCTTCTTTTACATTGATGTTTCCACCAATATTAGGTTTACCATAAGTGTCTAATCCTGCACGCAGGTTGCCATTATAACCTGGTTTACGGTTTTTCTTCATTACAATATTTAGTATCCCTGAACCTCCGCCTGATGCATCATATTTTGCAGAAGGGTTCGTAATGATCTCCACACTTTCAATTTCATCCGCAGGTATTTGATCTAATGTAAGCGTTGAAGGGCGGCCATCTACAAATATTTGTGGTGGAGCATTTCTTACCGTAACATTTCCGTTTGGATCAATGTTTACACCCGGCACATTTTTCATTACATCTTGTGCGGTGCCGCCTACGCTGGTTAAATTCTTTTCTACATTAAATACTTTTTTATCAATACTTAATGATACTAATGGTTTTTCTGATGTTACTGTTACATCGCCCAATTGCTGTGCGTCAACTTCCATTTTTATATTACCAAGATCTTTATCTACCGCATTGATCAGGCTAGCATAATTGCCATTCTTAACATCATCAAAGTTTATATTGAAAGCTATTTTTTGATCGATCTCTTTATAACCAATAGCTGTTATGCGTAATTTATAATTAGCCGTAACATTTAAGTTCTCTAAACTAAAATCTCCTTTTTTACCGGTAAGCATGCCCGCTACTATAATATCTTTTCTTTTTTTTGTAGCAGTGTCTAGTTTGGTTTGTAGTAATTGTATTGATGCCGCTTCAATACCTTTTTCACCACCACTCACAACCCTTCCATAAAAATGGCCGCCATTCATATTCTGCGCGCCTCCGCCACCTCCCGGCATTTGAGCATAAAGGTTTGTTGTAATTAATAATAAAAATGGTACAAGGAAGTACTTACTAAGCTTATTCACTGCTATTGATTGATTGTAATAAAAAGATTTACCTATGCAAAATTGCAATCATATTTTCAATATGTTACAATCTAATGATGAAAGGTAGTATAGCTGTATAAAAGCAAGCGGAGTAACGCTGTTAACGAAAAGTTATTATCGTGTAAAGATGATAAACAACACCTGAACAAGGCCAATGACCAAACCAAAAAAGGCACCACTGATTTCTAAAAATTTGAATTCTTTTTTAGTTATCTGATCAAGCATATCTTCCAGTTTTTCTGCAGAAAAACCGGCTATCTTTTCAGTAACGATTTTTTCGAGGTCAAGATCGCTTTGCAGCTTATTCATGTAGGTTTTCATTAATACCGGAAAAAGATTTTCCAGTTCAACTATAAAAGCGCCCTTTAACTGGTCGATCGTTTTATCTCCTATCAGCATTGCCAGCATTGGGAAAACTTCTTTAAGTTTATTGCGTAAAAAATTATCAATATGTGCCTCAATTTCAGGTTTTAATTTTTGCAGGTTACCCGGATCCGTTATCTTTTTCTCAATTTCATCAAAGGATAATAGCTCTTTACTTACTACCTGTCCGAGCTTTTGAGCGATTAGTTGCTGGTTTTTAGGAAAGATGCCCTGAATAGTGAACCCAAAAACTTTGATTGGCCTTCTTGGGTGAAAAAGCATTTTAATTGCCATCCATGTGGTTACCCAACCTGTAAAAGCAGATAATAAAATAGTAATAACGTACCCTGTCCAGTTCATTTTTTGCCAATTTGATTGCAAAGAAACCAATAATAAAATAAATGCGAATGTAATTTTGATAACGAAAGGTTTTTTGCTACTTTTGCAATCCGCTAAACGGTAGTCGTAGCTCAGTTGGTTAGAGCATCAGATTGTGATTCTGAGGGTCGGGGGTTCGAGCCCCCTCGATTACCCACTTAAAAAGTCCTGTAGAAATGCAGGACTTTTTCATTTTTACCTCTCAAATTTTATGAAAAGTTTTGCTGTAAACTGTTAGTTAAGCACTTAAAACCAACCTTTTTTCCGTTAATTTTACTACGATGTTTAAAATTCAACAATTTATTATGAGTAAAAGATTTTTACCCGTGTTGGCAATTCTTATCGGTGCCGGCTTATTTATCGCTCTTCAAACACAGGGCCGCACTACAGAAGATACGCCAAAATCTAAGAATGAAAAGATATTGCACAACGTAGGCCTTTTACTTGTTCAGGCGCATTACAGTCCAAGAAAATTAGATGACAATTTCTCTAAATTGATTCTAAAGAATTTCGAGACCCAACTCGATGGTGATAAATTTCTTTTTTTACAAAGCGATATCGATAGCTTCAAAAGATTTGACAATGCGATCGACGATGAAATACGTGGCAGCGCAGCTTTAAGCTCTGTATATTATATCGGAGATGTATATAGAAAAAGATTGGCAGAAACGTCTTTACTATATCCTAGATTATTAGCTAAACCTTTTGATTTTAATAAAGATGATAGCATTACTATTGATCCTGATAAAGTAGGTTTTGCAAAAAACCAGGCAGAAAAAGATTCGTTATGGTTCAAGCGTTTGAAATACATGACTTTATCTAAATATGTTGACTTATTAGATGAAAGAGAAAAAAATAAGGATAAGAAAGACTTTGTATTTAAAGCAGATACTACATTAGAAAGAGAAGCAAGAGTATCTGTGCAAAAACAAATAGGCCGTTACTTTACTACACTAAAAAACCACAATACAGAACAAGAGATATTCAGTTCATTTGTTGAAACCATTACCAATACAATGGATCCGCATAGTGATTATTTCCCTCCTATCGATGCGCGTTCATTTAACGAAACCATGAGTGGAACATTTTATGGTATCGGCGCTCAATTAAAAGAAGACGATGGCGCAATAAAAATTGCGAGCCTGATTGTTGGCGGACCGGCATGGAAATCGGGTGAATTAAAAGTAGATGATATTATTATAAAAATTGGTGAAGGAAAAGCTGAACCGGTAGATGTTACAGGTTACGCAGTGAGTGATGCGGTGAAACTGATTCGCGGTGCAGAAAAAGGAACAGAAGTTAGATTGACTGTTAAAAGAATAGATGGTACCATTAAAGTAATTCCTATCATACGTGATCAGATCAAATTGGATGACACTTTTGCAAAGAGTGTTATTATTAACGGAGCGCATAAAATTGGCTATATAGAATTGCCTGAATTTTATTTAGATTATGAAAAAGCAGATGGCGCTAAATGTTCTGAAGATGTTGCGAGAGAAGTGAGAAAATTACAGGCGGAAAATGTTGAGGGCATCATTATAGATCTTCGTGATAATGGAGGTGGCTCTTTACCCGAAGTAGTAAAGATGGCCGGCCTGTTTATTGAATCGGGACCAATTTGCCAGGTGAAAGGCAGAGGAGAAAAAGCAGTTCAGTTAGATGACAGAGATAAAGATGTTTTATACTCCGGGCCATTAACTGTTATGGTGAATGAAAACAGCGCTTCTGCATCTGAAATATTTGCAGCAGCTATTCAGGATTATCATCGTGGATTAATTGTTGGTAGTACTTCTACTTATGGCAAAGGAACTGTACAACGTAATGTGTCATTAAATCCTGATGCAGACAATGGTCCTTTTGCTGTTGCCGATTCAGATGATCTGGGAACGGTTAAGTTAACTTTCGAAAAATTCTATCGTATTAGCGGAGGTTCTACACAATTAAAAGGTGTTGCATCTGATATCGTGATTCCTGATAGATTAGAGTATGATAAATCGCGTGAAAAAGATAACCCATCTGCATTAAGCTGGGATGAGATCGCTAAAGCTGATTATAAAACATGGACAAATAGTTATAATCCTGATGCTGTTTCAAACGCTGCAAATAAAGACATTAAGAACAGTCCGATATTCAAATCTTTAAAATCTAAATTAGATTCTATCGCTAAACAAAATGATAAAGTTTATTCTTTAAATATTGTTAAGTATAAAGCTGATGCTGCAGGTTTAAAAGCTACCTACAAACAATTAGAAGGATTGTATAAACTTCCTAAAGAATTGAATGTTACCAATATTACTGCAGATACCGCTAACGTTAATTTGAATGCTGAAAAACAAGATAAAAACAAAAAGTTCATTGCCAGTGTTAAGAGCGATATCTACATAGATGAGACTGTTAAAGTAATGGACAATATGATCAATCAAAGTAGCCCTGCTAAAAAATAGCAGCTAACATAATCAAGATGTAAAAAGAAAAACCCACTATCAGGTGGGTTTTTCTTTTATTCAATATTATTTATCGGTCAGCTTATTTTTTTTCTTTTTCCGATGCGGTAGTTAACACCTAATTGAACACTCGCCGCATGTGTACTTATGTTGAGTTGTGCAAACCCTGTCACTTTTTTTCTTGTAACATGAAAAGTATTCAATAAATAAACAGGATTAATATGTGGTTGGTATCCATAATAGCTATTACTATTTTGTAATGCAGTGCCACAAGATATTTTATAACCTACCTGGTTGGTATTTTTTAATTTCCAAACAATCTCACTATAACCTCCGATAGTTGTTGTCCAGTTACTTGTTTCAATCAATCCATAATTGGTTGAATCTTTAATCGATTTTCTATAGGAAAGATAATTTCCAAACTCATTTTGTAAAGAAGTTTCTACACCAATGACCCTCCATTCTCCGCCGTTATTACCAATAGGAACAACCAAATTTATTCCGCCGTTAAAACCAATTGCTCCAAAAAAATTATCGGTTGGAGGTATTGTAAGATTCGTTTCAGAAAACTGTTGTATAACATAATCTCCTAGCGTAATACCTAATTCATAATAAGACTGAAAATGACCAAGATTATTACTGCGGCTTATATTACCATTAAATGAATACACATTATCTCTGCCATCCTGATTAGCGCCACCTAATGTTACAATCCCATTAATATAAGTAGATGATTTAACAGAGTCTGATTTTAATGATATAGTATGATAAGTTTGCGAAGTACTATTAAGCGGACTTAAAAAATAGTAAGGTTCTTTGCAACTCGCCATCCAAACAATAATCAATAAATAAAGTAGTACTGAATTTTTCATAGCAGTATTTCAATCAATAAAATTATTACCAGTTTAAATTTAGCACATTATTATGTTGATCAGTATCTGCCATTCTTTTACTTGGGTCTATTTCTATTTTTTTGAGATCCGTTAATCGTTGTTTTATCTCAACTATATAAGTCGGATGTGTCCAATCCCATTCTTCATGCACAATTCTTTTTTCATCAGGATTTTCGTTTGGTTTATTGCCATACATCAAATTCAACGGTACATATTCCATCTCTGTTGAACCATCTTTGAATGTAAGTCGCAGGTCAATAGGCATCGGCATTTGTCCAATTTTCTTCAGTCTGATCTTTGACACCCCATCTTCCTCCCATAAACTATCAATTTTATAATCAATCGTTTTTGTGGTATTGATCCAGTATTCTTTATACCAATCTAATTTCATACCGCTAACTTTTTCTGCTACCTGCATAAAATCATTTGGATTAGGATGTTTAAAACGCCAATCTTTATAATACTGTAATAAAATGCTATCTCTAATAGATGCCCCCACAACATATCCCAGCTGCTCAAGAAAAAGAGCTCCTTTTATATAAGATGCACTACTGTATGCATAGTTAGTATTAAAATGATCGGCGTGTGTAGTAAGCGGTTCTTCTAATCCACTTCTCACAAGTCCGTAGTATGCTTTGTAATGTGATTCCTGCGCAAAGCCCGGTTCCTTATTTACAACGGCATTTACTCTTCGTCCACTGTATTGGGCAAAGCCTTCATCCATCCAGGCATATTCGGATTCGTTGGTACCTAACATTCCCTGATACCAGCTATGCATCAACTCGTGCGTTGCACCTGCAGGTGTTGATAATAATGTTGCCATTGGATATTCCATTCCTCCATCTCCACCTTCAATAAATGAATATTGTTTATAGGGATAAGCGCCGAATATTTTTTCAATGTAAGGAAATGAATTTTGTGCCATATCCAAAATGCTTAACCATTTTGCATTAGCTGCTGAATCAGTTTGTTTATAAATAAGATGTACTGTTAAACCGGCTCTTAACTTACGCGAAATATGTGTATAGCCTGGATCGGCGGCCCAAACAAAATCATGCACATTATTCGCGGTAAAATGCCAGGTACGTTTTGCAGCGGCAATTGATTTTAGTGGAGTGCCGGTTGTATCGTACCCCCAGCCTATTTCAGCTGCGTTCATTAAAATTCCTGTACCGCCCAATTTGTATGTTTTATCGATCGATATAGTTACATCATAATCTCCCCAAACACCATAAAACTCACGCGCAACATATGGTGTAGGATGCCAGCCTTCATCATCATATTCGCACATCAACGGATACCACTGACTCATGCTATAACGCACACCGGTTTGTGGATTATCTCTTCCGCTTCTTCTAATTTGTAATGGAACCTGTGCTTCAAATTGCATATCAAAAACTACCGTACTCTTTGGTAAAATTGGTGTAGTAAGATTTACTTCCAATATTGTTCCGTGATATTTGAATGATTGTGGAACACCATTCATTTTTAAAGAAATGATCTTTTGATAACCGATCTCGCTGCTATCCAATTTTGAAATACGATCCGTTACCCGCGAATCCCAGTCAGGATGATCTCCGCCAATCAAAATTTTTCCTAACTCCTGGCTACGCACATCCATACTACTATTAGGCTGAAACGCATTCCAGTACAAATGATAGAAAACTCTTTTTAATGAATTAGGAGAATTATTAGTATACGCTAATTGCTGCTTACCGGAAAATCGGTTAGTCAATGTATTTACATCAACTACCATTGTGTACTTCACTCTTTGCTGCCAGCGTTCCTGAGCAAAAGAAGAGCAATAACAAATAAAAAAAGACAGGAGTAAAAAAAGGACTTTCTTCATTAGAGATATTTTGAGCAGATGAATAATAGCTGATTAGCTTTCTTTGCCTTGTACTACAATAACGATCTCTCCCTTTACAGGTTTTGCATTAAAATGATCGTGTACTTCTTGTAAGGTACCTCTTTTATTTTCTTCGAACTTTTTAGTAAGTTCGCGGCTAACACTGCATTGTCTTTCAGCACCAAAATATTCAATAAAGTTGTTCAATGTTTTTACAAGACGCATAGGACTTTCATAAAATATCATTGTTCTTTCTTCTTCCGCCATTCTTTTTAAGAAAGTCTGACGGCCTTTTTTTAAGGGAAGAAATCCTTCGAAACAAAAATTATTGGTAGGCAACCCACTGTTTACCAAAGCAGGTACAAACGCAGTGGCACCGGGTAAACATTCAACGGTAACATTTTTTTTGATGCACTCTCTTACCAACAAAAAAGCAGGATCGCTGATACCGGGAGTTCCGGCATCTGTAAGGAGTGCCATTGTTTTACCACCCTGCAACTGATCAGCTAAATGTGAAATGATCTTGTGCTCATTATGTTGGTGGTACGGTGTGATAGGTTTTTGTATCTGGTAATGTTGTAACAATACCGAAGATGTACGGGTATCTTCCGCTAAAATAAGATCGACGTTTTTTAAAACATCGACTGCCCTAAAAGTCATATCAGCTAAATTACCGATAGGCGTTGGAACGAGGTATAACATTATGTACGATGTTTGATGTACGACGTACGATGTTTTGAAATTCAGTGTACATCGTACGTCGAATGTCGTACATCGTACGTGTTTATTAACTTATTGAAACTTCAAACATTTCCATTACAGGATTTGCCAGTAATTTTTTTGCTGCTTCTTCCGCCATCTTTTTTGCATCAGCCGGTGAATTAGCTTCTATTTGTAGTGTGATACTTTTACCAATACGAACGTCCTGAATTCCGTTTAAACCCAAATTTCCTAATCCGCTCATTACAGCTTTCCCCTGAGGATCTAACAATTCTTTAAGTGGCATTACCTTTACTTCTGCAGTGTAAGTCATGATGTAGCTTTATTTTTAAGTACCAAAGATAAAATAATATATGCAATGAAAATAATCGGAACTGCCAGCCAATGCAAAGCAATAATAGCTACCAATCCAATACCCACAAGTATCAATACCGGAAGGTTATTTTTAGGCTTAAAATCCTTGAATTTAAGCGCCATTAACGGAATATTACTCACCATTATCCAGCTCAGAAATACAATTAATCCGTATAAAACCCATTTATTAATCAGCAGATCGTTGATATTGATCAATCCGTTACCAAAATGTAATATCAATGGAAAAGATGCAATTAACAGACCTGCTGCAGGCGTTGGCAAACCTTTAAATCCATAAGCCTGAGAATCATCTAAATTAAATTTAGCCAAGCGATATGCAGCGGCGCAACTATAAATAAATGCCGGCATAAATAGTAGAATAGATCTATCTAATCCGTCTTCTTCCCGCATATAACTCATGCGAAGCAGCTGATATAAAATTACGCCTGGTGCTACACCAAAACTTACTACATCAGCCAATGAATCTAATTGTTTGCCCATTTCTGAACTTGCCTTAAATAATCTTGCCACAAATCCATCTAAAAAATCGACAACGGCTGCCGCAAATAAAAATAACGCCGCCGTAGAAATGCTTTCAGGAATATTAAAACTACTACTGAACTCATCACTCATGTAGATGTTGATATTTTGTGTTTGTAATGCAAATACAATTGCTACACAACCAAAAAATAAATTAAGCAATGTGAAAATGTTAGGGATCTGTTTTTTCATATTTTAGAACGACCACTGACGACCGACGACCGACCACCGATGATACTTATTATTTTAAGTTTACTATTTATTTTTTCTTCATTAGATTCTCGATCTCATCAACAGTGATCGGGATATTTTTCATCAAATCTTTATTTCCCGATTTAGTCACCCAAAAATTATTTTCGATTCTAATACCCATTTTTTCTTCTTCAATATAAATGCCCGGTTCAATAGTGAAAACCATTCCTGCTTTGATAGGTTCTGTTCTTGTCCCCAGATCATGTACATCAATTCCTAAGTGGTGAGAGATACCATGGTACAGATATTTTCTATACGCCATGTTTGCTTTGTCTTCATTCTTAATATCTTCTTTTTTAAGCAACCCTATTTTCAAAAATACTTTAGTTGCCTCTGCCCCTACTTTATCAGAATAATCAAGAATGCTAATACCCGGTTTTAAAATGCCAGCAGCGTAATGGTGTAAATGCAGACAAGCATTATAAACAACTTTTTGTCTGGCAGTAAACTTACCATTAACAGGAACTGTTCTGGTAAGATCTGCATTATAGTGGCCATATTCAGCACCAAAATCCATCAATATTAATTCGCCAGATTTACATTCCTGGTTGTTGTCAACATAATGTAAAGTCCTTGCTCTGTCACCACTTGCTATAATAGAACCATATGCTTCGCCTGTTGCTCGTTGCGATAAGAAGGAATGAAATATTTCTGCCTCGATCTCATATTCCATTATACCCGGACGAATGAAGCGCAATAGTTTTCTAAAAGTATTGTCTGTTATGTCGATCGCTCTTTGAATTACTTCAACTTCTAACGTAGTTTTAACCGATCTTAATTCTTTTAATATAACTGCACTGCGTTTATAATTATGTAAAGGGTAATGCTGTCTCATCGTTTCAGCGTATCTGTAATCTCTTACGGGAACCCAATTTGCTTTGCGGTCGTTTTCATTTGTATTAAGATAAATAGTATCGGCGATATGTATCCATGATTGCAATAAACTATCCAATGTATCCAACCAGACTATCGTTGTAATTCCTGAAATAGCTTTTGCTTCAGTAGCTCTTAATCTATGGCCATCCCATTTTTCTTTTAACTCATTCGGGCGAACGATCACTAATACTTCTCTGTATTTTGTATCCTGGTTATCAGGAAACAATATCAACATTGTATCTTCCTGCTCTATTCCTGTAAGCCAAAAAAGATCAGAATTTTGTTTGAATTTATAGGTGGCATCTCCATTGCTCGGCAATTCATCGTTGCTATTAAAAATAGCGATAGATCTTTTGTCCATTCGTTCAACAAAACGCTTTCTGTTTTGAACAAATATGTTGCTGTTTAAAGGAAGGTATTTCATCAATAAATTGATTTAAGTGCAATATACATTTTAATTATTCTTCGATCTTACGCGGGTGCCGCAAATCTATTATCAGCGTATCTTCGTCTCCTCTAACATTACAATCGATCTGAATTTTATTAGTAGCTATTTTCTTTACTAATCCTGCGAAATTTTGTAAATCTTTTATCGTGTTATTATTGATTGTATCCGTAGAATCTGTGATTGTCTTACCGGCCGTTCCAAACAAACCATATTGTGTTGACGATTGGGGAAGATCAGGAATTTGCCAATCCCAAATAGGGAACGAATACAATTCTTTCCAGCGATGATCTTTATATGTCATAATATGCCAGGTGTTTAGATTCGACCAATCTGCCCAATCAACAACATACGACAACTCATCTGTTCCATCACCATTAAGATCTCCTTCATTTTTTAAGTACGAGAGCCCAAATAATTGCGAGGTATTAGCAACATACAACGTATCTATTGAACCATTGCTTGAAGTTACAAACGAAACAGGATCTTTTGTACTTGCTAATCCAACTAGCTCATCATAATCGGCGCTATCATTAAACTTGTACGTTTCCTTGTGCGTATTACCGTCATAATAATGTTCAACAAGCGTGTCTATTTTGTGATCTCCATTAAAATCTCCGGTAATAATAAAACGATAGCCAAAAATCGGACTACCTATTTTTGATGAGTCTTGGTTTATAGTTGCAGAACTGTTGATTTTCTTTGCACTATCATTTTTAATCGTATCTGTTACTACAGTCTTTATCGCTTTCCGTTCCCCGGCTGAATGGCAAGAAAAACAAGTTGTAATAAAAACTGATACAATAAAAAGGAAAAATATTCTCATACGCAATATGAAATAAAATTGAAGAGTAATACGAAAATTCTAAAATATCATTTCAGGAATATCTCCTTCTACAAGCAACTTACCTGCTGTCTTGGCCACTATTTCTTCTATACTTACGCCTGGCGCCCTTTCTAATAATCTAAATCCGTTTGCAGTTACATCCAATACTGCCAACTCAGTTACTATTTTTTTTACACAGCGTACACCCGTTAACGGTAGTGTACATTTGGGTAATAATTTTGATTCTCCTTTTGGATCAGTATGCATCATAGCCACAATAATGTTTTTTGCGCTAGCTACCAGATCCATTGCACCACCCATCCCTTTTACCATTTTACCCGGTATTTTCCAATTCGCTATATCTCCATTCTCACTCACTTCCATTGCACCTAATACTGTTAAATCAACTTTTCCCGCCCTTATCATTCCAAAACTTAAAGCGCTGTCAAAAAAAGCTGAACCGGGGATTGTTGTAATTGTTTGTTTACCGGCATTGATGAGATCTGCATCCTCTTCGCCTTCAAAAGGAAATGGCCCCATACCTAATAAACCATTTTCGCTTTGTAAAACAATATTTGTTCCTTCAGCGATATAGTTAGCAACCAATGTAGGAATGCCGATGCCTAGGTTAACATAGTAACCATCTTTCAACTCTTTTGCAATTCGTTGTGCAATCTGATTTTTGTCGAGCATATGATTAATGTGCTGATGTCCCAATTTAAAAACAAACCAGCATTTAATATATCATCTAAAACTACTCAAACTTATACACTACAACATTAGCATATTAGCACATCTGCTAATTAGCTAATTGTCCTTACTGTTCGTTTTTCAATTCTCTTTTCGTAATTCGTTCCTTTAAAAATTCTGTGTACATATATTCCGGGCGTATGTATTTGATCAGGATCTAATTCTCCGGGTTTCACCAACTCTTCTACTTCGGCAATCGTTATTTTTCCTGCCATGGCCATTACCGGATTAAAATTTCTGGCTGTTTCTTTGAAAATAAGATTCCCATCTGTGTCACCTTTCCATGCCTTTACTAAGGCGAAGTCTGCATCGAATGCGTACTCTAATAAATATTCTTTGTTATTGAATGTTCTTGTTTCTTTGCCTACTGCTACTTCCGTACCAACGCCTGCAGGAGTAAAAATTGCCGGCATACCATAACCCGCTGCCATACATCTTGTGGCCAATGTTCCCTGCGGAATTAATTCAACTTCTAATTCACCACTTAATAATTGTCTTTCAAACGCTGTATTTTCTCCAACATAAGAAGCGATCATTTTTTTTACCTGCTTCTGTTGTAACATTAATCCGATGCCAAAATCATCTACGCCGGCATTATTTGAAATACAAGTAAGTCCCATTATTTTTTTTTGTACCAATGCAGTAATACAATTTTCAGGAATACCACATAAGCCAAATCCTCCAAGCAATATAGTTGCACCGTTTTTTATATCGGCAATTGCATGCTCAGCATTTTGATATAGCTTTTTCATATTAATGTTTTATTGAAACAGGATTATGATTGAATTTAGCCCGCATAGCTGAATCTTTAAAGAAAGGCGCTCGTTCGTTAGGGAAATGCCGGTTTGGGGATCGCTGGTTTACAGCGGGTACCGCACCTTGAGCAGCTTGCATTCTGTTATTATTTACAGAAATACTATCTAATATAGCAGACATCAACTCAGGATTTTTTCGATAATAATCATAACTCGTATAAAACTGATCCTTCGTTACATGATGAATATCGAATATTTGCTGTTGAAGTTTAGCATCTTCAATCACTACATTTTTCTCTGAATCTCTTTTTATAAAATTGTTGGTGAATACTCCTGCTCTGGTTATATCCCACAACACATCTCCCATTTGTTGTTTACTTAATAGGTTGGCAGGCAAAGCATTTTTATCTTTACAAGATGCTACACACACGCTTATTAATAGTATGCTAATTATCCTTCTCAATTCAATTCATCTTTATAGCGTGATGCATTTGTTATGTCCATCTTCTGCAATAATTCAGAAGCCCTGGTTTTATCTTGCGGCGGCGCTTTTGAAAATATTTTAATTAGTTCCGTTGCTTTTCCCTGAAAGAAAAAAGATTCGATCATTGTTGCAGGGTTATCCGTATTAAAAGTATTCATCTGGTTCAATACATTTAAAATATTCGTTCTGCTGGTCGTCTCGTTATCATATAACTGATCTATTCCTTTGCGATAATAATCGTAGTAAATATCATGCATGATAGTGTAGCGGCTATTGGTCATATTATCTATCAGCCAATAACGGTTACGGATACCATCAAATGCTTTCCACCCGGAAATACCTCCATCTTCAGGTGCATTATTGACAACATTTTGCGCTTTCAAAAAATAAGGATCGCCTCCCCGTGGCGCAAAAGAATCTCCCTCAAATCCTAAGATCATATAGGCATAATAAGCAATTACTGCTGTAAGATTAGATGACATCGGATCATTGCCTGAAACACGGGAATCATTAAAATCAAGTTGTTGAAATTCAACGTATTTAAAATTGACGTCTTTATCCTGATAATTAATTAACGGAGAAACATAAGAAGCATTAAATACGGGCCTTGCAGCCTGTATCGTTAATGTTGAATTAAATGTATTTGGATCATTTGTTGGTTGCAGGTTAAAAATAAAACTACAATCAATTTTTTCGTTGGGAAGATAAGCAACTGATGTCCAGCTCCGGGTATTTATAAAAGTAGTAATAGCAGTTTGTAAAGTTTGAAAAACGTTCTTATTAACGTTCGTTCCTACATTGCCGCTATTAATAGTAACACGTGCGTTTAATTCCTGCCCGTTAACAGTGATGGCTGCTAAACACAATAAGACAAAAAGACTTTTAAACTTATACATGTAGTACTTGTATAATAGTGTTTACAATATCTGCGGCTACTTCTTTCTTTGATTTCGTTTCAAATTTGTATTCGTTTCCTGCTTTATCAAAGATTGTTATTTTATTAGTGTCATGCCCAAAACCTGCGCCCTTATCGTTCAGAGAATTCAACACGATCATATTGGCATTTTTTGATTGCAACTTTTGCAACGCGTGTTCTTTTTCGTTGTTAGTTTCTAAAGCAAAAGCAATCAGTATTTGTTGTGGCTTTTTTATTGCGCCTAAACTTTTAGCCACATCAACTGTCTTTTTTAAATCAACAGAAAAAGTTTCTGTTGATTTTTTTATTTTGTTTGCAGCTACTTCAACAGGCGTATAATCAGCTATTGCAGCGCTCATTATTGCGATATCCGTTTGTTCAAATATTTTTGTACAAGCTGTATACATTTCTGCTGCAGAAACAACTTTAACTATCGTCATGTCAGCTGGCAATGGTTCATGCGTTGGCCCAATGATCAGTGTTACCTCAGCTCCTCTTTTTGATAATTCTTTTGCTATCTCTATACCCATTTTACCAGAAGAATGATTGCCTATAAATCTTACCGGATCAATTGCTTCGTAGGTCGGCCCGGCAGTTACCAAAGCTCTTTTGCCCTTCAATTCCTGCTTAACTAAAAAAAAATTAGTAAGCCATAGTACGATCGATTCCGGCTCCGCCATTCTTCCTTCTCCTACCAATCCACTGGCAAGCTCTCCACTTTCAACAGGAATAATATGATTACCAAAAGCTATCAATTTTGACAGATTGGTTTTTGTAGATGTATGATGCCACATATCTTCATCCATAGCAGGTGCTACAACAACAGGACATATTGCTGATAAATAAACCGCTTGTAATAAATTATCGCATAACCCTGTAGCAATTTTTGCCAATGAATTACAACTTAACGGAGCGATCACCATTACATCTGCCCATCTGCCAAGCATTACATGGTTGGCCCAAGAATCATTACTGGCAAGATCAACTAATACGGGATTTTTAGAAAGGGTAGATAACGTTAGTACAGAAACAAAATCTTTTGCTGCCGGCGTCATCACAACTTTAACTTCAGCCCCTGCTTTTATTAATAATCTAACCAGCGTTGCTGTTTTGTATGCAGCAATGCTTCCGGTTACGCCTATTAGTATTTTTTTTCCTTGTAGCATAAATAAAAAATCCCGTCTTAAAGACGGGATAAAATTATGATTTGTTACTTAAAGATATTGCTAAAACTTGATTTACTTATTAGCTAAATAAATCAGCATCATTTCTACGGAAATACACTTTGTCTTCCATAAACTCTGTTGAAGCTAGTAAAGCCGGGTTAGGCATACGCTCGTAAGCTTTAGAAATTTCGATCTGTTCTTTGTTTTCGTGGATTTCTTCCAGGCTATCGGTATGGCTCGCGAATTCTTCCAGTTTATTATGTAATTCTTCTTTTATCGTGATATTGATCTGATTGGCACGTTTTGCAACTATGGCAATAGATTCATATAGATTACCGGTTTTTTCTTTCAAATCAAACAGGTTTTTTGGCTCTACAACACTACTGGTGTTAGCGCTTAGTTGACGTCTTAGTTTGCTCATTTTCTATTGCTTTATTTTATTGACTAATACTTTTTTGACTTAATATACTATAGCTCTCAGCTTCTTTTAGCAATTTGCTATCAGGAAACCTGTCAGCAAAATCTCTATATTCAGTTATTACCTTCTCGTATCTTTCCTGTTGTTTATCAGGTATACTCAGTTTGGCGAATTTATAATATGCTTTTATCTCTTTTAATTTATACTGATCTGCCAATATAGAAGCAGGATAATCATTTAAAAGATCAGCATATCCTAATGCTGCAGCTCTGTACTGACCTATCTTATAATATAAGTTAGCCGACTCAGATTCTTTATGTTCAAGCTTTACCCTGCAAAGATCTATTACACTGTTAGCACTATCAATTCTATTAGACCCGGGATGCGCATTAATAAAAGTTTGCATTAACCCAATTGACTTAATCGTATTTGTTTGATCTAACTCCGCTTTTGGAGATGATTTGTAATAACAGAACGCATGCATGAAAGCAACTTCTTCTGCCTGCGGACTATTAGGAAAGACATCTAAAAACCCTTTGAAGAAATTCTCGGCATCTTTGTATTCTTTCATATAATAGTAACAGTAAGCATCTCTAAAATAGATCAACTCAAACTTATCCGTTCCTTTATAAATCGGATATAACTGCTCATATAATTGTTGCGCAGGGCGATAATTCTTTTCAGCATAATACTTATCCGCCATCTTAAGCTTATAAGTAGCGCTCGTACTTTTTAATACCTTGCTAGATTCATTGCAGGATAATAGAAAGAAAACAAAAAAGAGGCCCGTTAACGATACTTTAAAAAACTTCATAAAGGACTGCAAAATTAATGATTTTCACCCAAAAATCGCTGCAAATTATTATTTACCAAAAAAAAGGCAGTTAAGGTTTTGATAAACAGTTGAAAAACATACAAAAAAGCTCTCCGGTAATCCGGAGAGCCTTATGTTTATTCATTTAGCAAATTATATTTATAAGCTATTAGTTCGATTTGATATCGATCGTATCAGCATCACCTTCCCCTATAACAGGTTCAGCAATGGTAATTCTATCTTCGCTAATACCTAACTTTTCAGTTAAATATTTCTTGATCGTACCTAATTTTTTAATAGCTGCAGCTTGCGCTTTTTTATTTGGACCAGAGTAACCTGTAATTGTAACGCTACAGTTTGGACTAGCTTTTAATTTTTGAGCTACACTTGCCAACATTGCTTTAGAATCATTAGTTAAGGCAACTTTTAAAGAAATACTAGGATAATCAGTAGGACAGTTTACTTGATTGCTATCGCCGCCTCTTTTCATTGAAGTACAGCAAGCAGGATCAGGACATTTACCAACACCATCAGCATCAACTGGTTGACATTCTGTAGGAGTGATCAATTGTTTATCTCTGTAATCAGGAACACCATCACCATCTGTATCTTTAGTTACACCATGAGTATCAACCGGAGCACCAGCAGGAGTATTTGGTTCTCTATCTAACTGATCAACAACACCATCGCCATCCGAATCTTCAAATACCGGTTTAGGTAATTTGATATGTTTAGGATTGTTTAACTCACTATAAGCATAATCAAGAGGATTTAACCAGTATAAAGGTTCAACAGATTTTGCACCCAGGTTAAAGTTAATACCTAAAGAAAGTACGTTGTAAGAATCGAAATCACTTGTAAATACAGCATCTCCTTGTGGAGCTTCCTGATAACGCTGACCATCTAATAAATCAGTTTTTACAAATGTTTCTCTATCTTCTAAAGCGATATTAATTCTTCTGCTTAATTTATATGCCACACCTACTAACACAGTACCTGAAGGTTTTAGTGTATAGTTTCCAATTACCGGACGACGGCCACCTTCCCCATTATCACTTTGAGCGTTAGTTTCGTAACTATTATCCATACCATCGTAATGAACACCATTGTATGTTAACCCTTTTTTCAGGTCGTTTTTAATTTCTTTACGATTTTTATATGTAAGACCACTACCGTTATTATACTTATCAAACACAGCATTATATAAGCCCGCGTAAGTAGCTCCATTTGCACCTGTAGTGTTGATCATTGTTTTGTACAAAGTCACACCGATACCGCCACCGCCATACAAAGTAACACCTGTTTTTTGTTTATGGAAACGAATATTATTTAAAGTGATTATGCCTTGCAATCCTAAATCCTGAATATTAGTTCTATAGTTATAGAAAACATGATCAATTTGACCGCCTGTACGAGTTCCGTTAGCAGTAGCAGGAGCACCATTTATATTAAGGTATCCATTATATGCATTCCATGCCGGATTTTTCGAATAGTTATCACTAGCCTGCCAATTTAAACCTTCAGCAATGCCATTCACATATTGTAGTCTTAGGGAGAAAATATACCCTAAAGCTTTTCTTACGTGCACTTCAAAACCAAATGTTGGACCTCTTCCCGGAACGTCACCACTAACATTGATCGTAGCCAATGAAGCACCTACTTCCCACATGTTACGTGGTTTAGCAGGGAAGTTATACGTGTTGTTCCAGAATTCATTCTGTTGAGGCATTCTGCTTGAAGGGATAACGGATGAATCATAGACAGTATAACTTTTGCTCATCTGGGCGAAAGTTGATGTTGTCGCTAATGTAAGTACAAAAACTACTAGTAGCAGCTTGTAAATTTTACTTGTCATAACTTATAATCTTAATTAAATAAAGTTTCCGAATTTTGGTCGATCAGCACAAAAGTATCTCTTTACTGTCAAAAACAAAACTTTTTTAGTATTTATTTAAGGTTTCAACAAACTGGTACTGAGTATTTATTCGTAAAACAGGATGCCTGTTCACTTTTGCTTTTAATCTTTGTAAAAAAATTATCATTGCAAGTATCAAAATATGTGCTACATTTTAAATTGAGCAGAATATTTAATTTGCAAAGGGTATAGACTATACTATATTGCTCTTTATTAAACATGGATTTCGTAAAAAACATAATAGGAGAAGAACTCAGCATATTTGAGGAGAAGTTTGCAGATGCAGTAAAAAGTCAAACCGCTTTACTGGATAGAATAATGCAATACATCATTAAACGAAAAGGGAAGCAACTTAGGCCCATGTTCGTTTTTTTAAGCGCCAAGCTACAGGCACCTATCAATGAAAGCACTTACAGAGCCGCGGCGCTGGTTGAATTGTTACATACGGCAACGTTAGTGCATGATGATGTAGTGGATGAATCTTTTGAAAGACGGGGATTTTTCTCCATCAATGCCACCTGGAAAAACAAAATTGCTGTATTGGTGGGCGATTACTTACTCTCTAAAGGCTTACTGCTATCTACTTCTAATAACGATTTTGAACATTTACATATCTTATCGGATGCTGTAAGACAAATGAGCGAGGGCGAATTATTACAGATCGAGAAATCGCGTAAACTGAATCTTAAAGAGGATATTTATTTTGAGATCATCCGTACCAAAACCGCTTCTCTGCTAGCTTCTGCCTGTGCCGTGGGTGCCTGGACAACCAGTAAGGATGAGGCTATTACCAATAAAATGAAATTATTCGGAGAAAAGGTCGGCATCGCTTTCCAGATAAAAGATGATCTTTTTGATTATGGTAAAGAAGATATTGGCAAGCCCACAGGTAATGATATCAAGGAAAAAAAGTTGACACTTCCACTGATATACACCCTTAACACTATTGATGCTGCTAAAAGGCGTGAACTGATTTACATCGTAAAAAATAATAATAAAGACCCTAAAAAAGTTAGGATCGTTATTGATACTGTAGTAGCTGCCGGAGGCATTAAATACGCCGAAGAAAAAATGAACCAATATCGTGATGAAGCGCTGACTATCTTGTATGAATTTCCTGATAATGAGGTTAGAAAGGCTTTAGAAGCGCTGGTTAGATATACTACTGATAGAAAGTATTAGCCCCCTGCCCCCTGAAGGGGAGATTTAGAAGTTCATTTTTTTCGCATTTATTTTTTATTCTTGTACCTCCTATATTTTAACTATGGATCTGTCTGTTAATAAACCTGTATTTACTCTTGCATCAAAACGATGGAATCTTTTATCCGTTGATGAAGAACGCGCGGCGGCATTAAGCAAGGTTTTGAATATCAACCCTGTTCTAAGTAAAATATTAGTACAGCGTGGCATGGATGATTTTGGTGCCGCTAAAACTTATTTCCGTCCGGATATACATACGTTACATGATCCTTTTTTAATGAAGGATATGCAAAAAGCGGTTGACAGAATTATTAAGGCTTTTGATACTAAAGAAAAGATATTGGTGTTTGGTGATTATGATGTGGATGGCACTACTTCAGTTGCTTGCATGTACCAGTTCCTTGCAAAGATTTATGATGCCTCATTATTGGAATTTTATATTCCGCACCGCTATAAAGAAGGGTATGGTATTAGCAAAATAGGCATTGATTATGCTAAATCGAAAGGCTTTACATTAATTGTTTCGCTGGATTGTGGAATCAAATCAATCGAACTAATCGCCTATGCCAAATCAATTGGCATTGAGTTTATTGTTTGTGATCACCACATGCCTGACATTGAACTTCCCCCTGCTGTTGCAATTCTTAACCCAAAACAAATTGATTGTACTTATCCTTACAAAGAGCTTTGCGGTTGTGGTGTTGGCTTTAAATTAATTACTGCCCTGGCACAACATTTTAATATCGATGAAGCACATTATTATGTTTATTTAGATCTGGTTGCAACTGCTATTGCAGCAGATATTGTACCGATGACCGGCGAAAATAGAGTGCTCGCTTATTACGGTTTAAAAAAGATAAATGAGGACCCTAACCCGGGTATCAAGGCCCTAATAAAATTAGGTGGTGTACAAGGCGCATTAAATATTACAAACGTTGTTTTTGTAATTGCGCCAAGGGTAAATGCTGCAGGCAGAATGGATGATGCCTGTAAAGCGGTACAATTATTTATTGAACAGGATCCTGTAAAAGCAATGGAATTTGCTGAGCTATTACACAGCGATAATACTGATAGAAAAGAGGCCGACAGCAGCATTACAAAAGAAGCACTCGAAATGATCGAAAACGATCCTGCTCTGATAAATAAAAAAACTACTGTTGTTTATAAAGAAACCTGGCACAAAGGTGTTGTAGGAATTGTTGCCAGCAGATTGATCGAAAAATATTACAGGCCAACGGTAGTGCTTACACGCAGCGGAGAAATTGCAGCAGGAAGTGCCAGAAGTGTGGCAGGATTTAATTTATACGAAGCTATTTATGCCTGTAGAGAATATTTACTTGGTTATGGTGGCCACTTTGCTGCAGCAGGCATGACCTTACTTCCTGAGCAGGTAACAGCTTTTACCAATAAGTTTGAAGAAGTAGTATCACAAACTATTCCACCGAAATTATTGATACCCGAAATTATTATTGATAGCGGGATAGAACTAAAGGACATCAAAGAATCTTTCTATAATGTTATTTGCCAGATGGAACCATTTGGACCGGAAAATATGCGTCCGGTTTTTGTTGCAAAAAAAGTAATGGACACCGGCTATTCTAAAATTGTGAAAGAAGCGCATATTCGTTTTGTAGTTAAACAAGGTCAAACTTCAATAACAGGTATTGGTTTTAATATGGCAGAAAAATTTCATTTATTGGAACAAAAAAAGCCTCTGGATATTGTTTTCACCATTGACGTAAACGAATGGAACGGAGAAAAAACTTTACAATTAAAAGTGATTGATCTAAATTTGAGCGACTAACAAACCTTCATGAAGTTTTTTAGATATTTATATTACTTCTTCTACATCGCCTTTAACTGGAACGTACGACTGGCGTTCTTTGTACTCTACTACGAAGTTCGCGGCGAAAAAAAATACAAAATAGATACTACGGGATTTGATGAATTAAAGAAATTAAAAAAGAAAGGCATTGATATTTCTCATGCCACCATCTACATGCCTGTTAGCTATTACCTTTTAAATAAGGCCTTCCGGCATATTGCAGAAACGCCAAAAAACAATTTTGTAGATATTGGTTGTGGTAAAGGAAGAGCCTTATGTGTAGCTGCCAGAGAAGGTTTTAATAAAGTTACCGGCGTTGAATTATCACCTGATCTATGTGATGAAACTAAAAACAATTTAGAGCGTACAAAATCCATTTCGAATCACTTGCAATATGAATTGCATAATATGGATGCGGCCAATTTTGATATTCCTACCGATGCTAATTGTATCTTTTTCTTCAACCCTTTTGATGAAGTGATTATGAGCGAAGTAGTAAACAACATTAAAAAAAGTCTTAAAAAAGCACCGCGAAATATTACAGTTATATATGCTAATCCATTACATAAAGACTTATTGCTAGAAACGGGATTTCAGGAAAAATACCATACCCAGGAATTAAATTATTTAGAATTAAGTATCCTTGAAAATTAAAAGAGCCTTTTCTACAACTGTTAATATACATTTGATCAACTCATAACTAACGTGTCCTTATGAAATACTTTAGATACCTCTATTATTTCTCCTACATTACTTATAAATGGAACTTCAAGCTTGCCTGTTTTGTTATTCAACACGAAATAAAAGGTGAGAGAAAGTATGGAATAAATACAACAGGATTTAGCGGATTACAAAAATTAAAAGCGAATGGAATTGATACGTCTCATGCAACCATTTATATGCCTGTTAGTTATTATTTACTTAGCAAAGCATTTAAACATTATCCAAAAGCAGCGAAAAATAATTTTGTAGATATTGGCTCAGGTAAAGGAAGAGCATTATGCGTAGCTGCCGCTAAAGGATTTAATAAAGTAAGCGGAGTAGATATCTCAGCCGATCTATGTGCTGATGCTGTGGTAAATTTAGAACACACAAAGAAAATTTATCCGCTGTTAGAATACACACTTCAGACAATGGATGCAGTCAACTATAAAATACCTGATGATGCCGATTGTATTTTTTTCTTTAATCCTTTTGATGAAATTATTATGAAACAAGTAGTGTATAATATTCAAAACAGTCTACGACAATTTCCAAGAAATATGGTGATCATCTACGCTAATCCTTTATATGAAAACTTCTTTCTGGATATAGGTTTTAAGGAAACATATTACACCAGCGAAATGGATTATTTAGAAATGAGCATCCTTAAAATATAACCGCCGGAAACTGTTAGATTTCCGGCGGCACTTATTAATATTTATTATTGATCTTATTCATTTACAAAAGCAACTTCTTCGCTTTTGGCCATCAACTCAACACTTCTGTTGATAAAATTAGTAAGATCATTCCCTTTTAATAATCCTTGAGATAAGAAAGCAAGATCTGCTAAATTCTTCACTAATTTAGCTTGTTTGTCTTTATCGTTCTCAGCTAAAATGTCTTTGTATATTGGGTGATTACCGTTCACTGTTAAGTTAACTTCATCCGGCATCATGGCGTAAAAATTGCCCATTCCTCCACCGCCCATTGCAGCCATGTCTTTCATTCTGCGCATTTGTTCTGGTCGTGTTGCAACTACCGGAGCCGTGTCAGCGCTTAAGCCTTTCACCTCAACTGTTACGTGTAAATCTGATGGTTGCAATTCAAACATTCCTTTCAATTTATCTGCATCTTCTTTACTTAAAACACTATCAGCTGTTTCAGTTTTATCAATAATATTATCAGTGATATCGCTATCAACTCTTACAAACTGTACATCACTCCATTTTAATTCTATATTGTTGATGAAAGCAGAATCAACCATTGTTTCCATCTTCAACACCACGTAATCCTTAGCCTCACAAGCTTTCACGTAAGCATCCTGTTGAATGGCATTAGTTGTGTACAAGAAAACGTGTTTACCTTCTTTGTTAGTTTGTAAAGCTGCTGTTGCAGTTTTGTATTCTTCCAACGTAAAGAATTTTCCCTTTTCAACACTTTCAAACAAATTGAATTTGTTGGCTCTTTCTAAAAACTTATCGTCTGTTATCATTCCGTATTTAACAAACAAACCAAGACTCTCCCATTTTTCTTCGAAAGATTTTCTATCGCTGTTAAATATTTCTTCTAATTTATCCGCTACTTTTTTGGTAATATGCGAGTTGATCTTTTTTACATTTGGATCGCCCTGTAAATAGCTACGGCTAACATTCAGCGGAATATCCGGACTATCCAAAACTCCCTGTAACAACATCAAAAATTCAGGAACAATATCTTTCACTTCATCCGTAACAAAAACCTGGTTACTGTACAATTGAATTTTATCTTTTTGTACTTCGTACGATTGCTTGATCTTAGGGAAATATAAAATACCTGTTAGGTTAAACGGATAATCAACATTCAAATGGATCCAGAATAATGGCGCTTCATTGAACGGATATAATTCTTTATAAAAACTTTGGTAATCTTCAGTCGTAAGATCAGCCGGCTTTTTTGTCCAGGCTGGTGTTGGGTTATTGATCTGTTTATCTTCAAACATGATCGGTACCGGTAAAAAACGGCAGAATTTATCCAGGATCGCTTTTACTTTATCTGCTTCTAAAAACTCTTTACTGTCATCGTTAATATGTAAAACGATATCAGTTCCACGATCTGCTTTTTCAAATTCTTCTAAGGTAAATTCCGGGCTACCATCACACTCCCATCTTGCACCTTTTGATCCTTCTTTAAAAGATTTGGTGATCACTTCTACTTTATCGCTCACCATAAAAGATGAGTAGAAACCTAAACCGAAATGCCCAATAATATTATTCTCATTCTGGCCCTTATATTTATTTACAAACTCTTCAGCACCGCTGAAGGCTACCTGGTTTAGGTATTTATCAACCTCTTCGGCTGTCATACCAATACCTTTATCAGATATGGTTAATGTTTTTTTGTCAGCATCTATCTTTACATGAATAGCGATATCGCCCATATCACCTTTCGCCTCACCTAAAGAAGATAAAGTCTTCAATTTCTGCGTAGCATCTACCGCATTACTCACTAATTCACGTAAAAAAATATCGTGTTCGTTGTATAAGAATTTCTTGATAATGGGGAAGATATTCTCTGTCTGTACCCGTATATTTCCTTTTTGCATGGTTTGTTTTTTCTTGCTTAATCAAATGCAATGCCAGTAGGGTTTTGCTGACATGATGACACGAATCTTTCGTCTGAATTGGGATTTACCCGATTAAGGGATTAACGGATTGGGGGATTATTATCGCTACAATCTTCGCTAATCCGGCAATCCATAAATCCAAAAAATCCCAATTCAGACCAAATTCGCACCGTTCAATTTCTTACCTTCGCAACTCATTATGGAAAAAATATTAATTCTTGATTTTGGCTCTCAATTCACCCAATTAATTGCGCGTGCAGTAAGAGAAGCAAATGTGTATTGCGAAATAACTCCCTTCAATAAAGAGATCGTTTTTGAGCCCGGTTTAAAAGGTATCATATTGTCCGGTTCGCCATTTTCGGTTAACCAGGATGGAGCTCCTGATCTGGATGTAAAATTATTGGCATCAAAAGTACCGGTTTTAGGTGTTTGTTATGGCGCTCAGTTAACGGCAAAAAACTTCGGCGGATTAGTGGAGAAAAGTGAAAAGCGAGAATATGGCCGTGCAATATTGGAACTAAAAAAAGAGGATGTTTTATTAAAAGATGTATCTCATAACTCTCAAGTATGGATGAGCCATAGTGATACCATCAAAGTATTACCAACAGGTTTTGAATTATTAGGTGTTACAGAAAGCATTCCTGTAGCTGCATTTAAACGCGCCGATGGAAATGGCTTCCCATTATACGGCTTACAATTTCATCCGGAAGTGTATCATTCTGTAGAAGGCAAAATCATCCTTAAAAATTTCTTAGTAAATATTTGCGGATGCGCTCAGAGCTGGACCTCAGAGCATTTCATTACGGAAACAGTAGCCAAGTTAAAAGCACAGATCGGCAATAAAAAAGTGATCATGGCGTTAAGTGGTGGCGTTGATAGCACTGTTGCTGCAACGCTGGTACACAGGGCAATCGGGAAAAATCTTTTCGGCATTTTTGTTGATAATGGAGTACTTAGAAAAGATGAATTTCAACAGGTAATTAAAATGTATGGCGAGCTTGGCTTGAATGTAAAAGGCGTTGATGCCAGAGAACATTTTTATACAAGATTAGCGGGCAAAGATGATCCGGAACAAAAGAGAAAAGTAATAGGCAAAGGTTTTATAGAAATATTTGATCAGGAAGCGAAATTATTAGAAGGCATTGAAATGTTAGGCCAGGGTACTATTTATCCTGATGTGATTGAATCTGCTTCGGTTCATGGGCCATCGGTTACGATCAAATCTCACCATAATGTAGGTGGATTGCCGGAATCAATGAAGCTAGAACTAGTTGAACCATTAAGATCTTTGTTTAAAGATGAGGTTAGAAAAGTAGGATTAGAATTGGGTATTCCTTATGAAATGCTGTACAGGCATCCTTTCCCGGGACCAGGATTAGCGATCAGGATTTTAGGAGAAGTAACCGAAGAAAAAGTAAACCTATTACAACAGGCTGATGCTATATTTACGAACATGTTGAAAAAACATGACCTATATAAAACGATCTGGCAGGCGGGTGCGATATTGCTTCCGGTAAAAAGTGTTGGCGTAATGGGTGATGAAAGAACATACGAATTTACCTTAGCTTTAAGGGCTGTAACATCAGTAGATGGTATGACGGCAGATTGGGCACATTTGCCATACGATTTTTTAGCAAACGTATCGAACGAGATCATTAATAATGTAAGAGGTATTAACCGTGTGGTGTATGATATTAGCAGCAAGCCTCCTGCAACAATTGAATGGGAATAGCGTTTAAGTCAAAAATGAAAAGTTAAAAGCAAAAAGTTGTGCGCAGTTATTGGTTTACACTTTTTACTTTTGACTTGTTTGAATAAAGATATGCTGCTGAAATGTGCGACGCCACTGAAGCTGTATAGTAGTACAAATGTTGGGTCAAAAAATCAAAACACTATGGGCATTACGCACTTTAAAAAAATAGCCGTTACAATAAGTTTTATTGTTGCTTTTTTTATCTCAGCAATACCTTTTGCTACTGCCCAAAAAGCAACTCAACCTCCTAGCCCATTGAGTGCTGCAATTGTTCCTGCTACAATTAAAACTTACCACGTTGGTATTTTTGCTCCGCTGTATTTAGATTCTGTTTTTACTGAAGCTGGTAATTTTCGTTTTAAACAAGGCTTGCCAAAGTTTATTGTACCGGGGCTTGAATTTGTACAAGGTGCTGAACTGGCTTTAGATTCATTGTATTTACCCAATGCAAATATTGTATTAAGTATTTACGATTCTAAATCATCCAATGAACCAATTCCTACATTGATACAATCAAAGAAGCTGGATAGTTTAGACATTATAATTGGTTCAGTAAAAGACATAGAATATAAAGAACTGGCAGATTTTGCATCAGAAAAAAAGATACCATTTATTTCTGCTACTTATCCTAATGATGGGGGTATTGTTGGCAACCCTTATCTGGTAATCGTTAACCCAACATTAAAAGCACATTGTGAAGCGATCTTTAGTTATCTGTTAGAAAATCATGGTACTGATAAAATATTCCTTTTAAGAAAAAAAGGTGTACAGGAAGATAAAATAGCCGACTATTTTAAAACGATCAATATGCAGGATGGCAAGCCATTACTGAATATACAAGTTTTGAATTTTGATGCGGCGCAACAGAACTCTGATTTTTTAAAACCGAAATTAGATAGCAATAAACAATCTGTTGTTATTGGCGGCAGTTTAGATGAAGCTTTCGCTACAAGCCTAACATTGGCTTGTCATGATTTACCTAGTTACCATATTACTTTAATCGGAATGCCGAATTGGGATGGATTTAGACAGTTAAAAAGCGATGTGTTCAGCGATTTTCCTGTTTATATAACGAGCTATTACTACAATGATAAAACGGATGACAACAGCAGAATGTTAATGAATGGCTATATGGCCAAATATAAAGGGAAGCCTACCGACATGGCTTTTAAAGGCTACGAATGCGCATCACTTTTTACTGATCTGTTGATCAAGTATTCCGACAAACTGATGGATAGCCTGAATGATAAATCATTCAAAGTTTTTTGTGATTATAATTTCCGTCCGGTAATGTTAGGTAACTATGCATTTCCCGATTATTACGAAAATAAACACCTTTATTTTATTAAGATACAAGGCGGCCAATTCAGTAAGGCCTGGTAATAAAAAACCGTGTTACACTTTCGTATAACACGGTCGCCATTTTTTTTAATACCTTATTGATTAAGGAATTCTTTTTTACCTGCTGCCGTAAGCGTGTACTTTTTTGAGTTCACATCTTCGTATATTTTTCTTCCTTTAGAATCTGTTCCTACTACTTTATCAGCTACTTTAGTTCCAGTTGCTTTAGCAGTGGTTGTAGTGGTTGTTTTAACATTAGTTGTAGTGGTTTTTACCTGTGTTTTTGCAGTGCTCACATTAGTTACTTTACCAGACTTAACATTATCTACAGCAGCAGCAGCTTCTGTAGTAGCATTTGTCTTAGTTGTCTTTGTTGCCGTATCAGCTTGTGTTTTTACCACTGTTTTAGCCGAATTGTACTGATCAGTTAACGATTGGGCAAAGCTATTTGCATTAACCAGTAAAACTGCTGCAAATACTACGAATATTTTTTTCATGGTTGATTTTTTAGATAACAAATATATAATATATTTCTAAGTTCTAATATTTTGCAATGTCATTTTTGCTGAAAAACAGCAATAAATATATACTTTTACAGTGCGATCGTCTCCTGGATTTGTTTTATTCTAACGCAGAGTCAACTCCCCTTTTCGCTTCATTCATCCAATCTTTTCAAAATTATTGTTCATACGATGAGCCCGACTAATGAATTAAAGAAAGTGACTACCAATACGCTTCAAAAAATGAAAGCGGCGGGAGAAAAAATATCCATGATAACAGCCTACGATTATTCTTTTGCAAGAATATTTGATGCAGCCGGTATCGATATCATTTTGGTAGGAGATAGCGCCAGCAATGTTATGGCCGGCCACAGTACAACCTTACCTATTACTTTAGATCAAATGATCTACCACGCGCAAAGCGTAACCCGTGGCCGTGACAGAAGTTTAGTAGTAGTTGATATTCCTTTCGGTTCTTATCAATCTAATTCTGAAATAGCATTAGCATCTGCCATTAAAATAATGAAAGAATCGGGCGGAAATACAGTGAAACTGGAAGGCGGAGAAGAGATCATCGAATCAGTAAAAAAGATTGTTCGTGCGGGTGTTCCGGTAATGGGGCATTTAGGCTTAACACCTCAATCCATCAATAAATTTGGAACATACACTGTTCGTGCGACAGAAGATATTGAAGCTGAAAAATTGAAAAAAGATGCGCTTCTGTTACAAGAAGCAGGTTGCTACGCAGTCGTATTGGAAAAGATTCCTGCTGCATTAGCAAAAGAAGTAACCGATAGTTTAACCATACCAACTATTGGTATCGGTGCAGGCGGCCACTGCGATGGCCAGGTGCTGGTAATGCATGATATGTTAGGTATCAATACCGATTTTAAACCTCGTTTTTTACGCCGTTACTTAAACCTGGATGAACAGATCACCGGTGCTGTGAAACAATATATTACAGATGTAAAAAGCAGCGATTTCCCTAATAAAGATGAACAATACTAATACGATTGCTGATTTATGATAGCTGATTTATGATTTTTTTTTCACATCAGCAATCCTATATCAGCAATCAGAAATTAATTTATATTTGCCTAAAGCCAACAAGAACATGGAAGTAAGAAACAACTGGACACTTAACGAAATACAAGAAATATACAACCGTCCTTTATTGGACCTGATCTTTGATGCAGCTATTGTTCATCGTCAGAATAAATCATATAGTGAAGTACAGGTAAGTAGTTTGATCTCCATTAAGACCGGTGGTTGTAAAGAAGATTGTGCTTATTGTCCGCAAGCGGCACGCTACAGCACTGGTGTTGAAGTTGAGCCTTTAATGACTGTAGAAAAAGTAAAAGCAAGAGCGGAAGTTGCGAAAGCAAACGGGGCCTCACGTTTATGTATGGGTGCCGCATGGAGAGAAGTTAGAGACAATAAAGATTTTGACCGTGTGTTGGATATGGTTTCAGAAGTAAATGAAATGGGTTTAGAAGTTTGTTGCACATTAGGTATGCTAACTTACGAACAAGCCGAAAAATTAAAAGCTGCAGGTTGTTTCGCTTACAATCATAACATCGATACATCAAGCGAAAACTACGAAAACATTATTACTACAAGAACATTTGATGACCGTATCAACACCCTGAACAATGTGCGTAAGGCAAAGCTTAGCGTATGTTGTGGCGGTATCGTTGGATTAGGTGAAACAGATGACGATCGTATTAAAATGTTACATACATTATCTACGATGGAACAACATCCTGACTCTGTACCTATCAACAGATTGGTACCGGTTGAAGGAACGCCTTTAGCAAAAAATATACAAACACCTATTGATGAAATGTTGCGTATGATCGCTACTGCTAGAATTATTATGCCGAAAAGCGTAGTACGTTTATCTGCAGGTAGAAATGAAATGAGTATTGCTGATCAGGCTTTATGTTTTATGGCAGGTGCTAATTCGATCTTTGCTGGAGAAAAATTATTAACGACTGCAAATCCTGATTTCGATACAGATATGCAAATGTTTAAATTATTAGGCTTGACTGCACGCAAACCATTTAAAGATAGAGTTGCAGCACAGGAAGCAACAGCTGCGCTGGCATAATTAGGTTAGTTCCCATTCTGCAATATTTCTTAAACTCCAGAGGAGTTTCCACTTTGTAGAAAAATAATAATACATAGCCTAAATTCCGTAGGAGTTTCCCTAATTGGGTTACTCCTGCGGAGTAAAATCCCATCACTAGCATATTACTACAAAGAGGTTGTTCCGATGGAACAAATACAAAAAAGAATTGTGCGAAAATCAATATTGTTCATGTCATTTTACTAACAAATAAAGGTGAGTACAAATAACAGCTTTGATAAATTTCTACAAGACAAACTGGATGAAAGAAAAGCCAGTGGCCTATTACGAAGCCTGGTATCTTACGTAGATAAGATAGATTTTAGTTCCAACGATTATTTAGGATTTGCACAATTACCGCAACTACAAGAGATCCCTCACAGTTTACCATCCGGTTCTACAGGCTCAAGATTAATTACCGGCAACCCGCAATTAGCAGAAAATGCGGAGAAGATGATTGCTGAATTTCATCAGGCTGAAGCGGCATTGATTTTCAATTCCGGCTATTGCGCCAATGTTGGTTTGTTCTCTTGCATTGCGCAAAAAGGTGACACATTAATTATTGATGAATTTATTCATGCGAGCATTATTGATGGTGCAAGATTAAGTCATGCTAACCGATATAAGTTTAAACACAATGACGTTGCAGATCTTGAAAAAAAATTACAACAAGCATCCGGTAAAAAAATAGTTGCGGTTGAATCTATCTATTCAATGGATGGTGATGAAGCACCTTTGAAAGAAATTATTGCTGTTTGTAAACAACACGATGCCATATTAATAGTTGATGAAGCACATGCCATCGGAGTTTTTGGCGATAAAGGCGAAGGGCTTATTTGTAAATATAATTTGCAAAAAGAAGTGTTTGCCCGTATCTATACTTTCGGCAAAGCATTGGGCCTGCATGGTGCTGTAGTAACAGGAAGTAACACTTTACGTAATTATCTTATCAATCATGCGCGTGCTTTTATTTATACAACAGCGTTACCTCCACACACTTATATACAAATACAGGAAGCATATAAACTATTACCGACAGCCAACCGTAAAGGTTTGTATAATATAATCACCTATTATAAAAATGCTATTCAAAAAATAAAGAACATTTCTTTTATTGAAAGCAACTCTTCAATACAAACAATAATAATTGGAGATAATAATGAAGCAAAAGCATTAGCCAATCATCTTGTTGAAAAAGGATTTTTTGCAAAAGCTATTTTATCCCCAACGGTTCCCGCCGGAACGGAGAGATTGAGGATTTGCCTGCATACTTTTAACACAAAACAACAAATAGATTTGTTATTAAAGGAAGTAGAAAATAAATTGTATTAAGTATACTCCAAAACATTTACCATTTACAATTAACCATTTATCATTATAATGAGTATCATCATCGCAGGCATACATACCGGAATTGGCAAAACAGTTTGTTCTGCAGTAATTTGCCAAACGCTAGGTTATGATTACTGGAAGCCGGTACAGGCAGGTGATTGGAGTAACTCTGACAGTATATTTATTCAGAAAAATGTCATCAATCCAAAAACAATTGTACATCCTGAAACATATAAATTAGTAACGCCAGCTTCCCCGCATTATGCGGCTAAGCTGGATGGCATCGAAATAAAAAAAGAACATTTTCAATTGCCTGAATCAAAAAATAATATTGTGGTAGAAACGGCAGGCGGATTAATGAGTCCGCTGGCAGATAATTTTTTAAATATTGATCTGATAGAAGCATTGCAATTGCCTGTTGTACTCGTATCAAATAATTATTTAGGAAGCATTAATCATACACTATTGAGTTACGAGGCATTAAAAAGCAGAAAAATAAAAACATTGGGAATTGTGTTTGATGGCGTAGAAGCCACGCCAAGTCAGGAATATATTTTATCTTATGCAAAATTGCCATTGTTGTTTTCTATTCCGCAGTTTCCTAATTTAAATGCACAAACGATCAGCGACTTTGCAAAAACTATTTCTATAAAACTTTAAGCGCAAATGACTTCCGAAGAAAAAGATAAAAATTATATATGGCGTCCTTTTACGCAAATGAAAATTGCGGACACGCCTATTCATATTGCCCGCGCTAAAGGAACAATATTATACAGCACTGATGGTAAAGAATATATTGATGCTGTTTCATCCTGGTGGGTAAATATTCACGGGCATTCAAATGAGTTTATTGCCGATCGAATTACACAGCAGGCAAAGGTATTAGAGCATGTAATATTTGCAGGCTTTACACATACGCCTGCTATTGAGTTGGCAGAAAAGCTGATCAATATCTTACCGGATAATTTTTCAAAAATATTTTATTCTGATAATGGTTCTACTGCTGTTGAAGTGGCCCTAAAGATGGCACTTCAATACTGGCATAACCAGGGAATAAAAAACAAAACAAAGATCATTGCATTTGATAATGCCTATCATGGTGATACATTTGGTGCCATGAGTGTCGGTGCAAGAAGTACATTTAACGCGGCCTTTAATCCTTTATTATTTGAAGTACATCATATTCCAGCTCCAACCAAAAATAATATAGAAACAGTTAAGAAACAGTTATTACAATATGCAGCAGATGATACAGTAGCAGCCTTTATCTTTGAACCGCTGATACAAGGTTCCGGTGGTATGTTAATGCACGAGGCAAAATATTTAGATGAGCTATTAACAATAGCGCAGCAAAAAAATATTATTTGTATTGCTGATGAAGTAATGACGGGCTTTGGAAGAACAGGTAAAAATTTCGCGATCAATTATTTACAAAATGAACCTGATATCATTTGTCTGTCAAAAGGTATAACAGGAGGCTTTTTACCATTGGGCGTAACAGCATCTTCACAAAAAATATTTGATGCGTTTTATGCAGATGAAATGGAGAAAACTTTTTTTCACGGCCACTCCTACACTGCAAATCCTTTGGCTTGTGCGGCAGCAAATGCGAGTATTGAATTATTGTTGAAAGAAAGTTGTCAGCGACAAATAAAAATGATTGGCGATAATCATCAATTGTTTGCTGACAAAATGAATAAAAGTGACCTGGTAAAAGAAGTGCGTTTGCAGGGTACCATTATCGCTATTGAATTGAATACTTCTGAAAACACTTCCTACTTTAATTCCATAAAAAAAGAAGCCTATAAATTTTATTTGAATAATGGCGTATTGCTTCGCCCATTAGGAAATGTGGTTTATATCATGCCACCTTATTGTATTACTGAAGCCGAGCTAAATAAGGTATACGAAGTAATTACGGCATCTTTAACACATTTACTATAAGAAAATGATTTTACTGAATTCGTAATCAATGGATTCAAAAAAATCAGGTAAAATCAACCGTTAAGATTAATTTTGTACCCATGGAAAATATTTTCGAATTAGTAGTGAAGGATAATAATACGCACGCACGTTGGCTCAACACGCTTTCTTTAATGGAAAATACCGGAGCAAAAAAAATCAAGCGTTGCGAACATCCTGTGTTAACTACCGAGATGATCTTAAAGCATGCTTCTGAAGAAGCAAGACATGCTTACTTCTTAAAAAAACAAATTCAAAAAATAGATAAGGATAGCTGTCCGACTTATGAAAGAAAATATTTGTTGGCTCCGGATATGAGCCATTATTATTTACACGTATTAGACGTTAAAGTTTGTCGCTTTTTAAAAGACAGATTTGGTTATAAAGGAAACGACTTAAAATATGCAGCATACTTATTAGTTACTTATGCTATTGAAGTTAGAGCGGACGAATTATATCCATTATACCAGGATGTATTAACACAAATAAAAAGCACTGTAAATGTAAAAACCATCATTGCAGAAGAGATCAATCACCTGCACGAAATGACCGAACAACTAAAAGCATTTTCTCCTGATTATAAAGAATTGTGCAGTGTAGTTTGTGCAATAGAAAAAGAACTGTTTACCGACTGGATCGAAGCCGTAAAAAAAGAATTATTGAATTAATATCAACATTTCGAATAATAAAAAAATGCTCCAATCAATGGAGCATTTTTTTATTGTGGTTAGTTACCTATTTATTTAACCGTAAACTTCTTCGCTACTTTTTTATTGCTATCTCCTATTACTACTGCTACATAATTACCGGCAATCAGGTTCGGAACATTAACATGTATCGATCCGTTATTGATAACAGCTGTACCGCTTTGTACTTCTTTACCAATAAAGTTTCTGATAATTACATTCACTGTTTCGCCATCTGTCCAATGAGGTAATGTAAGAATAAAGTAACCTTGCGTAACAGGATTCGGCATCAGCACCGGCGATGAACCAATGACTGTTATATCCATTTCTTCGCTCGTAGATCCTGCACTATTCGTTGCCGTTATGGTTGTTTTAAATACTCCCGAAACAGTTGGCACTCCACTGATGATACCTGTAGTCGTATTGATCGTTACCCCTGCCGGCAATCCTGTAGCAGCATAGCTTGTTGGTGCATTGTCCGCTTCAATCGCATAATTCAACTGATCACCTTCGGCAACTGTGATCGCTGTATCACTCGTAATAATTGGTAAAGGTGCAGCCGTAATAGTGATCTCCAGGATATTGTTTTGTGTACCATTGGTATTTGTTGCAGAGATCGTTACTGTATAACTACCCGATGCAACAGGTGTACCTGTTATCTTACCTGTAGTTGTATTGATACTTAAACCTGTAGGCAAGCCACTCGCATTATAACTCACTGCATTCGTTGCAACGATATCATATTCGAATGGCACATTTACTATTCCGCTAACAGCTCCGTTACCACCTATTACCGGAATACCCGGAAGCGCATTAATAATGATAGTTACCAATTGTGTTCCGGATCCTGCAGCATTTGTGGCTGTAAGTGTAACAGTGAATGTTCCCGATACTGTTGGTGTTCCGCTGATAACACCCGTTGATGTATTGATCGTTAAACCCGCAGGTAACGTTGTTGAAGTATAACTTGTTGGATTATTCGTTGCTGTTATTGCATAATTGAATGCAGTTCCAATATTTCCGCCCGCAACTGTTGAACTGGTTATTACCGGAGGATTTAAAACAATTGTGATCGTTAATACTTTTGTTCCTGTGCCTGCTGCATTGGTTGCTTTAATAGTATCAACAAATGTTCCTGCAACCGTTGGAGTTCCGCTGATAACACCTGTTGCCGGATTGATCGTTAAGCCTGCAGGCAAATTATTTGTTGCCGCATAACTTATTGGATTGTTAGACGCTGTGATCGTATAATTAAACGCTACACCGACTGTTCCTGTTGCAGATGCAGCACTTGATACTACCGGCACTGTTGGCAATGGAGGATTGATCGTAATCGTCAATGTTCCATTGCCTGCTCCACTGATATTCTTCGCAGTATCGGTTATTGTAAATGTTCCGGCCGTTGTAGGTGTTCCACTGATTATTCCTGTTGATGTATTTAAACTTAAACCAGCAGGCAATGTTGTTGAACTATAACTTGTTGGATTATTCGTTGCATTGATCGTATAACTAAATGCTGTTCCAACTGTGCCTGTTGTTGAAGCATTTGCCACAACCGGTTTTGCTGGATTGATCACAATCGTTAATGTTCCAGTACCTGCTCCACTGATATTCTTCGCAGTATCGGTTATTGTAAATGTTCCGGCCGTTGTTGGTGTTCCGCTAATTACACCGGTTGATGTATTTAATATTAAACCTGCCGGCAATATTGTTGAACTATAACTTGTCGGATTATTTGTTGCAATGATCGTGTAACTAAATATAATCCCAACTGTGCCTGTTGTTGAAGCCGCTGTTACAACTGGTTTTGCAGGATTGATCGTGATCGTTATTGTTCCCGTTCCATTACCTCCTGCATTCTTCGCCGTATCAGTTATAACAAATGTTCCGGCTGTTGTTGGTATCCCACTTATTATTCCTGCACTATTTAAACTTAGTCCCGCAGGTAACGTAGTTGAACTATAACCTGTCGGACTATTCGTTGCAATGATCGAATAATTAAACGCTACACCAACTGTTCCTGCTATCGCTGTTGTTGAAGCCGCTGTTACAACTGGTTTTGCAGGATTGATCGTGATCGTTATTGTTCCCGTTCCATTACCTCCTGCATTCTTCGCCGTATCAGTTATAACAAATGTTCCGGCTGTTGTTGGCGTGCCGCTAATTGTGCCTGTTGTTGGATTGAAACCTAAACCTGCTGGTAGTGCTGATGCACCATAGCTTGTAGGATTATTTGTCGCTGCAATTGTATAATTAAATGCCACACCTGTTGTTCCATTTACTGATGCAGAACTTATCACAGGTTTTGCAGGATTGATCACAATTGTTAATGTGCCATTGCCTGCGCCGCTGATATTTTTCGCAGTATCGGTTACCGTAAATGTTCCCGCAATTGTTGGTGTTCCAGTGATCACACCCAATGCAGTATTCAAAGTTAAACCGGCTGGTAATGTTGTAGAATTATAACTTGTTGGATTGTTTGTTGCACTGATCGTATAACTAAATACAGTTCCAACAGTTCCCGTTGTTGAAGCATTTGCCACAAGTGGTTTTGCAGGATTAATTACAATCGTTAATGTGCCATTGCCTGCTCCGCTGATATTTTTTGCAGTATCGGCAATTGTAAATGTTCCCGCTGTTGTTGGCGTTCCGCTAATTAAGCCTGTTGAAGTATTTAAACTTAAACCAGTAGGCAATACTGTTGAACTATAACTTGTTGGATTATTCGTTGCGCTGATCGTGTAACTAAATGCAGTTCCAACAGTTCCCGTTGTTGAAGTATTTGCCACAACAGGTTTTGCAGGATTAATTACAATTGTCAATGTTCCATTGCCTGCTCCGCTGATATTCTTCGCAGTATCTATTATTGTAAATGTTCCGGCTGTTGTTGGTGTTCCACTAATTATACCTGTTGATGTATTTAAACTTAAACCAGCAGGCAACGCTGTTGAACTATAGCTTGTTGGATTATTTGTTGCACTGATCGTGTAACTAAATGCGGTTCCAACTGTTCCCGTTGTTGAAGTATTTGCCACAACTGGTTTTGCAGGATTGATCACAATCGTTAATGTGCCATTGCCTGCTCCGCTTATATTTTTTGCAGTATCAGTTACCGTAAATGTTCCCGCTGTTGTTGGTGTTCCGCTAATTATACCGGTTGATGTATTTAAACTTAAACCAGCAGGCAACGTTGTTGAACTATAACTTGTTGGACTATTTGTTGCACTGATCGTATAACTAAATACAGTTCCAACAGTTCCTGTTGTTGAAGCATTTGCGACAACAGGTTTTGCAGGATTGATCACAATTGTTAATGTACCGGTTCCTGCTCCACCTGCATTCTTCGCCGTATCAGTTATAACAAATGTTCCGGCTGTTGTTGGTATACCACTTATTATTCCTGCACTATTTAAACTTAATCCCGCAGGTAATGTAGTTGAACTATAACCTGTCGGACTATTAGTTGCAATGATCGAATAATTAAACGCTATACCAACTGTTCCTGTTATCGAACCGGAAGTCACTACAGGAGCAGGTGGTAAAATAGTGGTGATAGTAATGGTTAATGTGCCCGTGCCGCTTCCTGAGATATTGGTAGCGGTATCATTTATAATAAATGTTCCGGCTGTTGTTGGCGTGCCGCTTATCGTTCCTGTTGTTGGATTGAAACCTAAACCTGCTGGTAGTGCTGATGCACCATAGCTTGTAGGATTATTTGTCGCTGCAATTGTATAACTAAATGCCACACCTGTTGTTCCATTTACTGATGCAGAACTTATAACAGGTCTTGCAGGATTGATCACAATCGTTAATGTGCCATTGCCTGCTCCGCTTATATTTTTTGCAGTATCAGTTACCGTAAATGTTCCCGCTGTTGTTGGCGTTCCACTAATTACACCGGTTGTTGCGTTTAATATTAAACCCGCAGGTAGAATTGTTGAACTATAACTTGTTGGATTATTCGTTGCGCTGATCGTGTAACTAAATGCAGTTCCAACAGTTCCTATTGTTGAAGCATTTGCGACAACAGGTTTTGCAAGATTGATCACAATCGTTAATGTACCATTGCCTGCTCCGCTGATATTTTTTGCAGTATCGGTTATTGTAAATGTTCCGGCTGTTGTTGGTGTTCCACTAATTATACCTGTTGATATATTTAATGTTAAACCCGCCGGTAATATTGTTGAACTATAACTTGTTGGACTATTCGTTGCACTGATCGGATAACTAAATGCAGCTCCAACAGTTCCCGTTGTTGAAGCATTTGCCACAACAGGTTTTGCAGGATTGATCACAATCGTTAATGTGCCATTGCCTGCTCCGCTGATATTCTTCGCAGTATCAGTTACCGTAAATGTTCCCGCTGTTGTTGGTGTTCCACTAATTATACCGGTTGATGTATTTAATGTTAAACCGGCCGGCAATGTTGTGGAAGTATAACTTGTTGGATTATTTGTTGCGCTGATCGTGTAACTAAATGCTGCACCAACAGTTCCCGTTGTTGAAGTATTTGCGACAATAGGTTTTGCAGGATTAATTACAATCGTTAATGTACCATTACCTGCTCCGCTGATGTTTTTTGCAGTATCGGTTATTGTAAATGTTCCTGCGATTGTTGGCGTTCCGCTAATTACACCGGTTGTTGCGTTTAATATTAAACCCGCAGGTAGAATTGTTGAACTATAACTTGTTGGATTATTCGTTGCGCTGATCGTGTAACTAAATGCTGTTCCAACAGTTCCCGTTGTTGATCCGGAATTTACTACCGGTATTGCAGGATTAATAGTTATGGTAACCACTTGAGTTCCCGTTCCTCCTGCATTGGTTGCTTTTACTGTATCTACAAACGTTCCCGTTACAGTTGGTGTGCCACTGATCACACCCGTTGCCGTATTAATTGTTACTCCAGCAGGTAATACACCTCCTACTGAATAACTTGTTGGGGTACTCGTTGCCGTTACATTGTAAGTAAATGCTGCGTTAACTGTACCGTTTGCTGTCGCAGCGCTGGTAATTACCGGTGTTGTTGCAGCACAAACAGTTAAGTTTACTGTTCCAAATCCTGCTGTATTTTGGTAATCATCATTATTCGTTAAGTACCAGCCAGCCGTTGCTTCTCTTGCACCGGCATTATTTTGCTGATCATTTAAGTTTACATCAAAACCTATTGGCTCTCCGTTGTATGGAGCTGCACCTCCGATAGTTGTCCATGGTATAGCGGCTTCTAATGTATAACCTCCTGCTGATGTCGGTATCGCATAGGTGATACCGGTTTTTGAATTGGTGTTTCCTGAAATATTTGCGACCGATGGTGTAACATTCCAGTTAAAGCGATACTGATGATCGTAGGTCGCATTATAAGCACCAGCTTTGCTATTGTTGCCTGATAAGAAAAGTTCTACGCCATCCTGATCGTACACATTAGTGCCTATGCTACTTAAGTTAGCATCTTTCACTTGAACCAATACATACAAATTAGTAGCATCATACATTGCCTGCCAGGTTGATCCTGTTTGAATCGTTCCGCTAATTGTTTGTGCAATAGTATTTTTTGGTGCATTGTTCCACACTGCATCTACCGTTCCATCGATTGTTGGAACTGATGTAGCATTTACTATCATTGATGTTGAGCAACCCGTTGGTGCTGTACTAATAGTTATCGTTAAAACCTTCGTTCCGGTTCCATTAGCATTTGTTGCTTTAACAGTATCTATAAATGTTCCTGCAGCAGTTGGGGTTCCGCTTATTAATCCTGTACTTGTATTCAAATTTAATCCAGCAGGTAAAGTTCCTGTTACTGAATAAGAAGTTGGTGTATTGGTTGCGGTAATTGTATAACCACCAAACGCCGTTCCTGCCGTTCCGTTTGCTGCAGCCGCACTTGTTATTACAGGTATTATTGGGGTAACTGTATTAATTGTTATTGTTAATACCTGAATGCCGGTACCAGCTGCGTTAGTTGCTTTTATTGTATCAATAAAAGTTCCTGCAATTGTAGGTGTTCCGTTAATCAGTCCTGTACTTGTATTCAAATTTAATCCAGCAGGTAAAGTTCCGCTAACAGAATAACTTGTTGGGGTATTCGTAGCCGTTATGTTGTAATTAAAACCTGTGCCTGTTGTTCCGGTTGTTGTTAGTGGACTTGTTATTACCGGCGCAAGTGTAGTGAAATTCAAATAACTAAGGTTATATCCCGGAGCAGTTATAGTAACTACTATTTTATGTGTACCTGCAGTAAGTGCTACGTTACCTAAGTTAAAATTCTGCCAGGTATCCCAACCTCCTGTTGCTGCTATAGTAGCATTACTTATCAATGTTGTTCCATCAGAAGATATGGATATTTTACCTCCTGCAGCACCACTTGCAGCACGGACAATAACATTATAAGATCCTGCAGTTGAAATATTAACAGTGTATTGCATCCAGTCATTTGTTTCTGTCCAGCCAATCGTAGGGCCGTTTTCCGCAGTTGAATATTGCAGATCTACACCATCATTTCTATAATACCATCCATTGTTCCATGTTGTACTTGATCCAACAGTCGATCCATATTGAGTATCCTGATATAAAGAATCATTGTAGGCATATCCGTTTTTCCCTTCATCATAATTAGCTGCAATTATTTTACCCGGAAGTACAGTTGCTATATTATTATAAGGAATTGTATTAGTATTACCCGGCTGTTTAAATAGCGCATACAGGTAACCGTTATTAATGGTACAATTGCTAACTTTAATATTTTGCAATAATTCATTTAGAATTGCTTGTCCGGCCGCTGCAGATGGCATTGCACCGCCATTTACATAATTGGCAAAAGCCGCCCAGTTAACAGGTTGATTAAATGAGCTTACGGAAGATACACTTGACATCTTTTTATAAGGCCATATCGCCCATCCAATGTTATATTTATTTACCAATGTTTCTGCATCAGCGATCCAGTTGTTAGAGTTTTCTCCAAACTCACCCATCCATATCGGAACATTTTGTCCATCGCGTACAGCTAATGCGAAATTCAATGTTGCATCCAGATTATCATTCCAGTATTTATGAAAGCTATAGGCCATGTTATTATCCCACTTAGGCGTCATACCGGTATAATCATTCGCATAACTATTTCCTTCTATAAATAAAATATGATTATTATCTACCTGGCGGATAGCCGTTGTAATATTTTGCATCAACTGATACAACAAAGTATTACCGGGAAGTGTCCAGTTTGTTTCGTTGATCAGATCATAACCACCAACATATTGTTCGTTGGCATAACGCTGTGCCAATTTAGCCCAAAGCGCTACTGTCTGATTTTGATTGGCAGTGCTCTCCCATAGCGAAGGCTGGCTTGGATCATAATCACTTATATCTCCGGTATTTTGCCCACCCGGTGCTGCATGCAGATCAAGCACTACATATATATTATCTGCTTTACACCAGCTTACAATGCTATCCACTATGGCAAAGCCTTGTGTTAAAAATACAGTTGGCTGACCTAACGGTGTAAACAATTCATAATTCAATGGGAGGCGAATAGTATTGAATCCCATTTTCTTGATACTATCGATATCCGTTTTGGTAACAAAGTTTTGATAGTAGTTTGCGTAAAACTGATCACATGCAGTAGCACCGATCATCGCAGTTATTTTTTGTTTGTATATATATTGTGATCCGCTCAGGTTCATCATATATCCTTCCTGAATCATAAAGTCTCCAATATTGATTGCTTTAATTACAAAGTTTCCACTATTGTTTACGATATTTTTTCCACTTGCCTGTAGGTATCCTGGTCCGGTTGACGGAGCCGTTACTGTAAAATAATTTAAATTGAAACCGCCGGTGATTATAAATAATCTAACCGTATGTAATCCCGCTGTTAAATTAATATTAGAAACTGTTGTAGTAACCCATGCCTGGTAATCACCCGTATTAGGCAGATTAACTGGACCCGTTACATCCACACCATCTACTTCTAATCTGATAACACCGGTTGAAGAAGTCGCAGCAGTTCTGAATCCTATGTTATATGTTCCGCTTGCTGTTACGTTTACAGAATATTTTAACCATTCTCCATTAGAAGTATACCCCACATCAAAACCTCCACCTGCATCGGTTGTAGTTTCAATATCTACTCCTTCTGTTGTTCTGTATTGACCGCCCTGATTAGCAGCATCCGCATCATTGTATGCAGTTCCCTGTCCACCGTTATCATAGTTTTCTGCCTGTACAATTCCCGGTATTGGCCATGGCGTTCCGCCGTAAGGAGTTTCTGAAACCGGAGTTGTGGTACTAAATATATTTTGGAAATTAGTTGCATAACTATCGTTACTGCATATCTTATCATAATTGATAGACCAACCCATCATTCCTTCTAAAGTAGGATAACCACCAGGCTGTTGTAAAGTATATGAACCCGGTTTAGGCCCTTTGCCTAATAAATAATTCATTGCGGCATGCACTGTTGCCGTATCAGTAAAGCCTCCACCAGCTGCACCAGCACAAGTCGGAAGTCCGACTGCTACTTTGTTTGCAGGTAAGCCTCCGTACAATCCACCTGCAGTAGAAAAGCCTTTAATAGCCGCTTCTGTTTCAGCCACAATAAAATCTGCAGTGCCTTCTGTGTATACGCCGCCATCAATCCCATACATACTACCGGTATTGTATAGTTGCACTTGTAAAACATCCAATGAATCTTTCAGGCCATTGATGACTGGAAGATATGAACCCCATATTCCACCATATGCAGACATGCCTCCTTGTACGTCAGCTGCTTCAGGCGCCATTGTCAACAACATTTTTTTATTATGTGCTGCGCGATAATCCTGCATGATCTGTTTCAATGCAGCAATTAAATTTATTTCTGCTGCATCTGTCGGCGCCGCGATAGTGCCTCCGCTAACAGAAAGCGAAGCTCCTTCAAAATCAATATCAACACCATCAAATCCATAGGTATTAAGAATAGTTTCGACCGTACTAATAAATGTTGCTTTTTGAGCTGCATTTGTAAGTGATACCACAGGCCCTTCACCACCAATGCTGATCAATACTTTTCTACCCTGGCTTTGTAATGTTTGAATTTGAGAAATGAAAGTTGCCTGCGAAACATTATAAGGAGTAAAATCAATTTGATAAGTTGTTCCGGTAACAGGCGTTGCAAAAGCAACGATCACATTATTATATTTAGGATCAACCTGATCTAATTGAATGTACGGACTTGCAGGATCATCCCAGTTTTGCCAGTAGCCTAATAATGCAGGGTAATTTATTCCATTGCTTGTTGGCGGAACAGAAGCGGTTGTATCCGCTGCATCCTGAATTATAATATCATCAAAGTATGCATTAAAATTTCCGCTTGCTGCAGGATTATCATATGCTATTGCGATACCATCAATCTCATCGCCGATCAAAACTCCTTTACCAATCTGACAATTAAATTTCTGCCATGTACCAACAGTTCCTCTTGCGATAGTCGGCGTCATTGCATTACCATTATTATCTGTATAAGCAGCTAAACTATGTAGCGTTTTTCCTGATTTAAAAATAAGGTCAACAGATGTATTTTGTCCTAATGTATTAGCAGAATATTTCCAGAAACTCAATGCCATGTTTGCTTTTACGGCAATCTTTGTTTCTGACACCTGATAATAATATTTAGAGGCGCCTGTTGCTGTACCTGTTATCTGTGTTGAGTAAACACCACTCTTTGTAAACGTAGTTGCAGGATTTACAATCGTAACAGAAGGACTTGTTACTGCAGTATTTGTTATCACGGTAGCATTATAAAAACACGCATCAATTGGTGATACAATATTTTGCGGCACGTTATTAATAATACAATTGGCTACCCTGCTTTCAAAACTGTTTCGATAATAAATAGGACCTAGCGAATATGGTGTAGTAATAGTAGGCTGACTTGTACCATTCTGTACCATCCTGGCGGCGGCTCCTCCCAATCGTAAATAATAATCTGGTGAGCACCAGATACCATCCATCGCCAAGGTTCCAAAATACTGATCGGTAGGAATATCAAAATAATCTGTTGCTGCATTAATAATGTCTGTTGATTCTTCAAATTCATCCAGCATGGCAAAGTACATCGACTTCACGCCAATGCTGGTAGCGTTTTGCGCCTGCTTCCATAAAAATTTACCGCCCACTCTTTTAGTATCATTAGGATATCCTGAAACAGGCTCCGACCAGGCACTTCCTACAAATACCACAGGATAATAGCCCATGCCGTTTGCATCACAATACGCTTTATCAGCTACTTGATAATTGGTTTTATAATTATTCGCACTCGTTGTATCGTTGTAGGCGCCTACTGTCCACGGCGATATCATATCATACGATTTATATACGTTAGAGAAATCGGTTCGCGAACCTTCATTCATCAAGCGCCAATCACGTGGTGTTCCTGCAATTACGTAACAACCTCTTGCCTTAAAAAAAGCAGCAAGTGCCAATGCCTGCGGATTATTTATTTCGATGGTAGAATAGCCAAGTCCCCATAACTCAACAACAGGTTTTCCATTTACTGTTGCGTACGCTGACGAAGAGGTTAATGCATACACCTGTTCCATTTGATATACCCAATCCCTTTCAATACCGGCAACTACATCTTCCAAATGTGCACTTCCGTTATTGGTATCAGGCATACAGTACATCACATAAAATAGACGGCCATTATTCTCGCAGGCATTTTTTATACTTACATAATAATCATCCGGTGAAGCCTTTAAAGCCCTGCCAATAGGCGCATTTCGCTGAATGGCCACACCATCAAAACCTGCATTTTTCAGTAAACTCATTTGTACATCGATCACTCCCTGATCCGTTGAGTTGTACAATTTTGTTGGAGAACCATCGCCTAAATTTGCAAAGTTTGTTGGGTACATGGTTACATTCGAATTACCGTTGTAATCTGAAATATGCGGAAAAGTTTCTGTGTTATGATTGCCTCTTCCGGCAGCTGGTAACATTCCATAAGACCAATGCAACCAATCTTGCGGTGTAGCACCTGCCTGGTGCCAAAGCTGATAGCCGGCAAATGATTTACCAATAAATTCTGTACCGGGTGCATTTACTTTTGCAGGAACCGGTTCCGTTAGCGGATTTAATGTTCCAACACTGATAGAAATATCTTTGATATAATTATTCTCTCCGCCAAAACCCATTCTGATATCGCCGCCGTAACCCATCGATCCATCCAAACCAGCGTCGGTAATAGTTATAATTCTGGTGATCCATTTTTTAGTATTCGATTTTTGAAAATCTGCTGTTCCCCATCCACCCGCATTACCATTCCTGGTATAATTGATCCAGATGGAATTCATACTGCTATCATAATACGTAATAGAAATAATGATGTTGGCAGCACTTGTAGGTACAGCTGTTCTGCTGCTATACACATACATAAATTTACCGGCAGGTATCTCCCGGCATTGTGCTCCCAAAATAGTAGCAGGCAAAGTATATCCTTCCTGCGAAGCAGTATTTTCAATTCCTAAAAACATATTATTGTTTTGAATAGGATTGGTAAAAATAATGGAGGAGGATACTGCGGGTAAGTTTATCGTTCCTGCGGTAACGGCAGACAATATAAATACTAACGGAAAAAGCAATAGCAGTCTGTAAGACAGTTGAGTCAAATTTTTCTTCATAATAGCAATCGTTAATTATAATAGTAGCGAACCTGGTAAATGCCTGTGTAGTAATCAGGCTGTAAGTTTTCACCGGTAGCAAAGCGTCGCAAATCTAACGAACAAATCAATAAAAAAGGCAAAGAATGGGTTCTTTTCATCCTCATATTTTATTATCTTGCGCCTACAAATGTGTATTACTACTACCATACAATACTTTTTAAGCAATAATCTGGATCTGCTTAACCACTGAGGGTAACCGGCCTCTTTATAAGGCAATTTGTGCCTACTCTATTCTATTTCAATACTTTATATAAAATTTTATGCAATCAACTATCGACATATCTGCCAATGCGCAGCAATATATTAACCTGGAAGAAAAATACGGTGCCCATAACTATCATCCATTACCAGTAGTATTGAACAAGGGTGAAGGTGTTTTTGTTTGGGATGTAGATGGCAAACGCTATTATGATTTTTTAAGCGGCTATTCTGCCGTTAACCAGGGGCATTGCCACCCAAAAATTATTGCCGCTTTAATTGAGCAGGCACAAAAACTAACACTAACATCAAGAGCTTTTCACAGTGATCTTTTAGGCCAGTATGAGAAATATATAACCTCTTATTTTGGGTATGATAAAGTATTACCAATGAATACAGGCGTTGAAGCGGTTGAGACGGCATTAAAATTAGCAAGGCGCTGGGGTTATGATGTAAAAGGCATTGCAGAAAATGCTGCAAAAATAATTGTGGTAGAAGATAATTTTCATGGAAGAACATCTACTGTCATTTCTTTTTCAAGTGATCCGGCATCGTATAAAAACTTCGGACCTTATATGCCTGGCTTTATCACCATTCCTTATAATGATCTGACAGCATTAGAAGCTGCCTTGCAGGATAAAAATGTAGCGGGCTTTTTATTTGAGCCTATCCAGGGTGAAGCCGGCGTTGTTGTTCCGGATGAAGGTTATTTAACCGGCATCAGAAATTTATGTACCGAATATAATGTGTTGATGATGGCGGATGAAATTCAGACCGGTTTATCACGAACAGGAAAAATGTTGGCTTGTGATCATGAAAATGTTCATCCTGATATTTTAATATTAGGCAAAGCATTGAGTGGTGGTGCTGTTCCTGTAAGTGCGGTATTGTGCAGCGATGAAATTATGCTAACCATAAAACCGGGAGAACACGGAAGTACTTATGGTGGCAATCCTTTAGCTTGTGCAGTAGCCATCGCATCTTTACAGGTTTTAAAAGATGAAAAGCTTACAGAAAATGCAGAAGCAATGGGCGAACTATTACGCAGTGAATTAAAAAAACTGAACTCACCATTTATTGCAACGGTCAGAGGAAGAGGATTATTAAACGCGATCGTGATAAAACATAAAAACCCCGAAGCCGCATGGGATCTGTGTTTAACGTTAAAAGAAAATGGTTTATTAGCAAAACCAACACATGGTGATAAAATTCGTTTTGCACCACCGTTAGTGATCACAAAAGAACAAATATTGGAGTGCGTTCAAATAATTGATAAGAGTCTTAAGAGTTTATCGGTTTAATTATTTACCTGTTTATCAGATCATACTAATAAATCTTAAACCAAATAAACCATTAACTAATAAAAGAATAAACAACATGGACACGCACCTTCATCACGACGACCATACAGAAAATCATTTAAAAAGTTCAGATGCTTTACGCGATATCGTTATTGGATTAAGTGATGGATTAACCGTACCATTTGCATTAGCAGCGGGTTTAAGTGGTGCTGTTGATAAAAGCAGTATTATCATCATTGCAGGCATTGCTGAAATTGCGGCAGGAAGTATTGCCATGGGATTAGGCGGATATCTTGCAGGAAAAACAGAACAGGATCATTATCATAGTGAAGTAAAAAGAGAATACAGTGAGGTTGAAAATTTACGTCATTTAGAAATTGAAGAGACGCAAGAGTTTTTTGCTAATATTGGTTTAAGTCCGGAGTTACAGAAAAAAGCTACCGAAGAGATTGCACAAGACAAAGACCGCTGGGTTGATTTTATGATGAAGTATGAATTAGGTTTAGAAAAACCTGATCCAAAAAGAGCTACCAAAAGCGCTTTGAATATTGGCCTTTCATATATTGCCGGTGGTATCATTCCATTAAGTCCTTATTTTTTTATTGATAATTCTGCCGAAGCACTAAAAATATCAGTGGTACTAACATTGATCTGCTTATTTATCTTCGGTTTTTTCAAAAGCAAAGTCACTGGTGTTAATCCTTTCTGGGGCGCTGTACGTGTTACATTAATTGGTGCAGCTGCCGCTGCTGCTGCATTTGGTGTTGCCAAAATATTCCAATCTCATTAAATAGTATTTCAATATTTCTACATTATTATTTTAATATTTAGTAAATCATTCACTAAATATTAAAATAATAGTTAGTTACTTAGTACAAATCTTTACTTATGATAAAAACTGGTCTACTACTTATCTTATCTCTTTCTTTATTACAATTTACTTTTTCACAAACGATAGTTACTGCAGATGGGAAATCGGTATCACCTGAAGAATTACAAAAGCTACAAGCACAGATTGATTCGGCTTCTCTCATAAAGCTTGTAACAGATAATGCCTGCAAATGCATTGATTCGATTTCTTATGCCAATAAAAACTATAAAAATATTTCGGCAGACATAAAGAATTGTATCGATAAACAGGTTGTTGCATATGAGATGACCGAAGGATTACTTAATTCTTTAAAGCATCCGAATGATAAAACAACTATCAATATCAACGATGATCAAAATTCAGAAAAATATAAAGAATGTTATAACAAAATAGAAGTGGTGCTAAAGGACAGTTGTACATCATTAAAAAAGATCATACAAATAAATGATGTGCATCATGACAAATCCGTATCCACCAACCATGCATCATTGGAAGAATATAACGCGGGTGTCCCTTATTTAGAAAAGGGTGATTACACATCAGCCCTTCCTCATTTTTTAACGGCAGTAAAAATAGACCCGGTGTTTACTTTTGCCTGGGATAATATAGGCAAATGCTATAGAAACTTAAGTGATTATGATAAAGCAATAGACGCGTACAATAAATCTCTTGCACTTGATCCTAATGGAGAAACCGCATTGCAAAATATCCCGATCGCATACGAGTTCAAAAAAGAGTATGATAAAGAAATTAAAGCTTATCAGAATTTTCTTGCTGTTTATCCTGACAATCCTGAAATATATTATGGCTTAGGAAATGTATATACTTTTTATAAAAACGACCAGGAAAAGGGATTGGACTATATGTGTAAGGCTTACAATATATATACAAAACTAAACTCTCCTTACCGTGTTGATGCAGGCAAAGTAATCAAAGCTATATACGCCCAGATGAAACAGGCAGGCAAAGAAGATAACTTTAATAAAATTCTTAAGGCTAATAATATCAGTACAAAATAAGAAACTATAATATTCAGCCTTCGTATTTCATAGATAATTTATCTATGAAATACTTTCCTCTTTTCGTGGATATTCTTGCTCACTAAACCCTTATTTCACCTTATTTCACCTTATTTCTGCTCATATTATCTATTCTTTTATTTAACTTTTAAACAAAAGAAAACCTCCATATCTGTTGTCCATCCATTTCAAATTTCAATTAAAAGATCTTATTAGTTGATTGATGAAGAGTTCTGTAATAATAATCCACTGATCAGTCTGTAAAACAGAAAATAAAAAGCTCCAAATTTATTAGGTACCATTTTTGATATACCTGTAATAACGATGCTAGACTTAATTTAACGATTTAAGAGAGTTACAGTCAATAGTGAGAAATTAATCCCAGCAGCTACAGAATGCTGAAGTAAGAATATCACTTCTCCGCAAACGATTGCAGACTATGCGCATATTTATATCCCCTCAGCACAACAGATTTTTAAGTATTTTTTTATTTACAGCTTGATAAATAATATACGCAATAAATCATGCAATAATATTTACTAATAAACGTAAATAAAGAAGAGATAAAATAAAAACGGGAAATGCTGGTAACATTCCCCGTAGAATAAAAGGTAACAGAGATTTGACTAAGACATCCTTTTACAAGGAAGGCTATTCTATTGTACACCCTTAAACGTAAAAATATGCTAAATGAACGAAAGTTTACTGCATTAAATGAGAAGAAATATGTAACAAAAAGAAAAAAAATATATCACCGGTACATTGAAGTTATTGTCTTTCTTTTATTGTTATTATCTACGCAGCTAACTACACTTGCGCAACAGCAGAATGCTATTCCCATAAACAATTCTCCTGAAATAATTAAGACAGACACTTTACCTAAAGCAGATACGATATATGCAACGTCGCAAGGATCTGTTGCTGATACATTACCTTCTAACGTAACAACAGTAATATCCGGTACAATAACAGATGAAGCCGGTGCACCTGTAGGCGGTGCAACAATTCAAATCAAAGGAAAGGGAACGGGCACTTCGTCTGATCGTGATGGACAATTTTCCATCAAGGCAACAAGCAATGATATACTTGTTGTAAGTTTTGTTGGTTATAATGAAAAGCAGGTACATGTTGCAGGAAGAAATAATATCAGCGTTGCATTACAAGCTTCTAGAAAAGAATTAAATGAAGTTGTTGTTGTAGGATATGGCACACAGAAGAAGATCGATGTAACAGGTGCCGTTGGATCTGTAAAAGGTCCTGAATTATCCAAACAGCCTGTATTAACTGCTACCCAGGCATTACAAGGAAAAGTTGCGGGCGTACAAATTATCAATAATGCACAACCGGGAACAAACCCTACCGTGAGAATACGTGGTGTTGGTACTATGCTTGGAGGTTCTGATCCCCTATATGTTGTTGATGGAGTTATTACTACTGATATAACAAATATTAATACCGCAGATATTGCTTCTGTCGACGTTTTAAAAGATGCGTCATCAACTGCTATATATGGTGCCAGAGGTGCTAATGGTGTTATTATCATTACAACAAAACAAGGCTCAGGAAAAATGAAAGTTAATTATAGTGGAAATGTTGGTGTAACAAGCGCCGCCCACTTAGTTAAAATGGCTAGTGCTGATGAATATGCTAATTACGTTTCTGCTTCTACTTTCGGTATCACAAGCCCTGCGCAAATAATTGCAAAAGCAAATTCACCCGCAGGAACATCTACCAATTGGTTCAATGAAATATTACGCAATGCTATTCAGCAAAGACATAATATTTCTTTATCCGGTAGCAGCAGTGATGGTAATAAATATTTATTGAGCCTTGGTTACGAAGATGATCAGGGTATAGTTATTACAAGTGATTATAAAAGATTAAGTGTAAGATTAAACGATGAATTTAAAGTAAGCAACCAACTAAAAATTGGGACCATAGCAGCTTATACAAATGCTAAAGATCAACAGGCAAATGTAGCCACTGCTTTCGGTGATGCATATAGGGCCAGCCCACTTATCCCTGCTATGGTTGATGGAAAGTATGGTAATGTTTCTAACTTCCAGACTGTAGTTGGTAATCCTATTTTAGATCTTAATAATAACAATCACCTATTCATTCATAATCGCCTTGATGGAGCAGGTTATCTTGAATATAAACCTATTAAATCTTTAACATTCAGAAGTAATATAGGTGTAGACCTTGAATTTATTAATGAAGGATTATACAATTATCAGTTTCGTGCCGATACTTCGACTTTTAATGTTGCAGGTGGATCACAACAAAATAGTATTAGCAATTTGAATGTGGTGAACACTAAAAATGTTCATTGGGTTTGGGACAATACACTTACCTATAATAAAACATTTGGCAAACATAGTTTAACGGTATTAGCAGGTACTACATCTGAAGAATACACACATGGCTATACATCTGCTTACAGAAAAAATATTCCTCCCGATCCAAGCTTATGGTTTATTAACGTAGGCGATATCAATACTTCACAAAATGATTCGAAACAAAGTAAATGGAGAAGAGTTTCTTATTTAGGAAGAGTTAATTATGCTTTCAATAATAAATATTTATTTACAGGAACGATACGCGCTGATGCCAGTTCTGTATTTCCTTCTTATGAAAGATGGGGGTATTTTCCATCATTGGGTGCAGGCTGGATAGTTACCAGAGAAGGCTTTATGCAGAGTCAAAAAATATTTGATCTGTTGAAAGTTAAAGGTAGCTGGGGTATAGCAGGTAACGATAATATTCCTGATAACTCTTTTACACCAACGTTATTAAACAACCAGAATTATCCTTTTGGTTCGCCTCTTACACAATCTACCGGTGTTTCTATTGCGCAATTAAAAGACCAAAATTTAAAATGGGAAACAACAACAGAGTCTGATATCTCTATTGAATTTGCCGTATTAAAAAACAGGCTTACGGGTGAAGTAGGTTATTATAATAAAAAAACTACTAATGCACTTATTAATGTATTAATATCTGCTACTTCCGGTAGTCAGCCTGATTATAGTGTAACCACGCCTCCTCCTCCCGGCAGTGTACTTACCAATGCCGCATCATTTACAAATAAAGGGGTTGAACTGGCATTAGGATGGAACGACAAAATAAATAAAAATATTTCCTATCATATTAATGGCAATATCTCTTTTAATAACAATGAGGTTACCGGTTTAAATGGCGGCCAGCCAATACTTGATGGAAGAGTAAATAATGACTACATCACTAAAACAGATAACGGCCACCCTATTGGTAGTTTTTATGTAAGAAAAGTAATCGGCGTATTTCAAAATCAGGCTGAGATCGATAGTTATGTAGATAGCCATGGCAACGCATTACAAGGCTCTGCAAATCCCGGTGATCTAAAATATTCTTACACAAATGGTCAGGTAGATTTTGTATACGCCGGATCCTATCAACCTAAAGCGTTTTATGGTATTAACCTTGGTTTTAATTATAAAGCTTTTGATTTTAGTATGGATGGCTATGGCGAATACGGCAACAAAGTGTATAACGGTAAAAGGCAAAACAGAATAAATGAATTTGATAATGTAGAAGCATCTGTTGCAGAAAAAGCTTTTCCAAAATCAACAACTTCTCCCGGTGCCAATCAGGGTAACGAGCCATCCTCAACATATTTTGTTGAGAATGGAAGTTTTTTCAGAATCAACAATTTAACTATTGGCTACAATGTTGATCCGGAAGTATTAAAAAAATTAAAAGTGATAACAAGTTTTAGGGCTTATATCACGGGGCAAAATATTGTCACGCTCACTAAGTACAGTGGTTTTACTCCTGAAATAGCAGGATCATCTCCAACAAATTCAGGTATCGAAATAGGCACTTATCCTACTTCTAAAACTTTTGCTATAGGTATTAATGTAGGCTTTCAATAAAATTAAAACTGTTTGATATGAAACAATATAAATTATTTTTTTATGCGGCGATAGTAGCAAGTTTGCTTGGCTTAATGTCCTGTTCAAAAAGTTTTTTAGATGTGCCACCACAAGGATTGCTACAGATATCTACAGATGATAGCGCTGTAAACGATCTGGTAACAGGTGTGTACAGCAGTCTTATTTACATCAATCCAAGTGACGGTTATACGTATGACACACACGGTGTAAGTTTTATTGCGGCCACTAATATCATGTCGGATGATGCAGATAAAGGAAGTACTGCAGGAGACCAGCCTGATATTGCTGCATTAGATAATTTTACAACAACCTCCTCCAATTCATTTGTGGCTTCTTTATGGAATGGATATTATGTGGGTATTGCGAGATGTAACCAGGCATTAGCAACAATAAGTACAAGCACTGTTGATGCAGGAACAAAAGCAAGGCTTTCGGGCGAAGTAAGGTTTATACGTGCATATTATTATTTCAACCTGGTACGTTTTTTTGGTGATGTTCCAAAAATATTAGTTGTACCAACATCTCCTCAACAGGTTCAAACAGATCCTGTATTTTCTACAAGAGTTGCTGCTGCAGATATTTATTCAACAGTCATTATTCCGGATCTGCAATTTGCCGAAGGTAATCTGCCATTAAAAGTAGCTGCTCCTGCAGGCCGTATTACAAAAGGTGCCGCGCAAACATTGTTGGCAAAAGTTTACCTGTATCAAAAAAATTGGGGTGGTGTTTTAATTGAAACACAAAGTGTGCTCTCATCCAACCAATATCATTTAGATAACTATGTGAATTTATGGAGACAGGTAGGAGACAATGGCCCTGAATCGATTTTTGAAATTGAAACAGCAGAAAACAATAATAAAGATGGCGGTATTCCCGATTACTGCACTTACCAGGGACCAAGAAACAATGGTGGAACATGGAATAATCCCGCAGATACGTATGACCCGCATGGTGACCTGGGATTTGGATTCTGCGTACCTACAACTAATCTGATAAATACGTATGAACCCGGTGATGTAAGAAAAAATGCTACGATCATTTTTATTGACAGAAATGGCGCAAATAATGTTGGTGCAACATTATTTGATGGCTATGTAATTCCTGCAGTGGGAACACAAGATATCTATTATAACTACAAGGCCTATCACAGTGAAATATCAGAAAGCTTTTTTAATGACAGGGATCATAAAAACAAAAATGTGCATTTGTTAAGATTAGGCGAAGTGTATTTGATGGAAGCTGAAGCTTTAAATGAAACAGGGCATTCTCAGGATGCAATTGATACGATCAATCATCAGATACGCAGCCGTGCAGGATTGCCTCCTTCCGCAGTCCCTGTAACGCAGGATAGTGTTCGTGCTGCCATTTATAAAGAACGCCGTTTAGAATTAGCGATGGAACACGATAGGTTTTTTGATATAGTAAGACAAGGAAATGCTGCCGCAATAATGCATGCTGCAGGTAAAACAAATTTTGTTGCCGGCAAACATGAATTGCTCCCTATTCCATTCACACAAATACAATTAAGCGGAGGTAGACTAACACAGAACAATGGTTACTAAAATACAATATATAATTCAGTTGAAACTATTAGATACGCTTCGATTTTACCTGGAGCCTATTTCAAGGGGATCACCATAAATTTTTATTATTCATCAAACCAAATTTTAAACAATTAAAATCAAAGATTATGAAAAACATAAAAAATAGATTGAACGCGTTGGCTATCGCCGGAATGGCAGTAGTGTTATTAGTTGCAGCGTCGTGTTCAAAAAAAAGCAGCGGTACTTCAATCATTCCAATCGGTGGATATGATTCTTCGGGCGCAGTTGCTGCAGCTAACCTTATTGCATATTTTCCTTTTGAAGGAAATGCCAATGATGTTAAATCAGGAAATGTAGGTACATCAGTAAATGTAACCTATCCCGCCGGTATCAAAGGATTGTGCTATCAGGGTAGTGCTAATGGATATGCCACATTAGTACCAAGTAGCGCTTTCTCAAGCTTAGGTAGCTACTCAATTTCTATTTGGTATAAAATACCTGCACAACCTGTTGCAGGTGATCCTGCAGGATTGTTCTTTCTATCCGGAACAGCCAATCCTAATTTATTGTTGTATGAATTGGAATCGTACACTCCTGTATCAGGCGACTCAGTAAAAATTCACCATGGATTTTTTGATGTGATATCTCCTGCTTATCAGGGTTTCACAATGGAATCTTATGATACTGCTGCGATCAATAAATGGGTACATGTTGTAACTACTTATGATGGGTCTTCTTCTACCTATGTTATATATCAGGATGGTGTAGCAATAGGCAATAACTCTGCCTTTGGCCATAATATTACACCAACTCCAATGTGGACAGATGGTACAATGACAACACCATTAGGAAATCTTGGTTGGGGAACTGATACTCCGGTACAAATCGTATTGGGTACATGGCCTCCCGGTTTATATGGCGTTTCACCAACACTTGGTTCTAACGGATGTTTATTAGGCCAGATGGATGAAATAAGAGTATATAATAAAGCATTATCAAGAAGTGAAGTTGCCGGCTTATACCTTAATGGCGTAGTAGGCAGATAATAAATGTTTGATGAATAGTCGTTTGTTTTGTTTCATTAAAAGGCCGCCTGATATAGTATTGACGGCGGCCTTCTTTTTATTGAATGATAATTAAAGTTTGCTAAAAATAATAACATGAAAAAAATATTGATCATAGTATATACCTTAACAACCTTGATTGCTTGTTCAAAAAAAAATTCTGGTTCAAATCAAAATCAAAACGGCCCATTTAATGCAGTTTCCTTAACGGTAAATAATAAAACAGGTTCCCAATCTAATGTAAATTTAATGCCTGTTATCAAAGCAACTTTTTCTGATGCAGTTGATAGAAACACCGTCGCGGCAAATGTATTATTACAAAAAAATAATGCTGCCGTACCGGTAAATTATTCGTACCAAAATAATGATAGTACAATCATCATTCAGCCGGCAACATCATTGAGTGCATTAACTACTTATACGGTAAATGTATCTACTAATGTAAAGTCAGTAAAAAATATAAACTTATCTTCTAATTTAAAAACAACTTTTGTTACACAGATAGATTCCAGTAACAAATTCCCGTTGATAACAGATTCCGCTTTGCTCACTTTAGTACAACAACAAACCTTTAAATATTTTTGGGATTTTGGTGATCCTGTTTCCGGTATGGCAAGAGAAAGAAATTCTGATTTAACAACCGATGCAACAGGTGGTACAGGCTTTGGCGTTATGTCTATTATTGTAGGTATCAACAGAAATTTTATTACACGCGCCGAAGGATTAGCACGAATCACAAAAATTGTAAATTTTTATATAAACAATGCGACACCTTATCACGGCGCTTTTTCGCATTGGATCAATGGAACTACCGGTGCAACAATACCTTTTGGTACGCAGGATAATGGTGGTGATATTGTGGAAACCTCTTACCTGATGGAAGGATTATTATGTGCCCGTCAATATTTCAATAGCACAACGGACGCTAATGAAATTAATTTGCGCGCAAACATTAATACCCTTTGGCAAGGTGTAGATTGGAACTGGTACAGACAAAGCAATCAGAATACGTTGTATTGGAACTGGAGCCCTAATTATGGTTTTGTCATCAACGTGCAAGTTGGTGGTTGGTGCGAAGCATTGATCACTTATGTATTGGCTGCATCATCACCTACCAATAGTGTTCCTTTGACTGTGTACACAAATGGCTGGGCGCATAATGGAAGCATGGTAAATGGCAACACCTATTATGGAATAAAACTTCCTCTGGGACCTGCAAATGGAGGGCCCTTATTTTTCGAACATTATTCTTTTGAAGGAATTGATCCAAGAGCATTATCAGACCAATATGCTAAATACGATTCGCAAACGATCAACCACTCTAAAATAAATTATCAGTATTGTGTTGCTAACCCACATAATTATGTGGGCTATAGTGGCGATTGTTGGGGACTTACAGCCAGTGATGCACCTGCACCCTATTATTATAATGCAAGTGAACCCAACAATGATATAAGTGTTATTGCACCAACTGCTGCTATATCATCGCTTCCTTATACACCGCTACAATCTATGAATGCGATACGTTTCTTTTATTATAAACTAGGTGATAAGATCTGGGGACAATATGGTTTTTACGATGCATTTAGTTTACAAGACCAGTGGGTCGCAAGCTCAAACCTTGCAATTGATCAGGGCCCACAAATTGTGATGATAGAAAATTACAGAACAGGATTGTTATGGAATTTATTTACCAGTTGTCCCGAAGTACAAACAGGTATGTTGAATTTAGGATTTACAGCACCGTATTTATAAAGTAAAAAGTCAAAAACAAAAAGTGTCGCGCATTTATAGTTTATAAAAACTCTATAAGTTTAATATTGATGGATTCCGGAACTCCGGAGGAGTTCAACCAGCTTAATGATAAAAAAAAATAATTCGTTATGAAAAAATATCTTGTTGTACTCTTTTGTTCATTTATGATCACTGTTTCCAGTGAAGCGCAATCGCCTATACTTACAAAAAAACAAAGTATTGGTATTAAACAAAATTTAAACGATTCTGCTTTGTTGGATATCGTACAAAAACAAACATTCAAATACTTTTGGGATTTTTCGCATCCTGTTAGCGGCATGGCAAGAGAACGTAGCAATGTTGCGTATGGTTATGGCAACGAAGTTGTAACTACCGGTGGTACAGGGTTTGGCGTGATGGCGGTAATTGTTGCAACGGATAGAAAATGGATAACAAGAGATACTGCAGCAAAACATTTATTAAAAATGGTTAATTTTTTATTGAAGGCGGATAGTTATCATGGTGTATTTCCGCATTGGATGAATGGAGCAACCGGCAAAACAATTCCTTTCGGTAGAAAAGATGATGGCGCAGACCTTGTTGAAACATCTTTTCTGTTTGAAGGATTATTATGTGCCCGCCAATATTTCAATGGAAATAACAGAACAGAAAAAGAATTAAGAAATAGAATTGGTTGGTTATGGAACGATATTGAATGGAGCTGGTTTACACAAGGCGGACAAGATGTATTGTATTGGCACTGGAGCCCCAACAATGGCTGGTCAATGAATTTTCCGATACATGGATTTAATGAATGCCTGATAACTTATGTATTGGCAGCAAGCGGAGAACGCTACCCTGTAAGTGCCGATGTCTATCATAAAGGTTGGGCGCAGGGAAGCTTTTTTAAAAATGGAAAAAAATTTTATAATTATACATTGCCTTTAGGGTTCGATTATGGCGGCCCATTATTTTTTTCTCAATATTCTTTTTTAGGATTAGATCCGCGTAATTTAAAAGATGAGTATGCCGATTATTGGCAGCAAAATAAACACCATACATTGATCAATTATTCTTACTGCGTGGATGATCCGAAAAAGTATAAAGGATATAGTGATAGTTGCTGGGGTCTGCATGTGATACTTATGATGGATATGGTATTTATTCGCCCACAAATGATAGTGGAACAATTGCACCCACAGCGGCTTTATCAGCCTTTCCTTATACACCGGAATATTCTATGGCTGCATTAAAACATTTTTATTATAGCTTAGGAGATAAAATCTGGGGACAATATGGTTTTACCGATGCCTTTAATGAAAGAAAAAACTGGTACGCAAAATCTTATTTAGCTATAGATGAAGGTCCCATTGTTGTAATGATAGAAAATTACAGAACCGGATTGATGTGGAAATTATTCATGAGCTGTCCTGAAGTTCAGGGTGGATTAAAAAAACTAGGATTTCAAAATTAACCAAACATGAAAAAACTGATTCTTTTTGTACTGATATGTATCAGTGTTAATGCTGTTGCGCAAATAACAGATTTTTCTTTATATCAAAAGAAAGTTTACATCCACAAATCTGATACGCTGCCCTATCGTATTTTATTACCCTTGCATTACGATAAATTAAAATCTTATCCATTGGTAATTTTTTTACATGGTTCCGGCGAACGGGGTAATGATAACGTCGCACAATTAGCACATGGCGGTAGCCTTTTTTTAGACGATAGCATTCGCGCTAATTATCCTGCTATTGTGGTTTTCCCGCAATGTCCGGCTAATAGCTTTTGGAGTAATGTAAAAATTGTTGGCAATGCCACTGGACACAGTTTTATTTTTAATATTGATGGAGCGCCAACACCGGCAATGCGATCATTATTAGGTTTATTAACTGCACTAAAACACCATTACAAAATTGATAAACATAGCATTTATGTTGGTGGCTTATCAATGGGAGGCATGGGGACATTTGAATTAGTAAGAAGACAACCAAAAGTTTTTGCAGCGGCCATTTCTATATGCGGTGGTGCAGATACGGCTTCTGCGCCATTAATAAAATATACATCCTGGTGGATATTTCATGGGATGAAGGATGATGTTGTTGATCCACAATTAAGTATACAAATGAATGCCGCGCTTAAAAATGCGGGAGCTGATGTACAGTTAACATTATATCCAAACGATAATCATAATAGCTGGGATGACGCACTTGCAGAAAAAAATCTATTACCATGGTTGTTCTCTATTCACCGATAAAATTACAGATATGAAAAGCTTGCCAAGAATTGTATTGATCGTTCTGTTATTTTCTTCATCAACAGTATTTGCGCAAACTATGCACACTGCTGCTTCGATGAAAACATACATCGATGCATTGATGAAGAAAATGACGGTACAGGAAAAGATCGGGCAATTAAATTTATTAACTCCCGGCGGTGGCGTGCTTACAGGTTCTGTAGTTAGTAGTGATGTGGAAACAAAAATAACCAACGGCCAGGTTGGAGGATTGTTTGGTGTGATCGGCGAAGAAAAAATTCGGGCAGCACAAGAATTAGCTGTTACAAAAAGCAGGTTGCATATTCCTTTATTATTTGGTTCAGATATTATTCATGGCTACAAAACAACTTTCCCCATTCCATTGGGTTTGTCTTGCAGCTGGGATACTGCGTTAATTAAACAAAGCGCAAGAATAGCTGCAACAGAAGCAACGGCGGATGGATTGAACTGGGCATTCTCCCCTATGGTTGATATTACGCGAGACCCACGTTGGGGAAGAGTTTCAGAAGGTTCGGGTGAAGATCCTTTTTTAGGATCTCAAATTGCCAAAGTGATGGTACGAGGTTATCAGGGTGATGGCTTAGGCAAAGACAATACATTAATGGCTTGCGTAAAACATTTTGCTTTGTATGGCGCAGCCGAATCAGGTAGAGAATATAACACTACAGATATGAGTCGTGTTAGAATGTATAACGAATACTTACCGCCTTACAAAGCCTCTGTAGATGCAGGTGTTGGAAGCATTATGACTTCCTTCAACGAAATAGATGGCATCCCGGCAACGGGAAATAAATGGTTGCTAACAGATTTGCTACGTAAGGAATGGGGCTTTAGCGGAATGATCGTTTCTGATTATACTTCTTTAAATGAAATGATCGCTCATGGCATGGGCGACTTACAAGCTGTATCAGCATTGGCTTTGAATGCGGGCTTAGATATGGACATGGTTGGCGAAGGTTACTTAACAACACTTGAAAAATCTTTACAAGAAAAAAAAGTAACACTTAAACAAATTGATGACGCCTGCCGAAAAGTTTTAGAAGCAAAATATAAACTGGGATTATTTGATGATCCATATCTCTATTGCGATTCAGCAAGAGCAAAAAAAGAAGTTTTATCAAATGATAAAAGAGTCGCGGCACGATTTATTGCGGAGCATTCTTTTGTCTTGCTAAAAAATAATAACCAAATATTGCCATTAAAGAAATCAGGCACCATTGCATTGATCGGACCATTGGCCAATGATAAAAATAATATGCTTGGAACATGGGCCGTTAGCGGCGATCCGCAATTATCTGTTCCTGTTTTGGATGGAATAAAAAATGTTACAGGAACTAACACAACGATCTTATATGCAAAAGGCGCTAACATTACCGACGATAGTATATTGGCAAAAAACATAAACGTATTTGGCTTACGTGCGGATATCGATAAACGATCTCCAGACGAAATGATCGATGAGGCATTGAAGATTGCACAACGTTCTGATGTAATAGTAGCAGTAGTTGGCGAAGCTTCTGAAATGAGCGGAGAATGTGCCAGCAGAACTGATATCACTATCCCACCAAGTCAGAAAAAATTAATTCGCGCTTTAGCAAAAACTGGGAAGCCGTTAGTGCTTGTTGTTATGAGCGGAAGGCCATTAGTATTAACCGAAGAAAATGATTTAGCTACTGCCATCTTACAAACATGGCACGCAGGTACAGAAGCAGGTAATGCTATCGCAGATGTATTGTTTAATAATTATGATCCTTCAGGAAAATTAACAATGTCTTTTCCAAGAAGCGTAGGACAGGTTCCTGTTTATTATAACCATAAAAATACCGGACGGCCATTAGTGGGCGATAATTTTCAAAAATTCCGTTCTGATTATATTGATGAAAAAAATACGCCTCTTTATGCTTTTGGTTACGGATTGAGTTATACAACATTTGCTTATAGTAATATCTCTTTGAATAAAACTTCCATTACAACTTCTGATAAAATTGAAGCAACAGTTACCATAACTAACACGGGAAATTTTGATGGAGAGGAAACCGCAGAACTATACTTGCAAGATGTTATAGGCAGCATAACCAGGCCCGTAAAGGAACTGAAAGGTTTTCAAAAAGTATTTTTAAAACAAGGTGAAAGCAAGATCGTGAAATTTATCATCGGAATTGATGACCTTAAATTTTACAATAGTGATTTGAAATTTGTAGCAGAGCCGGGAGATTTTAATCTATTTATTGGTAGTAGTAGTAGTGACAATGTGCAGCAAACGAAATTCACATTGACAAAATAAACATGCCCCTAGTCACGAAAATAAAATGGGCTATTTTTTAAAAAAAATAGCCCATTTTAATAAAGAGTCTATATAATTACAAATGATGCTTCGCATCTTCAGAGATGTTTTTCATAGTCCATTCTAATCGTTGTACAAATGGATGCTGACGAACTGTGCAATCTTCTTTACTACATATTCTGCAGCTAAAATTTACACAAGGATCTGAATGAACAAATAGCTCCATCGATTCACCAAATTCTGTTTTAACTAGTTCAGATAAAGAATCAATTTCTTTGTGTGCTTCAAAAACATTTAAATACCAGGGCACAGTTAAATGGCAATCTAAATGTATAGTGCCGCCATATTTTATGATTCTTAAATTATGTAGATCTATCCAGTTTTCTTTTCTGTTTGAATTCAATGTTGATACCATCTTCTTCAACAATTTGGTATCAGCTTCATCCATTATTCCGGCTAAAGATTCACGCACAATTTTATATCCTGTGATCATAATGATCAATGCAAAAATGATTGCCACTGCGCTGTCTATCCACCATAATTTCAACCATAAAAGCAATAATAAACCTGCTATAATTCCGGCAGTGCTGTAGGTATCTGTCTGTAAATGTTTGCCACTTGCCTGTAAAGCCAGCGAGTTATTTTTTTCTCCTGTCCTGATACAAATTGTCCCGGCTACATAATTAACGATCGCAGTAATGGCAACCAGCCAGATACCATAATCTAATTTCTGTATCGTATGCGGATGAAATAAAGTGTTAACAGCTTCAATAATAATGATAACTCCGGCAACCGTTACTAAAGTTCCTTCTACGGCGGCAGATATAAATTCGGCCTTGCCATGCCCGTATGGATGATCCATATCTTTTGGCTTGGCGCTTACATATAAACTATACACGCCAATTAACCCGGCAATCACATTGACTGTACTTTCCAACGCATCGGTTAAAATGGCTACAGATCCCGTTAAATACCAGGCAAGTAACTTTATCAGGAATAAAACTATCCCAATGGCTGTTATTATTTTTTGAAGGCGGAGATTTTGCTGTACTGTTTGCAAAAGATGAAATTGAGGGACAAATATAATGGCAATTTGCTCAATTTTGGTACCGTTTATAATTGAATGGGCAATTCGTACATTTGCACACATTATTTGGTCTTGAACACGATTTTATTGATTATCAGGAGGACATGATTAAGAATCCTGTTAATCCATCAATCCCTGAATCATGTTCAAGAAAAGATTATAATAATTTAACAGAAAAATGGAACTGACTAAGAATTTTACGCACAGCGAGGCAGAAGCAAAATGGTACAAGCACTGGCTTGATAAAGGATATTTCTATAGCACACCTGATGAGCGCGAAGCATACACCATTGTAATGCCTCCGCCAAATGTTACAGGTGTGTTGCACATGGGACATGCGCTTAATAATACGATACAGGATATACTTATTCGCAGGGCAAGAATGCAGGGCAAAAATGCCTGCTGGGTTCCGGGAACAGATCATGCATCTATTGCAACAGAAGCAAAAGTCGTTGGCATGTTGCGTGAAAGAGGAATTGCCAAGTCATCTTTAACACGTGATGAATTTTTAGGCTACGCCTGGGAATGGAAAGAAAAATATGGTGGCATCATCTTACAGCAATTGAAAAAATTAGGCTGTAGCCTGGATTGGAACAGAACATCTTTCACCATGGATGAAGATTATTACAATTCTGTAATAAAAGTGTTCATCGATTTGCATAATAAAGGATTGATCTATCGTGGTAAAAGAATGGTGAATTGGGATCCTGTTAGTTTAACTGCATTAAGTGATGAAGAAGTAATTTTTAAAGAAGTTGACTCTAAATTATACCATGTTGTTTACAAAGCCGCAGATGGATCTAGCAATAGCCTTACTGTTGCAACAACAAGGCCCGAAACTATTTTAGGTGACGTTGCCATCTGTGTTAATCCAACTGATGAACGATATACAAATCTTATCGGCAAAGAAGTAATTGTTCCCATTATCAACAGAAAAATCCCCATCATTGCTGATGAATATGTAACAGCAGATTTTGGTACCGGTGCATTAAAAATAACACCAGCCCATGATAAGAATGATAATATGCTGGGCGCAAAGCATAACTTAAAAACAATTGATACATTAGATGAAACCGGAAAGTTTACCACGATAGAACTGGTAGATGAAAAACTTTCTGAACAAGTGTTGGCTTATAATGGTATTGATCGTTTTGCTTTAAGAAAAAAAATCGCAGAAGATATTAAAGCGATCGGACAATTGGAAAAGATCGAAGAATATAAAGGACAGATCGGTACAAGCGAAAGAACCGGTGCGGTAATTGAAAGCAGGCTTTCATTACAATGGTTTATCGACATGCAAAAATTCATGCAGAATAATCCTGAAGCATTGCAATCTGTAATGGAAGATACCATTCAGTTCTATCCTGCTAAAACAAAAAATACTTACAACCATTGGTTAGAGAATATTAAGGATTGGTGTATAAGCAGACAGCTTTGGTGGGGACAAAGAATACCGGCATGGTATGATGAGGAAGGAAATTGTGTAGTAGCTGAAACTAAAGAAGAAGCTGTTAAAAAATTCAAAGCGCAATACCCTGCATCCGCAACAGAAAATATTAAACAAGATGAAGATGTATTAGATACCTGGTTCTCTTCATGGCTTTGGCCGATGGAAGTTTTTAAAGGTATTAGTCATCCCGGTAATAAAGATGTTGAGTATTATTATCCAACAACAACATTGGTTACTGGTCAGGACATTATCTTCTTTTGGGTGGCGAGAATGATCATGGCGGGTTATGAATACACCGATAAACAACCGTTTAAAGATGTGTATTTTACCGGAATGGTGCGTGATAAAGAAGGTAGAAAAATGAGTAAGCAATTGGGCAACTCTCCTGATCTTTTAGAATTGATTGAACAATATGGTGCGGATGCAACCCGCTTTGGTATTATGATCGCGTCTCCTGCAGGTAATGATATTATGTTTGATGAAGCTGCTTTGGAACAAGGTAGAAACTTCAATAATAAATTATGGAATGCATTGAAGCTATTGAAAATGTGGGAAGCAAAGCAAAGTACATTAACCGAAAAAACATCAGCAATCAGTAATCAGCAATCAGCAATAGTTACAGGTAATTTTGCTATTGATTGGTTCGCAAACAGACTGAATGAAGTAAAGATCGAAGTGGAAAGTTTAATGCAACAATTCCGTTTAAGTGAAGCATTAAAAACTGTTTACTCATTAATATGGGATGATTTCTGCAGCTGGTATTTAGAATGGGTTAAACCTGGTTTCGAACAACCGATCGATTCAGCTGTTTATAATAAAACGGTTGACTTTTTTGATGAATTAATGCAATTGCTTCATCCTTTTACTCCTTTTATTTCTGAAGAGATCTATCATTTATTAAGAGAACAAAAAGTTGACCTGTGTGTTAAGCAATTAAGTACTGCTATAGCACCTAATACTGAAATATTAAAGCAAGGCGATTTGTTAAAACAAGTTATTTCTGCATTGCGTGATGCAAGAAATAAAAATCAATTCAAACCAAAAGATCTTATTCAGTTGCATATACAAACTGCCTCAAAAGCAAGTTATGCATCTATCGAAAACATTTTAAGCAAACAAGTAAATGCTGAAAACATACATTACACAAGCGATACGGTAGCCAACACTATTGTAGTTGCAGTAGAGAAAGATAAATTTTATATAGAATCAGAACGAGAATTAGATAGCACTACACTTAAAGCTGATCTGTTGAAAGACCTTGAACACCAAAAAGGATTTTTAGCCAGCGTACAAAAAAAACTAGGCAACGAAAAATTTGTGCAAAACGCCAAGCCCGAAGTATTGGCCATGGAACAGAAAAAACAAGCGGATGCAGAAGCACGAATTAAAACAATTGAAGAAAGCTTAGTTGGATTAAATTAGTCTTTAAGCCAAATTAGAAGGAAGGTTTAACTCCTATGGAGTTCCATAATTGTTCTTTGTTATTTTCTATAAATATTTAACTGCTCCGGAGTATATTAATAAATTAGTTCGCATAAGTCCGTAGGCCTTAAATATTTATAGAACAACAATTTGGTGAAGCACACAACTCCATAGGTATTGAACTATAACAATACTTTATCTACACACTATTAATTATATCTTACATTCGTTACAAATAAAAAAGCTATATGTCTAAAAACATTCTTTCAAAAATTGTATTGATGGTCACCATTGCAATGATTAGCAATAATGCAATGGCACAGAAAAAACCTAAAACCTCTACGTTCAAACCACCTATCGTAAAATCTTCAATTGGTGGCGTACAAGGAACTAAGGATTCTGTTTCTGTTGCGACAACGCAAAAGATCATAGACTCTGCTATAAGAGTTGTTGATGCAAAAGGTACTGTATACGCTATCACACATTACCAATTTGTTTTTAAAAGACTAGGCGCTGTTGAAAATGATTCAACGGGAAAAGTAACACCGGTAAGTGATTTGGCTGCGGGTGAATTTATCAGTACACCGCTAACTCCTATTTGGCGCAAGACAATTAAAGAAACTGCTGTTGCAGGAGAAGAATTATATTTTACTGATATTATTGTAACAGATACTAAGGGCCATGTATTTTATGCACCCGAAATAAGAATAGGCATTAAATAAAATGATCGAAATACACAAAGTTGGTATCGAAGCTATTCCGCAAATCATCAGGCATGCAAAAGCAAGCTGGAAGCCAACTTATAAGGATATTTTATCTGAAGAACAGATGGATTATATGCTGGAGCTTTTTTATTCTCCTGATGCATTGGTAAGCCAAATAATAGAAAAGCAGCACCAGTTTATAATTGCTCTTGATAATAATCTACATGCAGGTTTTGCATCTTATTCACCAATAAATAAGGGAGATACTTCAGCTTATCACCTCCATAAAATTTATATTAAACCTACACAGCAGGGAAAGGGTATTGGAAAAGTTCTATTGGATTTTGTGATCAATGATATCAAACCAAAAGGCGCTCAATATATCGATCTAAATGTAAATCGTTACAACAAAGCAGTTGATTTTTATAAAAAACTCGGCTTCAAAATAATGGAAGAAGTCGATGTGCCGGTTGGCAACAACTATTTTATGAACGATTATATCATGCGCAAAAGACTCTGATCCTTATTCAGGGATATCAGTGCTTTTTTGATCCACCGCATTTTTAACAACCCTATCGCTCATTTTTCTAAGCGGATTTTTACGTTGTTCTTCAAACTCTTTACGTGCATTAATAATATCGATCGCTTTAAATATTGCTTCGCGGAAAGAAGATTCGTCTGCTTTATTTTTTCCCGCAATATCAAATGCAACGCCATGATCCGGGGAAGTACGTACGCCATTTAAACCTGCGGTATAATTTACGCCTTCACCAAATGCTAATGATTTAAAAGGAATTAATCCCTGATCATGATACATTGCTAGTACGCCATCAAACTTCTCATGTTGTCCACGTGCAAAAAAAGCATCTGCACTATAAGGGCCAAAACAGAAAATATCTTTTTGTTGTTTAGCATCTTTGATAGCGGGCTTGATAATTTCTTCTTCTTCCTTACCAATTAAACCTTCATCACCCGCATGAGGATTTAAACCCAGTACAGCAATTTTCGGTTTAGTAATGCCAAAATCTCTCTTCAACGAATCGTTCATTATTTCGAGCTTGCTAAAAATACTTTGCCTGGTTATATACTGCGCGATATCTTTCACTGCAACGTGTTCAGTTAATAAACCCACGCGCATATTGTCTGCTACCATAAACATCAACACATCCTTTGCGCCAAATAAATTTTTAAGGTAAGGTGTATGCCCGGTAAAATTAAATTCGCTTGATTGTGTATTTTTTTTGTGTATCGGCGCTGTAACCAATCCATCTATTCTACCATCTTTTAAAGCTTGCGCAGCAGTCGTTAAACTTAATACAGCATATTTTCCTGCAACATCTGTTAACTGGCCCGGCGTTATTGCCACCTCATCTTCCCAGCAATTAAGCAGATTGATTTGTTTATGGTTAATGCGGGTAGTTTCTTTTATGCTTAAAAAATTAAAGTTCAATTCAGGCAAACTTTTACGGTAAAAGTTAAAGGCTTTATTACTGGCAAATATAACAGGGGTACATATCTCTAATATCCTGATATCACCAACAATTTTGATGATCAGCTCTAATCCAATACCATTAAGGTCTCCACAAGTAATTCCAATAACCGGTTTATGTTCGTGTTGCATAAGCTTTGTAAAAATTAGTGCCCAAAAGTACTTTATAATTAAGAATTAATAATTAAGAATTAGGAATTCTTTCGATTGCTACTGTATTTGCTCTATTCACACCATAAATACGCCCGGATCCCCTTCAATATTCATTATTACCTATTACTTATTAAATGGTTAATTTTGCCCTTCATTAACAAGTCAAAACAGCTTTGGACAAATTCACTATAAAAAAATCGCTCGGCCAACATTTCTTAAAAGATGCTACCATCATTCATAAAATTGTTGAGGCGGTTAAAGAAGATCCCTTTACTAATTTGTTGGAAGTCGGTCCCGGTGGTGGTGCCATCACTAAAGACCTGATCAAAATACCTAACGTAAATTTCAAGGCTGTTGAATTAGATCAGGACAAGGTTGACTACCTAAATAAAACATATCCAAGCTTAAAAGGTAATATCATTCACCAAAGCTTTCTGGATATTGACCCTCCGTTTGATGGACAGCCTTTTACGCTGGTTGGAAATTTTCCTTACAATATTTCTACCCAGATACTATTTAAAGCCATTGAATGGAGAGATACAGTGCCGGTAATTATTGGTATGTTTCAAAAAGAAGTAGCACAAAGAGCTGCCTCAAAAGAAGGAACAAAAGTATATGGCGTTTTAAGTGTTCTATTACAGGCTTATTATGACGTAGAATATTTGTTTGATGTAAGCAACAATTGTTTCAACCCACCGCCAAAAGTGCAAAGCGGCGTTATTCGTTTAAAAAGAAGAACAACAGAATTAACAGTAAAGAGTGAGCGCTATTTTGGGATCCTTGTAAAAACAGCTTTTAATCAGCGCCGTAAAACATTGCGCAATGCCTTAAAAAGCCAGTTTACACCCGAAGAATTACAAGACAAACTTTTCGACAGACGTGCAGAAACTTTAAGCGTTGATGAATTTGCAGCACTTACTTTTAGAATGATATAAAATACTTCAATAATAAAAAATGGCCCGAAAAATTCGGGCCATTTTTTATTATATATACACGCTACTTTCTTTTTTCTTTACAATTATATTACCGCAGGCTTATCCTGTGTCTGGTCTCTTTTAGTAGCGTACGATGTCATTACTGAAACAAACGCTCCTACTAACATATTTACAATAATGGTTTCACCTAATATCATAAACAATAAGTCGTAAGGGTATTTAGGTTGACTTTCTGCCGGTGCATTTTGTACCATATTTACTACCTGGTGACTTGAAAACAGATCAGGAAAAAATACAAATACACTTATAAAAGCGATCACACTTGCAAGAATAACACCTGCAATCGTCGTCAATAATCCAGACATCATCATTGATACTGCCCTATTCTTATCATAGGGCCTGTCTATCAAACGATAAGTATGATAGAAGATTGCCGCCATAAATAACCCGGTGCCTATATATAAGTAGTAAAAGTTTTCATACTTATCACTGTACAAAAAAAACTCTAGCGGTATACAAAATAGTACCGCCGCCAACAAGCCAAATAAAAAGTATTCGGTTACATGTTGTTTATCAAATGTTGGATTTTCCATGATTTCTATTTGTAGTATAAATAGAAAAATCGTGCCATCATTATAACAACTGCTGATCAGGGTTTATGCAGATAATATGTAGAGTTATTTCTACGCTCAATTTTTAATTCTCGATGAAGCATCAGCATAACCTCTTTTTGCTATGGCTAAATTGGAATCTATATTTAAAGCCTTTCCAAAATCGATTTTAGCTTCATTGTAGTTTCCTATTACAAAATATATTGCTCCCAGGTTACACCAGCCATCTGCCGTATTTAGATATTTAAGCGATTTCTGTAAATAAAAAATCCCTTTATTATAATCGTTATGAGCTTTTGCGGCATCCATACCTTTATTCAAATATGTTAAGGAAAGAAAGCTATCTATTTGTTTTACTTTATAATGATCAGGTTGAAGCAATCTTGCTTTGGCCCAATAATTTTCCGCTGTATCAAGCATTCCTAATCGTTGATAAGCCACGCCCATATTAAGATAAGGATCTATTAGTGGCGGATATAGTACAATTGCTTTTTCAAGATAAGGCAGTGCGGCTTTAAGATCAGCGCGTTGCTGGACTGTATCGGTTTCTTCAGTTGCTGCTTTATCTATATACTTGGTTCCTGCATTTAAATTGGTACGCAAACTATTAGGCGCACTCTGTACATCATGTATGTATAACGTAGTATCATTTTCCCAATTAGCATTTCTTGTAATTACTATATAACCTGATACAATCGTTAGTAAACCTATAAAGCCAAAAAGCCAAAAACTGTATTTCTTAATCATCACTATCATTGATAATAATGCGCCAATACAAATAGCAAATCCTATTGATGGCTGAAACAAAAAACGCTCTCCCATCGTGGCGCCTATATCTATTAAATAATTAGATACGATTGAAATACTGATCAGGTAAAATAAAATACCGTATGCTACAACATTCTTCTTTTTGATTGTGAGTAGCGCATATACAAACAAAGAGATGTAAATAATTATAGTTATTACTACATAAACAGAAGAAAAATTTACATACGGGATCTGCCCGTACGAGTAATCATAACTTAAAGGATAAGGAAGAAAAAGCAATAATAAATATTTTCCAAGGATGAATGTTTTAGTAGCCAGCCGTTGTTGAAAATCGGCTAACATAAACGGCGAATTTAAAATTTCCGTTGAATGTCCCGATGTTCCAAAAAAAGAAAATCTTATGATAAGATAAACAATACCAACAATTAAAAAAGGTATATAATACAAGAATAATTGCTTGCCCTTTTTATCTGTGAAAAAATAAATCGTTAACGGAATGATAAACAGAAATGTGATCCCATTCTCTTTAGATAATAAAGCCAGCGCATAACATACTAATGCCTTTACGAGATTCTTCTTTTGCGTATCATCATCAATATATTGTAAAGAAAAATACAATGTGCTTAACAGAAACAATAACGAGAGCAGCTCATCTAAACTTTTAATATTAGCAACAGCTTCCGTATGGATAGGATGAATAGCAAAAATCAACGTTGCTATAAAAGCAGCGACAGTATTACCTTTTAAAATATATGTAGTAAGAAGCCTGAAGAAAACCAGGCAACAGAAAATATACAACAATAAATTAGTAAGGTGATAGACGGTAGCATTATCTTCAAATATTTGGTACTCGGTAGCAAATACTAATAAAGATAATGGCCGCCACCGTCCGCCCGAAAGATCATTAACCTGGCCGATATAACCGTAAAATCCATCTTTAGTGATGATATCGCCAAAGCCGTTAATCCCTTGTTTTACAGAATTATTTTGGGTTAAAACCATTGCATCATCTACAGCGAATTGATTAGATAATGTATTAACATAAAAAATGGCGCATACAATTATTATGAGCCAGATCTGTAATTTATTACTGAGAAAGCGAGCGGAATTACTAGTCATTATTTCCGAAATTGATAAATGGTTAAGGCTAAATTAAGGCATAATAGAGTAATTTTGCTTATGCCAATACCAAAGAAAATATTCTCCCGTCAGCATGAAATAACGGCTGATTTTCTTAAAGAGCTGGATAAGCATCTATTGGATATTGAGGAAGGGCGCGCAACGGAGATGTTCGAGTTAAAAGATTTTGCCGAAATTTTACATATACACCCCCGGCATTTAACAGATACCGTGAAGCACACAACCGGCAATCATCCTTGTTATTATTTTCAGGAAAAAATATTAGCCATTGCTAAAAGCCATTTAGTACAAAATGATATGTCCATAGCACAGATCGCGGGGCTCCTCACTTACGATCCTTCTAACTTCACAAAATTCTTCAAAAAGTTTACGGATCAAACTCCCAAACAATACAGAGAACTATTTTTATCAAACCAATTCAGCAAAAAAACTGCGTCTATCACCATTTAATCTGTGCTGCTCACCATTTTATAGCCTCTTAGCTGCTCTATCTTTGTTCTATCAAATTAAATAATCTAAAAATTAATAAAATGGCACAAAGTAAAATCGCCCTTCTAACCGGTGGCAGTCGTGGTTTAGGGAAAAATATGGCTATCGCTATTGCAAAAAAAGGCATTGATGTAATACTAACCTATAACAGTAAAAAAGAAGAAGCGCTAGCGGTTGTAAAAAAAATTGAACAACTCGGACAAAAAGCTGCAGCTATCCAATTGAACGTAGGTGATGCAAAAAGTTTCGATCAGTTTTTTGTAACAGTAACGGATACCCTAAAAGAGAGATTCAGTACAGATCAATTCGATTTCCTGATCAACAATGCAGGCATCGGTATTGGTGCATCTTTCGCTACTACTACAGAAGAACAGTTCGATTCACTAATGAACATTCATTTGAAAGGCACTTTCTTTTTAACACAAAAAGCTTTACCTGTTATTTCGGATGGCGGCAGTATTGTCAATCTATCTTCGGGATTAGCACGCTTCTCTTTGCCGGGTTATGCAGCTTATGCAACTATGAAAGGCGCCATAGAAACGTTAACCAGGTACCAGGCTAAAGAGCTCGGCGCAAGACAAATTCGTGTTAATTCGGTTGCTCCGGGAGCTATTGAAACAGATTTTGGCGGTGGCGTGGTGCGTGATAACAAAGATATTAATGCCCATATTGCGTCAACTACAGCCCTCGGACGAGTTGGTTTACCGGATGATATTGGTGGCGTGGTGGCTTTTTTATGTACCGATGACGCTAAATGGATCACTGCACAACGCATTGAGGTATCGGGCGGTACGCTTATTTAAAAGGTCCTTTTACGCGTAAATTCTCTTTTAATCGATCTTTTAAAACAAAAAAATTGCGCAGCCCGAAAGGTCTCTGCGCAATAGTTTTCATCTTTCTGGATCAGCACGCAAATGTCCATAAGTGTTTGTTAATAAATTATAGAAGAATAGGTAGGTTTTTTGTAGAAAAACTTCTACTTTTAGGTCTTACTATACTAAGGGCCTAACTGTGAAAAAATTCTTACTTGTAGACGACCACACAGTAGTTCGTACTGGAGTTAAATTATTATTATCCGAAATATTTAAACCTTGCGAAGTACATGAAGCCGGAGATGGAGAAACCGCTACCGAACTTTTAAAGCAAAATAAGTACGAGCTTGTTATGATGGATATTCAAATGCCTAAGACAGATACCTTAGGACTAATGGAATATATTCATATCACATTGCCGGATACTAAAGTATTAATGTTCTCCATGAGCGCAGAAAATATCTATGCTAAACGCTTTTTACAAGCCGGTGCCATGGGTTTTATTTCTAAAGATGCTTCGTTGGATGAAATAACAAAAGCTATACAACAAGTATTAAGCGACAAAAAATATTTTAGTCCTGCGCTAACAGATAAATTAATGCAGGATTCTTTTGAAGATACACCTACCAATCCCTTTGATAAACTATCACGCAGAGAATTTGAAATTGCCACCCTCCTTTTATCCGGAGTAACCCTAAGCGAAATATCACATTCTTTAAATCTTCAGATATCAACCGTTGGTACGCACAAAGCGCGTATGTTCGAAAAGCTGAATGTCACTAATCTTCTTGAATTGAAAGAGTTGGCTACAACCTATAATTTATAAGCTAGGCTGCAACAAACTTATTTCAGTCAACACATTTTAAACGTGATGAAATGAGTTTTATAAAAGACCTTACCCATAGTGGCATTCCCTATGCTGATAATCAGGCAGAGAGAAGAAATATTGTAACCGTAAATTATTTCTCGCTCATCCTCTGTATCGCCGTATTGTTATTAATAGTATTACGCAGTTTCATCTTTTTTATCCTGCATGATAATGAGATTATTATTAGTACCAACACCTCCATGGTGATCACACTATTTCTTTGTTTATTACCCATTGCATTAAACCGTATAGGATGGATCTGTTCAGCAAAATTTTATTTATGTTGGTTCCCTTCTGCCATCATAACTACCATTTATATTTTAGATGGCATGAAAAAAAGCCACATCTTAACTTCTCAATATGACAGCCTTTACTTTTTTCTTTTAGGTGTTTCAGCTATCCCCTATTTACTTTTAAGCCTTTCTAATAAACGCGAGTTTTTCGCAGGCCTGTTAGTGCCATTCTTATTCATTCTTTTTGCTGATCATATATTGAATTTATTCGGTGTGGGCCATGCCTTTAAAGGAACACCCGATGACGGATTTCAATTAAGCAGGATGCGTGCTATTATTGGTTATTTTATTTTAAGCAGTTGCTGTTTCGTACTTAAATTTTTAGTAGATAGAGAAATAACTAAAAACACGTTGCTGATAGCAGAACTAAAAGAGAAAAACAAACTGCTTGATGAGCAGGCTGAAATAAATATTAAAGAAAGTGAAAACAAATACCGTTTACTTTTTGAACAAGCGGCTGATGCGATCGTAGTATCAGGAGAAGATAATCAGGTAGAAAGCGTTAACCCAAGCGCCCGCGAGATGTTTGGTTACACTAATGAAGAATTCTTAGCACTAAAACTTCCCGACATGGTTGAACCGGAAGACCTTAAAAAAAGTGCTGTGGATCTTTCCATATATAAAAATCAGGCAACGCTTTTTAGAGAAAGGATCCTGAAAAGAAAAGATGGATCTGTTTTTCCGGTGGAAATAAATGCGAAACTACTTCCTGATGGGAGTTTGCAATCTTTTATTCGTGACGTTACACAACGTAAACAGGCAGAAAAAAAATTAATCGAAGCGGAAGAAAAATTCAGGGACCTTGTTGAAAAATCATCTATAGGCGTATACATTATTCAGAATGGAAAGTATATGTACGTTAACCCAAAATTTGCCGACATATTTGGATATGAACAAAACGATTTAACCAACACTGTCCCTGTTGAATCATTGGCACATGGAGATTCTATTGACCTGATCAGAGAAAATATGCAAAAACGTATTGCCGGTGCAGAGAGTACGGTTCCTTACGAAATAGATGGCGTAAAAAAAAGTGGTGATATTATTCGGTTAGAAGTTTTTGGGACCAAAACACAATACCAGGGGAAACCCGCCATTATAGGCACTTTGAGTGATGTTACAGATAAAAAAATCTTACAACAACAGGTATTAGATCAAAAAATACAGGAACAGAAAAAAATTACCCGTGCCGTGTTACAAGCAGAAGAAAGAGAAAGAAACAGGATCGGCCAGGAACTACACGATAACGTTAACCAGATATTAGCCGGCACAAAACTATACCTCGGCCTTGCATCCAAGGATGAATTTGCCGGCCGAGGCTTGATAAAAAGTTCGCTTGACCTGGTAGATAATGCGATTGAAGAAATGCGCGCATTAAGTAAAGAGCAGGTTACTCCTATCAAAGGAATAGATCTGAAAGACCTTGTAGATTCATTGGTAGATAAAATGAATGTCAGCTCATCAATACAATCTTCTGTAGTATATGATATACACAACAAGGATATTGAAGATGATCTCAAATTGAATATCTATCGCATTATTCAGGAACAAATGAATAATATTTTAAAACATTCTAACGCCACACGCACCAATATTTCTTTAACGGATGATTCGGCTGCTTTACATGTTTCTATAGCAGATAATGGACAAGGATTTGATCCTGAACAAAAAAGAAGAGGTATAGGTTTAACCAATATGAGTAACCGTATCGAATCATTTAACGGCCAGTTAAACATACATAGCAATCCGGGTAAAGGCTGCGAAATAACTATTACAATACCTTATCTAAATAATAATTGATTGTATATGGATAATATGCATATCTAACATATTGGTTATAAGTATACTCATTTATAAAGCGTAGTCATTTTTCTAATAATTTTTTAGCTTAGGAGAACGAAATTAATTTGAAGTAAATTTGGTGTACTCTAAAGCACTACAATGAATTTTATAAAAAGACTAGCTAACACGGGCATTTCTTATGCCGACTCAGCTGTTGACAAGAGGAATGTTCTTATCGTAAATTATTTTGCGCTCATTCACTGTTTGTTTAATCTCTTTTTAGTTCTACTCAGAACTATTTTATATTTCACTATATCGAACCGGAAAATTATTATCAATACCAATTTCGCCTTCATTGCGGCGGCTTGTCTTTTTTTACTGCCACTTCTTTTTAATCGCCAGGGATATCTTCGTTTAGCAAGATTTTATTTATGCTGGTTGCCGAGTGTGATCGTAATGGTAATCTATATATCAGATGGAATGCGCAGAACACATATATTGGCTGCAGAATATGATAGCATTTATTTCTTCTTGTTAGGAGTATCTGCATTGCCATATTTATTATTAAGTACGCGCAATAAAAAGGAATTCATTTTTGCTTTATCACTTCCATTTCTTTTTATCCTTTTTACAGATAAAATTTTTCATTTATTTGGTATGAGCCATGCACAAAAAGGAACAGCAGGCGATGGCTTTGAAATAAATCGTTTTCGCGCTATCCTCGCCTACTTTCCATTGAATGCCTGCTGCATGGTAATGAAGTTGTTGGTAGAGAATAGAGATTTGGCAAATGATAAGCTGATAGCAGAGCTGGAAGAAAAAAATAAATTAATAGATGAACAGACTGAAAAAGTAATTAAAGAAAGTGAAAGCCGGTACCGTTTACTTTTTGAACAGGCCGCAGATGCCATCACGATCATTAATAAAGAAACGAAATTTGAAAAAGTAAATCCCAGTGCATGTGAATTATTTGGTTATCCCGAAGAAGAATTTTTACAACTAAAGCTAGAAGATGTGTTGGAAAAAAATGCATTGGCTCAATCTCCTTTAAACTGGAGCCTGTTAAAAGATTATAAAAATGTTCATATAGAAAGAACATTGATAAGAAAAGATGGATCCATTTTTCCTGCGGAAATCAATGTCAAAATGCTTCCTGATGGGTCCTTTCAATCATTCATACGCGATATTACAGATCGAAAAAAAGCAGAGCAGGAACTAATAGAGGCAGAATCGAAATTCAGAAATCTTGTAGAAAAATCATTGGTAGGGGTATACATCATCAAAAATGAAAAACTCATTTATGTCAATCCAAAATTTGCAGAAATATTCGGGTATCATGCTGAAGAACTAATCGATTATCCTGTAGAAAGCATTATTGATGCTGCCGATTGGGCAGGCGCATTGGAAAATGTCCGTAAACGTATCGAAGGTGAAATAGACGGTATTCGATATGAAGTAAATGGCAGAAAGAAAAATGGCGACCTCATACGAATAGAAATATTTGGCAGCAAAACACAATATAAAGGTGAACACGCTATCATCGGAACATTGCTTGATATTACCGAAAACAGGTTATTGCAGTTACAGGTAATACAAGAGCAAAAAAGAATTACACGTGCCGTATTAATTGCAGAGGAAAGAGAAAGGAACAGGATCGGACAAGAGTTACATGATAATGTCAATCAAATATTAGCAGGTACAAAATTATACCTCGGTATGGCATCAAAAGATGAATTTGCCGGAAGAGGATTAATAAAAAGTTCGTTAGAATTAGTAGATAATGCTATCGATGAAATGCGTTCGCTAAGTAAAGAACAGGTTACACCAATAAGAGGTATTGACCTTGCAGATCTTGTTTATTCTTTGATAGATAAATTAAGTGTTGCTTCAAACATAAAAACTACGGTTGCATATAAATTAGCAAATGAAAATATTGATGATGACCTGAAATTAAATATCTACAGAATTATTCAGGAACAAATGAATAATATTTTAAAACATTCCGATGCAACCTATACTAATATCTCACTTACAGATAATAAGAACTACTTGTATGTTTCCATTAAAGATGATGGAAAAGGATTTGATACCAAACAAAAAAGAAGAGGTATTGGATTAGCCAATATGAACAACAGGGTTGAATCATTTAACGGCGAGTTTATAGTTAATAGTGACCCGGGTAATGGATGCGAAATAAAAATAACCATTCCGTACTAAGTTCTGCTTTGCTTCTACTACATTCGTAGTGAATATGCTCAGTACAAACAGTACCATTCCTGAAAAAGTTTATTTTAAAAACTTAAATAGCCTAAGATTCATTGCTGCATTTTTAGTGATCGTACAACATACTGAATTGACCAAGGTTATTTTTCATTATCCCTATCCGGATAATAAGTTAACTCAAATAATACAGATAAGTGGCCCGCTTGGCGTAATACTTTTTTTTGTACTAAGCGGATTTTTAATTTCCTATTTATTATTTAAAGAAAAAGATACCTCTGACACCATACACATTGGCAATTTTTATATGCGCCGAATACTGCGCATTTGGCCATTATATTTTTTGATAATCCTATTGTCATTATTCATTCTTCCTTTCATCAATTTTTTTACGTTAGAAGGTTTTAGTGATAAATTAATATGGGGTCACTTCTTTTTAAATCTTTCACTTTATACTTTATTTCTGCCAAACTTGGCCAGAGTCATTATTGGATCACTCCCATACGCCTATCAAACATGGACAATCGGTGTAGAAGAACAATTTTATCTGGCATGGCCTTTTTTAAATAAGTATTGCAAAAATAAATGGGTGATGATCTTCGGTGCAATATCTATGTACTACGTTATAAAATTAATTTTCCATTTTCTACCAAAAACCAACGTATTAAATATTATTAGTAATATATGGGCGATGACGCCAATTAATTGCATGGCCATAGGAGGATTATTTGCTGCGATCATTTACGAAACTAACAGGCCTGCTAAATTTTTAAAGACGCTATTATTCACAAAGTCAGTACAATTAATAACGTTAGTGACAATATTGTTATCGGTTTACGAAGGTTTCAATTTCCCTTATTTTAATTATGAATATTATTCAGTCCTTTTTGGAATTGTGATCAGTAATCTGGCTGTTAATGAACATAGATTATTTTCTATTGAAAATAAATACACCAACTACTTAGGCAAAATATCTTACGGCCTGTATTTATTGCACCCACTTGCGATCGTCACCGCTATTAAATGCTTATTACTTTTCGGGCCATTACATAACTATCTTTTGTATCCTTTAATTTTTTCCATTACGATCGCTATTGCTGCTTTATCGTATGAATTTTTTGAAAAACAATTTATACGTAAAAAGGTAAAGTACTCCTCCGTTATAAGTGGAGAAAATGCTGTAACACCTTCATTGGTAGCCTGAAAAAGTCTTCTGTTGTTGTTGATCGCCTTACCAACAACACTCGCTTAGATAAAACTCAATAGTCATAACGCACAAAGAAGCAGTAATCGCTAAGCAAAACCTTCTTACATTAACCATTTATCATTTACCATTAACCATTTATCTTTGCGCTATGAGTAAAGTAAGAGTTCGATTTGCACCTAGCCCAACAGGTGGCTTGCATTTAGGTGGTGTACGCACCGTATTATTTAATTATTTATTCGCCAAAAAAAATGGCGGTGATTTTATTGTTCGTATAGAGGACACGGACCAAACCCGTTTTGTAGCTGGCGCTGAAGAATATATTTTTAATTGTTTGGAATGGTGCGGATTAGTACCTGACGAAAGCGTGCAACACGGCGGACCTTACGGCCCATACAGACAAAGTGAAAGAAAAGCAATCTATAAAGAATATGCTGATAAATTAATAAAGGAAGGCAAAGCCTATTACGCTTTTGATACGCCCGAAGAAATTGAAGCGATGAGGGAAAGATTAAAAACTGCAGGTAGTCATAGTTTACAATATGATCACCACATCAGGGGTAACATGAAAAACTCGTTACGTTTATTGCCCGAAGAAACACAACAATTATTAGCTGCGGGAACACCTTATGTTATTCGCCTTAAAGTAGAACCGGATGAATTTATTCACCTGAATGATATGATCCGTGGTGAATTATCATTTGATACCAACAGTGTTGATGATAAAGTTTTATTAAAAGCCGATGGAATGCCGACCTACCATCTGGCTGTTGTAGTAGATGATTATTTAATGAAAATAACACACGCATTTCGTGGAGAAGAATGGCTGCCAAGTGCCCCTATTCATGTATTGTTATGGAAATATTTATTCGGATTAGATAATATGCCTCAATGGGCACATTTGCCTTTAATATTAAAACCTGATGGTAATGGGAAACTAAGCAAGCGCGATGGTGACCGTTTAGGATTTCCGGTATACGCAATGGATTGGAAAGATCCTATCAGCGGAGATATCACCAAAGGGTTTAAAGAATTAGGCTTTTTACCCGAAGCATTTAATAATTTATTAGCAGTACTTGGCTGGAATGATGGTACCGAGCAGGAAGTATTTGCAATGGAAGAACTGATCGCTAAATTTTCAATAGACCGCGTGCATAAAGGCGGAGCTAAATTCGATTTCGAAAAAGCAAAATGGTTCAACCATGAATGGATAAAAAAATTACCTGCAGATGATTATGCAGCAATTGTTGCAGATATATACCAGGAAAAAGATATTGATGTAGACGGTATTTATTTATTGCAGGTAATGGAAATGATAAAAGACCGTTGTACTTTATTAAGTGATTTTTACGACCAGGGTATTTTCTTTTTCAAAGCTCCGGTTACATTTGATGAAGCCGCAGTTAAACCGAAATGGGATGATAAAAAACAACAGTTTTTTGCAGAATTGATAAAAGCTTTTGAATTGAATACTTCCTGGCAACATGATGATCTTGAAAATGGTTTTAAAGAATTAGCAGCCGCAAGTCAATTGAAAACCGGAGAATTAATGTTACCTTTTAGGATAATGTTAGTAGGCGGAAAATTCGGGCCAAGCGTATTTAATATCGCTACACTAATAGGAAAGAAAGAAACGATCAGCAGAATTAAAACAGGCCTGACTGCGTTCAATTAATAATTAGTAATTAAAAATTAATAATTATTTCAAATTATAAGATCATTAGATAACCGAACATAATCATGAATTGAAGGAATTATTAATTACTAATTATTAATTCTTAATTAAAGTGAAACGACCAATAAGAATATTAGTTGCAAAAGTAGGCCTTGATGGCCACGACCGCGGGGCCAAGATCATTGCTATATCCCTACGTGACGCAGGTATGGAAGTGATCTATACAGGTTTGCGACAAACGCCCGAAATGGTCGTTAATGCTGCGTTGCAGGAAGACGTGGATGTAATAGGTATTAGCATTTTAAGTGGCGCACACAACACTGTTTTTCCAAAGATCATGCAGTTAATGAAAGAGAAAGGAATGGATGATGTACTGGTAACAGGCGGCGGTATTATCCCTGATGGAGACATGGATCACTTACATGATATCGGTGTTGGCAAATTATTTCCTCCCGGCACACCTACGCATGATATCGTAGAATACATTACTGAGTGGGTAAAAGAGCATCGTGACTTTTAGAATGTTTGATGTACGACGTACGATGTATTTCATTTTCCATTGATGATTTATCATAAATAAAAAAGGTGACCGACATTTCTATCGATCACCTTTTTTATATATGGTAGTTATTTATTCTAGAAGTTAAAAGCAACACCTCCACGTAAAATTGAGATATCTGTAGATACTTCTGCAAATACACCAAAGCTCGGTTTGAAATTATATTTAGCGCCGATAAATGGTGCAACTATCACGCTAGATGAGTTATTTGTATATGTATAGTTATTATTGTCTTCATGAAAATGATTAAATCTACCCCCAATTGCTATACCTGCATAAGGATCAAATTTATTATTTCTATCTTTTAAGATTGTTAGATGATAGTCAGCACGCACTGCGACTTCAAAAGAAGACCAAGTTGCTTTATCCCCATTGTTATTATCCCATGATGTTTTGCCAGCAATTATACCACCAAGACCAATAGTACCAGGACCAACATCGCCAACAAGGCCATGGTCGTATATTACAGCAAAAGCAGGAACACCAGTATGATTGTTATCTCCATAATAATCATATGCTCCTTCCCCATCGCCTACACCTAATGAAAGGGTTATTGTATTTGATCCCTGGTCAAACGCTGCGTCTGAACCATGACTATGTTGCGCCTGAGCGGTTGAAAATGCTACTAATAATGCGGTGCTGAATAAACCGGCTTTAATTCCCTGGTACATTTGTTTTGTTGTCATTACTCTTTTTTTAAGGTTGGTTAAATTTATTAGAATGAGTATCTAATATCATTCCAATTTTATATACGTCACAAATATCTGTTTTTTTGGGATAAATTGCTACTACATTTGTTAAACGTAAAATCATCATAAATCTATGTATTCTACACTTACAACTCATTTATCATCAGGCACATTAATAGTAACGATCAATCGCCCGGATAAATTAAACGCATTGAATAAAACGGTGATGGAAGAACTATCACTGGTAATTGAGGAAATATATACCCAAACTGATATACAATCTGCCATCATTACGGGGGCGGGACAAAAAGCCTTCGTAGCAGGTGCAGACATAAACGAGTTTTTAGCCTTAGATGCAACGGGTGGCAAAGCGCTGGCCCAAACCGGACAGGATAAAGTTTTTACAAAAATTGAACAGAGCCCCAAGCCAATTATTGCAGCCGTAAATGGCTTTGCATTAGGCGGAGGTTGCGAGTTAGCAATGGCTTGTCACTTTCGTATCTGCAGCGATACGGCAAAATTCGGCCAGCCTGAAGTAAACCTTGGTTTGATACCAGGTTACGGTGGCACACAACGCTTAACTCAATTAATAGGAAAAGGCCGTGCAACAGAATTATTATTAACCGGCAATATGATCGATGCAAATACTGCGTTACAATATGGCCTGGTAAATTATGTTGTACCACAAGATGAATTGATAAATAAAGCAAGAACTATTCTCGACACGATAAATGCAAAAGCTCCGTTGGCCATAACCGCCATTATAAAATCTGTAAACGCTGTATTTAATGAAACAAAAAATGGCTTTGCAATAGAGATCGAAGAATTTGGTAAATGCTTTAGCACCGCAGATATGAAGGAAGGCGCTACTGCTTTTTTAGAAAAGCGAAAAGCAAATTTTATAGGAAAATAAAATCGATTGCTGATATATGATATATGATTTCTGATTGGACAAATAATATATCAGCAATCAGAAATCATATATCAGCAATATTTAATAATCTTCCGGCAAAATATCAATCACCTTTAAAAATCTTGTTTGATAATAACCATTCAAAGCTGTTATTACAACGCTATATACTTTGCCAGAGCTGGCATGGATAAAACGCAGGCTATCTGTATTTTCTGTTACAATTCCTATATGCCCGATCGTTCTGTCATTGCTATCTGTTCCGGTAAATAAAATAAGGTCTCCTGCCCTTGCTTTTTGGATCGATACTTCTATTCCATCATTCAAAAAATCTATTGATGATCTTGGTACTTTAATATTGAAATGACCATACACATAATAAACAAATCCTGAACAATCAAAACCATCAGAAGGATTTGAACAGCCATATTTATACGTTGTACCTAATAAAGTTTTTGCAAAATTTACTATCTCCATTCGCTGGTAAGATGTAGTAGCTACGATCGGTTTTACCGTATCTTTTACAGTAATTATTGTTCCGTCTTTTGTATGATTAACACTATCAACAAAATGCAGGCTATCTGCACTATTCATAGGTATTATACCGTTACCCGGTTCTCCGCAGGCTGCCAAACTCAATACCAGTAATAGATGTATGGGAAAATGCATAGTTAAAAAGTATCAGTATAAAAATGGTGGTCGCTTCAGGTTTTGAAGTAATTTTGCCACTCTATTAACTATAACACACAAACTATACCACGATTATGGAATACAGAATTGAGAAAGACACTATGGGCGAAGTAAAAGTTCCCGTAGATGCATACTTTGGTGCACAGACACAACGCAGTATCGACAACTTTAAAATTGCGCAAGACATTAATAAAATGCCGAAAGAAATTATCAAAGCATTTGCGTACTTAAAGAAAGCTGCAGCGATCACCAATTTTGAAGCAGACGTTTTACCAAAAGAAAAAAGTGACCTGATCGGAAAAGTAGCAGATGAAATTTTAGAAGGAAAATTAGATGAATGGTTTCCGTTAGTAGTTTGGCAAACAGGCAGTGGCACACAAAGCAACATGAATGTGAATGAAGTAGTTGCTTATCGCGGGCATGTTATCAATGGTGGAAAATTATCCGACAAAGAAAAATTTCTTCATCCAAATGATGATGTAAATAAATCACAATCAAGTAACGATACCTTTCCAACGGCAATGCATATTGCTGCATATAAAATATTATTGGATGTAACGATACCGGGCATTGAAAAATTAAGAGATACACTTGCTGCAAAAAGCAAAGAATATATGCACGTGGTAAAAATTGGCCGTACGCATTTTATGGATGCAACACCACTAACAGTGGGACAAGAATTTAGCGGCTACGTATCTCAATTAAATCACGGATTAAAAGCGATCAAAAATACATTAGCACATTTAAGCGAATTAGCATTGGGTGGAACTGCAGTAGGAACAGGCATTAACACACCAAAAAGCTATTCAGAAAATGTTGCGGGGCACATTGCAAAATTAACAGGCTTACCTTTTGTTACGGCAGAAAATAAATTTGAAGCATTAGCAGCACACGATGCTATTGTTGAAGCGCACGGCGCGTTAAAAGTTGTAGCAGTTAGTTTAATGAAGATTGCTAACGATATCCGTATGTTATCAAGCGGACCACGTAGCGGTATCGGTGAAATATTTATTCCTGATAACGAACCGGGTTCTTCTATCATGCCGGGTAAAGTAAATCCAACACAATGTGAAGCATTAACGATGATCGCTGCACAGGTAATGGGCAATGATGTTACCATCGGTATCGGTGGCAGCATGGGACATTTTGAATTAAATGTTTTTAAGCCGGTAATGATCTACAACTTTTTACACAGCGCCCGTCTGATCGGTGATGGTTGTGTTTCTTTCAATGATAAATGCGCAGTAGGTTTAGCTCCAATTGAGGCGAACATTAAAAAACACGTTGATAATTCTTTAATGTTGGTGACTTCCCTCAACACAAAAATCGGTTATTATAAAGCAGCGGAAATTGCACAAACCGCACACAAAGAAGGAACAACATTAAAAGAAATGGCCGTAAAATTAGGTTACGTTACACCGGAAGAATTTGATGCATGGGTTATTCCTGCGGAGATGGTTGGTGAACTTAAATAAGTCTGACGGGCTCCGTCTGGCTTATTTAATGATTATATAATCAATAGTATTAAATCATCAAACGGATTGTACTAATAACAATAGAAAACTTGAATATTAAATATTGATTTACAGCACTAAAAAAAATAGAAAGTAGTCCGTTTTGTATCATATATATTTGTGTTGTGCGTCACATTTGTGACTCCTCACGTAGAATAAATATTTCAAAACAAATAACGAATGAACATTTTAAAAGTAAACAACGGTAAAGTGGAACTACGCAAGGACAGCGGTTCACTAATTAGAACAATTGGGAATGGCGATGCTATTGATGCAGACCTTAGCAATGATGGGTCTTTAATTTTAGTCACGACCGTAAAAGGAAAAGTTGAACTTCGTAAAGAAAGCGGTTCTTTAATTAGGACAATTGGCAATGGAGATGCAACAGGCGCAAAATTTAGCGGGACAGATATTTTAGTTAAAACTGCAAAAGGAAAAACAGAAGTTCGCAAAGAAAGTGGCTCCTTAATAAGGACAATTTAAAAGCTAAACTCCTAACCCTTTTACTTTACGACAATGAATAAACTTGAATTTATTTGCAGACAACTTTCAAGAGCTGAAAAGAAAACGTTTGAACACTACGTGGTAACAAGAATTTGGCATCTACTTAATGACAACAATTTAAAGTTTATTACACAACAATACGTTGCAAGACCGAAAGGCAGAGCTTTGACTGATATGTATTTTCCGCAATTGCAAAAACATATTGAAATTGACGAAGGACATCATAAAAAACAAATTCAGTCAGATAAAATCCGAGAAGCTGATATTATAAACGCAACGGGGCACGAAGTTTTGAGAGTTGATGTAACGCAAAGCATTGAAGTTATAAATTCAACAATTGACGACATTATAAACAAAATCAAAACTGCAAAAAACGACAACGCAGATTTTAACCCGTGGGACTTTGAAGCAGAACAAAATCCTGCTACATATATTTCAAGAGGTTATATTGACTTAAACGACGATATCGCTTTTAGAACAATGGTTGATGCCGCAAATTGTTTTGGCAACACATACAAACCCAAAGGCATTTGGACTGGCGGAGCAAAACATCCAAAAGATGGCAGAAAATTTATTTGGTTTCCTAAGCTTTACAAAAATGGAAAGTGGGACAATTCAATTTCTAATGATGAAAACACAATTACAGAAATCTGTTTGGACGAAAAAATTGCTCAGTCCCATATTCAAAAAGTAATTAGAGACGTACACATAAGCCGTATTGTTTTTGCAAGAGTAAAAAGTCCACTGGGTGACATAATGTATCGTTTCAAAGGTGAGTATGAATTAGACTTAGCCGAGACAAACGCAAATAACGGAGCAGTTTTCAAACGAACTAACGAACAAGTAAAGACATATAGTGCGTTATAGTCTGACAATAATGCGAACGCACGACATGAGGTTTGCTGCCGTGCTCGCAGACGAATAAATACTCATCTTTTTGTTCACTATCCACAGCGGTTTCGCCGACGTAATTCTCTCCCCCCGTAGGGTATTCCGTTTCGCAAGCCAACAACAAACCGTGAGCGCCGCCGTCTCGCCTCAACTTACACAGTACAAAAGAATAATCAATTTCGCTCTTCGTTGGCACTCTCTCATCCCGCTCACCGCTGTTGCGCGTCCCCACCAACAGCCGAAGTCAATAAAATAACTACTCATCATGTTCATTTATTTTTATTAAACGCCACCATCGTCTGTAAAATTATTTATACTGCGTTTCTCAACTGACACAAATTCCTATAAACTATGTACATTTGATTTTTCGGCTGGACGAACATAAATTCCATCACAGCTACAAGCCCTGAGTGTTGGCTGTTATTGTTGACAGCCCCTATAAGACAACTTACTTAGTAAATTAAATAGCAATGGTTGAAAAAGTTTTTGCAATTACAGGAAATAAAATTTCAGCATTTATTACAGATGAAAATTCTCTAAAATTTTCAAGTTCAACTTCTGAGACAATTGAGACGTTCAGAGAAGCATTTGCTAAGAAATTTTCATTGGCGACAAAAGTTGAAATAAGGTATGATTCGATTAAGTGTATAAAAAAAGAGGACAATAGCAAAGCCGTTTTAATCCTTTACAAAAAAATCTGGGGGATTCCTTTGGATTGTGAATTCACATTTACAGACATAGCAGACTATGAAATATTCTTTACTTTTTTTGAAAAGGAAAGGTATTTTACAAGAAGTAACGAAACATTGACGCCTTTTAGGGCAATAAGAAATTACTTAATTGGACTTTTAGCAACAATTGCATTTACCATTTTTACTTATTACCAAGCAATTGAAATTACAAATGGAACTGTTGAAGAAGCGAGTAGCGGTAAGGTTAGACTTTTTAACTACATCGTGGGAGTACTTGGCAACAAAGGAGTATTGGCTGTTGGGGTTTTAATTTCAGGCTATTTGATTTATAAAATTTGGAAACGATTTTCAGACCCTCCAAATCAGTTGAAACTTTTGCCACCAAATACGTAGAAATAACGAACAGCCAACATGCGGTTTTCGCCATTCATCGGCACAATCTCGTTCCCGCTCACCGCTGTTACGCGTCCCCGCCAACAGCCGAAGTCAATGAGCTTCATACTATGTAATTAAAATTAATGCCGATGCCGCTTATATTTTATCTGCACCTCTGCCACCCCATCCGCCACCATTCCAATCTGCTGTGCTGCAACATAACTTAAATCAATGATTCTTCCTTTTGCATAAGGCCCACGGTCATTAATACGGACTTTCGTTGTTTTACCATTTTTCAAATTCTTTACAATTACCACAGTATTAAAGGGCAAGGTTTTATGTGCCGCTGTATAGGCATTGGTATTAAATACTTCACCATCTGCAGTTTTACGGCCATTATAGTTATCGCCTTTTCCATAGAAAGAAGCTTTGCCGGTTTCAGTAACATATTTTGAGCAAGAGGAAAATACAACAGCACTTATAATAAGAATAGCCATCAATGGCTTTGGAATAAATAGCATCATGTAATTTAATGGAATGGTTATTGCAAAAATACAGCAATAGAAGCTAACGTTAGTTTAATACAAACAACGTAAATTTGAGATCAATCGTAAAAGTAACATCATGATATCAGTAGGATCAAAAGCACCGGATTTTTCGCTATCTGCAACACCTGATCAAAAGATAGAATTGAGCCAGTTAAAAGGTAAAAAAGTAATTCTGGCTTTTTATCCTGCAGACTGGAGCCCAGTTTGTAGCGACCAGATGGGATTGTATAATGAGATGCTGAAATTATTTCATAAACACAATGCAGAAATGATCGGCATTTCGGTAGACAGTAAGTGGAGCCATTTTGCTTTTTGCCAGGATAGAAAATTACATTTCCCTTTACTAGCAGACTTTGAACCGAAAGGTGCCATTGCCAAATTATATGATGTGTACGATGCTACAGAAGGGCAATCACAAAGAGCCTTATTCGTTATCGATGAAGAAGGAATTATACAATGGAACTATTTATCACCTGTAGGAATGAATCCCGGCGGAGATGGAATATTAGATGCATTAGAAAGTTTAGATAAAAAATAAACCAATGTCAAAATTAAAAATAGCTGTTAGCAGCAACGATCATATACAAGGTAATAAAGATGCCGCTATTGAATTAGTTGAGTACGGCGATTATCAATGTCCGCATTGCGGACATGCGTACCCGATAGTAAAAAATATTCAGAAAAAATTAGGAGATAAATTGAAATTTGTTTTCAGAAATTTCCCTTTGGCTGAAAGTCATCCCAATGCAGTTAATGCAGCAGTTGCAAGTGAAGCTGCTTCACTTCAAAATAAATTCTGGGAAATGCATGACCACCTGTTTGAATTTCAAAGCAGATTAGATGATACATCACTTATTAAATATGCAGGCCAGTTAAAATTAGACGTAACTCAATTTGAGCAGGATTTTGAAAAACCTGAATTAATACAAAAAGTAGATGCAGATTTTGAAAGCGGCGTTAGAAGCGGCGTAAATGGTACGCCTTCCTTTTTTATAAATGGTGAAAAATATAATGATAGCTGGGATGAAGAAACTTTTTTAAGTTATTTAGAATCCTTAGCCTGAGTAAAAGCCTGATGTTACTATTTCAATCTGTTAGAATTTTCATCAACCTGTTTATTCGTGTATTTTGAATCTTTAATACTACCGAAAGAGTATTTAAGTGATACAAATACTTCTCTTATACCGTAAAAAGTACCACTATAATGCACCCCATTTATAGCAAAGCTTTCCTGATAATTATTTGAATTGAAGATATTATTTACACCTGCCGCACAGTTTAGTTTTTTAAAAAACACTTTAGATACAGCCGCATCTACGTTAAATAATCCGCCATGCTGTATTGCACCCTGGTTTTGATTACTTAAACTCCAACCGGTAATAGAAAAAATGTATTTCTTCGGTAAGGCAAATTCATTAAAAGAAGATAAATAAAAATACGGTGTTGAACTTCCCGAAACTGCCTGTGGCGTTTGTATATCATCCCACTCAATACTCGCTACGTTATTGGAAGTGAAAAATTTATATTTAAATGGTATAGTCAAATTTAAAAAAGTTCCATGGCTCGATTTATAATTCACATCTTGTCTTATCAATAAAGTATCCTGAGGATTATAAGTAAAACTTGTATTCACAGGGCCGTTATCCATATAATAACCAAGCTTAACTGCATAATCTTTATACGTAAGGTTAATAAAAAATATATCTTCTGTACTTGGATTGATATTAACATTACTCGCCCATTCAAAGTATGGATTTACATAAGTTAATTGCTGAACAGCGCTCGAATAATCAGGCCTGGTAATACTTTTAGAATAATTAAATGTTAGTGTTTTCGTACTATCCAGTGGCACATCAACAGTTATTCGTGGAAACAGATCCGCATTTTTTCTATTGATTATTAATGCGCTATCTACATAACCGCTTTGAACATTGGTATTTTCTAACCTAAGTCCTGCGACATAACTTATTTTTTTTATTTTACCAGACAGTTGTGCGTAGCCCGCATAGTCACTTTCTTTATATAAATAATTCCAATAAGTAGTCCCTGGAGGAACATAACTATTAATGGTAAAAAGAGATTTACTTTTGGCATTGGAGATATTGATCCCCGTCTCAAATTTCATTTTATTGGTAAATGTTTTATCAAAATCTATCCGTCCTGAAACAACATCTACATTACTTTTTTGATACCGGTATTCTGCCAATGAATCTTGTGTATCATTAAAGTTGTTGTAAATATTGGCAATAGATTTTTTTTGAAAGCCGGAATATTGTGCTCCAATAAACAAACCGCCGTTTATCTTTTTTAATTTTTTATTGTAGTTAAGATTTGAATTAAAAAACGTTTCAGGATTTTGGCGATTGTTCGTACTTATAACATTACTTTCCGCACCGTTTAATTTTGTGTATGAGTTCGTTGTAAGAATGCGGTTTTCATTTTGCGTACGCACATTAGCAGCCATTGAAAAATAATCATCCGTATTTATTTGATAAAAAGCACCTGCTCCTGCTATAAATTGAGGTACTTTGGCAAAATACAAAAGCGAGTAATTAGATATGATAACCGGACTATCGATCCTGAAATTAGCATCACTTGGATACCAATCTTTGTATTGATTGTATTCGAAATTTCCTTTTAATTCTAACTTCTTCTTTTTGTAACTGGCGTTTATACCAGCCCTATTGTTATAATATTTTCCATAAGTACCATTTTCTGCGATATCGATTTTAGTACCTTCTTTCTTATTTATTTTTCGTGTGATCAAAATAACAGCTTTCCCTTCTGCCTCATATTTTGCTGACGGATTGTTAATGATCTCTATACTTTTTATATCATCAACAGATAAAGATTTTACATCATTCACTGATGCTCTTTGATTATCGATATAAATCAAAGCATTTCCCCTCCCAACAATACTTATTGATTCTTTATCTGAACTAATTTGTACAGTTGGCATTTTTGATAACAGATCTACCGGATTTGAAACAGCGGAAAATACAGCGTTTGCTACATTCATTCTAATATTGCCGCCTTCATTAGTAAAGGCTTTCTTTGTATCTGTTACAGTTACTTCCTGCAAAGCATTTATCAATCGCTTTAGAACGACTGTAATGTTTTTATTAGCTGATAATGAGATAGGTTGTAGTTCTTCCTGAAATCCTGCGCAAGATATTTTCAATATATAATTTCCTACGGAAACATTATCTAATGAAAACTTTCCATCGGATATTAACCCAAATCTAATAATTGAAGAATCTTTGGTAGATAATAAAAATACATTGCCTGCTGCAACAGCTTGCTTATTGGCGTCTGTTATTTGTCCGGATAATACAATGCTCTCCTGTCCAAAACTTTGCAGGGGCAGGAATAAAAAAGATAAGTAAAGGATTAGGGTATACTTATTCAACAGCGTTTTTTAAGGTCGCGTTAAAATTATATAATATATATTAAATCAAAATGTTAATTAAACATAGAGTATTAATAGTTGTTGCATAAGACAACAATCTTTAACAGTACCTTAGAATTTAATTACAAAGACTTCTCTTCTGCAGCCGTAGTATGTGCTACATGAATTTGGTTTTCTTGCGAATGCTTGAAAAATTTCTTCTGAAATATAAGAATGGTAATTACACCTATAGAAATAGATGCATCGGCCAAATTGAAAATTGGCCTGAAGAATTCAAAATCATCTCCACCCCAAAAAGGAACCCATTTAGGGAAAGTAGCGTCGTGAATGATAGGGAAATATAGCATATCAACTACGCGTCCATGCAAGAAAGGTGCATATCCGCCGCCTTTAGGAAATAATGTAGCAATATGTACAGGTGTGCTTTCATCGAATATAAGCCCGTAAAACATACTGTCAATTAAATTCCCTAATGCCCCTGCAAATATTAACGAAGCACAAATTATAAAACCAACATGGTCTTTCTTTTGAATGATACTGCGTAAATACCATACGCCAAAACCAACCGCGATCAACCTAAAAAGTGTCAATATTATTTTACCAAAATCACCTCCGAATTTCCAGCCATAGGCCATTCCTTCGTTCTCAATAAAATATAAACGGAACCAATCGCCTAACATATAATTATAATCACCTACACGATAATGCAGTTTGATATAAAATTTTAACGCCTGATCGGCAAATAAAACTAAAATAATAATGAGTGCAACGGTTCTTCCTTTCATAAGTTCAAAGGTAATAAGTTATAAGTTTTTAGTTCTAAGTTGTTAGTTAATAAAACAATTTTATTAACAATATTGTTAGTTGATCTATTGTTTTTTGGAATTTGCGTAGTCCTTAATCTTCAAAATAAACCCGCTTCACCCGTTGAGATATTCCCGTTAATATTTCATACGCAATCGTCTGAGACCATTTAGCCATATCACTTACCGGCAAATTTTCTCCGAATACAATTACCTCATCGCCTTCTTTCACTTCTACACCTGTTATGTCCAGCATTGTCATATCCATACAAACATTTCCGATTATCGGAACAAGGTGCCCGTTAATATACATCTTACCAACACCATTACTTAATATTCTTGGATAGCCATCTGCATAACCAATACGAACCGTAGCAATCACCGAATCTTTTACGGCTATACCCTTTCTGCTATAGCCTACGCTCTCTCCCGCCTTAACTTTTTTTATTTGTGAGATGGTGGTCTTTAATGTAGTAACATTTTTTAATTGTTGCTGCATATTTGCATCAACACCATATAAGCCGATACCTAATCTTACCATATCTAATTGCAGATCTTTATGACGATGAATAGCAGATGTATTTGCCATGTGTTGTAAAAAAGGATAAGCGATAGCTGCTTGCAATAAAGCAGCTGCTTTTTTATATTCGGTTGCCTGGTGTCTTGTAAACTCATCATGCTCCAGAGAATCGCTGGCAGCAAGATGCGTGAATACTGATTGTATTTTAAAAATAGAATTGCCTTGTAATTGCGTGCATAGGTTTTTAATATCTGCCGCCTCAAAACCCAAGCGATGCATTCCTGTATCTAACTTAATATGCACCGGAAAATTATTTATACCTGATTGATGTAAATATTTTTCAAACGCATTTAAAATATTGAAAGAGTATAACTCAGGTTCCAGGTTATGTTGAACTAATATATCAAATGTGGTCTCTTCCGCATTCATTACCATGATAGGTAGTGTGATACCAGCTTTGCGCAATTCTACTCCTTCATCTGCATACGCTACGGCTAAATAATCTACTTTATGAAACTGTAATAGATTCGCTATTTCGAAACTTCCGCTACCATAACTAAATGCTTTTACCATCGCCATTATCTTTACACCAGGACTTAACTGTTGCTGATATTGTTTCAGGTTATGTGTTACTGCATTTAAATTAATTTCTAAAACTGTCTGGTGAACTTGCTGCTCTAACAAATGTCCTATCTGTTCAAATTCGAAAATCCTTGCTCCTTTTAATAATATTGTTTCATTGATAAAATGAAGCGAATAAAATTGTTCTTTAAATGCCAGCGTTGATGGAAAGAAAGTCGTTTGCTTTATATTTTTAAATATGCCACTATGTTTAGATATCTCAGGACCAATGCCTATTAAATGATCAATATTTTTTTGTTCTAAAATATGTGCAATATCTGCATACAGTTCAGTATTACTTTTCCCTGATTGTAAGATATCGCTTAGTATCAACGTACGTTTAGCATGTTGTTGTTGCTGTTGTAAAAAATTCAAGGCAATAACTAACGAATTGATATCAGCACTATAACTGTCATTGATGATGGAACAATTGTTATTGCCTTGCTTTAATTCCAAACGCATTTCAACCGGCCGTAAACGCAGCATTCTTTCTGCAATAATATTCGGCGCTATTTGTAAATGGATCAGCACACAAATACAAGTGATCGCATTTTCAATAGATGCATCATCAGTAAAAGGTATGATACATTTTATTGCCTGCTCGTGTCCGTTCTCTTCTTTAATAGTAGCAATAATAATTGTTTGCGTTGCTATTTTTTCGATAGAATTAATATGTAAGGCAGCATCTACATTTTTACCCCAGGAAAATAACTGAAAGGTATCAGCCAGACGAACATTATTCGCAAACATCGGAACCGCCATATTTATATCCCGATCATCCGAAGAATAAATAAGCAAATCACTATGAATAAATAATTTTAATTTCTCATTGATCTTTTGGCGGATATTTAAAAATCCTTCTGCATGCGCTTCCCCTATATTAGTGAATACACCAATGGTTGGTTCTATCATCTTTTGCAACTCCTGCATTTCATCAGGTTGAGAAATACCTGCTTCGAAAATCGCGAGTGTATGTTGTGCATTCATTTGCCATACACTTAATGGCACGCCTATTTGTGAATTATAACTCTTCGGACTGCGAACGATATTAAAATCCTCCTGCAATAATTGATATAGCCATTCCTTCACAATTGTTTTACCATTGCTGCCGGTAATACCAATTACAGGAATATCAAATTGTTTACGATGATACGCAGTTAATGCATGCAATGCTACCAGCGTATGTCTTACTTGTAAAAAAGTAGCTTTAGAAAATTTGTCAACATCCTCATCAGCAAAGGTTTCATCTACAACAAAATTTCTTACGCCTTTGGTATATAGTTCTTGTATAAATGAACCGCCGTTTCTTCTTGGTCCGCCTAAAGCAAAAAACAATGAGGTTGCAGGAAACAGCAACTTGCGGCTATCTAATAATAAATGCTCAATAGCTGTATCATCAGCCTGTTGCAGGTATTTTGCTTTTATAATATCGGTTATGGTAGAAATAGTATACAATAGGATAGTTAGCAGTTACGCTACAGATTTTGGCTTATGGTATAATGAATAAATAATAGATCCGCCTATACATACAACGATCATTGCCAATGAAGCCCAAACAGGCATGTGCACCCATTTATCGATCAGCATTTTAATACCTATGAATAATAACACAAGCGCAATACCTTGCTGTAAATAAGGGAATCTGTTAGCAGCACCATTTAGCAAGAAGAATAAACTACGTAAGCCTAGCACTGCAAAAATATTTGATGAATAGATCAGTAATTTTTTTGAAGGATCAGGGATAATAGAAAACACTGCAGGGATAGAATCCAATGCAAAAACAATATCGATCAAACCCAGCATCAATACCACCATTGCTAAAGAAGTGAAAAACATTTTTTTATCTTTAAATATGATAAACTTACCGTTAGGTTCTTCATTCGTTGTTGGTAATATTTTCTTTACCAATTTGTAGGCCCAGTTAGCTTCGGGATCAAATTCATCTTCTTCTTTGCTTCTAAACATTGTTACACCCGTATATATAAGGAATACACCAAAGATATACATGACCCATGCAGCTCTTGCTACCAACTCACTTCCCAGTGCAATAAAAATAATACGGAACACAATAGCCATCAATATCCCCAGCAACAAGATTCTTGCATAATTCTCTTCCCGTACCTTAAAAAATGAAAAGATGATAATGAAAACAAAAATATTATCGATAGATAATGACCACTCTAATAAATACGCTGAAACATATTGAACTGCATCTTGCCTACCTTGCTCAAACCAAATAAATCCACAAAAAGCAAAAGACAACGCTACCCAAAAGATAGTCTGCAATAAGGCTGTCTTTAAACTAACCGGTTTGTTTTTTTTACTCAACAAACCAAGGTCAAATACTAATGCCAGAATCAGCACTGCACCAAAAACGATATAGACCAATTGAGTTGTTGACATAATTTATTTAATATGTAAGATGTGATATTTAATATTTTGAAAAATCAGATGGCTTCTCAAATTTGCTTTACTGTTTTATAATATTCAATATTAAATACTCGTGTATTTCCTTTTCCTCCACCATTGATAAACAGATCCGAATAAAAGTACCAGTAAAATAGGTCCTACAATATTCCCTATCTGCCATTCCAGTTTTTCGTCTTCGATCTTTTTAGGATCTAATAAACGAAGCGTGTAATCTTTTGCTTTGGCTTCTGACAAACCTGATTGATTAATCAAATAATCCATACAGTTCTGTAAAAAATCTCTATTGGCAAAAGGAAATTCTTTTTGTGTTCCATAAGCAAACTGATTCATCCCCATTGGTATTGGTTTGCCGTCTTTCATCCCATTCAATACAATATCACCGTCAGATACAATGATCATTTTATTATCTGTTGCGCACTGAGGAATAAATGTTTCATTAAAAGCCGCCAACGAATCGCGCATTGCTTGTGATAAATGATTGTTGTATACAGATTCAAATTTACCTTCTAACAAGACAGCAACAGGAATATCCGCTTTTCTGAATTTTTCATTTTCAGGTGCATTCACATTCTCTCTACCGCTGATCAATGCCGGTGTAGCAATTGTTCTTGAATTCGGTGATGAACTTAATAAAACAGTTTTAGTAATACCATCAGCCTCTACAGTATCGATTGAATTTACAAAACGGCTGGCAATAAAACCAAGGTTTTTGTTAATAGGATGATTTGATTTTGTTTGCAAGAGCGGAAAATAATTCCAGGGCAACCATTCAAATTGTCCATTGCCATTTACATCAAAAGGTAACAGATCGCATTGAAGATCCATAACAAGATCACTATTGATACGAACACCGTAGCGAAATAACAGATCATTCAGATCAAGCCCTCTATCGTAAGCAATCACTTCATTCTTTATTTGCAGACTATCCATTTCAGCTTCCAGCTTATCTACAAACATCAGCAGCTTACCACCACGCATTACAAACTGATCGATCTTTAGTTTTTCTTGTGCTGTAAAAGTTTTAGTAGGCTTTACAATGATCAATACTTTAAATGTATCCGGTATTAACGGCTGATCATTCAAATTAAAAGTAAAAAGATTATAATCTTTACGCAATGTATGCTGCAAATCAAATGTAGAAGCATTGATAGGCTCGCCGTTCCCATCAGAATAGGCGATCATCGGCTTTATTGTCTGCGATAATTTAGCAATTGCATTCGCAAAACCGTATTCCATCATAGCTTCCGCACTATTAAGCGCTTTTGCATCAATGAAAATTTTATCTCCTGAATATAAATTTACCGGTAATATATTCCCTTTATAATGAACTAACGCTATTGGATAGACGAACTGTTGTTGTTCACCCGATTTTAATTGCACTTTAAGATTGATCGGCTCAATACCTAACGCGGATAATGTATCTGCATACGTTTCTGAAGTTCCTTCTATCTGCTCATCCGGTGATATAAAATTAAAAGTAAGTTTATTGTTACCAGCTACTTCTTTAAATTCCTGTAATATCTCACTCGTTGAATTAGCCAGCTTTCTAAACCCACTGGGAAAATCGCCCTTCATACAAACATCAATCTGCACTTCATCATCCAACCCTTTTAGTAGAGTTTGTGTTGGTTTAGATAAAGTGAATCTTTTCTCATTCGTAAAATCAATTCTTGTATGCCATTCAGATGCACCCCAATTCAATAATACCAGCAATACGATAATGATCGGTAGCCAGAATTTTGTTTTAAATATCTTATTAATAAAAGTCATTTATTTCTTGTGCAGATTTTTTACGGTAATTAATAGAAACAGGTAAATGATACTGCCGAAATACACCAGATCGCGGGTATCCAATACGCCACGACTAATGCTGCGGTAATGAAAATCTATACCCAGCATTTCAATATAATAATCGGCACTTCCCTGAAATACAGGAAGTTTACTTACCGCATTAAAACCAAAGTATAATATCAAACAGGCAAATACACTTAATAAAAAAGCAACTACTGCGTTGTTTGTAAAGCTGCTGCAGCAAAGACCTATGGCAGAAAACACAGTCGCTAATAAAAACAAACCAATATAACTTCCTGTAATACCACCACTATCGATATCACCATTAGCGCTTAAAGATTTGATCGTAAAAATGTATAAAAAAGTAGGAACGATAACCAATAACAATATAACCAAAATAGAAAAGTATTTACCAAAAACGATCTGGCATTTGGTTAATGGTTTTGTCTGTAAAATTTCGAAGGTGCCGGTTTTAAATTCATCGGCTAATGTGCGCATAGTAATAGCAGGAATTAAAAATAGTAATATCCAGGGAGCCAGTTCAAAAAATTTATCTAAAGAGGCATAACCAAAATCAAAGATGTTGCTATCCTTCAATACAAATAAAAACAGGCCGTTGACCAGCAAAAATAAAATGATAGCAATATAGCCCGTCAAACTGCTAAAAAACTGGTGTAACTCTTTTTTACAAATACTCCACATGCGTTATAAAAATTGATGCAATTTAAGGTATAGGAGGCTATGAAACTAAAAGTCCGCCCCATTGTTGGAGCGGACCTTCTATATTTAATTTTATTTTAGCTTTTATACGGCAAAACTTTCACCACAACCACAGCTTCTGCTGGCATTGGGGTTATTAAAATAGAATCCTTTACCGTTCAATCCATCGCTGAATTCAAGCTCGGTGTTTACAAGATATAAGAAGCTTTTAAGATCAGTAACGATCTTAATTCCTTTATCTTCAAAAGCCTGATCCATTGGTTTTTGTTCGTTATCAAAATCCATTTTATAACTTAAACCACTGCAGCCGCCGCCAACAACACCAACTCTTAAAAAATAAGATGGATCATCGCCTAAACCTGCATCAGCCATCAAATTGATGACTTTAGCTTTTGCTTTATCGCTTATATATATTGCATTATCTGTTGCCGTCATTGTAAATAGTTTTAAGCTTTAAGTGCTAAGTTTTAAGTTATGTATTTCACTTATTACCTATTACATAATTAGTGAACTACGCTTTCATCAAACTTAATTGCTTCCAAACCGTTTTTAACACGGTAATCGTTGATGGCTGCTTTAATAGCATCTTCTGCTAAAACCGAACAGTGAATTTTTACAGGAGGAAGATTTAATTCTTCAACAAAATCCATATTATCAACTGCCAGTGCATCTGTGATGCTTTTTCCTTTCAACCATTCTGTAGCCAGAGATGAAGAAGCAATAGCAGAACCGCAACCAAATGTTTTGAATTTTGCATCAGTGATCATGCCTGTTGCATCATCCACTTCAATTTGCAAACGCATAACGTCACCGCATTCCGGAGCGCCTACTAAGCCGGTTCCTACATTCTTTTTGCTTTTATCCAAAGTCCCAACGTTTTTAGGATTTTGGTAGTGATCGATCACTTTTTCTGAGTATGCCATGATTATTTAAAATTTAATAAGTATTATTTAATATTGTTTAGCCCAAAAATATTCAATCATCAATATTCAATCAACGATAATTAGTGGTGCGCCCATTCAATTGAATTCAAATCAATTCCTTCTTTATACATTTCCCAAAGCGGGCTCATTTCTCTTAATTTAAGAACTGTTTCGCTGATCGCTTTGATCGTATAATCGATTTGTTCTTCTGTGGTAAATCTTCCTAATCCAAAACGCAGCGAAGAATGTGCCAGATCATCCCCTAAACCTAAAGCTTTTAAAACATAACTTGGTTCAAGCGAAGCTGAAGTACAGGCTGATCCTGAGCTTAACGCGATGTTCTTGTTAAAACCCATTAATAAACCTTCGCCCTCTACGTGTTTGAAAGAGATATTAGCAACATGCGGTAAACGATGTTCTGTGCTACCATTAATGTATGCTTCTTCCAGTTTCATTAATTCAGTTTCTAATTTATCTCTTAGTTTGCTGATGCGTTTTGTATCTTCTTCCATATCCAATCTGCACAACTCACAAGCAGCACCAAAACCTACGATACCCGGTACATTTAATGTTCCGCTACGCATACCTCTTTCGTGGCCACCGCCATCCATCTGCGCAGTAACTTTTACTCTTGGATTTTTACGGCGAACATATAATGCACCAACACCTTTTGGTCCGTACATTTTATGGCCGGAAAAAGCCATGATATCAATACCATCTTTATTTACGTCAACAGGTATTTTACCCACTGCCTGTGTGGCATCTGTAAATACTAAAACACCATGCTTGCGGGCAATAGCGCTGATCTCTCTGATCGGCATTACTGTTCCGATTTCATTGTTCGCATACATGATAGCGATCAATATTGTTGTTGGCCTGATAGCTGCTTCTAAAGCTTTCAAATCAATTAATCCATCCGGTTGTACTTGTAAATAAGTTACTTCGCCACCCAATTTTTCAATGTGCTTACAAGTATCTAAAACTGCTTTATGTTCTGTTGTTGCTGTAATGATATGATTTCCTTTGCTGGCATACATTTCGAATACACCTTTAATTGCCAGGTTATCGCCTTCCGTTGCGCCTGAAGTAAAGATGATCTCTTTTTCATCTGCACCAATCAATTTCGCTACTTGCTCACGCGCATAGCTTACTGCTTCTTCTGCTTCCCAACCAAATGAGTGGTTACGGCTTGCGGCATTACCAAAATGCTCCAAAAAGTATGGTTTCATCGCTTCAAAAACCCGCGGGTCCATTGGTGTGGTAGCATTGTTATCTAAATAAATCGGGAACTTCAACATAATCTCTTTAATTTTTTCAGTCTGTGTCTAATAATACAAATTTACTACAAAAGGTTCTTATTTTAGCTATCTTAAATGTGGGTTTATAGTCATTTTACGTATTTCGTAACCTAAAAACGCCTAATTCAGACAATTATGCTAAAAACCGAACATATAGGTATCGCCGTTAGTAAACTGGCAATATCTATTCCGCTATTTGAAAAACTGCTAAATAGTCAGTGTTACAAGACTGAACTGGTAGAAAGCGAACAGGTAAATACTGCTTTTTTCAAAACCGGCGATACAAAGATCGAATTATTGGAAAGCATCTCTGATGATGGAACGATTGCCAAATTCATCGAAAAAAAGGGTGAAGGCATCCACCATATCGCCTTTGAAGTTGCTGATATAATTGCGGAAATGGAACGCCTAAAAAATGAAGGTTTTATACTCCTTAGTGAAACACCAAAAAAGGGTGCCGACAATAAACTGGTTTGCTTTTTACACCCAAAAAGCACCAATGGAACTTTGATAGAATTGTGCCAGGCGATTACCTGATATTTTTATTTTTTGTCTGAATTGGGATTCGTCAGATTAGTGGATTTTTGGATTAGCGAAGATCATCGCAAATATTAATTCATAATCCGGTTAATCCTTTAATCTGACGAATCCCAATTCAGACAAAAAACTACTGCAAAAAAGGATTATGCTTCCTCTCCTCACCAATAGTTGTAACCAGCCCGTGACCACTATACACCTTGGTTTCATCAGGTAGTACTAATAATTTTTTCTCAATGCTATCGAGTAATGTTTGATGACTGCCTCCGGGCAAATCTGTTCTGCCAACACTCCTTTGAAACAGCACATCACCGCTTATTACAAAGTTCTGTTTACGGCAATAAAAAACAATATGTCCCGGTGAATGACCCGGTGTTTCAAATATCTCTAACTCATCTGTACCTAAAATAATTTTATCGCCTTCTTTTAAAAAAATCAGCTCGCCGGTATAATTATCAAAAGGCATATTATATTTCAGGCCAGAAACAGGTGCGAATTCCAATACCTGTTTTTCTTTTTCATGTAGCTGTAGCGTTAAGCCGTATGTTTCTGCAATAAACTTATTACCAAAAACATGGTCCAAATGGCTATGGGTATTCAACAACATTTTAGGGACCAGCTGTTTTTGCTCAATGAACTTTTTCATCGCATCTTTTTCTTCATCAAAATAGCTTCCCGGATCAATTATGATGCATTCTTTTAATTCATTAAAAAGTATATACGTATTTTCTTGTATAGGACTGAAAATAAACGACTGAATTTGTAACATTATAAAAAATTTAAGCCTTTAAGTGATATTTTTAACATTGAGCCGAATAAAGTAATTTTAGACTAAATAGCAACTCCTCTAATGGTAAAGTTCCGCAGAATATTTTTTATCGCATCATATATTTTATTGATCCTTTCAACGCACACTTCTTATGCACAGGTTGTGAGCAGTGTTAAATTTGGAAGAAACAGGGTACAATACAAAAAGTTCAAATGGAAATATTACGAGACAAAAAACTTTGATACTTACTTTAATCAGGATGGACAAGAACTAGCAAAATTTGTTGCACAGGTTGCAGAAGAAGAGTTACCAAGTATTGAAAGTTTTACAGAATACAATTTACAGCGTAAAGTAAATATCATTGTTTACAATCAGTTTTCAGAATTACAACAATCAAACATTGGTATAGGTCAAAACTGGCAGACATTAGGCGGCGGCGCCAATGTTGGATTAACCAAATTGGTAAACAATAAAATGATCGTTTATTTTAATGGCGACCATCAGGATCTCCGCAGACAAATAAGAGAAGGCATTGCAGGAATCTTAACACAAAATATTTTATTTGGTGATGATATTGGTCAATTTATAAGCAATAAAGCATTACTCGATTTACCCGAATGGATGACTGATGGCTATGTTGCGTTTGCTGCACAAAACTGGAACACTAATTTAGATGATCAGCTAAAAAGCCAGATGTTAGATGGTGGCTATACAAAATTCAACACGTTCGCATACGACCATCCTTTACTGGCAGGACATGCGTTCTGGTATTATATCCAGGAAAAATATAAGAAGGAAAATGTTACCTATCTTTTTTATTTGGCAAGAATATATAAGAACCTGAATAAAGCCAGTCAGCAGGTTTGTAAGAAAAAGTTTAAGGAGGTGCTGGCAGATTTCATGGTGTATGAAAACGACAAATACGAAAATGATAACAACAGAAGAAAGCCTGTTCCGAAAGGAAATGATGTAGGAACTTTTGAGGTTAAACGAAGAAAAGATTATTACCGCATCAACGTAAATCCTAACAAAAGCGATAACTCTTTCGCTTATGTAGAATACAATAAAGGCATTGTAAGAATTAAATTAAATCAGGATGATGGCGATCGCATTACTACTTTATTGAAGTACGGCATTCGTAGCTACCAAAATGAAACCGATCCCGGTTATCCAATAATGGCGTGGGATTCAAAAGGTACAAGGCTTGCGGTTATTTATAACCAGAAAGGCAAACTACAATTATTCATTTACGATATCGTTACTAGATTAAAATATCCAATCCTCGATCTTACAAAAGATTTTAGCCAGGTGCAGGATGTAAAATATATGCTGGATAGTAAAACACTTTTGTTAAGTGCTGTAAAAAATGGCCACACAGATATATTTACTTTAAACTTCGAAACCAGTAAAATAACACAAATAACAAATGATGTGTACGATGATCTGGATGCTACACTCGTTACTTTCCCTAATAAAACAGGTATCATTTTTTCAAGCAACCGGCCAAGCGGTAATGCAAAAGGCGGAGATACTGTTTTACCAAGCCACAATCGTTACAACATCTTTTTAGTAACCAATTTTGGAGGTAAACCGGAGTTTAATCAGATAACACAATTATCAGATCTTAAATATGGTAATGCAAGATTTCCTACGCCATACAACTCAAATCACTTTACGTTTATCAGTGATGAAAATGGTATTGGTAACCGTTATGCAGGTTTGTTTACAACAAAAGCTGAAAGGCCCGATACAGTTGTTATTATAGGCGATAGCCTTTTGCGAAACCCCGATTCAAATAAAATTTATAGCGTACTAAAATTATACAAAAAAGATAAGATTGATTCTGTTGCGATAGAAACCATAACCAGCGATTCTGCTTTTTCGTTCCCTATTTCGAATTATGAAAACACTGTTTTGGAAACCAGGGTTGCAGGTGATAACCACCAGGTTAGTGAATTAATGCGTGATGGAAATGATAAAGAATTATACAAACTAAAAATTGATGAACGTGCGCTGCACGATCGTAATATAAAAGCGCCACCAACTGAATACATGAAGACAATTGTGATGGCTGATAATATTGTCCCTAAAGCTGCAGCAGCTGTTAGCGATGCTGCCATTGATACAGCACAGGCAAATTTGTATAATCTTCCTGCGGATGTTCATGTTAAGGATACTACCACTAAAAAGAATGATGATATATTTCAAAATGAATTTGCTAACGAAGGCGCAGATACCGGTTTAAATTTAACAGCAACCGTTGTTACGCCAACAGGTAAAAATCAGTCGGCTTCTTCTTCAACAAAAGCAGGTGGCACTTTAGCCAAGGCAAAATTGTTTACTTACAAACCAGCAAAATTTGAAGTGGACCATGGGTCCGCAGGCCTTACCAATGCGCCGTTATTTGTTATTCCACAAAAATATCAATACGGCCAGGGGCCAATACAGTTGGCACCAACACTAGGTGTATTGCTTAGTTTGGGAACAATAGAATTATTAGAAGACCAAACTATTTCCGGTGCTATATCTCCCGGTATTGCAGGCGGCGGTAGCCAGGAATTGGTTACTTATCAAAATGTAAAAAGGCGCTTTGACTGGGGACTTACCTATTACAGAGATGTTGTACCAAGCACCAGCGATCTAACCGATGGTGTAAATAATTTCACCTTCAATGTAAAAACATTTACCAATTTATTCCAGGCTAATGTTGCCTATCCATTTGATAATGCAAGAAGGCTAGGATTAACTTTCGGCGTAAGAAATGATAATACCGTTTATCTAACGGATGCAAATTATGGGATCATTCCACTTACCATACCTAACCAAAGCCAGAGTTATGCTGTTACACATTTAGAATATGTGTACGATAACACATTAAATCCTGCACAAAACATTTGGGAAGGCGGCCGCTACAAAATATTTGTAGATGCTAATAAAGATATCACTTCAGGAAAAAATGGTACAGGTAAACTTGATTTTGATTGGGGATTTGATGTCCGCTATTATGTTCCTATTTACCGCAATTTTATTTGGGCAGGCCGTGCCGCAGGTAACTTTAGCTGGGGCGATGAAAAAACTGTTTATTATTTAGGTGGTGAAGATGGTGAATTAATGTTGGGCAGCTCTACTAAAAGTGACGGATCGCCACGCTACTTTAATCCCTACAACCAACCTGCAGCAGATCAGAGTTATGCATTCCAAAGCTTAGCAGTTAACCTTCGTGGTTATATTCAGAACGTAGCAAATGGTAATAATGCGGTTGTGCTTAACAGTGAGTTCAGGTTACCTGTCTTTACAACATTGATGAACCGCCCTATTAGCAATGCTTTCGTCCGCAATTTTCAATTGATACAATTTATAGATTTGGGTGATGCATGGAATGGATCTTACGGCGGCCTTTCAAGGCCAACAAGTACATACGGACAAGTTCCTGTTCAGGTAACTATCAAAACCGGTGGCATCGGACCTTTTGCAGGAGGCTATGGTTTTGGTGCAAGAAGTAATATACTAGGTTACTTCTTAAAATTTGATATCGGCTGGCCAATGGGTTCTTTCTTCGGAGGCCAACCCGTTACTTATTTTGGACTGGGTGTAGATTTCTAAATATTGTTATAAAGAATTTAATAGCCTGATGATCTTATCGCAGGCTATTTTTATTTCATCTTCTGTAATGACTAATGGAGGTACAATACGCAAGCAATTAGCCGCAAATAAAAACCAATCAGTAAATACACCATCTTCAATCGACGCATCGATTATTTTTTTATTCTGTTCAAAGTTTTCAAACGCTACGGCAAGCATTAAACCGCAACTACGTACTTCTTTTATTTTTGCATGATGCAACAAAGACAAAAACAATTGTTCTTTTTTTGCAATACCATCAATTAATTTTTCTTCTAACAAAACATCAAAGGCAGCCAAACCTGCAGCACAACAAACCGGATGACCGCCGAAAGTATTAATATGTCCTAACACCGGATTATGACTCAATGAATCCATTATTTTTTTATCCGCTACAAATGCGCCCAATGGCATGCCACCTCCCAATGCTTTGCCTAATAATAAAATATCGGGCACTACATCAAATTGTTCAAATGCAAATAAAGTTCCGTTACGGCCAAATGCACATTGTATTTCATCCAGCACCAGTAACGTTCCTGTTTCAGTGCAACGTTTACGCAATGCTGTCAGCCACCCTTTTTGTGGCTTGATTACACCTGCTTCCGCTTGCACTGTTTCTGCAATTACACAAGCCGTGCGTTCTGTTATTAATTGTATATCATCGAATGAATTATAATTCAATTGCAATGTATCAGGCAATAAAGGACGAAAAGCATTGCGCCAATATTCATCGCCCATAATACTTAATGCACCCTGTGTACTGCCGTGGTAGCTATTTTTAAAAGATACGATTTGCGTTCTGCCGGTGTATCGTTTTGATAATTTCATAGCACCTTCTGTTGCTTCACTTCCTGAAGCCGTGTAGAAAACTGAATTGAGCGATGCGGGTAAATGTTCAGTCAATTTTTTTGCATACGCTACCTGCGGACTTTCAACCAACTCTCCATACACCATAATGTGCATGTAATTATCCAACTGATTTTTTATTGCCTCAATCACTTTAACATGGCGATGGCCAATATTACAAACACTGATACCTGCTATCAGATCAATATATTCTTTACCATTGATATCCCACATTTTACTCCCTTCTGCTTTCACTATTTCTAGTGCCAGCGGCGCTTCGGATGTTTGTCCAACGTGTTGCAGAAATAATTGACGATTACTTACAGTAGGCATAATAGAAATTGATATTAATGTTTTGCAATAAAGGTCGGAAGAAAATCTGACCTTTGATTTATGGGATTAAATTGATTACTTTGATTGCTCCTAATAGGTATGACGTTGAAGAGAGTGACACAACGATGCTGCCATGAAAAACAAATGTCGACAAACAAAAAATAAAAAATATGTCTTTTATTCTTCCGGTTAAAGGAGTTCTCCCAACAATGGGCAACAATTGTTTTATAGCACCAAATGCAGCAATTGTTGGAGATGTTGTAATGGGCGATGATTGCAGCGTATGGTTCAATGCTGTAATTCGTGGTGATGTAAATAGTATCCGCATGGGCAATAAGGTAAATGTACAAGATGGCGCTGTGATACATTGTACCTATCAAAAAACAAAAACGATTGTTGGCAACAATGTAAGTATTGGCCATAATGCCATTGTTCATGGCTGTACTATTGATGATAATGTTTTGGTAGGAATGGGTGCCATTGTAATGGATAATGTAAAAATCGGTAGCAATGTAATTATTGCCGCTGGTGCAGTAGTATTAGAGGGTACTATAATTGAACCGGGATGTATTTATGCAGGGGTTCCGGCTAAAAAAGTAAAGGATATCTCTCAGGAACTTATTAATGGTGAGATCAATAGAATTGCAGATAATTACCTGATGTATAGCAGTTGGTTTAAATAGGCAAAAAGCAGCTAATGCTCAGTTATTAAAAAATTATTACCTTTATGGATATGAAAAAGATAATGATTGCCATTATTGCGCTGTATTCTTTTAACTCATGTTCTATTTTTCACAAGGACCAATATGGTTGTCCGAAAAGTAGTGCGGCTGTAGGTGCAGAAAAATTAGTTTCAGGAGATAAAAAAGCTTCTAAACTTGCCGGTAAGCAAAAGTTCTATGTTAAAACCGGAGTGATCTACAGATAACATTTTGCTAATAATTCTTAGCATCTTCCATTGTATCTAAAATTGTACGGTAACTAATATATCTATCAGGATTAACTGTACCGTTTTCTACCGCATCTCTTACTGCACAACCAGGCTCATTTATGTGCATACAATTATTAAACTGACAATCGTTTAACAACACGCGCATCTCAGGAAAATAATGTGATAGCTCCTGTCTTTTAATATCAACCAATCCCAATTCCCTTATTCCCGGTGTATCAATAATTCTTCCGCCAAAAGACAGATTGAACATTTCTGCAAAAGTTGTTGTGTGCAAACCCTTGCCACTCCAGTCACTCACGTCTTGCGTTCTTAATGCCAGTTCAGGAAAAACGATATTAATGAATGACGATTTGCCTACACCCGAATGTCCGCTTAGCAAAGTCGTTTTATCTTTTAATAAAAGCTTCACCTCCTCGACGCCTTCATTTTTTTCGATGCTCATCGATTGTACCTTATAGCCGATGGCTTCATACATTTCTTTCAGCTCTTCAAACTTTTCTGTTTCTTTTTCTCCGTACAGATCGGCTTTATTAAAAACAATGATCGATGGAACATAGTATGCTTCAGAAGTAATTAAAAAACGATCAATAAAACCTTGTGATGTTTTAGGATCTTTTAATGTAGCAAACAAAAGCGACTGATCTAAGTTAGATGCAATGATATGGTGCCTGTGCCTGTTATGCGGAGAGCTTCTTGTAATGTAATTTTTACGCTGATCTATCTCAGTTATGGTAACCGTACTCTCCAATTCATTTTCCATTTCTACCTTAACCACATCCCCTACTGCAATCGGATTGGTTGATGTAATGTTGCCGATCTTAAATTTCCCTTTGATACGGGCATTAAACAATTTGCCTTCATCATTCTGAACAACATACCAACTACCTGTACTTTTATAAACGGTTACTTTCATTAACACGAATTTCATTAATTAAAATGAATTAAAACAATTAAGTATTTTTTAATCGTTTTTGCTTTTAAACTTATCTAATAGCTTATATCTTTAGAGAAAAATACACTATGGCAGATCTATCATTAATTACAACTTCTACAACATTAGAAGGATACAAAATCACGAAACAATTAGGCGTAGTACGCGGTATTACAGTACGCAGCAGAAGCATATTAGGAAACATCGGTGGAGGTTTACAGTCGCTGTTTGGCGGCAAATTATCGATCTATGTAGAGCTATGTGAAAAAGCAAGAGAAGAAGCTTTTCAACTAATGGTTCAACACGCAAGCGAACACGGGGCTAATGCTATTATCAATATGCGCTATGATGCAAATGAAGTAATGGATGGCATTACAGAAGTACTGGCGTATGGTACTGCTGTGGTTGTGGAGAAGATATAGATTTTATTTTTGTCTGAATTGAGATTCGTCCGATTAAAGGATCCACTAATCCGACGAATCCCAATTCAGACAAAATTCTAACTCAAATACTTTCCAACAATTGGCACTCTCCTGCCAACCCCAAAAGCTTTTGGAGAAATACGAATGATAGGACAAAACTGATTGCGTTTGTATTCATTCAGATTTACCATTTTCAATATTCTATCTACCAACACTGCATCAAATCCTTGCGCTTTAATTTCTTTAGGGCCTTGTCTGCGTTCAATATACTGATACAATATTTTATCGAGTATTGAATAATCAGGCAGACTATCAATATCTTTTTGATCTGGCCTTAACTCTGCGCTGGGCGCCTTCGTTATAATATTATCAGGAATAATTTCTTTATTACGATTGATATATTTTGCCAATGCATATACTTGCATTTTATAACAATCGCCTAATACGGCAATGCCACCGGCCATATCTCCATACAACGTTCCATAGCCGGTTGCCAGTTCACTTTTGTTAGAGGTATTTAATAAGATGTAGCCGAATTTATTAGCAATCGCCATTAGCAAATTCCCCCTGCTTCTGCTCTGAATATTTTCTTCCGCAACATTAAAAGGCAGGTCTTTAAAAATTGGTTTCAATTCGATTAAAAATGTATCGTAAATGTTTTTTATCGGAACGATATCGTATGGATTGTTTAAGTTCTCACTCAGTTTTTTCGCATCATCAATTGAATGATCCGTTGAATATTTTGATGGCATTAAAATAGCACGAACATTTTCTGCTCCTAATGCGGTACAAGCCAATGCCAATGTTACCGCGCTATCGATACCACCACTGCTGCCTAATATCGCTTTTGTAAAACCCATCTTAGAAAAATAATCTTTGATGCTCATCACAATCGCATCATGCACTTGCGCAATATTTAATTCTTCTGCTAATTGTAATTGATCGGGTGCTTTATTGTTGATCTGTTCCGCTTTTGTAATGATAGATGCTTCAATTGTTCCATCATCTTTTAATTCAAAGCCTTGTAATGCTTCTTCAAATAGAGGAAGTTGTCCGCATAAATTACCTTGTTTGTCAAACACAACAGAAGCTCCGTCAAAAACAATTTCTGTCTGACTGCCCACTGCATTACAATAAAACATTGGCAGTTTATATTTTTCTACATTTGATTTTACAACCGCAGTACGTTCTTCCATGTGCGTATAATCAAATGGCGAAGCGGATAAATTGATCATTACATCGGGGTGTTGACCAATCAATTTATCCATCGGACAAATTCTATACAATGGATTATCGCCTAATGTCCAGATATCTTCACAAATAGTAACCGCCAACTTCTTGCCCTTAAATTCAATAACATTCCATTCGTATGCCGGTTCAAAATAACGGTATTCATCAAACACATCATAAGTAGGTAAACAGGTTTTATGTACGACAGCTTTAATAGTTTTTTCATGTAGAAAATACGCAGCATTCATCAGGTTCTTACCATGATGATTGGTATTTTTATCCGGGCCGCCAACCAACACGCCAATTGTATCAGCATGTTCTTTTATTGCATCAATAGCCGCGTAACATTTGTTGATAAAATCATCAAACTCTAAAAAGTCTCTTGGAGGATAACCGCATATAGACAACTCGCTGAATACAACCAGATCCGCTCCTTGTTTTTTGGCGCTTTCAATTGCAGCAATGATCTTTTCAGTATTGCTTTGAAAGTTACCGATGTGGTAGTTTTGTTGTGCTAAAAATATTTTCATACTTCGCGCCCAAAAAGGGCTTTAACTTTATGATTGCGATTTTTTTTATTTATTTGCAAAGTTAAATCATTCAAAAGCATTTATATCATGAGATTGACGATTGCCGCATTACTGATCAATACCTTATTATTCTCGTGTAAAAACAAGGATATTCCGGATGTATCGAATATCAAAATAGAGATGACCACGGAGAGATTTGATAAAGATCTGTTTTCTATCGATCAGGCAAATTTCCCTGCCGGTTATCAAAAACTGCAGACAAAATATCCTGATTTTGCTGGCTTTTTTTCTAGTCAAATTTTAGGACTTGATCCTAAATGGCCGGCAGATTCCGTTACAGAATACCTGGGCCAGTTTACGCATTCTTATAAAGCTGTGTATGATACATCTGAATTAGTATTCAGCGATTTTTCAAAATATGAAGACCAGATCAAGCAGTCAGTCCAATTCTTAAAATACTATTTCCCTGCTTACATTGCGCCAACAAAGATCATCACGTATGTTGGCCCGCTGGATGGCTATGGTGACATCTTCTTTTCAAATCAGGCTTTTGTAATAGGCTTGCAATTACATTTAGGAAAAGATTATTCCCAATACAAAACCTCTTTTGTTAACGAAACGTACCCTGGCTATATATCTCAGGGTTTTGAACCGAGCTATATCGCTTTGAATTGCATGAAAAATGTAATGAATGATATGTATCCTGAAAAAGAAGATGACAGGCCGATGATCGATCAAATGGTTGATAAAGGCAAACGATTGTATGTATTAAGTAAACTATTGCCTTACACAGAAGAGTACAAAATAATTGGCTATACCGATCAGCAACTAAAAGATTGTTACGATCACGAAGCTGTAATATGGAACCTGTTCGCGCAAAATGCAACACTACAGATCACCGATAAAAATATCATTAAAAATTACATCGGCGCTTCACCTAAAACAGAAGAATTAGGTGAAGATGCACCAGGCAATATCGGTTCATTTACAGGATGGCAGATCATTAAAAAATACATGAAAGCCAACCCAACTAAAACACTGCCACAATTAATGAGCATAGATGCAGAAACCATCTTTCAGGAAACAAAATACAAACCTTAGTAATGGTTAATTGTAAATGATAAATGGTAAATGCTAGTTATAAAAAAAGCAGTTCAAATGAACTGCTTTTTTCTTTTATAGTATAAATGCTCTTTCACATTTACCATTTACAATTTATCATTACTAAGCTGCTTTAGCCTGAATAGCTGCTGGCGTAGGGCCTTTACCTAAATCTTTCATTACTTTAAAGTGCGAAGCAACTGCTTCAGACATTGTATCGAAATGATTGTATGGAAGATTATATTCTTTACATTTTTCCATTACTATTTTACTGATAGCAGGATAATGAACATGACTAACACGAGGAAATAAATGATGTTCGATCTGGTAGTTCAAACCACCTACACACCAGGAAATAAATTTATTACCCATAGCAAAATTGGCCGTTGTTTTTAACTGGTGTTCAGCCCATGCAGTTTCCAAATGCTTTGTTTCATCCAAAGGAACACTTTCAAATTCAGTGCCTTCTACCACGTGTGCTAGTTGAAACACTAATGATAAGGTTAAACCCATTACCGCATTCATTGTAAAATAACCGATAGCCCAGCCACCCCAGCCCCATACGTGAATAGGAACGATAATGTACATGGTTACATACCAAATTTTAGTTGCCCAGAAAACGATGTGGTTCTTTGCACTCATTTTCCATGCTTCGGTAGTATATATTCTGCGGGTAAAATATTTTGTAAAATCCATAATGTATATCCAAAAAATAGTGGATAACGCATACACGAAAGGAAGATAAACATGTTGCGCTTTATGCGCAGGAACCCATTTTTGTGTTTCACAATGACGAATGATCGGCGCTTTTGCAATATCATCATCAATTCCATCAACATTAGTATACGTGTGATGAATGATGTTATGTTTTTGTTTCCAGAAAAAAGCGCTTGCTCCTAAAGCATTAATTGATAGGCCAAGGAAATCGTTAAACCTTGTATTAGGACTATAACTGCCATGATTCGCATCATGCATTACAGCGAAGCCGATACAGGCAAAAATATATCCTAAAAGGCCAGCCAATAATATTGCAGGAAGAACAGGTATTTTAAATAACATCAGGCTACTGTAAATAGCAATAGCGCCGGTGAAAAGAATGATCGTTTTTGAGAATAAGCGCCAGTCTCCGGTTTTCTTAATTTGCTTTGCTTCAAAATATTGATCCACAGAAGCTTTTAATGATTGGTAAAACTTATTATTGCGGTTATCGAAAGTTACTTTAGCCATGGGGATATATTATTAGCAAGCATTAAATTATTAGTAGGAAATACTATAGAAAACGGTGATTTTCTGATTTAAATTAATTGATTTTAACGGTGCGAAGATACACCTAAAACCCCAAAGAGATATGTTAATTCATCTTAAAGGGAACCGTCATCTCAAATGCAGGTATGATTGCGTGAAACTGGGTATTATTGTTCACGTTTTCCATTAAATAAGTGCCATACATCTTACCCATTTCGGTCTTTAAATTACAGCCGCTGATGTATTGATAACTTTCGCCACCATTGATCTGTGGCTGAACACCTACAACGCCCTCACCTTCAACTTCTTTCATGCTGCCGGTAGCATCATAAATATACCAATGCCTGCGTAGTAGTTTAACGGGAAAAACATTGTTATTTTCTATTGTAATTCTATAAGCAAACATAAACTCATTATTCACCGGATTGCTGTAATCCGGTTGATAAAAAGTCTCGACACTAACATTTATACCTTCCGATATTTTAGATATCATATGCCTTAGTTTATTGTAAATTAACACAAAAATGCCAGTTTTATTGTATTTTAGTACACAAAGTTTATTTAAAATATTATGCCTTTATCCACACATAAATACTCAAACGGCGAAATCACAATTATATGGCAACCACATATCTGTATACATTCAGGTATTTGTGCCAGAGGCTTAATAACCGTTTTCGATCCACGAAGAAAACCATGGATCGATATGGCCCAGTCTGATACAGAAACCATCAGGGCACAAATAAAAAAATGCCCAAGCGGAGCATTAAGTTTTATTGAAGGAGAAGAAAAATAATTTGTAGCCTTACATTTATACTGCTATGAAGCTTCATTGGCGTTGCACATTTCAGCTGCATAGCTTTGCTCAACTTTTTAAATTTTCTTACTTTGTTTATACTCATTTTTCAATAACCATTGTAACACTTTATCCCTATTATCTCCCTGCACAATTATCTCTCCGTCTTTAACAGAACCGCCTGTACCACAAAACGTTTTTAATTTTTTACCGAGTTCTTCCCTATCAGATTCTCCTCCAATAAATCCGGTTATTAAAGTAACGGCTTTACCTGCACGTTGTTTTTTATCTAAAATAATTCTTAATTTCTGCTGCGCAGGAGATACTGTTTCCTGATCTCCAATGATCTCTTCTTCTATTTTAAAATTAGGATCGGTTGAGTAAACCATTCCGCCAAATGAATTCATTTTTTTCTTAGACATATAAAATGTTTTGTACTATTTAAATGATCTCGGCTTTTAAACTCAGATCTAAACTAACCGCGTGGTGTATCACTGCACCACTACTAACATAATCAACTCCGGTAGCCGCATACGCTTTAATATTACTTAGATCAATTCCGCCACTGGCTTCTGTTTCATACTTTCCATTAATCAGTTGTAATGCTTCTGTAATTTGTGCCGGTGTAAAATTATCCAGCATTATCCGATCTACTTTTCCTATCGCCAATACTCGCTTTACATCATCAACACTTCTCGTTTCCACTTCAATTTTTAATCCTGTTTTCTTTTCTTGCGCATAAGCAAAAGCTTTATTAATAGCCTTCTCTAATCCACCGCTATAATCAATATGATTGTCTTTCAACATGATCATATCATACAAACCAAAACGATGATTAACACCACCGCCAATATGCACTGCTTCTTTTTCTAACAAACGAAAATTAGGCGTGGTTTTTCTTGTATCTAATAATTTAGTTTTATAACCTTTTAACTGCTCAACATACTGATGCGTTAATGTAGCAATACCACTCATGCGTTGCATACAATTCAGCACCAATCTTTCGCATTGTAAAATAGTATGCACTTTGGCTTCTATAACAAAAGCTATCTCTCCCGCTTTCATTGTATCACCATCATTTTTATATTGCTTAAAAACAATATCAGGTTGCATGTAACTAAATATTTTTTTAGCTGCTGCTACGCCGGCTAAAATACCACCTTCTTTTATTTTAAGTACAGCCTTGCTTTTTGCATTGGCATCAATGCTCGATAAGGTAGAATGATCTCCATCACCAATATCTTCCGCCAGGGCGTTTTTTATCAATTGCGTTAACTGCTCGTCATAATTCATAGTAACAAAGCTAAAAAAGAAAAGCCCGAAAATTCGGGCTTTGTACTATTAATTTATAAGTAAGTTACTGCGACTCAAATTTTAACTCCTGCAACACTTTGACATTCCCCTTTTGCTTCATAAAAATGGTTGTTCGGAAAGTGCCGTTTTTTGTCTGCAAAGTGCCAATACAATATTCAGATCCATCATTATTTCCCTGATGAATGACCGAGAAACTGCTAACAGGATTGGCAGAAAAAAAACTTCTCAAAACATCCTGAGCCTGGGCCTTACTATAGCTGTTACTTTTATCAGGCATTGTCAGCTGCACTTTATCATCAAAAGATTTAGCTATCTGCACTGCGCTGCCATTTTTAATGCCGCTGATAACATCATCAATTTCTGAAAGCAAGGTGAAGGAAGATAATAAAATTATGCTGGTAAATAAAAGGTAGAATCGTCTCATATATGTTAGCGTTTATTACACCCACAATTTACACCAAACATATATGGAAAAATTAAAATTAACTATTCATTAAAAATAACCAATTGCACTTTTTTAAAAGCCGTAAAAAAGTTAAATTTGCACCATGAACGCAAAAAAAGTAATACTTGTTATCATGGACGGCTGGGGCCTTGGTAAAGTAAAAAGCAGCGATGCTATCCAAAATGCAAATGTACCTTTCGTTAGTTCTTTGTATAAAACATATCCCAATGCAACGTTGGTAACCTGTGGTGAACAAGTTGGTTTACCTGACGGACAAATGGGTAACAGCGAAGTTGGCCATCTTAATTTAGGTGCCGGTCGTATTGTTTATCAGGAATTACAACGTATTAACGTTGCTATCCGTTCAGGAGAATTTCAACAAAATGAAACTCTATTAACTGCTATTCGTTTTGCAAAACAAAACAACAAGCCATTACATTTATTAGGCCTTGTTAGTGATGGTGGTGTGCATTCTCATACAAGCCATCTTAAAGCAATTACTTCACTTTGCAAAGCTGAAGGTTTAAATAATGTATTGATCCATGCGTTTACAGATGGCCGTGATACAGATCCTAAAAGCGGACTTGCATTTTTAACTGACCTTGATGATCACTTAAAAAAATCGACAGGCAGCATCGCAACTATTACAGGACGTTACTACGCAATGGACAGAGATAAACGTTGGGAAAGAGTAAAACTTGCCTATGATGCAATGGTTAATGGTATTGGCGAAAAATCAGCTGACATGCTAGGTGCTGTAAAAAAATCTTACGAAGCTGATGTCACTGATGAATTTATCAAACCTGTCATCAATTCAACTATTCCTGTTACTACTATTAAAGAAGGTGATGTTGTGATCTGTTTTAATTTTAGAACAGATCGTTGTCGTGAAATAACTGAAGTATTAACGCAAACAGATTTCCCTGATTTTGGAATGAAAAGATTATCTCTTCATTATACAACGATGACGCAATATGATCATTCATTTAAGAATGTAAATGTGATGTTCGAAAATGATGACCTTAAAAATACGCTGGGTGATATTGTTGCGCAAAATCATAAAACGCAAATACGTATTGCTGAAACTGAAAAGTATCCACACGTATCATTCTTCTTCAGCGGTGGCCGCGAAAAACCTTTTGAAGGTGAAAGAAGAATCATGGTTCCTTCTCCAAAAGTAGCAACTTATGATCTTCAGCCGGAGATGAGCGCTATCGAATTAACTGATGCGATCGTTCCTGAATTAGAAAAAGGCTCAGCTGATTTTGTTTGTCTGAATTTTGCTAACGCAGATATGGTTGGTCATACGGGTGTATGGCCTGCAATTATCAAAGCGGCAGAAACAGTAGACAAATGTGTTGAGAGAGTAGTAACCGCGGCACTAAAAAGTGATTACACAATTTTCTTAACAGCGGATCATGGTAATGCTGATTACGCAATTAATGAAGATGGTTCTCCAAATACTGCTCATACATTGAACCTTGTTCCATTTTTTATTATCGATAAAGAATGGAAAGGGCCTATAAAAAATGGTAAATTAGGAGATATCGCTCCTACCATTTTAACCTTTATGCAATTACCAATTCCAAAAGAAATGACAGGAACTATATTGATTTAATTACAATAATTTCAAAGGGCTCAAAAAGTATCGCCAGATATTCTTTTGAGCCCTTTTCTATGTCAAATTGGCAAAAAACTATGATTTTGGACATAAATTATATTAAAATATGTATATTTACGTTGTATTTAGGGTAAAAAACGATTGTAGCAACCTAATGCTTTTAGCTATAAAAAATATATTGCCATTCAAAGACGACTTCT